>WNFM01310704.1_pt1 | contig 19353 bp, 17 predicted proteins | sample 5400271 | NCBI WGS metagenome assembly WNFM01 (sample SAMN13153352, study PRJNA577476) | soil metagenome | isolation source: 60 cm saprolite on Douglas fir-dominated hillslope | place: USA:California | collected 2013-09-17 | reverse complement strand
TCTACCCGAGCAGCCAAAGTGCTCTGGGAGAATCGGTCGCGCATCGAAGGCTGTTTCTTCGGTGCCAGGCCCCGGGGCGTCTTCAGCGTCGCCGGGGCCGTTATGTCTTGCGGTCGGCGACCGTACCTCTGCTCGCGCCCGAAAGCGAGTCCGAAATCGACGTAAATCGCCGCTAATCCCCGCGCATCGCCGTTGTTTCAGGCACTCGTGCCTGAAACGGAGCGCCGTGTCCGCCGACCGGCGGCGCCTGCAGAAATGCAGAAGCCCCCGACGTGCAGGGGCTTCTGCATAGTGGAGCTAGCCGGACTCGAACCGGCGACCTCCTGGGTGCGATCCAGGCGCTCTGCCAGCTGAGCTATAGCCCCGCGGGGCGTGGCTGGGAAGTTGATCCCATTGCCTCGCAAGCGCAAGGATAACCGCATAGTCTTTGGCAGCCTCAGGGAACGGCCATGAGCATCCTCGACGACGCAATCCGAGAGCACCTGGAACTGAAGCGCGCGCATGGCGCGGACGACGTCGAGCTTAAAAGGCTCGAGGACGAGGCTTTCGGGCCTCCGGCGCGGCCGGACGAGCCGGATCCGTTCGCCGAGGCGCCGACCGAGTTCATGACCGCTCCCGACACCGGGGCGGAGGCGCCGAGCGGCAGGCGCGCTCCCAACATCGCCGACCTTCAGGAGGCGCCCGAGGTGCCAACGGCAGCGGAGCCCCCCGAGGCTCCCCAAGCCGAGGAGCCGGCGGAGCCCGACGAGGGCCCCGCTGAGGAGGAACACCCTGCGATGGAGCACGAGGCGATCGTCGACCCCGGCCACTCGACCGAAGAGCGGCATGCGATCTCCGAGCAGCCGACAGAGCTCTTCGACGTCGAGGGGCAGTTCGAGGACGCCGCCACCGAGTCCGACGCGCCCTCAGACGAGGATCTCGTCGACGCCGAGCTGGCTGAGCCGCGCCTCGCTCCCGTCGATCCGCTCGCCGGCATCGACGGCGGCGTCACAGCAGAGCCCCCCGCTGAGCCCGCGTCCGCCAAAGAGGAGGAGCCAGAGGACGAATTCGACGAGTTCTTCAGCGAGCAGCGGCTCTCCGACGAGCTGAACCAGGCGCTCGAGGCGCCTCTCCCGGACGAGCCCGGCGCCCCTTCCACCGAGGAAGCGCCGGCGGTGTTCGTCGATGCCGACGAGGATGGGGATGCCGAGGAGGCGGAGTACGAGGACGAGGAGGAGACGGAGTACGAGGACGAGGACGCCGAGGAGGTCTCCGACGAGCACGAGATCGCCGAGCACGAGGAGCCCGAGCTCGACGACGAGCCCGCCGCTCCCTCCGCCCCCGCCTCCCACGAGGACGTGCTCGAGGACACGCCCGAGTTCCTCGAGGATGCCCCCGAGGACGACGAGCTCTGGTTCGAGCAGAAGCCCCCGAAGGACTTCGACTTCGACGATTAGCCCGGCCGGCGAGGGGGCGCCTCAGCCGCCTAGACTTCCCTCAGAGGGGCCATAGCTCAGCTGGCAGAGCGCCGCCTTTGCAAGGCGGAGGTCGCCGGTTCGATCCCGGCTGGCTCCATCTGATGCGGCGAGCGAAGTGAGCTCTTCTAGAGCGATCTCATCCCGCCTTAATCTCCGCCGACGATCGTCTGCGGCATGCGCATGCGCCGGCCTCGGGTTGCGATCACGTTCGCGGTGTTCGGGCTGGCCGCGTTCTGCGCGCTGGTCGGCATCCAGCTCTGGACGGGCCTGGGCGGGTTCGCCTCGACGCGTGCTCATGGCTCGGCCGATCATGTCCGGACCGATCACGGCCCGACCGACCGACTGGTGCGCCGGCGGCTGGTTATCGGTCACTCGGTGCAGGGGCGAGCGATCACAGCCGTCGCGCTCGGCGACCCGGACGCCCGCCGGAGGCTTCTCGTCGTCGGTTGCATCCACGGTGACGAGAGCGCGGGAACGGCCATCGCCCGCCGTCTCGAGGCCGGGACGGCTCCGAAGCAGGCCTTGCTGTGGGTGGTCGAAGACCTCAATCCCGACGGCGTCTCCGCGGGCACTCGCCAGAACGCCCACGGCGTCGACTTGAACCGCAACTTCCCCTGGCGCTGGCGCCGGCTCGGTCATCGCGGCTACGCCCAGTACTCGGGCCCCCGTCCGCTGTCGGAGCCCGAATCACGGATCGCCCGTGCCCTGATCCTGAAGGTGCGACCCGTCGTCACTATCTGGTTCCACCAGCCATTGGCGGTGGTCGACGAATCGGGCGGCAAAGTTCGCGTCGAGCGAAGCTACGCACGGCTTAGCGGCCTGCCACTCCGCCGCTTGACCAGATATCCGGGCAGCGCCGCCAGCTGGCAGAACCACGAACTGACGGGGAGCACCGCGTTCGTCGTGGAGCTGCCCGCTCATCTAGGTAGGAACGCCGCGCGCCGCGATGCAAACGCCGTCCGCCGGCTTGCGGCTTGAGCAGCGCCATGCCGCGAACTGCCTTGGGGGCAACGAGGCTAGGCGAGCGCGGCTTCGGGCAGGTTCTGGTCCGCGTGGTAGCTGCTGCGGACCAGCGGGCCGGAGGCCACCGACTCGAATCCCAGCTCGTAGGCGGCCTTCTCCAACGCTTCGAACTCCTCCGGGTGCCAGTAGCGCGTGACCGGCAGGTGGTTCTCGGTCGGGCGCAGGTACTGACCGACGGTGAGGACCTGGACGCGGTGCTCGCGGAGGATGCCGAAGGTCTCGACCATCTCCTCGAAGCTCTCGCCGAGGCCGACCATCAGGCCGGACTTGGTGACCACGTCGGCGCCGCCCATCTCCTTCGCCATCCGCAGCACGCGGGCCGAGCGCAGGAACCGGGAGCCACGGCGTGCCACCGGGTACAGCCGGGGCACCGTCTCGACGTTGTGGTTGAAGACGTCGGGGCGCTCGTGGACGACCTTGGCCAGCGGCATCTCCTGGCCACGGAAGTCGGGGGTGAGGATCTCGACCTTGCAGCCGGGGGCCATCATCCGGATCGAGCGGATGACGCCGACGAAGGCGCCGGCGCCGTAGTCGGGCAGGTCGTCGCGATCGACCGAGGTGACGACGGCGTGGCGCAGCCCCATCGTCTTCACCTGGTTGGCGACGCGGAGCGGCTCCAGCGGGTCGTTCCAGGTGGGCTTGCCGGTCTGCACGTTGCAGAAGCCGCAGCGGCGGGTGCAGACGTCGCCGAGGATCATGAAGGTCGCGGTGCCGCGCTCCCAGCACTCGCCGACGTTGGGGCAGTTGGCCTCCTCGCAGACGGTGTGGAGGTTGTCGGCGCCGATCGCCGCCTTCAGGCGCCGGTAGTTGGGCCCGCCCGGCGCCGGCACTTTCAGCCACGGCGGCTTGCGGGCGCGCTTGAAGGGGAGGGTGCCGTCGGCCGCGGTGGCGGTGCCGCCCGGCTTGGCGCGGGAGCGGGTGACGTGGATGCGCTCGGCCGAATTGGCGGTCATTGCGACGCCCTGAGCGTAGCGGCCGGCAGGTCCAGGCCCAGATCGGCGGGATCGGCGGCGACGAGGGCGCGGTCGTAGACCTCGCCGAAGCGGGCCGAGACGGTGTCGGCGAAGGCCCCAAGGCCCTGCTCCGCGCCCAGCTCGCGGCTGAGCGAGGTGACCCGGCAGCCCTCGATCCCGCAAGGCACGATCCACTCGAACGGCTGCAGATCGTTGCTCACGTTGATGGCGAGCCCATGCGTGGTGACGCCCCGGCTCACGTGCACCCCGATCGACCCGATCTTGCGTGCCTCCTCCGGCCCCGCGCTGGAGCCGGGAGGATCGCCCTCGGTCCAGACGCCGGTGAGTCCGTCGATTGTCCCGGCCCCTACGCCGTACTCTCCGAGCGCGCCGATCGTCACCTGCTCCAGGCGCCGCACGTACTCGTGGACGTCGTCGCCGTAGGGGCGCAGGGAGACGATCGGGTAGGCGACCAGCTGGCCGGGGCCGTGGTAGGTGACGCGGCCGCCGCGGTCGGTGTCGCGCACTTCGATCCCCTGCATCTCGTACCACTCGACCCCCATCGGCAGCTCGTCCGGGGTCGAGCGGCGGCCGCGGGTGTAGACGGGCGGGTGCTCGAGCAGCAGCAGGACGTCCGGGACCTCGTCTCGCTGGCGCTCGCCCTCCAGGCGTCGCTGCGCCTCCCGCGCCTCCTCGTATGGCACGATTCCGCAGCGGACGACCAGGATCTCTTCACTCATCTTTCAATCGTTGCAGGATGCGGCCGTATCCTTGAGAACCCCCCGCTGATGGTCCAGTCAAAGCCACTCCTGCCCGAATGGCTCCCCGCCGTGGCGCTCAGCTCCGCGCTGGCGGGGCTGATGCTCCTCTGGAGCCCGCCCGTCGGCGACCTCGCGGCGCAGGTCTTCCGCACCGAGCTGTTCCAGCAGGCCGGCCTGGCGATCTGGAACGGCAGCTGGTACGGCGGCCACTACACCCTCACCTACAGCGTCCTCTTCCCGCCGCTGGGGGCGCTGCTCGGCCCGCAGGTGGTGGGGATGCTCGCCGTCGTCTCCTCCTCCTACCTCTTCGACCGCCTCGTCCGCGACCGCTGGGGCGTGGAAGCGCGCTGGGCGACCCTCTGGTTCGCCGCCGGCGTGGTGACGCTGCTCGCCGACGGCCAGCTCACCTTCGCGCTCGGGGTCGCCTTCGGCCTCGCCTCGCTGCGCTGCCTGCAGACCGGACGCGGCAAGCTCGCGCTCGGCGCCGCCGCGGGCTGCGCCCTCGCCAGTCCCGTCGCCGCCGCCTTCCTCGCCGGCGTCGTGCTGGCAGGCACGGTGGAGTGGGGGAGGCGCGCGAGCCGCGCCGCGCTCGGAGTCGCCGGCCTGGCGCTGGCGCTCATCGTCATCCCCAACCTCGCCTTCCCCGAGCCGGGCCAGTTCCCCTTCGCCTTCTCCTCCTTCGTCGCGATCCCGCTCTGGTGCGGCGGCGCCCTCTACCTCATCCGCGGCCTGCCGGAGGAGCGCCAGCTGCGGCGGGTCCTGGTCGGCTACCTGCTGGCCTCGACGCTGATCTGGCTGGTGCCGAACGCGCTGGGCGGCAACGCGGTCCGCCTCGGCGCCCTCTTCGGCGGTCCGGTGCTCGCCGCCGTGGTGCTCTCTCGGCGGCCGCGCGTCGCCCCCTGGCTGCTGGCGCTGGCGATGGCCGGCGGCCTCTACTGGCAACTGGACGCGAGCGTCAGCCAGATCGCCCGCAGCGTCGGCGACCCCTCCACGGCCCCGGCCTACTTCGAGCCGGCGGCCAGCTGGCTGCGCGAACACGGCGGCGAGGGGGCGCGGATCGAGGTGCCGCCGACGGCCAACCACTGGGAGTCCGCCTACCTGGCGCCGAGCTTCGAGCTGGCCCGTGGCTGGCTGCGCCAGCTCGACACCACCCGCGACGACGTCTTCTACGACGAAGGTCAGCTGACCAACGCCACCTACAGCGCCTGGCTGCGCAGCAACGCGATCTCCTACGTCGCCCTGCCCGACGCCCCGCTCGACTACTCCTCGGTCGCCGAGCGGCGCCTGATCCTGGCGGCCCCCTCCTACCTGAGCCTGCGCTACCGCTCCCCCCACTGGCGGATCTACAAGGTGCTCGACCCCAAGCCGCTGGTGGCGCCGCTCGGCGCCGCCCGCGCGCGGACGCTATGGGTCGGCCGCCAGGGCTTCGCCCTCGACGTCAGCACCCCCGGCGAGTTCCTCGTCCGCGTCAACTTCACCCCCTACTGGTCGATCGCCCGCGGCACCGGCTGCATCATCCGCCGCGGCGACTGGACCGTCGCCCGCGCCTCCCATCCCGGCGTCTTCCGCGTCTCCGCCGACTTCTCCCTGGGCCGCGCCTGGAACGCGGTCACCGGCGCCCGCAAGACCTGCTGACGGGTCGCGGGGCCGGCGCATTTCGGCGTCCTCGGTCGCTTGTGTGCAAAGCACACGGCGCTCCCTGCGTCCTTGAACTGCTTGGTCCGCGACCCGTCAGAGTGCTAAAGAAAGGGGCTCTTCAAGCAGAGTGCGGGCCCGGGCGAGGAACTCGGCGGCGGGGGCGCCGTAGAGGATGCGATGGTCGCAGGCGAGGTTGACGTTGAGCATGTGGGCGGTGGTCAGCTCGCCGTCGCGGACGACCGGGCGCTCCCTGATCGCGCCGACGGCGAGGATCGCCGCCTGCGGCGGGTTGATCACGGCGGCGAAGGCGTCGATTCCGTACATACCGAGGTTGGAGACGGTGAAAGTGGCGCCGGAGAGCTCCGGCGGGGTGATCTGGCCGTCGCGAACCCGCTGCGCCAGCGCTCGCGAGTCGGAGGCGATCTGGCGCAGGCCCTTGCGGTCGGCGTCGAAGATCGTCGGCACGACGAGGGCGTCTTTGGCGGCGACGGCGACGCCGACGTTGACCCGCGAGTAGAGCTCGAAGCGCCCGTCGCGATAGGCGCCGTTGGCCCGCGGGTGCTCGCGCAGCGCCAGCGCGCACGCCTTCACGACCATGTCGTTGAACGAGGGCACCACCTCGCCCTCGCCCGCCGCCGCCTTGACCCGGCCCCGAGCCTCGACCGCCCGGCTCATGTCGACCTCCGCTTCGAGATAGAAGTGCGGCGCCGTCGCCTTCGACTCCGACATCCGCCGCGCGATCGTCGACTGCAGTTTTGAAAGGTCTTCGTAGGTCACTTGGCCCTTCGCCGTTTCAGGACTGTCAGGACCAACCGCTCCGGCCGCGGGTCCTGCCGCGGCGGCATCCCCCACGGTGCTCGGCGCTGGACGCGCCTCCGCGCCGCGGGGGATCCCCGCCCCCGCGTCACCCGCGGATGGCACGGCCTTCTCGACGTCCGACTTTACGATCCGCCCGCCAGGGCCGGAGCCGCTGAGAGCGGACAGGTCCAAGCCTTTCTCCTTGGCCATCCGCTTCGCCACCGGGGAAGCCTTGACCCGCTCGCCGTCAGCTTCCGAAGCTGCCGGGGTTTTCTCCGGCGCGCTTGGACTCTCGGCGGTCTCGCCTCCGTTCGACTGCGGGTGGCGAGGGGGAGAGCCCGAGAACGAAGCCACGTCCTCGCCCGCAGGGCTCTCCCCCTCGTCAGGCCCCGCAGCCGGGCGGCTCGAACTCCCATCCGAATCCCCAACCCGCGCGATGGGAGCGCCGATCGGGAGCGTGTCTCCCTCCTGCGCGAGGATCTCGGTCAGCGTCCCCGCCACGTCGCTCTCGTAAGCCATGTTCGCCTTGTCGGTCTCGATTTCCACCAGCTCGTCGCCCACCGCGATCTCGTCCCCGACCTTCTTCATCCACGCGAGGATGGTCCCCTCCTCCATCGAATCGGACAAGCGGGGCATAACGACATCGGGCATCAGAGCGACCCCTCGAGCGTCGCCAGCGCCGCCTTGACGACGTGCTCCTCGTGCGGAATCGCCGCCTGCTCCAGCCGTTTCGAATACGGCATGTGCACGTCGGCGCCGGTTACGCGCTGCACCGGCGCGTCGAGGTCGTCGAAGGCCTGCTCGGTGATCAGCGTCGCCAGGTTGGCGCCGACGCCGCCATGCGGCCATCCCTCCTCGACGATCACCGCCCGGTTGGTCTTGCGGACCGAGGCGAGGATCGTGTCGAGGTCGAGCGGGCGCAGGGTGCGCGGGTCGATCACCTCGGCCTCGACGCCGTGCTCGTGGGAGAGCTGGGTCGCCGCGTGCTCGGCCACCTGCGCCATCTTCAGCACGCCGACGATCGTCACGTCGCCGCCCTGGCGCCGCACCGCAGCTTCGCCGAAGCGCAGCACCTCGTCCTCTCCCTCGGGCACTTCGCCGCGCGTCCCGTAGAGGCCCTCGTGCTCGATGAAGACGACCGGGTTGTCGTCGCGGATCGCCGCCTTCAGCAGCGCCTTGCCGTCGGCCGGGGTCGAGGGGCAGGCGACCAGCAGGCCGGGCACCTGCAGGTAGAGGGCCTCGAAGCTGTGGGAGTGGGTGGGGCCGAGCTGGTGGCCGCCGCCGCCCGGCATCCGGATCACCAGCGGCACCCGCGCCTGGCCGTTGAACATGTAGGGGATCGCGGCGGCGTGGTTGACGATCTGGTCCAGCGCCAGCAGCGAGAAGTTGACCGTCATCAGCTCGACGATCGGCCGCAGACCGCCCATCGCCGCGCCGACGCCGGTGCCGACGATCGTGTTCTCGGAGATCGGCGTGTCCCGAACCCGCCGCTCGCCGAACTCGTCAAGCAGCCCCTCGGTCACCTTGAACGCGCCCTGGAAGACGCCGACGTCCTCGCCCATCACGAAGACGCCCTCGTCGCGGCGCATCTCCTCCGCCATCGCGTCGCGCAGGGCCTCGCGCATCCGCAGCGTCGCCATCAGTCGCCGTCCTCGGTGTTGATCGCCTGCTCGGCCGACGCGTCCCCATCACCTTCGGGCCCCTCTTCGGCAGACGTCTCCTCCGGCTCGTTGCCGACCTCGCGCTCCGCCGCGACCCTGCTCTCGACCCCATCCTGGGCGTCGCCGTCGACCGCCGGGTTCGGCCGCGGCCCTTCCGGCTGGCCTGCGTAGGCGGCGCCGGCCTCGGCCAGCTCGCGGGCGGCGTCGGGCATCCGGTCCTCGCGCTCGCCGCGGTGGGGCTCGGGGCTGCGCTCGTCGACCGCGTACCAGCCGCCCGGGTCGGTCACCGCGTAGAGGTTTTCGTAGAGGGTGTCGAGCGGCGGCTCCGGCGAGGCTTCGGCGAACTCGACCGCCGCGACCACCGTCTCCTCGGCCGCGTCGCGCGCCTGCCGCACCTCGCGCTCGCCCAGCACCCCGGCCTCGACGCAGCGCCGCGCGAAGGTCTCGATCGGGTCCTTCTCGCGCCACTCCTCGACCTCCTCGCGCTCGCGGTAGACCTCGGGGTCGGCGGCGGAGTGGCCGCGGTAGCGATAGGTGAAGGCCTCGATCGCGGTCGGCCGCGAGTCTTCGCGCGCCGACCGGATCCCCTCGGCGACGCCCTCGCGCACGGCGACCACGTCCATGCCGTCGATCCGCGTCCCCGGGATCCCGTACCCCTCCGCCTTCTTGGAGAGGTCGGTCTGGGCCGAGTGGCGCTCGACCGAGGTCCCCATCCCGTAGAGGTTGTTCTCGACCAGGAAGAGGACCGGCAGCTTCCACAGCGCCGCCAGGTTCATCGTCTCGCCGAAGTTGCCGGTGTTGGAGGCGCCGTCGCCGAACATGCAAACGGTGACCGTGTCTTCGCCCTTGTACTGGGAGGCGAGGCCGAGCCCGGCCGCGATCGGCAGATTGCCGCCGACGATCCCGTAGCCGCCCATGAAGCGGTTCTCGCGGTCGAAGATGTGCATCGAGCCGCCGCGCCCGCCGCTGGTCCCGTCGACCCGCCCGAACAGCTCCGCCATCACCCGCTTCGGCTCGGTGCCGCGGGCGATCGCGTGGCCGTGGGTGCGGTAGGTACCGATCAGGAAGTCGTCCTCGCGCATCACCGAGGTCGTGCCGACGATCGTCGCCTCCTCGCCGATCGCCAGGTGCAGGAAGCCGCCCGCCCGCGCCCGCTGGTACTGGCGCCCCGCCTCCTCCTCGAAGCGGCGGATCAGGGCCATGCGCGCGAGCAGCTCGTAACAGGTGGCGGCATCGGGCAGATCGGCCATCGAATCCACCTTAGCTCGCCGCTTCGATCGCTTCCTCGACCCGGTCGTCCCCCCAGAAGACCTGCTCGCCGACGACCAGCGCCGGCACGCCCCTGACGCCACGGTCCCCGGCGCGGTCGGTCGCCTCGCGCAGGGCGCTCTTGACGACGTCGGTCTGCACCGCTTTCCGCAGCGCGTTGGGATGCAGCTCGCAGGCGGCGGCGGCGATCATCACGTTGTCGGGGTCGCTGAGGTCGCGGCCGGCCGCGAACGCCTGGCGGAAGGCGGCGAGGGAGAAGGAGACGGTGCGGCCGGTCTGCTTGGCGAAGGTCGCAACCCGCATCGCCGTCAGCGTGTTGCCCGGCCAGGGCTCGGGCCAGGCGATCGGCGGCAGCCCGTAGGCGGAGGCGCGGCGCTCGACCTCGGCCATCCCCTCGGCCCGCCCGGGCCCGTTCGCCCAGGAGTCGCGGTCGAAGCGCTGGAACAGCCCGCCGAGCAGGATCGGCTGCCACTCCGGCTGCTCCAGCCCCGCTTCGGTGAAGAGGCCGCTGGTGCGCTCCGCGGCGAGGTACGCGTACGGCGATCCGAGATCGAAGTAGAAAGTGGCTCGAGTCATCTGAGGCCCCGAAAATCAAGCAGATCGGGGGACGCGGGGAGGCTGACGAGGGGAGCGCACACCCGTGCGTGACCCGAGGAAGCCGACCGAGGACCCCGAGATGCGCCGATTTGCAGGAGCCTCAGGCGTGCGTGGCCCAGCCGTCGATCACCCGGGCGGCCTCGGGGATCGCCTCGGAGATCGTCGGGTGGGGATGGACGATCCGGGCCAGTTCCTGGTAGCCGCCCTCCAGCGCCATCGTCGCCACCAGCTCGGCGATCATGTCGCAGGCGCGGTTGCCGACGATGTGGGCGCCGAGGATCTCCCCGTACCTGGTGTCGACGACGAGCTTGACGATGCCGTCTTTGTCGTCGTAGACGGTGGCGCCGCCGACGCCGCCGAGCTTGAGCTTGCCGGCCTTGACGTCGTGGCCGGCGTCCTTGGCGGCAGCCTCGGTGAGGCCGACGCTGGCGACCTGCGGGTGGCTGAAGGTGGCGCCGGCGACGAGGTTCTGGTCGACCGGGTGGGTCGGCGCCCCGGCCGCGTGCTCGACCGCGACGATGCCCTCCTCCTGCGCCTTGTGGGCGAGCGCCTTGGCGTTGACCAGGTCGCCGATCGCGTAGACCTTCGGGTTCGAGGTCCGCTGGTACTCGTCGACCTTGACCTTGCCGTTCTCCTCCAGCTCGACCCCGGCCTCGGCCAGCCCCAGCCCCTCGGTGTCGGCGGCGCGGCCGCCGGCGACGCAGAGGTAGTCGACCTCGGTGGACGTGTCCCCGTAGCTGAGCTTCACGGACTTCTTGCCGGCCTCGACGTTCTCGACCGGGTTGCCGGTGGCGACGGTGATGTTCTGCTTCTTGAAGGCGCGCTCGACGACCCGGGCCACGTCCTTGTCCTCCGCCGGCAGGATCTGGGGCAGCATCTCGATCAGCAGCACCTCGGTGCCGAAGCGCCCGTAGGCGGAGGCGATCTCACATCCCGAGGCGCCGGCGCCGACGACGGCGATCTTCCGCGGCAGCTCCGGCAGCGACCAGGCCCCCCAGGTGTCGAGGACGCGGTCGTCGAACTCGACCCCGGGGATCGGCAGCGCCACCGAGCCGGTGGCGAGGACCACGGCGCCGGCCTCGTAGACGTCGTCGCCGACCTTGACGTTGCCCTCGGGGGTGAGCGAGCCCTCGCCCTCGATCGCGGTCACTTTGTTTTTGTCCCAGAGCGTCCTCACCCCGCCGGAGAGCGACTCCGAGACGGCGGCGCGGCGCTTGCCGACGGCGTCCCAGTCGAGCGATACGTCCTTGGCGACGACGCCGAGGCCGGCGCCCTCGCGCGCCTCGGTGTAGATCTCCGCCGTGCGCAGGATCGTCTTCGCCGGGATGCAGGCGTAGTTGAGGCAGCGGCCGCCGGCCTTGTCGCGCTCGACCACCGCGGTTTTCTTGCCCAGCTGGGCGGAGCGAATGGCCGCGACGTAGCCGCCGGGGCCGCCTCCGATGACGATCGTGTCGAAGGACTCGGGCATCGGGCCGGAGCCTATAGAACGAGAATCACCCGCCACCTCTTCCGCCTTCGCGTCCGGGGTGGCGACAGTCGCCATATCGGCGCCGCTCACGAAGAATCAGTGTGAGACTCGCTAATCGGTGTTGCGAGTCGGCATCTGGATCCGCGCCATCGCCTTGACCATGAAGAAGAAGAAACCGCCCGCTACGGCGAGCAGGCCGAGGGTGGCCGCGAACTGGGCCACGGTCGTCGCCTGCACCGCCAGCCCGAAGACGGCGCTGAAGATCAGGAAGACGAGGATCAGCTGGAAGCCGAGCACGGCCCAGTAGCGAGCCCGCCACATGCCCCAGGACATGGTCCCCATCAGCAGGGCGGGGGCGACGACCTGGGGGACCTTCGGTTGCCGGCCGCTGACGTGGACCCCGGCCAGGTAGCCGCCGACGATCGAGAGCGCGATCAGGCCGGCGACGACGGCGCCGATCGTCACCACGGTCGGCCGCTCGCCCTCGGCCAGCGGCTCCAGCACCTCGCGCGCCGCCTGGTTGCGCTGCTCGGCCTTGGCGTAGCCGCGCGACATCGGGCTGGCGCCACGCTGCTTCCGCTTGCGACGCTCCTCAGCCACCGGGTGCCACTCCCCGCCAGGGAGCCGGCTGGTCCAGCAGCTCCTCCTGGCTGTCGCGTGGGGCGGCCTCGGAGGCGCCGAATGCGCGCCGCAGCTCCTCGGCGGCGGCGGTCGGGTCGGCGGCGTCGCGGATCGCCCGCACCACGCAGAGCCGGCGCCCCCCGGCCTGTACCACCTGCTCGGCGTTTGACGGGTCGACGCCGCCGATCCCGAAGAAGGGGCGGGTCGCGTTCTCGGCGGCGTGGGAGACGAGGTCGAGGCCGACCGCGGGGCGCCCGGCCTTCGTCGGCGTCTCCCACACGGGTCCGACGCTCATGTAATCGATCGGCCGCTCGTTGGCGGCGGCGATCTGCCCCTCGGAATGGGTGGAGAGACCGACGATTGCGTCGGGCCCGAGAAGCTCCCGTGCCTCCTCGACCGAGGCGTCGTCCTGGCCGACGTGGACGCCGTCGGCGTCGCAGGCGCGGGCCAGTTCGGGGTCGTCGTTGACGATGAAGAGGGCGCTGTAGATGTCGCAGATGCGGCGGAAGGTCGACGCCGAGCGTTCGATCTCCGCCCGCCCCAGCTCCTTCTCGCGCAGCTGCACGATGTCGACGCCGCCGTTGAGCGCCGCTCGCAGCAGCGCTTCGGGGCCCTCGCCGTGTGGGCGGGCGTCGCAGGCGAAGTAGAGGCGCGCCGTCCGCAGGCGCTCGCGGCGCAGCGGGCCGTCCGACTCGGGGGGCGCGAGGCTCATGCTCCGATTATGAACCCAGGAGCCTGTCCCCAAACCCAGACAGGCTCCTGAGCTTGAAGCTTTGCGAGAGGGGTAGCATCATTTTTGTAACGGGAGCCCGAGAGGGCTGAGAGGGTGGCAACGAGGTCACCGACCGTCTGGACCTGATCCGGGTAATGCCGGCGGAGGCAATGATGTGACAGAGAAGCGCAGTTTCGACGCGATATTCGTTGGCGGCGGGGTCATCGGCCTCAGCTGTGCCTGGCGCGCCGCCCAGCGCGGGGCGCGGGTGGCGGTGCTCGACCGGGCCGAGCCGCCGGCCGGCGCCACCCGGGTCGCCGCCGGGATGCTGGCCCCGGTCGGCGAGCTGGCATTCGGCGAGCCGCAGCTGCTGGCGATGACCCTGGCCTCGGCGCGGCTCTACCCGGACTTCGTCGCCGAGCTGGAGGCGGCGGCGACGGGGGAGACGACCGGCTATGCGCGCCAGGGCGCCCTCCACATCGCCCTCGACCGCGACGAGGCGGCGGAGCTGCGGCGGGTCCACGAGCTCCAGCGCTCGCTTGGCCTCGAGGCCGAATGGCTGCCGCCGCGCCGCTGCCGCGATCTGGAGCCCGGCCTGACGCCGTCCTTCAACGGCGGCGTCCACGCTCCCGGCGAGGCCTCGGTCGACCCCCGGGCGCTGGCCCGGGCGCTGCTGGCGGCGTTCGCGGCCGTCGGGGGGGAGATGCGGACCGGGACCGACGTGGTCGCAGGGCTGTTCGAGGGCGAGCGCCTGGCCGGGGTGCGGACCGCCGCCGGCGAGGAGCTGCGCGCCGACTCGGTCGTGCTCGCCGCCGGCGCCTGGTCCGGTCGGGCGAGGTGGCTCCCCGAGCACGCCCGGCCCCCGGTGCGCCCGGTCAAGGGCCAGGTGGTGGAGCTGCGCGCGCGCGACGGCGCCGCGCCCTGCGAGCGGATCGTCGCCTCCGAGCGCGTCTACCTGGTGCCGCGCGGCGACGGCCGCCTGATCGCCGGCGCAACCTCCGAGGAGCAGGGGTTCGACACCGCGGTCACGGCCGGCGGCGTCCACGAGCTGCTGCGCGAGGCCTGCCGGCTGCTCCCCGACGTCGCCGAGATGGAGCTGGCCGACTCGATGGCCGGCCTGCGCCCCGGCACGCCCGACAACCTGCCGCTGATCGGCCCCGGGGCGGTCGGCGGCCTGGTGCTGGCGACCGGCCACTACCGCAACGGCATCCTGCTGGCCCCCCTCACCGCCGATGCGGTCGCCGCTCAGCTCGCCGGCGAGCCGCTCCCCGTCGTCGTCGCCGCAGCCCACCCGGCGCGGTCGTCATCTCATCCGCGTAGCGGTCGAAATGACGACCGCGTGGCCGGCGAACCGGCATCGGCGCCTGCCCCGGCGGAGGCGTCGAGATGAGGATCGAGCTGAACGGCGCGCCGCGCGAGCTGCCCGGGAGGGCGACGCTGGCGGACGCCGTACGCGAGTCCGGCGCCGGCGAGGAGGCGCGCGGCGTCGCCGTCGCCCTCGACGGCGAGGTGGTCCCGCGCGGCGAGTGGGAGGGGACGCCGCTGCGCGAGGGCCAGAGCGTCGAGGTGCTGGCGGCGATCCAGGGCGGCGCCGAAACCTGGCAGCTGGGTGGGCGCGAGTGGTCCTCGCGGCTGATCGCCGGCACCGGCGGCTTCCGCTCGCTGGAGCAGATGGAGGCGGCGCTGGCCGCCTCCGGCGCCGAGGTCGTCACCGTCGCCCTGCGCCGCATCGACCCCGCCGCCGAAGGCTCCGTGCTCGACGTCGTCGAGCGCCTCGGCCTCTTCGCGCTGCCCAATACCGCCGGCTGCTTCACCGCCCGCGACGCCGTCCGCACCGCCCGCCTCGCCCGCGAGGGCTTCCAGACCGACTGGGTCAAGCTCGAGGTGATCGGCGACGACCGCACCCTCTACCCCGACGCGGTCGAGCTGCTCGATGCCGCCGAACAGCTCGTCGCCGACGGCTTCACCGTCCTTCCCTACACCAACGACGACCCGATCCTCGCCCGCCGCCTGGAGGAGGCCGGCTGCGCCGCGGTGATGCCGCTGGGCTCGCCGATCGGCTCCGGCGCCGGCATCCGCAACCCCTACAACATCGCGATCATCGCCGAGCGAGCCTCCGTCCCCGTCGTCCTCGACGCCGGCATCGGCACCGCGTCGGACGCCGCTCTGGCAATGGAGCTGGGGTGCGACGCGGTCCTCGCCGCCAGCGCCGTCTTCGGCGCCGAGGACCCGCCCGCGATGGCGACCGCCCTGCGCCGCGCCGTCGAAGCCGGCCGCGCCGCCCGCCGCGCCGGCCGCATTCCCCGCCGCACCCACGCCGAGGCCTCGACCCCCTACCGGGGATTACCCGACCTTTCCTGAGCGTCCATCGACCTCTACGATGGACGGCGCGCCCCTGTAGCTCAGTTGGTTAGAGCGGCGGCCTTTTAAGCCGCGCGGCGCGGGTTCGAATCCCGCCGGGGGCACTGAACCTGACGGTGGTCGAACCGCAGGCAAAGAGAAAGACGGGTAGATCTCCGCGCGGCTGACGACCCGGATCTCATCGACCAGCGATTGCAGCAGCGCCTTGCGGGTCGGCGGGTCGCCGCTCTCGATCACCTCGCGGACCTGAGCCTGCAACAGCCCCAGGTCATCGTCGGTCAGCGGCTCGCGCTCGGCGGGCTCCTCGGCCGCCAGCTCCCCCTGTCGGGCTTGCAGACCGCGCAGCCGCTCGCTCAGCTCTTTGATCCTCGGGCCGCAGGCCGACTCGGGCATCGTGCCCTCCTCGAAGGCGCGGAAGTAGCGGTCGAGCGACTCGCCGGTCCGGCGCAGCTCGCCGTCGATCCGCTCCAGTTCAGCGGCGCGCTGCGGTTGCTCGGCGTCGATCTCCGCGAAGGCTTCTGAGATCGCTTTGCGGACCAGCGGCTCGCGTTCCAGCACCCCGAGGAGCTGTTCCAGGATCGCCTCCTCCAGCTCGTCGGCCGGCAGGCGGTCTGCTTCGCAGGCCTTCTTGCCGTAGCGCTGGCGCGAGAAGCAGATGTAGTAGCGGTAGCGCCCGCCGTTGCCGTTGGCTGAGACCCCGACATAACGCTTGCCGCAGTGGGCGCACTTGACCAAGCCGGTGAGCAGGTATTCGGACTGGTTCGTTCGACGCAGCGAAACGTCCTCGCTGCGCTCGCGCAGGATCTCCTGGGCGCGCTCGAAGAGCGCCTTGTCCACAAGCGACTCATGCGGCGCCGGGTAGTTGGTCCCGCGAAAGAAGATCTCCCCTACGTAGGCGCGGTTGCGCAGGATGCTGAGCACGGCCGGGACGTTGAAGGGCTTGCCTTGCCGGGTTCGGCAGCCGCGCTCAGTCAGCCACTTCGCCAGCGCCGAGGAGCCTTCGAGCCGCTCGGCGTAGCGGTGGAAGATCTGCGGGACGATCGCCGCCTCGGCGGGGTCGGGGAGGAGGAAGTGGCGCTCGGCGTCGAGCGTGTAGCCGTAGGGAACCGAGCCTCCGGTCCACTCGCCTCGCGCCGCCTTTCGCTCCATACCGGCGATCGTTCGCTCCACGATCGTCGCCCGCTCGAACTCGGCGAAGACGCCGAGGAGCTGAACCATCATCCGCCCTGATGAGCTGGAGGTGTCAAACGGCTCGGTCGCTGAGCGAAAGAGGACGTTTGCCTCATCGAGGCGCTCGAGGATCTGGGCCAGCCCGCGCACCGAGCGCGAGAACCGATCCACGCGGTAGACGAGCAAGAGGTCGAAGCGCCCGGCCTCGGCCTCGCTCAGCGCGCGTTCCAGACCCGGCCGCTCCAAGATCGCGCCCGACGCCTGATCGGTGAAGCGGCGCACGATCTGCCAGTCCTCCTGGCTTTTTGCGTTGGAATCGAGCCGTACTGCCTGCGCCTCCAGCGAGTAGGGCTGGGTCGCCTCGTCGGTCGAGATCCGGGTGTAGGTGGCGATCCTCATCGTGGCCTCCGTGGCTTGCTCGGTTTGGGCGGACGTCGATGACACCTCGACGCGTGCAAGGAGCCAAGTCCGCCGCCGGCGAGGTAGTCGCGGTAGAGCACGCGCAGGGCGCCGTGGAGCTGGTCGGCCTGCTCGCCGCCGCGGCGGACGAGTCGCGCGGGACGAACGCCGAGCCGGTCCGGCGGCTCCGAATGGCCGCCACCTTGATCGCGGCATCGCCTCCTGGCCGAGCCGCTCGCCACGGCGATCAAGGCTCGCCTCCCTCGTCCGCAGAAGGCTCGATCTCCGCCAACGCCCGACCGCCGCAGTAGTGGCAGCGCCCGGCGACGTCGTAGCGGACGCCGCGCTCGTGGCTCGCCCACTCCGGGTCGGGATAGGCGATCTCCTCGCAGCGGCGGCAGACCCGCAGCGCCCGGCGGTCGATCTGATCGAGGAAGATCTCCGGCCCGTTGCGGAGACGGGCGGTGAAGCCCTGGGCCTTCGCGAGCCGCCGCGCCTCGTTGTCGCGCCAGGCGAGGTAGTCCTCGCGCAGGCGTTCCTGCTCAGCGCGGAGCTTGCTGTCGCGCTCGGCTTCGGTCGAGAGCCCGCTCAGCTCGTAGTCGCCGAGCAGCTCACCATCGGCGAGGCGCTGGCGCGTTCTGCCCAGCGCCGGTCCTTCCCCGAACCGCTTTGCGAGGTCGTCAACGCGATCGATCTGCTCGGCCCGGTGGTGCTCGATGAGAGCGTCGAACGCTTGGCGCTCCTCGGCGCTCGGCTCCCGCTCGGCGAGCCGGATGCGGAGCGGGTCGGCGAACATCGCGCCGAGTGCCGCCAGCGCCTCGCGCTCGATCTCATCGAGTGCGCTGTCTCGCTCCAGCGTGATCTGAAGCGCAGCGGCCAGGCGAGGGCCGAGGCGCTCGATGCCCCAGTCGCGGTGACGCCACGACCGTAGGTGCGAGCGCAGCGCGTCGGGGTCGGAGCGCAGGCGCTCTCGCTCTACACCTTGGCGGCGGCGCTCTGCCTGCACGCGGGCCAGCTCTTCGTCGTAGGGCCGTCGGGCCTCGCGCAGCGCGGCGAGCAGGTCGACCGCCCGATCGTCCTGATCGTCGATCAACCAGCGCGACTCGGTGGCGCAATGCCTCAGCCTACGAGCGAGATCGCAGGCACAGGTGAGGAACAAGGCATCGCGCTCCAGCTCCCTGCGCATCGCGGCGAGGAAGGAGCGGGCACGCTTCTCGGTGGTGGTGATGAAGAGGAGAGCCGGGCAGAAGCGGTGGCGCTCGCGCCACGCTTCGGCTCGTGCGTACTCGGCGTAGCCCGTCGCCTTCTGCTTGAGGCGGCGGTGCGACATCGTCCCCATGTCCAGCTCGACGAAGGCGAGCAGGCTTCCGCCGTCGGCGTCGGCGATCTCGATGAAGGCGTCAGGGGCGATGGCGCGCTTATCCCGGCTGGCCCAGGTGGCGAATGGCTCGCGCGCTTCGGCCTCGCGCTCGAAGCGCCTCAGCGTCACCCCGGCAGGTAGCGTCGTCTCCAGCGTCACGTAGATCTCACTCAGCCCGGCGGCATGGGCGAGGAACAAAGGGTTCGGCTCGCGCCGCTCCCCGCCTCGCGGTGGCGGTCCTCCGGTGACGATCGCCTCGCCCCTGCGGGTCGGCCAGAGGTGGTGCGGCGCCGAGCCTCGTTCGCGGTAGGGGCGGCTGCGACCGGCGAGGCCGTGGCGGGCGAGCCGGGCGCAGCGGTAGCGCAGCGTCCTCGCAGGCGTCTCGGGGGTGATCGAGGCGAGCTGGGTCTGGGTCAGCACCCTGTGCGATGCGAGGAGGTCGAGGATGCGCAGGTCGAGGTCGGAGAGCGCTGGGGTCCGCTCCGAGGAACGAGAGCGGGTGCGGCGAGCCGCAGCGCGTGATGGCCGGTCCTGCGTCAAACCGTCTCCAGACGCCAGGAGACAGCCGCTGTCGGCGAGCGCCGCGCCACCCCTACGATGGCCGCCGCCTGTGATGGCGGTGAGCCGTGCGCGCCGGCACGGCGCGGAGGCGCTGCCTCCAGCGCGGAGGAGAGGAGCCGCTGTGTCGCCAGCGCCGAGGCGATTGCGCTCGCGCCAAGTGCGATCGGAGCAGCAGAGGCTGCGAGCGAGCGCTGATCGTCAAGCGGCACACCGAGGCTGCCGGCGATCCGCAGCGCGGTGTCGACGCGCGGCATCCGTTCGCCGCGCTCCAGCAGGCTCACCTCGGTGCGGTGGATCGAGGCGCGGAAGCTCAGCTCCTCCTGGGAGACATCGGCGCCCTCGCGACAGCGGGCGAGGTTCTGGCCGAAGCGGACTTTCATCTCCGGGGTCGGCGGCGCCGAGGTCGGGGCGCGGCGAGTCACGGCATGTACCTCGCGCTGAGAGAGCCGCCCCGCTGCTCGGGCGGCGGGCCGGGGTGAATCAGGTTGGCGACGATCGTCCCGCGACAGCTCGCGCGGCCATCCTCCAGCGAGCAGCGCTCGCT
>WNFM01317503.1_pt1 | contig 19354 bp, 19 predicted proteins | sample 5400271 | NCBI WGS metagenome assembly WNFM01 (sample SAMN13153352, study PRJNA577476) | soil metagenome | isolation source: 60 cm saprolite on Douglas fir-dominated hillslope | place: USA:California | collected 2013-09-17 | reverse complement strand
TTCTGCTCCAACCTGATGACGGAAGACGGGCTTGCGATCGACGATCGCGCCACGCGCTCAAAGCTCGCGAGCTGGGCGGTGAAGGCGAGCGGGCTGAAATATACCAGTTATCGCGCGATCTCGGCGCTGTCCAAGGGCGAGCGTCCGGGCCCGGAAAACTCGATCGGCAAATTGGTGGCGGGCTCGATGCTGCAGGACATCGCGATGTACGCGATGGATCTCGAGGGCGCCGCCGGCGTCTTCACAGGGGATGCGGAAGAGGAGGCGCGCGGCCAGTTCCAGCAGATGCTGCTGTCTTCGCCCTCGATGCGCATCGCCGGCGGCACCGATGAAATTCTCCGAAACATCATCGCTGAGCGCGTGCTGGGGCTACCCGGCGATATCCGCGTCGACAAGGATGTGCCGTTCAACAAAATTCCGACCAAGGGAAGATAGATTCAACTTGTAGGGTGGGCGTCGCGTAGCGTTGCCCACCACGCGTCGTGTTCAAGTGGTGGGCACGCTTCGCTTTGCCCACGGACCGGCCCAACAGAGGCGATGATTGATGGACAGCATGACCGACACCGCACCGATCGATATCCTCGAGGACCTGCTGAGCGAGCGATTTTCCTGCCGCGCGTTCAAACCCGAGCCGGTGCCGCGTCCAACCATCGAGCGCATCCTGGCCGCGGCGCAAAAGACCGCGTCGTGGTGCAACAGCCAGCCGTGGCAGCTCGCGATCGCTTCTGGTGCTGCGACCAAAAAGTTCCGTGACGTGATCTACGGCGCCGCCTCGAGCGGCAAGCCGAACACCGGGGATTTTCCGTTCCCGCGCGAATATCGCGGCGTCTATCTGGAGCGGCGTCGCGAAAGCGGCTTTCAGCTTTATAATTCGCTCGGCATCATCAGGGGCGACAAGGCGGGCTACGCCAAACAGGCATTGGAAAATTTCAATTTCTTCGGCGCGCCGCATGTCGCCATCGTTCATACCGACGAGGCGCTCGGCGTCTACGGCGCGATCGATTGCGGCGGCTATGTCACGAGTTTTATGCTCGCGGCGCAGGCGCTGGGCGTGGCGACGATACCGCAAGCCGCGCTGGCGTTTCACTCCGACGTGGTGCGCAAACATTTCGGTCTCGGCGACGACCGCCGCGTCGTCTGCGGCATTTCATTCGGATATCCGGATCGCGACCACAAGGCCAACAGCTACCGCACCTCGCGCGCCGGCATTGCCGATACCGTCACGTTTGTTGACGAGTAGGATCGGCAAGGAGGTTTTGCCGAAGGCAATTAACCGGACGTCTCGCATTGCCGCTCTCTACGGCGTGGGGCCGCGCAAACGCGGTCATTCGTCGGTTTCGTCTTCAGATTTGTCTTTATCTTCATGGGCTTGCAGTAGCGCTATTGACAAAATCCGCTCCAACATCTTGAGTTGCAATGACCTGGCATCTACGATGCAGAATTGCAGTCGTTCAATGATCCTGTCGAGTGAAGGTTCGGTCACGGCGTTAAGTCCGAAATGCCACAGTGAATTCCAATCCGATGCCACCAAAATTAGCAGCGTTGAAGAGCGATGAGGCCGCGGTTTTTGGACTCCGGTTAATGAAGAGCTTTCTCAAATTGAAGAGCCGGGCGCATCGCGAAGAACTCATTGCGCTGGCTGAGCGAATGCTGGAGGAGGAAGAGAAATATCCGGTAGAGCCAGGCGATTGAGGCCGGCCAGCCCGCGCCATGTCAGGGTCGGTCGCGTCAGGCCGATCTGGCTGCAAAGCGACTTCCACGTCGTATCATCGCAATCGACCAGCACGGCCAGCACCGACATTCCATCGATCATCTGCGGCAGGCCGAGCGGATGCGCCTTCCAGCCGCAGCGCTCGAACCGCGGCAACCACCACGACTCCAATACGATGGTAAACCCGGTCAGCCCGACGCTGATGCCATACTCCATGATCGCGGTCAGCAGCAGCATTTCCACGCGCGGGCCGGCGTGTTCACCGCGGCGTTCCGGAATGACGAAGATACGCGAAAGTTCATAGACGTCGGATCTTCGGATCGGCCCGCGGATGTTGAGATACGGAAAGATGTCACTCATCAGGGTCGGCAACAGCGTCGGCAGTGCGCGCATGGCGCCGATCAATTGGCCGTTGTCGATGCAAAACAGATAGACCGCGTCTTCGGTGTCGAACTGGTCTATCTCGCGCCCGTCCGGGCGATCCAGCGCCATCCACTTGCGCTGCTTGACATAGATTTCATGGCGCCAACGGAAATAGGGATCGAAATATGGTTCGTAGAGATGGCGGTTGTCCTTTCGGACCACATGGATCTCGGGCATCGGAATCACCGCTTGATTGCGATTCAATCAGGCGTTGAGCATGCCAATGAACCAAAATTGATCTACTGGTAGAATTCCCAGTTCAGAGCATGATTTCGCGGTTGACAAGCGCGATCGCCACCGTCGCCGTCTTGTTCTTCGTCATCAGTTTGCGCTGCGCTTCTTCAAGGTGCCAGCGTACGTTGCGTTCCGAAATATGCAGGATTTGACTGGTTTCCCATGCGGTCTTGCCGCGCGCCGCCCAGCGCAGCACCTCCGCTTCGATTCCCGAGAGCCGCCGGCCGGATGCGACCGGGGTCGGCCTGGAGAGCGTTCGAAGCCGGCCGTGGGCAAATACGCTCATCAAATGCAGCGCGCTTTTTGTTTCCGGATCGAGGTGGGGGCGTTCGCCCGCGATGCTGATGGCGCCGGTCGCGTCGTCATAATGGATCGGGATGCAGAAACCTTCGTGAAATCGAAAATCACGGGCGCGAATCATCACGCGGTGCGCGGGCCGGTCATACTCCCGATCGTAGGGTGCATCCTTCCACTCGAACGGGTTCAAGGTATTGAAACAGTGTCTGGGAACCGGATCGACCGCGCTCAGGTTTTCGCGGTTGTACAATTCGAACCATTCGGTCGGCCAGCCGTTCGCGATCGTCAATTGCCGGAGCGACTGTCCCGAGGTCGGAATTCCCGCCATGATGTAGGCGTGAAAGCCGAGATTGCCGATCATTCGTTCGAACTGGGCTATGACGCTCGCAGAGGTCTTCGAGGCTTCAATCGCATCGACGAAGTCCAGCGCCTGCCGCCCCCAATATGGCTCCAAACTCTGCATTCAAAGGCTCCCGCCGCACGCGTAAGCTAAACATCGACAACCCCGAGTCAATCGGTAAAAGAGTGGAGATTCCAGCCTTGCGATCGCCGCTCGGCAGCATAAGGCTGCAAGGATTTCTGCCCGGCAAACCTCATCAAAACTTCGGCGGACGTTTTTCCGCGAACGCCTTGATGCCTTCCTTGATCTCGGCGCTGCGCATGCTGTCGCGGTGGCGGCGGTCGGCGGCGTCTTCATCCAGGGCGCTGCGGGCGAATTCGTTGATCGCGCGCTTCATGCCGGCCATCGCGACCGGCGCGTTGCCGGCGAGCGTGGCCGCCAATCGATCGACCTCCTCGTCAAGCGCCTCGGCCGGCACCATCGCGGTGAGATAGCCGATCCGCAGCATCTCCGCGGCGCCGATTTTCTCCGCCGTCAGGAACAGCTTTTTGGCATTGTCGACGCCGAGCCGCGATACGTAGCGCTTGATGCCGCTCTTGTAATAATGCAGCCCGAGCCGGGCCGCCGGCATGAACATCTCGCAAGTGTCGACGCCGATCCGGAAGTCGCAGGCCAGCGCCAGGTCGGTGGAACCGCCATAGACGCCGCCATTGATCCGGCAGATCGTCGGTATCGCCAGGTCTTCAAGCCGGTTGACCACGATCTCGAACGCCGATCCGGCAGTCTGCTCTTCGGCATTCGCCGCGCGTTCCGCGATCGAGCCGAGATCGTATCCGGCAGAGAAGGCGCGGCCGGTGCCGGTCAATACCAGAACCCGGATCGCGGGATCCGATTCGATCCGGTCGAACAGTTTTATCAGGACATCGAGGTCCTCTGCCTGCAGCCGGTTCAGATGTTTCGGCCGGTTGAGGCGGATGGTGGCGCGCGCGCCCGGGATATCGAGCACCGGCGCGCTTGCCGCATCGGTAGCGGGAGAGTGTTCCTGCATCATTTGTTCTCCAGCGCGCGCCGCTTGGCTTCGGCATCGATGGTCTCGGCGAGGTCGGGATGCCGCGCCATCAGCATGCGGAAGTCGACGAGATCGAGCACCAATAGCCTCGACACCCGCGTGGTACTGATATTGGCGGAACGCAGATTGTTGCCGAGCAGCGCCATCTCGCCGAAGAACGCGCCGTCGCCGAGCCTCACCTTCTTGCCCGGCAAATCGACCTCGACCTCGCCGGCAGCGATGAAATACATGCAGTCGCCGCTCTGGCCCTTGCGGATGATCATGGTGCGCGCCGGCAGGTCCATGGTGCGCAGCATGTGGGTCACGTCGGCGATCGCGGAGGGGCCAAGCGCTGCAAAGAAGGGCACCTTGGTCACTGACTCCCAGGTTTTCAGGAAATTATCGCGGCGGGTCTCGGCGGCAAACCCCGTCGCGAGGATACCGGTCCAGAGCCCGAATACGCCGAGACCGCAGATCATCACAAGGGCTGCCACCAGCCGGCCGAGCGGCGTGATTGGAACCACGTCGCCATATCCCGTCGTGGTCAGGGTCGCGACCGCCCACCATAATGCCGCCGGCACGCTGCCGAAGGCCATCGGCTGGGCGTCGCGTTCCAGAAAATACATCGCTACCGCGGCCAGGAACAGCACCATCAGAAAAATCACCAGCACGCTCAGGAGCGGCCCGGTTTCCGTTACCAGCACCCGCCGCAACTGCCGCAATCCCGGAATCCCCGGCACCACCTTGAGCATCCAGAATATGCCCAATAGCCAAGCCGATTTGGGGTTGGCGCCAAGGATGAGGGCGAGCGGTATGGCTGCGGCCGAGACGGCGTCGAGCAGGCCACGGCCCGACAACGCGTAAGTCCATAAGCGATGCACCTGATAAGTGTGGCGAAGCCGGACCACCCATTCGAACATGAAGTAAGCCAGACACGCCCACAGCACCGCGTCGACCCAGTGATGCGCGGCCTCATAGGCCGGATCGACCGTCAGCAGCACCATCATGACGACGCCGGTCAGGACCGCGACATAGGCCGTTCTGGTCATGTTGCGGCCAGCCGTTGCCATCGCGAATAACGCCAGGGCTGGGAAAACACGCGGCTTGGACATTGGGAGGCGGCGCCCGTCGCTTAAGAAAACATCTGATGCGGCCATGCAGGGCGTGACCGGTCCCCCAAAGTGCCCAAGCGGGGGGAGGCCGTCAACGAGGGTGCGAAAACAGCGTTATCGGCCGGGCCGGGAACAGGTTTTTGAGGTTACGAAAGGCTACGTGTCCCGGACGCGGTGCAGCGTTCTTCACGCTGCTCCGCAGAGCCGGGACCCACGAGGACGGCCGAATTGATAGGCCCCGGATCAGCAACGCACCGCCATAGCGCGTCGAAGACGCGCGTGAACGCGCTGAAGGCGCTGCGCAGCATCCGGGGCACGTCCGCCGGGTCGGGCGTGAGGGGAATTTTTTTGGCCCGGATCGGATAGAATCCCGGACAAAACCTCGTCTTTTCCCCTTATATCAAGAGCCCCCGCGGACACTATGATAAGCGGCGCGCAGGAACCGGCCCCGCAAAAACTATTCACTCTGGAAAGTTGGTTGGCCCCCGATGGATACCTCACATCTCGCAGAACACGCCGGTGCCGCCGGCACGCTGTTCGCGTCCGTTTTCGTCGTCGCGACCACGACGATGCGGACGATGATCCCTTTGAGGATTTTCGGCATTCTCACCAATATCGTTCTGATCACGTCCTCGATAGCGATCCGCAATTATCCAACCGGATTGCTGCACTGCGTGCTGCTGGTGCTCAATTCCTACCGGCTGCACCAGATGCTGCAGCTCGTGCGCGACGTGAAGAGGTCGGTCAACAGCGACCTGTCGATGGATTGGCTGAAACCGTTCATGACCGAGCGCAAATGCGCGCCCGGCGAGGTATTGTTCTACAAGGACGAGAAGGCCGAGGACATGTTCTACATCGTCAGCGGCCGCTTCGGACTGGTCGAATCGGGGATCGAATTGCCGGTGGGCGCCATTGTCGGCGAATTCGGCATGCTGTCGCCGTCGAACCTGCGAACGCAGACGCTGGAATGCGTCGAAGCCGGCGTCATCCTGAGCGTCAGCTATACCAAGGTCGAAGAGCTTTATGTGCAGAACCCGGCGTTCGGATTTTATTTTCTTCGCCTCGCCAGCTCTCGGCTGTTCGAGAACATCGGAAAGCTGGAGCAGCGGCTGGCGCAGCAGGCAGCGCCGGTCTCCGCCGCGCCGAAGCCCGCCTAGAAGAACCGGGAAGGCCTTAAGTGGCAAGCATCCTGTCCTCGCTTCGCTATTTGTTCGCCGACTTCATCGGCGATGACGGCGGCGCGCCGCCGCTGCTGCCTCACGGTTTGCCCGATAGCGCGGTTTCGATCGTCAGCGAGGGCGTTCACCTTTTGATCGACTATCAGGGCCCAAGCTACGCGCAGCTTTATGTTGATCGCGTGCGCCGATTTATCGGCCGGCCGGGCGTTGATGAGCCGATGCTCGGCGAAATCGCGCGGCTGATGGCGATCCGCATGAGCTATCTGGATCCGATCCGGATCGCGCAGATGAAGCTTCATGAATTCGAGATGGGCAGGGCGGATCCCACCGACGACGTCAAAAAATTCCGGCTGGATGAATTGATCGGCGCGCTTCCCGCAGCCGTCGCCGAACCGGTGCTCGATGCGCTGGAATGGGTGGGCTGGACCCATAAGTCGGTCTCGATCCGCTTCAGCGCAAAAAGCCGCTGGGGCGTTCGCCGGTTGAAGATCGAGGCGGGCTTGCGGCGATGGCGGCAGTTCTCGGTGCGCTATGTGGCCGAGCGGGCCTGGGTCGAACGCTGGCTGCACATGATCAGCCGCAGCCTCGTCAAAGCGCCAAAGGCCGCCGCCGCGATCGTGCAAACCGCCGACATGGTCGGGGGTTACGGCCATATTTATCGCCAGGGTCTCGCCGACTGGCACGCGATCATCGATGGCCTCGCCAAGCCGACCTTCGACGGCCTGCTGCCGCTCGCCGATCTCGCCGGCGCGGTCGCCGAGGCGCGCGCCGCCATCATGCCCGACCCGCGGCAGGCCGCGCTGAAGCGCGCCATCGCGGAAATCCGCGCGCGGGCGCTAAGTTCGAGCACGAATGCGGCTTGAGGGTTGAGATTATCCCCATCCTGAGGAGCGGCGTCTTCGCCGCGTCTCGAAGGATGGGCCACGGGCCTCATGGTTCGAGACGCGCAAGATGCGCTCCTCACCATGAGGGGGTTCACGCGCTTTGCGCTGACTTGACGATCACCACATTGTCTTCATGGCCGGCGTGCCGCTTCAGGCTTTCGCGGCGCATGCTGAGCTCGTCGCGCACGAATTCGTAGCCGAGCTTGAAGGTTTCCAATCCGTCGGTCGATATGGTGCCGTCGCGCAGTCCGACCACCGCACCTCGCAGGATCGCCTCGAGTTCATCCTGCAGCGTGTCGAGGGCGTCCATCGAGGTGGCATGTTCCATCCGTTCGCCGATGTCGAGTATCGCGGTTGCGAGTTCGCTGGCCTTCTCGGGCGCGATGCGGGTGATCTTGGTGTAGATCGCGGCAAAGATCGAACCGATGACGCTGAGCGCGCCGGCGCCCAGATACATCATGTCGCTGTAGCGGTCCATGAACGACTTGGTTTCGTCATTGATGTATTCGGCCGCGCCCCGGTGGGCGATGACAAAGGCGTCCTTGTCGGTGACCGCCGGTTCGATCTTGGAGGCGAAACCGTCTTCCAGCGCAAGTTCGGCCTTGTTTTCGTAGATCGCGCGCGCGAGGTCTCCTGCCGTGACCGTCGACATTTTGGACTGTGCGACCAGGAGCCATTGCAGGCCGATGGTATCGAGATCGTCATCGGGGATCGCGGGCGAGGAGGATACCATGCCCGTCGCCAGTGTTTCCTCGGTAATCCCGGGAATGCGCCGCGCCAGCGCTTTCGCTTCATCGATCGCGTTCAAGGTGAATCCGCCAGCCTTGGCATATTGTTCGTAGCGCTTGTCCTTGACGATCGCCGAAGCATGCGCGATCACCACTGCCGCGCCAAAACCGCCCGAGGCGAATAGCTTGTCGAATGCCGAATTCGGCGGCGCCATCTGCACCCGCGAGGCCGCGTCGGAATTATCCGACATGTCGAGGATGTTGCGCACGAAGGTTGCGCCATTGTCGCTGTCGGCCAGAACGGCGATCTTCTTTTTCTTCAGCTCCGCGAGCGATTTTATCTTTTTGCCGGGAGGGCTGATCAGCAGCACGATGTCGTGTTCGAGGATTGCAATCGCGCGCGCATGCGGCGGAACTTTTGCGTCGGTGCGCAGCACGGCCAGCTCGGCCTGGCGGCGATCGAACTGCGCCAGCGCTTTCGCGCTGTCGGCGTTGGGCACGATCTTGAGGCGCAGCCGCCGCGCGTTGTTCTTCAGCACGGTGGCAAGCTTGGCGGCAAAACGAGCCTCGGGACCGTTGGCGTCGCCGACGGCGAACACCAGCGTTTCGGAATCCTTCAACCAAAGCGGGTGCCCCAAACGGTTGCAATGGACAGAATCAATGTCAGCACGGCAAACAGCACCACTTGCCGGCGGTTGCTTCTGACAAGCCGCGAACGCGCGGGCGGGTTTTCCGCTTGCAGCGTTCTCAATTCAGCGCTCATCGCTCATATCCGCCCCAGCGGCCTGGTCGGCTTGGAAGGATTGCCGTCGAGTTCGTAAATATCTAAAAAGAACGGTAGTTTTCCAGCTTAATGATGATATCCGCCTCTGGGCGGATTGCAAATCGGCCGCTTTGGTAACCTTACCGGCAGAGGCGCATCGATATTCCCGGTCTATCGCAGTTAAGTCACACCAAATGTTTTTCGAGTTCCCCGGAGGTGCATTCTGGCCGGGGAGGTGTCATAAATGGGCCATACCGGTCGAATTATCCGGATTTGAGAAGAAGTTGCGCTGAAGCCTCCAATTCTGTCCGTGCCCTTCAGTCCGAGCGAGGACCGTCAGCTTTGTCGTTTCCCCCCATGTCTTCGTCGGTTCCGCTTGGTGCACTGGTCGGCTGGATGCTCGTGCTCACTTTCAAGCACGTCATCGCTGATTTTGTGCTGCAGACTTCCTGGATGGCCATCGGCAAGGACCAGAAGACGGGATGGGCGCTGCCGCTGCTGGCCCATTGTCTGGTGCACCTTGCGGTTGCAATGGTGCTGATCCTGATTATCGCACCGCGGTTCTGGTTCGTCGCTTTGATCGATTTTGTCATCCACATCACGGTCGACCGGGCCAAGGGGTTTTGCGCCGCGACATTTGGCGTGACGCAGGAAAACAAACACCCATGGTTCTGGACGCTGATCGGGGTCGATCAGGCGCTGCACCATCTCACCGATTTTGGTCTATCGATTTTCATGGCGGCGAATTGAATTCGCCGGGCTCGGGGCCGACGTACATATATGTTGTCCATATATGCCGTCATACCCCCCGCAGGCGGGGTATCCGGTATCCCGAGGAGCCAGTACTAAAACTCAAATCTGGTGGAATACTGGATCATCCGCTTTCGCGGATGTGACATAGGGAACCAGGGCGATCGCTGTTGCCGATCGAGAGAACGCCAATGACAGAACAACCGCTGACAAAAAAGACCGTCGATGTGCTTGACAGCCGCATGGCCTATCACGAGCGCGGCGAGGGCGGCCCGGTGTTGCTTTTACACGGCAATCCGACCTCGTCCTATCTCTGGCGCAATGTCATTCCCGAGCTTGCAGGCCGCGGCCGGCTGATCGTGCCGGATCTGATCGGGATGGGCGATTCCGCCAAATTGCCAAATCCGCAGCCCGACACCTATCGCTTTACGACCCACCGCAAATATCTCGAAGGCTTCATCGATGCGGTCGTCGGTCGCACGGAATCCATCCTGTTCGTGGTGCACGATTGGGGCTCGGCCCTTGGTTTCGACTGGGCCAACCATCACCGCGACCGTGTCCGCGGCATCGCCTACATGGAGGCGATCGTGCGGCCGATCGCTTCCTGGGAGGAATGGAGCCCGCAGGCTGTGCCGATCTTCCAGGGTTTTCGCTCCGACAAGGGCGAGACGATGATCCTCGAGCGCAACATGTTCGTCGAGCGGGTGCTGCCGGGGTCGGTGTTGCGGAAACTGAGCGAGGCCGAGATGGCGGAATATCGCCGCCCCTTCCTGAAAGCGGAGGACCGCTGGCCGACCCTGACCTGGCCGCGGCAGATTCCGATCGCGCGCGAACCCGCCGATGTCGTGCAGATCGCCGCCGACTATTCGCAATGGATGGCCGAGAACACCATCCCAAAACTGTTCGTCAACGCCGAGCCCGGCGCCATCCTGATCGGTACGTCCAGGGATTTTTGCAGGAGCTGGAACAACCAGACCGAGGTGACCGTATCAGGCTCGCATTTCATCCAGGAGGATTCCGGGCCGGCCATCGGCCGGGCCGTCGCCGACTGGATGAAGGCCAACGCGTTGTAGAAACTCCAATCGCGGCCGCGCTTGTCTGATTCGGCTGGCCCGTTCAAGCATCCCGGGTAACTACCGGCTCCGCTGGTTAACCTTTCGTTAGACAGTTGCGTTGCATCTTGCGGGCAGGGGGATTTGCAGATGTTTTCAAGCCGCGACGCCTTTGAGAACGATTTCTGCCCGGTCGGGGATGAATTGCTCGGCGAAATGTACCGCGCCAACGAAAACGGCTTGCCGCAATTGGTCGCAAGCGTTTCTTCCGAGGTGCGCGCGATGCTGGCGCTGTTCTGCTATCGCCGAAGCCATTTGCACGCGCTGGCGCTCTCGATCGCGGCAAGCTGCAGCGAACGCGAACTGATCCAGCTCGGTGGGCGCGTCGGCTCTACCCTTTACGCGCTGTCCCGCGAGCCGGCGCGCGCCGCGCCGTCATCGTCCTACGGCAACCGCAAGCCAATCACGCTCTCGACCAAGCCGCTTTCGACCTTCTCGCCGATCGAAGACGAGTTCGACGAAGATTTTGCCGACGCCGTTACGGCGTAGTCATAACAGCCGTCGTCCCTGCGAAAGCAGGGACCCATAGCCACCAAATGAAATTGCTTTAGAAGGCGTCCACCACAGCGCCTCATTGATAGATCGTGCGGTATGGGTCCCTGCTTTCGCAGGGACGACTAGGTGAGCACCGGCAACCCATGCCGCCGCCGCGCCATGCCGCACTCGACATCGCCGGGCATGCAGGTGCGGCAGACTTCGGGTCGGTCCGCGTAAATGGTGCACGCGGTCGCAACCCCGACCTTGCCTGACAGCGCCGAACAGCGATTCCCCTCGCAACGCATGCCTGACTGTCTTTCGTTGACGAATTTTGCCGGGATCAGATCGAGCGCGGCGTCGTCCTCGGTCGTGAAACGCGGCCAGTTTTGCGAATACGAGCAGCAGGCCCCGCAGGCCTGGCAGGGGTTTTGGGCGTCGATGGCTGGATTGCTCGTCTCCATGCCTTCCGTCTAGAGCATGATCCGGAAAAGTGGAAACCGGTTTTCCGAAAAGATCATGCTCATTCCTAAAGGTTAATGGCGCGACCGGCCAGTTAACTCGCGCGGTGAGTGCGTATCAGGTATCGCTCGGCGGTTCCCAGACCAGGCTCCTTCGCCACTTCGCCCTGAGCAGGTCACGCCGCTCCGGATATTTTTCGTCGAGATAAATGGCATCAACGACACGGTCGGTGCGAAAACTGCGAAAATCCTTCCGCAGCTCGCACCATGCCGCCAAAAGCCGCACCGCTTCGAGATAGCCGATGGCGATCGGCCAGATCGTGCGTTCGCTGTCGCGGCCGTGTTCGTCGCGATAGCGCAGCGCGATTTTCTTGCCTTCGTGAATCTGTGAGCGCGTCCGCACCATGTCGATGCGGTCGGCCTCCTTCTGCCAGGCCGGCCGGGCGCGGCTCGCCGGTTCGAGCACAAACGGTCTCAAGCGCTCGGGGACGGTGTCGGCGATCTTGGACATCAGGTCCTCGGCCGCTCTTGCCAGCACGGCATCGGCATGGCCGGCGACCCATTGCGCGCCGAGCACGGCCGCTTCGATCTCATCGGGGGTAAGCATCAAGGGCGGCAGGTCGAATCCCTTCTCCAGGATATAGCCCATGCCGGCCTCGCCGCGGATCGGCACGCGCTGGCCGATCAGGGTCGCGATGTCGCGATAAATCGTCCGCTTCGAGGTTTCGAGTTCGGCGGCGATCGCATCCGCCGTCAGCGGTTTCCGGGTGCGCCGGAGCACCTGGATGATCTGGAACAGCCGGTCGGCGCGTCTCATGGGGCGTCTCTTTTCAGGGCCAGCTTCGCCGATGCTGACAGCATGTTGGCAGCAGGGGGTAGCTATACCGGGACAACACCAAAACTGAAGGGAATTTGTCCATGATGATTCTTTATGGCTTCGGAGGTTTCCGGCCTCTCTGGCGTGCCCAGGCTTGGGCCGTGGAGCATTTGATTTCCGTGCACGGCACTTCCGGGGATCTCCGCTGGGCTATCGCCGCTTTGGCCTTACGTTCGCTCGCCACATTGGAGGCCTTCGCGCTGAAGCAAATGGTCGCTTTGGCTCGAAACGTCATGAGTCGCGCCTGGCAGGGCGCCCGTTTCGCGGGGCGCTATCACCACTGCTGACACCATGGTGGCAGCAGGGGGTGGCTAGGTTGACGCATCTTTCAAGGGATCGGAGTTCTTCATGATTACCCTCTATGGCTTTGGCGCCGGCTTTGGTTTGCCGGAAATCAGCCCTTTTGTGACCAAGACCGAAGTCCAATTGAAGATGGCAGGCCTTGCCTATCGCAAGGAAAAGGCGATACCGCCCAGCTCTCCCAAGGGACAATTGCCCTATATCGTCGACGAGGACGAGCGCATCGCCGATTCCACCTTCATTCGCGCGCATATCGAAGGCAAATACGGATTTGATTTCGACGCGCCGCTCAGTTTGCAGGCGCGCGCGCAGGCCTGGGCGTTCGAACGGATGATCGAGCATCACGTCTATTGGGCGCTAGTCGGCGCGCGCTGGGTCGATCCCGACAATTTTGCCAGGGGGCCGACGCATTTCTTCGACGGCGCGCCCGAGCATATGCGCGAAAAACTTCGCGAAGACGCGCAATTCCGTGTGGCCGAGAATTACCTCCTGAGCGGCCTCGGCCGCCACGCCCCGGACGACGATATCGACCTCGCTATCCGCTCGTTGTTCGCGCTGTCAGTGCAGCTTGGCGACAAGCCATATCTGATGGGCGACACGCCCTGCGGCACCGACGCCACCGCCTTCGGGGCGCTTGCCGGGATATTGACCCCGTTCTTCACCTCGCAATTGCGCGAGCGCGCCGAACATTTCAAAAATCTCACCGCGTACGTAGACCGGATGATGTTGCAGTATTACCCGGAATTTGCTTGGGCGCCGCTGCAACAGGCGGCCTGAAATCCGTCGTCCCTGCGAAAGCAGGGACCCATACGCCGCGGCCGATGGAAGAGGCACAATGGCAGACGGCTTCTGCAACAATTGAGAGCTGTGGTTATGGGTCCCCGCGTTCCAGGCTGTGTGAGAAGTCGCGGGGACGACGATTGTTTTGTGGTCACCTCACACGATCCGCCCGTCAGAGGATGATGCTCCGCCCTTCACCGCCGCCAGCTCCGCTTCCAGTTCCGCGATCCGCGCATCGCGCAACGCCAGCGCTGCGGCCACATCGGCCGCATCAAACTTCTGCGGGATATGCTGCGGACAGTTGGTGTCCCACGCGGAAATCTTGAACAGGATGACCTGTTCGGGCCGCGCCTTGTAGCCCTGCGGCATCAGCGATTTTGTCAGAGCCGGATCGTCATCCACCACCCGGGCTTCGCCCCAAATCTTCACCCGGCGGCGACGGGCATAGTCCATCAGGAAGATATGCGCCTTCGGATTTTCCGAGAGGTTGCCTTGGGTGATGTATTGCCGGTTGCCGCTGTAATCGGCGAACGCCAGCGTGTTCTTGTCCATCACTTTTATGAATCCTTTGGGCCCGCCGCGATGCTGGATATAGGGCTGGCCATCCGCGCTGGCGGTCGCGAAATAGATGCTGTTGGTGTCGGCGAGGAACGCCGCGAGGTTTTCATCGATCTCAGTTCGCCAGCCGCCGTTTTGTTCGACATCGGCATAGGCGCGGCGTGATCCCTTGCGGGTCTGGATTTCCTTTACCGCCGGGGTGAATGCCACGTCGCTGGAATAGCTGTGAATGTCTGACATTGGAGTGTCTCCGTGAAGTCAGGGGCGCCTCGGCACCTCTCTTCACCTGCCAAGATGGAGCCTATCGAAATTTAAACAATCATCCCGATTGACACTTTATAATTGCAATATATGAAATAATGCCATGGATCGTATCGACGCCATGGAGGCCTTTGTCGCGGTGGCCGATCTCCGCGGTTTCGCGCCGGCAGCCCGCAAGCTCGGGCTGTCGCCCTCGGGCGTGACCCGGCTGATTGCGGCGCTGGAGGATCGCCTCGGCGCGCGGCTGTTGCAGCGGACCACGCGGAAGGTCGCGCTGACCGATGTCGGTTCGCGCTATCTAGAGCGCGCGCGCCGGATTCTCGCCGAGGTCGAGGAAGCCGAGGCCTCGGCCGAGGGCGAACGGACCCGGCCGAGCGGTCGGTTGGTGGTCTCGGCGCCGGTCGGATTCGGGCGCCTCCATGTCAGTCCGGTGATGTCGGCGTATCTGATGCGCTATGGCGAGGTCTCCGGCGAGTTGCGGCTGTCGGATCGCATCATCAACCTGGTGGAAGACGGCGTCGATCTTGCGGTGCGGATCGGCCATCTCCCCGATTCCACGCTCGTCGCCCGCCATGTCGGCGAGATGCGGCGGATCGTGGTCGCCTCGCCAGCCTATCTCAAGGGGCGCGGCGAACCAAAGCGGCCGCAGGCGATCGCTTCCCACGAGACCATTCAGTTCGGCGCCACGGCCGCGTCGCCGGAGTGGCACTTTGTCGAGGACGGAAGCGAGGTTCGCATCCCCTGCACGCCGCGCTTTTCAACCAACAGCGCCGACGCCGCGATCCAGCACGCCGAGCGCGGCGGCGGGCTGACGCGGGTCTTGGCCTATCAGGCCGCCGACGCCATCAAGGCCGGCCGGCTCAAAATCGTACTGCAAAAATTCGAGCAGCCGCCGCTGCCGATTCATCTGGTCTATCCGACCTCGCGGCTGTTGTCGGCGAAGGTGCGGACTTTTATCGATCTCGTGATCGAGATCAGCGACTGGCATTTTGGCGGATGACGCCTAAGCCTTCTTCGGCACCACGCGAAAGGTCCCGTTGGCGCGCGCGATGACGGCATCGTCGGCTTTGATAAGACTTTGCGCGAAGCAGATCGTGCTGCCGGTCTTGATCACGTCGGTCTCGACCGTGAGCCACTGCCCGATCTGGGCGCTGCTGATGAAATCGATCGACCATCGCGTTATCGGCGAGCGATGCGATCAGCCCGCCGTGAATAAGCCCGCGGGCGTTGGTGTGCGGTTTTGCCAAACGCAGTCCCATGATCACCGCCTTGTCGGTCCGCTTCGAATAAAGCGGCTCCCAAGGATCGGTGAACGGGCTTTTCCGGAAATGCGGTTCAAAGCCTTCGGGGATATCGGTGATGGCAGCGGTCATGCAGTGGCGCTCGAAGTGTGGCGATTGTTGCCGCTATTGAACGCGATCTCATCGCGAATTGCACCGCATACAAAGTTTAAAACGGGATTTTTGCATCTGTTTCATGACAAGGGTGGTCGCTCCATCGTCATTGCGAGCGAAGCGAAGCAATCCATAGGGTGCGCTCCGCAAGCTGGATTGCTTCGTCGCTTCGCTCCTCGCAATGACGAAGGTGATCACGCCGGCAATTCATAGCCAATCGCGGCCTCGATCTCGACCGTGCGTTGCACCGCGGGCCGGGCCATCATGCGCTCGTAATGTGCAGTGAGGTTGGGAAAGGTTTCCGGCGCCGGTTTTAGCGAATTGGCGAACCGCCAATACAGGCGGAACAGATGGATGTCGGCGATTGAATAGTTTTTCAGCGCCCAGCCGCTGCCCAGCCGCCGATCGGCGATTCCCCAAACCTCCCTGGCATGATCCAGTCCATGCCGGCGCGCCGGATGCAGTGTGGAGGCGGCAAACGACATCCACGACAGCGCCTGCGCGTCGGCCTCGACGTCGTCGCGCGGCAACAGCGCGGCCTCCGGAAAGCGTTTTGCGAGATAATAAAGGATTGCCGCGACCTCGGTGAGCGGGCGCCGGTCGACGACAAGCGTCGGGACTTTGCCTTCCGCATTGAGCGCAAGATAATCCGGTGAGCGCATGTCGTTTTTGAACGACATCGACTCGCCTTCGAACGGCACGCCGATCTCGTGCAGCGCGATGTGTACGGCAAACGAGCTTGAGCCTGGGGCGAAGTAGAGGGTCAACACGTTATGATCCTCGCGGTAGCACTGTAGTCTCTCCCCGTCATTGCGAGCGAAGCGAAGCAATCCATGGCGCGGCAAAAAAAGAGTGGATTGCTTCGTCGCTTCGCTCCTCGCAATGACGACGGTGTAAACGCCTAATACGGCAACCCCACATAATTCTCCGACAGCGACGTCGTCGCCGCCTTCGATCCCACGAGATAATTCAATTCAGCCAACTGAATTCGCGCGCCAAACCCTTCGGTGTCGGGAAAGCGATGCAGCATTGACGTCATCCACCACGAAAAGCGCACCGCCTTCCAGACTCGCGCCAGCGCTCTTGCCGAATAGTCATCAATCCCGGCGGAAGATTTCTCGTCGTAATATTCGCGTAACGCCTGCGACAGATAATGCACGTCGCTGGCGGCGAGGTTTAATCCTTTGGCGCCGGTCGGCGGCACGATATGCGCGGCGTCGCCGGCCAGAAACATCCGCCCGAACCGCATCGGCTCGGCGACGAAACTGCGTAAGGGAGCGATGCTCTTTTCGATCGAAGGCCCAGTGACGAGGTTGTCAACCGCCTTCTGGTCGAGCCGCCGCTTCAATTCATCCCAAAACCGTTCGTCCGGCCATTGATCGATGTGATCGTCGAGCGGGCACTGCACGTAATAGCGGCTGCGGTGCATCGAGCGCATGGTGCAAAGCGCAAAGCCTCTTGGATGGTTCGAGTAGATCAGTTCGTGGCTGACCGGGGGCGTCTCCGACAAGATCCCGAGCCAGCCGAACGGATAGATCCGTTCGAATGTCTCGATCGCCGAAGGTTTTACGCTGGCGCGGCTGACACCATGGAATCCGTCGCAGCCGGCAATGAAATCGCAAGTTATCTCGTGCGTGATACCGTCCTTGACGTAAGTGACGCGCGGATGATCGGTGTCGAAATCATGCGGCTTGACGTCGGCGGCTTCATAAACCGTGGTCAGCCCAGCCGCCTTGCGCGCGTTCATCAGGTCGAGCGTCACCTCGGTTTGGCCGTAGATCATCACGGTCTTGCCGGTTGCGGCCTTCATGTCGATGCGGTGACGCGCGCCGCCGAAGGCGAGCTCGATGCCGTCATGGACCAGGCCCTCGCGGTGCGCGCGCGCACCCGCGCCTACTTCATCGAGCAGGGCCACCGTTCCCTCTTCAAGGAGCCCTGCGCGGATGCGGCCGAGCACATAGTCCGGCGTCTGCCGTTCCAGGACAACGTTGTCGATCCCGCAAGCGTGAAGCAGTTGCCCCAGCAACAATCCCGCGGGCCCTGCGCCAATGATTGCTACTTTTGTCCGCAATACTTGCCCCCCTTATTATTATAGGCTTCAACCTAGCCGCTCGCGGACTCGCTCCGCACGAACTTGCAATGATAATTATATCATATAACAATATCTGCAAAGGGCGATCAAAGCCCATGATGTCATGAGGGGAGACGATGTCGATGAGGAAAACTTTGTTGGCGTTGCTGCTGGCCGCCAGCGTGACGCCTGCGTTGGCGCAGGAAAAGACCTTTGAGCTGAAACTGTCGCACTGGGTACCGGCGTCGCATCCGCTGCAAAAGGCGCTGGAAGACTGGGGCGCCGCGGTCGAGAAGGCATCCGGGGGCACCATCACCTACAAGGTCTATCCCGCGCAGCAGCTCGGCAAGGCGTTCGACCATTACGACATGGCGCGCGACGGCATCGCCGACGTCACCTACGTCAACCCCGGCTATCAGCCCGGCCGGTTCCCGATTATCGGCGCCGGCGAACTTCCATTCCTGATGTCGGACGCCAAGGGCGGCTCGATGGGGCTCGATGCCTGGTACCGGAAATACGCCGAGAAGGAGATGAAGGACGTCAAGTTCTGCCTGGCCTTCATCCATTCGCCGTCCTCGTTCCACACGCGCACCAAGAAGATCGTGGTGCCGGACGACGTCAAGGGCATGAAGATCCGCCCCGCCGACGCCACCATCGCGAATCTTGTCACGCAGCTCGGCGGCACCAATGTGCAGTCCTCGGCGCCGGAAGTCCGCGACATCATCGAGCGTGGCGTCGCCGACGGCGTCACTTTCCCGTGGGGATCGCTGGTGCTGTTCGGCGTCGACAAGGTGACGAAGTATCACATGGAGGCGCCACTCTACGTCACGACTTTTGCCTTTGTGATGAACAAGGACAAATACAACGCGATGTCCGACCGCCAGAAAAAGGCGATTGACGACAATTGCAACACCGAGGCGGCGGGCCGCGTCGGCGAACCTTGGGGCAAGTTCGAGGACGCCGGCGTCGACAAGGTGAAGGCGGAGGAGGGTCAAGAAGTCTACAAATTGACCCCTGAGCAGACCGCGCTGTGGAAGAAGGCGTCCGAGCCGCTCATCAAGACTTGGGCCGAGGGCGTCAAGAATAAGGGGACCGATCCGGACGCCGCGCTGACTGAGCTTCGTGCCGATCTCGCCAAATACAACGCGCTGGCGCAGTAGGCACTTCGCACATATCGGCACGGCGGCGGGATGCTCCTGCCGCCGTGTTTTCGCTGAAATCCAAAACCGTGTGGAGCGGACATGAAGCGCGCCTGGATGGATCGTTTCATCGACACGATCGAATGGATCGCGGCCGGTATTGTCGGCATTGTCGCCCTCGACATTTTCATCTCGGTGCTGCTGCGCAACACGCTTAACTATGCGATCCCGGACTCCTTCGATATCGGGCGCCTCCTACTCGGCATTCTGATTTTTTGGGGCATCGCTGCCACCAGCTATCGCGGCGGGCACATCACCGTCGATCTCATTTGGGCCAATGTCGGCCCAAAATATCAGCGCATGATCGACGTGTTCGCAACGCTGGTGCTGCTGTTCGTGGTGACGGTGCAGACCTGGACGCTGTTCGACAAGGTGCGCGGCACCTATAACGACCATGTC
>WNFM01238122.1_pt1 | contig 19354 bp, 16 predicted proteins | sample 5400271 | NCBI WGS metagenome assembly WNFM01 (sample SAMN13153352, study PRJNA577476) | soil metagenome | isolation source: 60 cm saprolite on Douglas fir-dominated hillslope | place: USA:California | collected 2013-09-17 | reverse complement strand
ATGGTGTGCCCGCCGTACGGCTGGATTCCGTAGGTGATCCCGGCCAGCAGCCCGACCAGGCCAACCCCGAACGTGATGTTGCCCAGCCAGTCGATCTTGGCCCTGTTCCTGACCCCCATCTCCCGCAGGCTGCGGTAGGACCAGAAGGTGCCGATCACGCCGATCGGCACGGACACGATGAACACCAGGCGCCAGTCCACCGCGGCCAGCACCCCGCCCAGGATCAGGCCGATGAACTGGCCGGAGATGCCGGCCACCTGGTTGATGCCCATGGCCATGCCACGCTGGTCGGAGGGGAAGGCGTCGGTCAGGATCGCGGGGGAGTTGGCCATCAGCATCGCGCCGCCGATGGCCTGGATCACCCGGAACCCGATCAGCCAGAGCGCGCCGCCCGGGCCGGTGAGCGGGTCGAACGGCAGCGCCAGAGCACCCAGAGTGAAGATCGCGAAGCCCGCGTTGTACATGCGGACCCGGCCGAACATGTCGCCGAGCCGGCCGAGGGTGACCACCAGGACGGCCGACACGAGCAGGTAGCCCATCAGCATCCAGAGCAGGTAGCTCACGTTGCCCGGGGTCAGCGGGTCCAGCTTGATCCCGCGGAAGATCGCCGGCAGCGAGATGATCACTATGGACGCGTTGACGGTAGCCGCCAGCATGCCGAGCGTGGTGTTGGAGAGCGCGATCCACTTGTAGCGTTCGCTCGTCTGGATCCGGGACGCGCCCGGCGCCGGGTCTGCCTCGCCGTTCGCCGCTCCGGTGCCGGCCGCGCCTCCGGTGCCTGCTGCCGGTCCCGTGCGGCTGCTGCCGTCTGCGGGCTCACCCACCGCGCAGTCTCCCTCTCCCGCCGCATATTTGCTTAGTCAAAACTAACAGATGATCTCCCGAACAATGTAGCTCGCCAATCTAAGCCCACCTGCTCCGGTGACCTCGCCCGGGGGCGGCCGCGGTCCTAGCCGACGGCTCCGTCCAGGCCACCCGGTGGGATGGCAGCCGCCGGGAGCCATGGCACAACATCAGCCAGGCCAAGGCGGGTCGGAGCGCCGGGCCTGCTGGCCTGGGACACCGGGAAAGGTCAGCTCTAATACGCCGACGCCGCAGAACACGTGCAGCTCATGAGCGCCCAGGACTCGGGCCAGACGACGCGACGGGTATCTTCTGGATATCATGAACCTCTCCTTCAAAGAAGAGGCTCGCGGGTCACGCCGCGTAGCTGGCTGCCACTCGTCGTGCCGCGTCTGGCTGCATGACGGCAGCCCGGCCCGCGATGTTGCGGGCTGCGATGTGGTCGGCAGGGCCAGCGAGCCCGCACCGCACGCAGCAGATATCCCGCGTGGGGCGGTTCTGTGACCTCGCGACCACCGCCACGTGATCTGCGTGCCTCCGATGCAGACCGGGAGCGGGTGCTTGCCCTGCTCACGGAGGCCGCAGGGGACGGGCGGCTGACTCTGGGCGAACATTCAGAACGAGCGGAGCGTGCTTACTCGGCCCGTACGCTTGGCGAGCTCGCGGTGCTGACCGCGGATCTCGCGGTGCCGTCGGCCCAGCCGATCCGGCTGGACACCAGAAGGCCGGTGGCGGGCATTTTCGGCCGGGAACGCCGCGATGGGCGCTGGGTAGTGCCGGAACGTCTCGCGGTGACCGCCATCTTCGGCGAGGTCGTGCTGGATCTGCGCGAGGCGCTGCTGCAAAGCCAGCGGGTCACCGTGCTCGCCACTGTGGTGGGCGGCACCCTGCAGCTGATCGTTCCCGACGGGGTCGCGGTCGAGGTGACTGGCACGGCGGTGCTGAGCACGAAGACCGGCCAGGCGGGCACGAAGTCCGCTGGCGCGCCGGTGCTGGCCGGGTCTCCGGTGATCGAGGTTCGCGCCCTGGCGCTGGGCGGCCGGGTCAAGGTTGTCAGGCCGCGGCGGTCCCGGTGGCGCGACGCACTCAGTCGCCGTCGAAGTTGACGGCGCTGTAGACGTTGAGCTTCCAGAGCTGATGCTCGCTGTAAATGTTGCGCAGGGTGCCCGACCGCGCACGCATCACCAGCGAGTGAGTGGTGGCGCCACCGGACCGGTACCGCACACCGGCCATCAGCTCCCCGTCGGTGATCCCGGTCGCCGCGAAGAACGCGTCGTCCGAGGTGACCAGGTCATCGGTGGTCAGCACCCGGTCCAGGTCATGGCCGGCATCGACGGCCCGATCGCGTTCTGCTTCATCACGAGGCGCGAGCTTGCCCAGGATGACTCCGCCCAGGCACTTGATCGCGCACGCGGTGATGATGCCTTCCGGGGTGCCGCCGATACCAAGCAGCAGGTCAATGCCGGTGCCCGCGCGCGCGGCCATGATCGCGCCGGCGACATCCCCGTCGGTGATGAGCTTGATCCGCGCTCCCGCCGCGCGTACCTCCTCGATCAGGGCCTGGTGGCGCGGCCGGTCCAGGATGATCACGGTGACATCGTGCGGGGAGCAGTGCTTGGCCCGGGCGACCGCCATGATGTTGTCGGCGGGCGAAGCGTCGATGTCCACCATGTCGGCGGCCTCAGGGCCGGTGACCAGCTTGGACATGTAGAAGACCGCAGACGGGTCGTACATCGACCCGCGAGCGCTGACCGCGATTACGGAGATCGCGTTCGGCATGCCGTTTGCGGTCAGCCTGGTGCCGTCGATAGGGTCCACCGCCACGTCACAGGCGGGGCCGCTGCCGTCGCCCACCTGCTCGCCGTTGTAGAGCATCGGCGCGTGGTCTTTCTCGCCCTCACCGATCACGACCAGGCCGTCCATCGACACGGTGTTGATCAGCAGCCGCATCGCGTTCACGGCTGCCGCGTCGGCGCCGTTCTTGTCGCCGCGGCCCACCCAGCGGGCCGCGGCCATCGCGCCGGCCTCGGTGACCCTGGCCAGCTCGAGGGCGAGGTTGCGGTCCGGGGCGCTCCGGGCCGGCGGCTCGGGCGCAGCCTCCTGGCCGGGCAGCGTGCCCGGGCCGGGCAGGGTTCCCGGGCCGGGCAGGGTTCCCGGGCCGGGCAGCGTTCCCGGGCCGGGCATGGTTCCGTGGCTGGGTCCGGTTCCCTGGCCGGGCATAGTTCCCTGGCCGGGCATTGCGCCCTGGCTTGGCAGAGCCCCCCGGACCGGCGGTATCGGCCCGGTTGGCGTGGCAGCGGTCTGATTGTCGTTCACAAAGGACGTCTTCCCGTTCTCTCCGTGTTGGAATCTTATGCACCAGGCACGCAGGCCGACGGGCGTAGCCTGGAGGCCTGACCCGGCCGGGCCAGGAAGGGAAGCGGCCGATCCGCATGACAACAGACCAGGCACAGCCGATCGCGAAAGCCTCCGAACGCGGAGCCGCGACCCGGTCTGCCCTGCTTGCGGCCGCGCGGGAGGTCTTCACGACGGAGGGCTACGCCCAGGCGGCCGTGACCGACATCGTGAATAGGGCGGGCGCGAGTGTCGGTAGCCTTTATCATCATTTCTCCGGCAAAGCCGATCTGTACCTCACGCTGCACGAGGAACTCAACCACGACCAGGTCGAGCGGACGCGCCGGGCGGTCCGCCGGGCCCGCGATGCCGGGATCACCGATCCCCAGCAACTGTTCCTCGTCGGCGCGCGAGAATACCTGAACGCGTGCATGGAGCAGCCCGAGCTATTCCGCCTATTCGTACAGGGAGACGGCCCGCCGGGCTTTGATCTGGTGCGGCGGCAGCGCCTCGCTGACTGGGTGGCCATGAATACCGAGTTCTTCGTGCGCAGCGGCGACCCTCTGGATGAGGCCGTCGCGATCGTGATGACCGGCGCACTAGGGCTCTGTGCCGCGGAGCTCGCCCTCAGCGCCGACGCCGCGCGCACGCGGAAGATCGCGGATGGCGTGCTCGAGGTGCTGTCGCGGCTGGACACGCCGCCGTCGTAGCGTTCGGGACGACCGGTCGCCTCGCCTCTCGCAGCCACAGGTGTCGCCGCCGAGGCAAAGCGGTCACGCGCCCTGGGTGCTTTCCCGGTCATATTGTGGCAGGCCCGGTCAAGCCGGATACTAAGGCCGGTCAGAAGGGCGCGGCGGGGTCGCTGCCCTCGGCGCGATGGGCCGTCGCCTCTGCCAGCCGCGCCCGAGCGCCCTCGAGCCACTCGGTGCAGATCGCGGCGAGGCGCTCGCCACGCTCCCATAGCTGCAGCGACTGCTCCAGAGTCAGCCCGCCAGCCTCGAGGCGTCTGACCAGTTCCGTAAGCTCATCGCGCGCCTGCTCGTAGGGCGGCCGTTTGGCCTGGGGCTGTGCGTCCCGCGCGCCATCGCCAGCGTCGGCTGCCGTCACATCCTCACCCTAGTGCAGCACGGCCGCACCCTCCCGCAGCATCGCAACACCCTGGCGCCGCACCGCCGCACCCTCGCGCGGCGCCATGTCGAACCACGAGGTCGCTCCGCCGCTCGCCAGCAGGGTCGTGGGCATCTGGCGAGGGTTAACCGGGCGCATCCGCATGCCCGCCAGGACGCTATTGGTAATCGGCCGGAATGGCTTTGCTATAGGCGGTTATGGCTTTGGCTGTCGGCCAGCGGTGACGGTCAGCTGGTCATCGGCGAATCTGACGGTGAGCGCCTCGTCCGGCGCTACCCCTGCCGCGGAACGGACCACGCTGGAGTCGCCGCGCTGCACGATCGCGTATCCGCGCCGCAGGGTGGCCGCGGGCGACAGGGCGATCAGCCGCGCCCGCGTATGGCGCACGTCGTCACTAGCCCGGTCCAGGCTGGCGGAAACCGATCGCCGCGCCCGGTGCGTAAGGGCGGCCACAAGCTCTTGCTGCCTTTCGATCTCGCGCACGGGATCGGCCAGGGCGGGCCGGGACTTAATGCCCGACAGCCAGGACATCTCCCGGTCGAGCCTGCCCGCGAGCCACCTGCGGGCGCGGGTACGCAGCTGGGCGATCAGCGCGAGCTGCTCGGCCACGTCCGGGACCACGCGCCGGGCAGCGTCGGTCGGCGTCGACGCGCGGACGTCCGCCACGTGGTCGAGGATCGGCGAGTCCTGCTCGTGCCCTATCGCGCTGACCACAGGCGTCGTGCCCGCCGCGACCGCCCGGATCAGCGTCTCGTCGGAGAACGGCAGCAGGTCCTCGATCGATCCGCCGCCGCGGGTGATGATGATCACGTCTACCGCCGGGTCAGCGTCGAGCTCGCGCAGCGCCTCGACGATCTCGGACACCGCATACGGCCCTTGGACGGCGACCTGCCGGACCCGGAACCGCACTGCGGGCCAGCGCCGGGCAGCGTTCCTGAGCACGTCACGCTCGGCTGCGGAGTCCCGCCCGCAGATAAGGCCGACCACCCCGGGCAGGAAAGGCAGCGGCCGCTTGCGCTCTGCGGCAAAAAGTCCCTCGGCGGCCAGCGAGCGGCGCAGCCTTTCCAGCCGGGCCAGCAGCTCGCCTATACCGACCGTTCGGATCTCCATCGCGGTGAGCGAGAACGAGCCCCGGGCCATGTTGAAGTCGGGCCTCGCCCAGACGACCACCCGGGCGCCCTCAGCCGGCGGCGGGTCGTTGGCGTCGAAGACGCCCTGGGTGCACACCACCCGGGCCGAGACGGCGGCCACGGGGTCGCGCAGGGTCAGGAACACCGTGCTGCCGCGCCGGTTCAGCTCCGCGATCTGGCCCTCGACCCAGACTCGCCCCAGGCGGCCGACCCACTCGCCGACCAGCCGCAGCACGGTGCGAACGGGGACGGGCGACTCGGGCGTGGTCTCCAGCGGCATAACGGCAGGTCAGGCCTCGCCGCTCTCCAGCTTGACGATGCGGCGCTCGAACATGGTGAGCACCGCGGCCCGGCCGGCGTTGCTCTTTTCGTAATCCAGCAGAACGCGTACCTGGACCGAATCGAGATTGCGGAGGCGGGCACGGAGCGAGGCAACAGTGAGGTCGTCGTAGTTCGGCACCGGCAGTGCGGCCTGCTCAGGTACGGTGGCTGGCTCGGCTGCGGCGGCTGGCTCGGCGGGTGCTGGCTGGGCGGGCGCGTCGTCTTCTGACAGCAGCCTGACGTTCCCGGTCTCGTCGAGCGACCGCCACCTAGCCTCGTGCTTCGGCGCGGCGGGAGCGCTCTGGCCGGGCTGACCGGGGCGTCGCGCCCCTTCGGGCTGAGCCCGCGTCGGCTCGGTGGCCCGGCTCTTGATCCGGTCGGCCACCAGCAGCACCTGGCCGATCCCGGAGAACACCGCCCGCAAGGCCTGCGCAGGGGCTTCCTTAACGCGCTCGGTGACCTGCTGCGGGATGCGCATGATGATCATTCTCCCTCTGGCGTGTCCGGTATCCAGTCTCGCCCCGGCGGCTCATGGCAGCCGCGCTCCGTTGGCGATACATCACGCCTGCCAGATGATTCTCGTCATTTAGCTCGCCGGCGCAATAGCCGGGCCGCGAACTGTTGCAGATTTGACTGAGCCCGGGAACGTTCTGGTGCGCTTGATGGATCCCGTATCGGGTTCACCTACCATGGGTGTCATGCCGGTGCCTACCCGACGTGTCCTGCTCGCTAAGCCGCGCGGCTACTGCGCGGGCGTAGACCGGGCGGTGCAGACCGTCGAGGAAGCGCTCGAGCGATTCGGCGCCCCCGTCTACGTACGCAAGCAGATCGTGCATAACACCCACGTGGTCCGCTCCCTCGAGGAGCGCGGCGCGGTCTTCGTCGAGGAGGCGCAGGAGGTCCCGGAGGGCGCGGTCGTGGTTTTCTCCGCGCACGGGATCGCGCCCCAGGTGCGCGAGGAAGCAGCCAAGCGCGGCCTGCGCACGATCGACGCCACCTGCCCGCTGGTCACGAAAGTGCACAACGAGGCCAGGCGGTTCGCCGCCCAGGGGTACGACATCCTGCTGATCGGGCACGAGGGTCACGAGGAAGTTGTCGGCACCACGGGCGAGGCCCCGGGGCACATTCACCTGGTCGACGGGCCCGGGGGCGGCGACGGCGTCGAGATTCGTGACCAGAGGAAAGTGGCCTGGCTGTCCCAGACCACGCTCTCGGTCGACGAGACGAACGAGACGGTCGCCGCCCTGCGCGAGCGGTTCCCGGAGCTGCTCGACCCGCCCAGCGACGACATCTGTTACGCCACTCAGAACCGGCAGGCTGCGGTGAAGCAGATCGCCGCGGATTCCGACCTCGTCATCGTGGTCGGCTCCCCGAATTCCTCCAACTCGGTCCGCCTGGTCGAGGTGGCGCTCGACGCGGGCGCGGATGCCGCCCATCTCGTGGACGACGCCTCGGGCATCGAGCAGGCGTGGCTTGAGGGCGTCACGACCGTGGGCGTGACCAGCGGTGCCTCGGTACCTGAGGATCTCGTATCAGGAGTCCTGGACCGGCTGGCCGAGAGCGGCTTCGGCAGCATCACGGAGGTCGAGGCGGTACCAGAGCGAATGGTGTTCGCGCTGCCGCACGAGCTGCGGCGCCGTCCCGCCGACGGTCGCTAGCAGGCCCGGACTCCCGCCATCGCGGCAGGCCCGGACTCCCGCCGTCACGGCAGGCCCGGCCACCGGTGGCATGCGCTCTCTCCTTCCTCCGCGCTTCCACCGGTGCCGACCGCACCCGTCAGCCGGCCGCACCCATCGCGCGTGGTCCGCTCACTAGCTGCGGCGGGGAATCGCCGGCCTGCTCCGGACGGGGCCCCGGGACGAGCTCCGGTCCGAGTCCGGCGACGAGCTCCGGGCCGACCTCGCTGATCAGGTCGTGCGCGGACAGGGCCCGGATGGTTCCCTCCACCGGCGTCGGCGGCTGGAGCTCTGCGTCGACCACGCCCAGCTGGTTCAGCCTCCGGGCGCTGACCAGGACCCGGCCCTCCAGCGAGCCGATCGTCCTGTTATAGCTGGATACCGCGTTGGCCAGCGCCTTGCCAAGGCCGTCTACATGCTTGCCCAGACCCGCGATCCGGTCGTATAGCTCACGGCCCAGGTCAAACACCGCGCGGGCGTTCTCGGTGAGGGCCTCCTGCTGCCAGGCGTACTGGGCCGTGCGCAGCATGGTGATCAGCGTGGTGGGTGTGGCGATATGCACCTTCTGCGCGATCGAATGCTCGAGCAATGCCGGGTCGTGCTCGAGCGCGGGCGCCAGGAACGCCTCGCCGGGGATGAACAGCACGACGAACTCCGGCGCCGGGCTGAGCGCGGTCCAGTAGGCCTTGGCGGCCAGCCGGTCCACGTGCTCGCGGAGATGCCTGGCGTGTGCGGCCAGCCGAGCCTCCCGCACGCTCTCGTCGTCCGCCTCGGCCGCCTCCAGGTAGGCGGCGAGCGAGACCTTGGAGTCCACCACGATGTTCTTGCCGCCGGCCAGCCTGACCACCATGTCCGGGCGTAGCACGCCTTCGTCGGTAGTCAGGCCGACCTGCTCGTCGAAGTCGCACCGGGCGTTCATGCCGGCCAGCTCGACGACCCGCCGCAGCTGCATCTCGCCCCACATGCCGCGGGCCTCTGGCCGCCGTAGGGCGGTGACCAGGGCCTGGGTCTGGGCACGGAGCTGGTCCGAGCTCTGCCGGGCGATCATCACCTGCTCGGTGAGGGCCGCCGTCGACCTGACCCTGGCCTCGTCGGTCTCGCGCAGCTGGATCTCCACCCGGGCCAGGGTCTCCTTGAGCGGCTCGACCATGTGCTCCACGGCCGCCCTCCGAGTGTCCAGCTCGCCGGCCGCCTTGGCGTTGGCGGCCTCCAGTCGGCCCGTGGCCATCTCCAGGAACCGCCGCGTGCTCTGGTCGAGGGCCTGGCCCGCCAGCACCTGGAAATGCTCGGCGAGCTTCCCGTCGGCCAGCGCGACCCTCTCCTGGGCGGCGCGCTCGACCAGCACCGCCCGTTCGTCCGCCGCGTGGGCTCGCTCGTCCGCCGCGGCCGCCTGGCCCGCGAGATGGCCGCGCGCGTACAGGCAGCCGATGAGCGCGCCGAGCGCAACGCCGACCAGGAGCCCGATCAACAGCGACATCGCGTTCATATCTGGCCATGCTTGCAGCCCGTGCCGACAGTTTCGCCGCGACACGCCCGGCCCGGCGGCACGCCCGGCCCGACGTGCAAGCCGACGGTCGGTGACCGTCGGCTGGGCACGTGCTGCGCCCGGAGCACTCTAGACTCGCCGGGTGAGCCTGTCCATCGGCATCGTCGGCCTGCCCAACGTCGGCAAGTCCACCCTCTTCAACGCGCTGACGCGGGCCAGCGCGGTGGCTTCCAACTACCCGTTTGCCACCATCGAGCCGAACGTGGGCATCGTGGGCATCCCGGATCCGCGGCTGGCCGGCCTGGCTGGGCTGTACAGCTCGGCCAGGATCGTGCCGGCCACCGTGCGGTTCGTAGACATAGCAGGCCTGGTCCGCGGCGCCTCGCAGGGTCAGGGCCTGGGCAACCAGTTCCTGGCCCACATCCGCGAGACCGACGCGATCTGCCAGGTGGTGCGGGTCTTCACCGACCCCGACGTCAGCCATGTGGACGGCGACGTGTCCCCGGAGCGGGACATCGAGACGGTGGCGACCGAGCTGATCCTGGCCGACCTGCAGACGCTGGAGAAGGCCACCCCGAGGCTGGCCAAGGAGGCGAAATTCGCCAAGGACCCCGGCCGGCATCGGGCCGCCGACGCGGCCGCCCAGGCAGAGCAGGTGCTCGACAACGGATCGACCCTGTTCGCCGGGGCGGCCGCGGCCGACATCGACCTGGCCGATCTGCGCGACCTGCAGCTGCTGACGGCCAAGCCGTTCGTGTACGCGTTCAATGTCGACGAGGCCGAGCTTGACGACAAGGCGCTGCGCGAGAGGCTGGCCGCGCTGGTGACGCCCGCGGAGTCGGTGTTCCTGGACGCGAAGACCGAGGCTGAGCTGGCGGAGTTGCCGGAGGACGAGGCAGCCGAGCTCATGGCCGGGCTCGGCCTGGGCGAGCCCGGGCTGGCGCAGCTGGCTCGGGCCGGCTTTGCGGCGCTCGGCCTGTCGACGTTCCTGACCGCGGGCCCAAAGGAGGCTCGGGCATGGACGATCCCGGCCGGCGCGACGGCGCCGGAGGCCGCCGGGGTGATCCACACCGACTTCCAGCGCGGGTTCATCAAGGCCGAGGTCGTGTCGTTCGATGACCTGATCGCAGCCGGGTCGATCGCGGCCGCGCGGGCCGCGGGCAAGGTCCGGATCGAAGGCCGGGACTACGTGATGCGGGACGGCGACGTTGTGGAGTTCCGCTTCAACGTCTGAGCCTTTGGTACTCGCCGCTGGTCGCGTCCGGTGATCAGCACCGAGGTACCGCTGGCCGTGAGCTCGCCGGCCGTATGGTAGCTGACTCCCGAAGTCGCACCGGCTGAGTGGCGAGCAGCGCTCGCAGATGATCAACACGCCGATTTGATCATGGATCCAGGCTCTGATTCCATGATCATGGAGCCAAACGCATGAAATGGGCCCGCAGATCATCAACACGCCGGTTTGATCATGGAAAGCAATCCCGATTTCCATGATCCCGGACCCAAACCCACCAGATACGTGGGTTTCAGTCCGGGATCATGGAAACCCGGCCTGGCCTGGTCAGAAGCGACCACTGCGCGGCACTTTCCACCCCCCGTTCCACAACGGCGGCAGCCTGGAGGCAAAGCAACGGGTTATTCTGCGGCGGGCGCAATGCATGGGTTTGGGTCCACGATCATGGAATACCGCCTGGCCAGGCGCGGGGCGGGCTCTGTCGCGCCCCTTCGCGGCGGCGTGCCACAAGGCTGACCGCCTGGAGGCAAAGCGACGGGTCATTCTCCTGCGAGTTCATATCGTGACTGAGTCACCACGATCATGGAATCGGCCCGTGGCCGACGCGAGTGGACGCTTATTAATTCTGAGTATCCGGGCAAAACCGCCTGATCACCTCGTGCTCGCCGCGGTGAGCACCGCGAGAAGGATGGTGGCCATGGCGGCCATGCCGTGACCGGCAGGAATGAGGGTTACGAGGAGTCGTCTGTGCTTGCGCGCGCCTCGAACCGGGTAGTTGGGCGCGCGGGCGAGCACGTCGTCGACGAGCTGACTGAGGAGCGCCTCGTCGGTCAGCGCGCGTGCTAGCTCGTCGTCGGTGACCCTGACAGTGAGCGCGTCCTCAGCCGGCTCGGCGACCGCGCCCACGGCGAGACCATCGGCGCCCGGGTCAGCTTCGGCTGCGGCACGGTGGGCGGGAAACGGCGTCCACAGGGTCACCGTGGAGATGCCGAGCCCGATCACCAGCATCAGCAGGCCGATAGCCAGCCAGCCCAGGAAAGCCCACCGGGTAGCGAGATAGCTGACCCACACCAGCAGCCCGGTGGTGGCCAGGCCAAAGTGCCCGAAGACGACCGGAGGGGCCAGCCTGTCGCCGGTGGTGCGCTGCCGGCGCAGACCACCGCGCACGATCCACGTGCCGAGCATGTACGCGCCGCTGCCCGCGTCGAGGAGCCAGGTGATGAGCGCGGCGATGCCGAGCGCCCGGCTGGGCGCGGCCGCAGCCGCGCTGGAATGCGAGAGCACGGCACCCGCAATCACGGCGGCCTTGATCGTGACGGTCATGAGCTCTCCCGGCGCGCCGAGTGGCCGGTCCCGGCCACGCGACCCGATCCCGTGCCAGGCGACCGGACCCACAGACGCAGGTGATGGCAGCGTATCTGCCCAGATCAGGGGGAGCCAGACCACCGACCGTGGCCGTCCAGCCGATTGTGGCCGTCCAGCCGATTGTGGCCGTCCAGCCGATTGTGGCCGTCCAGCTGACTGTGGCCGTTCAGCTCATCGTGGCCGTCTCCCAGTCGGCCAGGATCACGTGCTCGGACGGCGGGCGTTCGCGTCCCGGGAAGGTTACGGTGACCGGGTCGCCGGCGGCTACGCATATCGTGATCCTCGTCCCGAGGAACTCGACTCTGGAGAGCCTGGTGTCGGAGAGCCTGTCGTCGGTCTGCGTCTACTGCGCGTCAAGCCCGGGCGCCGATCCCGGATTCGCGGCCGCGGCGGCTTCGCTGGGGCGGCTGCTGGCCCAGCGAGGCATCCGGCTCATCTACGGGGGCGGGCATGTCGGGTTGATGGGGGTGGTCGCGAATGCCGCGCTGGGCGAGGGCGGCGAGGTGCACGGCGTGATCACGCGGGCCCTGGAGGAGAAGGAAGTTGCCCACCGCGGCCTGACCACGCTCAGGGTCGTCGAGACCATGCATGAGCGCAAGGCCGCCATGGCGGACCTAGCCGACGGCTTCATCATGCTTCCCGGAGGCTTCGGCACGCTGGATGAGTTCTTCGAAGCGGTCACATGGACCCAGCTTGGCGTACACACCAAGCCGTGTGGCGCCCTCAACGTGAGCGGCTTCTTCGACCCGCTGCTCACCCTGTTCGCGAGGGCAACCGACCAACGCTTCGTTCTCCCCGAGCATCGCGACCTGGTGATCGTGGAGGAAGATCCGGTTCTGCTGATCCACCGGCTTCGTTCGTGGGTACCCGTGACCGTCGGCAAGTGGCTTGACCGGTCCGAGCGCTGATACAACCTAGACCCATGAGTACCGAGCCAGCAGCCCCTGAGCCCGCGCGCGCGACGCCGCCGGCGGCCCGGCGGGTCCCATACGACCGCACCTTCCACGGCGACACGTTCGTGGACGAGTACGCGTGGCTGGCCGAGAAGAACGACCCGGAGACGATCGCCTACCTCGAGGCGGAGAACGCCTTCACCGAGGCGATGACCGCGGGCCAGGCGGGGCTCCGCAACGCGATCTTCGGCGAGATCAAGGCCCGCACCCAGGAGACCGACCTGTCGGTGCCGACCCGTAAGGGCCAGTGGTGGTACTACACGCGGACCGTGGAGGGGATGCAGTACCCGGTGTACTGCCGCCGGGCCGTCCGACCGGACGACACCGGCCCGCCGGCAGGCCAGGACGGCGCGCCGCTCGAGGGCGAGGAGGTGCTGCTCGACGGCAACGAGCTCGCGGGCGACGAGAAGTTCTTCTCCATGGGCGCCTACGACGTCAGCCCGGATGGCCGGCTGCTTGCCTACTCCACCGACTTCAGCGGCAGCGAGCGCTTCACCATGCGGATCAAGAACCTGGTCACGGGGGAGACGGCCGCCGACCAGATCCCGGACACGTTCTACGGGTCGGCCTGGTCGCGGGACGGCTCGGCCCTGTTCTACGTCACCGTCGACGAGGCCTGGCGACCGTACCGGGTGTGGCGGCACATGGTAGGCGCGCCGGCGGCCGGGGACGTCATCGTCTATGAGGAGGAGAACGAGAAGTTCTGGGTCGGCGTCGGGCTCACCCGCAGCGAGCGCTACCTCCTCATAACGGCGGAGAGCAAGCTGACCAGCGAGGCGCAACTGCTGGACGCCACACGCCCGGAAGGCGAGTTCAGCGTGGTGATGCCGCGTCGGCCGGGCGTGGAGTACAGCGTCGAGCATCAGGTCCGCGCGGACGGCACCGACCGCCTGCTGATCCTGCACAACGATCACGCCGAGAACTTCGAGCTCGCCCAGGCCCCGGTGCAGGACCCGGCCGCGTGGACGCCGCTCATCTCCCACCGCGAGGACACCCGGCTGCTCGGCGTCGACGCGTTCGCCGAGTACCTGGTCGTCCACCTGCGGCGAGACGGGCTGACCGGGCTCCGCATCGTGCGCCCGGACGGGGCCGAGCACGAGGTTGCGTTCGGCGAGCCGGTCTACACGGTCGCGCCGGGAGCAAACCCCGAGTACGAGTCCCGCCTGTTCCGGCTGGGGTACGCCTCGCTGGTCACCCCGGATTCCGTCTACGACTGCGACATGACGACCGGCCAGCTCACGTTGCTGAAGCGTCGTCCGGTGCTGCCGCTGCCCGGCGGCAGCGACTATGACCCCGGCGACTACGAGCAGTACCGCGAGTGGGCCACCGCCGCCGACGGCACGCGGATCCCGATCTCGCTGGTGTGCCCGAAGGGGACTCCCCGCGATGGCAGCTCCCCGTTCGTGCTCTACGGCTACGGCAGCTACGAGATCTCGATGGATCCGAGTTTCTCTATCCCGCGGCTGTCGCTGCTGGACCGCGGCTTCGGCTACGCGATCGCCCACGTCCGCGGCGGCGGCGAGATGGGCCGCCGCTGGTATGACGACGGCAAGATGCTGCACAAGATCAACACCTTCACCGACTTCGTCGCGTGCGCCGAGCACCTCGTGGCCCAGGGCTGGACAACGCCGTCACGCCTGATTTCGGGGGCATCGTCGCCCATGTGCCGTTCGTGGACGCGCTGACCACGATCCTCGACCCGTCGCTCCCGCTGACGGTCACCGAGTGGGAAGAGTGGGGCGACCCGCTGCACGACCCGCAGGTCTACGACTACATGAAGTCCTACTCGCCCTACGAGAACGTGACCGGCCAGGCCTATCCACCGATCCTCGCGGTGACCAGCCTGAACGACACCCGCGTGCTCTACCGCGAGCCCGCGAAGTGGATCGCGCGGCTGCAAGCGGCAGGGCGGGGCGGGCCGTTCCTGCTCAGGACCGAGATGGCGGCCGGACACGGCGGCCGCAGCGGCCGGTACGACGCCTGGCATGAGGAAGCCCTGGTCCTGGCCTGGATCGTGACCACCGCGGGCGCGGCCAGCTCCGGACCGGCATGATCTCTGTCTCCGCGGCCAGCACCGCGGAGACCAGGCGACCACCCCCGCCGCGATGAGGCGCCAGCCCGGCGATGAGTGTGATTCTGGTGCAGTCGGGTGTGACCGAAACTCATACTCATCGGGTCGGCGCGGCGACGGACATGGCCGTCGCCGCGCCCCGAGCCGCCCGGCCAAGCACTTTTCCTAACGCTGGCGAGATCGCCTGGTACGGGATGATCTCTGCGCCGGTGGCGGCCCGACAGAGCGAGTGAATGGCCGTCGGCGCCTTGACCAGCCGGAACGTGATGGTCAGCGCCCCTCTCACAGCGATGTCACACCCCGCGCGGTCGACTACTGGCGCCCGCGGCCCCGAAAGTGGCCGCAGGCTCACAGCGGCAGCAGAGAAGGACCGGGCACGCCATGCGCGGGAAGAAGGACCGAGCACGCCCGGCCGCGTTCGCGGTCGAGGATCGGCCCGAGGGCAACGGGTCTCGGCGCGAGAACCGGGCGCCGCCGCAGGGCAATGGGTGGCACGAGATCCGCGGGCGGCGACTCGAGAGCAACGGGTGGCAACGCGAGAACGGCGGGCGCTGGCCCGAGAACGGGGGGTGGCATCCCGATCAGTGGTCCTCCGGCCAGGCCCCGCGCGTCGGCGGGCGGTACGACGCGGCGAGCTTTCGCCCGCAGGGTTCCGAATATCCGGCTGATTCGCGGATCGCCGGCGCGCCGGCAGCCGGAGGTCCAAGGTCGGCTGGGCGTTTTGACGCAGAATGGTGCCCGAAAGGGGCCAGGGTGCGCCGCAACTCCTTGCTGCGCATGCGCAGGAGAGCGGGCGGAGGTGCGATGGTTCGCAAGGCGACCCTCGATCGCGGCTTGCGACCGGATGAGCTTGCCGCCGCGGACGAGGCGGTGCGCGGCGGACCGGAGCCTGCCGAGGTGACCGAGCGACGCCCGTCGCCGTGGCGCGGCTCGGGCGGCCGCTGGCTGGTCTGGGCCTTCCGCGTGGTGATCTGGGCGGTCCTGCTCATCATCGGTGTCCGGGGCGTGGAGGCCATGCAGCCCGCCGGCAACGGCAACGCGTCGGCGAGGGTGGAGAGCAGCGGATTTCCCACCGGGCTCGCCGAGGCCTTCGCGCTGCAATTCGGGAACGTCTACCTCAACTTCAGCCCCGCTACGGCGGCCCTGCGCGCCAGCGACCTCACGCCGTTTATTCCGGTCGGGTCTGCTCCAGAGTTCGGCTGGAATGGCGTGGGATCCCAGCAGCTCCAGTCCGAGCAGATTGCCTCCATTTCGGTGCAGAGCGCGCATCGCGCGATCGTCACGATCCTGGCCCGGGTCAGCACCGGCCTGATCGAGCTCGCCGTTCCGGTCTATTCGGCGCAAGGCGGGCTGGTGGTATCCGCCTTGCCAGCGCTGCTCCCCGGGCCTGAGCGAGCCAACCCGCCGTCGGCGACGAGCCCGGCCAATGACCCTGTCGCAATGGCCGCGCTCACCGGGCAGCTGCCCGGATTCTTCCGCGCCTACGCCAGCGGCGATCAGGAGATTCTCGGCCGGTTCCTAGCCCCCGGCGCCTCGGTCACCGGACTCGGGGGTGCGGTGACCTTCGGCTCCATTTCCGGAATGGAGGTTCCGCCAGGAGGAGCAACGCGCCGGATCGCGGTCAGCGTGATGTGGCAGCTCCCTGCGCACCCCTCGCCCAGGCCTCGGGGCCGGGCATCGGCGAGGACCTCGTCGGTCAGTGCCGCTCCGCCCGGCCTTGAGACGGCCTATGAGATGACCGTCGTGCGGCAGAACGGGACCTGGTACGTCCAGGCCATAGGCCCGTCGGCCGGGCAGCCGGGAGGACCGTGACAGGAATCCTCCCGGCGATATGCCCGCACAGCCTGACGCGTGCCCCGCCGCCAGCACCCCCCATAACCCCCGGAGTAGAACGATGTTGCCCCACCTGCTCATTTCGACATCCCCCTTGGCGCTCAGCACGACGGGCCTGGTTACTTACCTGCAGGGCCTATTCGGACCTCTGTTCCTCGGGATCGTCGGTATCGTGGCCATTTTCTTCCTGTTCACCCGCGAGATCATCCGGTTCGTGCAGTTCGTCGTCCTCGCGGTAGCGATCGCCGTTATCTTCTACACGCCGGGCATCGTGCAGACGCTCGCTACCGGCATCGCCAACGCGCTCGGCGTCCACTGATCTCGGTAATCAGGCGGAAGGAGGGCAGCAGGGTTGGATCTGCCCACCTACACCAATATCTGGCGGATCGAGAAACGGCTCTACAAGCTGTACGACTTCAGGCTGCCCATGCCCCTCCCGGTCGGCCAGGCTGCGGTGTTCGCGGCCATTGCCGTACCTTATGTGGTGATTCTCAAGGTGCTAGGGCTGCCGTTCAGCCATACCCTGCTCTGGCTCTATATCCTGCCGCCCGGGGCGCTGGCCTGGCTCGTCACCCGACCGGTGCTCGAGAGCAAGCGGCTGCCGGAGCTGGTCGTTTCCCAGCTGCGATACCTGAGCGAGCCGCGCACGTGGTGCCGGATGGCGCCGCTCGCGGAGAAAGACGAGATCGTGATCGCCGCCCGCGTGTGGCGGCGGGTCGGCGGCGAGATGGAGGCGGCCAGCCGGCCGGTCGTGGCTGCGCCGGCCGAAGTGGCGACGGCTGCGGCGACGGCAGGCGAGGCGCCCTCCGCACTGCCGCCCCCGGTGCAGAGCCGACCGGGGCGGGCTGCCCGGGTGCGGCGCCGGCCGGAGCCGGTTCCCGTTCCGGCCCAGCCGGAGGTCCCGGCGCCGCTCGCGCGGAAAGCTCCCGCCACACCGGTCTGGCCAGATCAGCCGGCCCGCGCGATTCCGGTCGTTCCTGACGTTCCGGCCCCCAACCCGGCCGACCGCGCGGTTCCAGTTCCCGCGTCCTCTGACGTTCCGGCTCCTGATCGGGCGGCCGGCGCGGGCACGGCGCCCGATCAGGCGGCGCGCGCGGTTTCCGCTGCAGGTGCCGGGCCGGCGTCGCCGCCGCGACCGGTGGTGACCGTGACCGGCGATCAGGATGCCGAGCGCCCGCTGCGGGTGGTCGAGCGTGCCCTCGCCAGCCCGTCCGGGCGCCGGGCCAGCGGATGGCACGATCATGTGGTTGTCGTGCCCGGTGGTCACCGCCCGGGACGGCCGGACCAGTTGCAGCGCGACCGCGCCCGGGCGCGGCTCCCGGTGCGGGGCGGACACCGTGTCGTGGTCCTCGGCTGCACCGTCGGCGCCGGGCAGACCGTGACCACGCTGCTGACCGCGGAGCTACTGGCCAGCCTGCGCGGCGACCCGGTGGCCATGTTCGACCTCAATCCAGGGGAGGGCTCGCTCTCGGAACGGGCCCGGGCCGTTCCCGCCCTGACCGGATCACGGCCGTCGGCGCCGTCGCGGGCCGAGGTGATCACGCGCGAGTCCGCGGCGGCGGGCCCGCGGGGCCCCGAGGAAGATCTCCAGGATGTCACCAGGGTCTTCAACCTGCTCTCCGAACGCTACCCGCTGACCCTGGCCGACCCCGGCGCGGCGGTCGTGCCGCGGATCCTGAAGGCCGCCGACCAGCTCGTTCTGGTCACGCCCGCGAGCCAGGACGCGGCCAGCGCCCTCGCGACGACGCGCGAATGGCTCGAAGCGCACGGCCACGCCGAGCTCGCCGACCGGGCGATCACCGTTCTGAACGGCGTCAGCCGGCATACCATGCCGCACGTCGAGCAGGCCGAGGCCCTGGCCCGAGGCCGGTGCCGGGCGATCGTCCGGATCCCCTGGGATGATCATCTCAAGCATCAAGGGCCAGAACGCGATATTTCACCCGCCCCCGCCGCCCGGCCCGCCCCCACCGTGCCGCCGGATCGCCTGGCGGCAGGATCGCTGAGCCCGGCGGCCCTGCACGCGTACACGGCCCTGGCCGGCGTGCTCATCGCGGCCCTAGCCGCGGCGCCCGAGCAACTGCAGCAGGCCCGAACGTGAGCGGCGCGAAGACGGCAGGCAGGAGCCGCCTGTCGGTCCGGTACTTCGACGACCGGATCCTGCTCACCGAGACCCATGCCTGGGCCTACTACCGGCTGCCCACGGTGTCGTACGAGTTCACCACGCCGCAGGAACGGGAGGCGCTGGCCACCAACATCACCGTGGCCCTGGCCGCGATCCGGATGCCGGACGCCGAGGTGCACCTGCGGATCGCGCACCGGTCATATCCGGCGGCCGAGTGGGCGACGGGCCTGGACTCCGCCTCGGACGGCGGCCCGGGCTGGCGGGAGTACCTGGACGAGATGTACCAGCACGTGTGGGCCAAGGAGTTCTGGACCAAGGAGGTCTACCTCGGCGTGCGGCTGGGCCAGCGCGGCATGCGCGCCCAGCTGTCGGGCGGGGTCTTCGCCCAGTTCATCAGCGCCTACCGGGCCAGCGAGGAAGCCCTGGGCCTGGCTGACGAAGCGGTGCCGGCGAGCGAGATCGCACGGTGGACCGAGCAGGCCGAGCGGCTGGGCCGGGCACTGGGCTCCAGCGCCCTCGCCGCCCGCCACGCCACCTCCGACAACGTCGGCTGGCTGTTCCGGCACGCGCTGGCCGGGACCGTCGGCGAGCCGCCGCCATCGGCGGCGCGGCGCCGGCGGTGGGGCGCGGGGGAGATCGAGTCGCTGCTGGAAGGCCAGGTGCACAACGGGCGCACGCTGCTGCGGCTGGAGCATCCGGCCGGGGAGTCGTACGCGGCGTTCCTGTCCTTCGCCCGGTTCCCCGACGTCATGTACTTCCCCCAGGGCGAGCCCTGGCTGCACTACAGCGACGCGCTGCCGTTCCCGGTCGAGGCCAGCCTGCGGATGCGGCTGATACCGCCGGCCAAGGCCAGCAAGGATG
>WNFM01356823.1_pt2 | contig 19355 bp, 13 predicted proteins | sample 5400271 | NCBI WGS metagenome assembly WNFM01 (sample SAMN13153352, study PRJNA577476) | soil metagenome | isolation source: 60 cm saprolite on Douglas fir-dominated hillslope | place: USA:California | collected 2013-09-17 | reverse complement strand
CGGAGCGGCTCGGTGGCGTGGCCGACCGCGAGGGCGTGGATGTGCAGCACCGCGAATGCGAAAAGAAAAAGGGTCCCCAGCACCACCGCGGTGAGGCGGAAGTACAGGGGACCCTCCGGCGCGAAGCGACGATTCAGGAATGGTCCTCCAGGAGGTCGTCGCCGATCTCGTGCATGGACTTCCGGATCTCCTCCACGTGGCTCCGGAGCTTCTCATGAAGCGCCTCGGCTTTCTGCCGCTGCTCCGGGGTCAGCACCGCATCGATCTCCTGCCGCACCCGGACGTGCAGCACGGCCAGGTCGCCGAGCGGGCCCACCGCCTGGCCCACGGCCGCGCGGATCGCGGCCTCGTCGATCCCCTGCTGGTGCGAGATCTTCCCCACGGTCTCGTGGAGCGTCCGCAGCTTGCCCAGGGAAGCGTGGAACTCCTCACGGTGCGACTTCAGGATGCCCTTGATCTGGGTCTTCTGCTCGTCCGTCAGGTCCAGCTGTCGCAGGGCGTGGTGGCCGGCGAAGGGGCCGAAGCCACCGAAATGCCCGAACGGGCCGTGGGGACCCATCGCCTGTCCCTGGGCCCAGACCGCCGCTCCCACGACGGCAAGAATGGCGCCGGCGGCGCCCAGCATTCTCGTCTTCATCTCATCCTCCCGCGGGCGCTCCGCGCGCCCTTCTACTCGATTGGACGAGAGCAATGTTGAGGGAACATGGAGGCCCTGTGAAGATGTAGCATCGCGCAATGTCCAGGATACTCGCGCCAACCCTCCGCCTCGGTCTGATGACGCTCCTCGCCGCCACCGGCTCGCTCGCCGTCGCCGGCTCCCCTGCGGAAGATCCCCGCCGGCCTGGCAAGGAGTCGCGCGACGTGACGCTCCTGCCGAACGGCTGGCGCATCTCCCATGGTCGAGTCCACGGACGGCCGGTACGTCGTCGTCAGCAGCAACGGGTGGTCGAAGCCCACCCTCACCGTGATCGACGCCCGCAACATGTACGTGAAGTCCAAGCTCACGATGGACCACGCCTGGCTCGGCCTCGCCTGGGGCCCGGGCGGGCGGATGCTCTACACCTCGGGCGCCGGCGACAACAGCGTGCGCGAGTACAAGTTCGTCCAGGGCGCGCTGGCCCTGGAGCGCACCTTCGTGCTGACGCGCCCCACCCGGGAGAGCTTCGTGGGGGGGATCTCCGTCACCCCGGACGGCTCGCAGCTCTTCGCGGTGCACGTGCTCGGCCAGTTGCTGACGGGGATCGACCTCGGCAGCGGCCGCGTGCTCAAGACCGTGGCCCTGCCCGCGGAGGCCTACACGTCGCTCGTCTCGGGCGACGGCAAGACGCTCTACGTCTCGCTCTGGGGCGGCGCCCGGGTGCTCCTGTTCGATACGGAGACCATGGAGCCGCGAGGCGAGGTCGCGGTGGGTGAGCACCCCAACGCCCTCGTCCTCTCGAAGGACGGCACGCGGCTCTTCGTGGCCTGCGCGAACACGAACGCGGTCTGGGTGGTGGACCTCCCGAGCCGAAAGGCCACCGAGCAGGTGGGCATCGCGCTCTACCCGGGCGCTCCGGCGGGCAGCACTCCGAACGCGCTGGGCCTCTCGGCGGACGGCGAGACGCTGCTGGTGGCGAACGCCGACAACAACAGCCTAGCCGTGGTGGACGTGTCGCAGCCGGGCCGCAGCCGGGTGAAGGGCTTCGTCCCGGTCGGCTGGTACCCGACCGCGGTCCGCTTCAGCCAGGATGGGAAGAACCTCTACGTCCTGAACGGCAAGGGCCTCGCCCCCATGCCGAACCCACGCGGGCCGCAACCGGGGGTCCTGGCGGGGGAACTGCAGTTCAGCGGGTCCATGCTCCAGGGGGCCTTCTCGGTCATCCCGGTCCCCGACGCCAACGCCCTCGCCGCCTACAGCGACACGGTGCGGCGCCTCACCCCGTACGCCGACGCCACGAGGCTGGCCCCGGCCGGGGCGCCGGCCCGCTCCCCGATCCCCCGGAGAGTGGGCGGGCCCTCCCCGATCCAGCATCTCTTCTACGTCATTCGCGAGAACCGCACCTACGACCAGATCCTCGGGGACCTGGAGAAGCGTCACCCCGAACGCGCACGCCCTCGCCCGCGAGTTCGTCCTGCTCGACAACTTCTACGTGGACGCGGAGGTGAGCTACGACGGCCACGCCTTCTCGACCGGTGCCTACGCCACCGACTTCGTCGAGAAGGTCTGGCCGATGAACTACGGCCAGCGCGGCGGGCGTTACCTGAGCGAAGGCGGGGGGGCCATGCGCAACCCCTACGGCAACGTGACCGCGCCCTCGGAAGGCTACATCTGGGACGCCTGCATCCGCGCCGGGAAGAGCGTCCGCAGCTACGGCGAGTTCGCGGGCCGGGGCGAGGACGACGAGCACGACGTGGGGGAGGGGGTCGTGAAGGCCATGGTGCCGGGGCTCGAGGGCCGCGTCCATCCGAGCTACCCTCCCTACAACCTGCGCGTCCCGGACGGGCGCCGGGTCGACGTGTGGCTGGAGGAGTTCCGGGAGTTCGAGCGGAACGGGCAGCTGCCGCACCTGTCGATCATCCGGCTCGGCAACGACCACACCGCGGGGACGCGCCCGGGGTCTCCGACTCCGCGGGCCATGATCGCGGAGAACGACCAGGCCCTGGGCCGGGTGGTGGAGGCGATCTCCAGGAGCCGCTTCTGGAAGGAATCCGCGATCTTCGTGCTCGAGGACGACGCGCAGAACGGCCCGGACCACGTGGACGCTCACCGCTCGGTGGCTTTCGTCCTGTCGCCCTACGCTCGTCGCGGCGCCGTGGACAGCACGCTCTACACGACCTCGGGGATGCTGCGCACGATGGAGCTGATCCTGGGCCTGCCCCCGATGAGCCAGTACGATGCCGCAGCGACTCCCTTCTACAACGCGTTCCAGGACAAGCCGGTGCTCACGGCCTTCGCCCGTCGTGAAGCGCAGGTGCCCCTCGACGAGAAGAACGAGCCCACGGCGTGGGGCGCCCAGGCCTCGCTGGCCATGAACCTCGACGAGGCCGACCGGGCCCCGGAGCTCGAGCTGAACGAGGTCCTGTGGAAGTCGGTGCGCGGGTCGAGCTCACCCATGCCCCCGCCGGTGCGCGCGGCGTTCATCCGCTCGACGCCGAAGGCGGACGACGACGAGGACGACCCGATGTTGACCCAAAAGCGGTAGAAGCGTAGGAGTGTGACATCCATCAGGAGGTCGAGCATGGCGAGCAAGCTGAGTCGGCGCGAGTTCATCAACCGTAGTGCGGCGGGCACCGTGGCCGCGGCCGCCGTCTTCCGTGCCCCGCTGGGCTTCACGGCTCCCCCCGACTCCCCGAACGGGCGCATCCAGCTCGGCATCATCGGGGTGGGGGCGCGGGTGCAGTCGGGGCTGCTCGAGGCCGCCATGGCGGTGCCCGGCGTCGCCGTGGTCGGCGTCTGCGACGCCTACAAGGGCCGCGCGGAGCGGGCCATCGCCCGCACCGCGGGCCGGGCCAAGGACTACGGCGACTGGAAGGCCCTGCTCGCGGACAAGTCCATCGACGCGGTGATCATCGGCACCCCCGACCACTGGCACCGTGTCCACACCGTCGAGGCGCTGCGCGCGGGCAAGCACGTCTATCTCGAAAAGCCCATGACCCTCGGAGTGGAGGACGGCCCGGAGATGATCGCGGCGGCGAAGGCGGCCGGCCGCGTCCTGCAGATCGGCAGCCAGGGGATCAGCTCGAAGACGCAGGAGACCGCCCGGGAGATGATCCGGGCGGGCAAGCTCGGCAAGGTCACCCTCATCCGCGCCAGCTTCAACCGCAACACGCGGAGCGGCGCCTGGCTCTATCCCATACCGCCCGACGCGAGCGAGAAGACCGTGGACTGGGCCGCCTTCCTCGGCCCCGCCCCGAAGAAGCCGTTCAGCCTGGAGCGCTTCTTCCGGTGGCGCTGCTACTGGGACTACTCGGGAGGCATCGCCACCGATCTCTTCGTCCACCTGCTCACGACGATCCACTTCCTGATGGACGCGAAGATGCCGTCGCGAGTGGTGGCGATGGGCCAGAACTACCGGTACAAGGAGACCCACGAGGTGCCCGACACGGTGAACGCGGTGCTGGAGTACCCCGAGGGCTTCGCGGTGAACCTCAGCTCCACCTTCAACAACCAGACCTCGGCGGAGAGCGGCTTCGAGATGCTCGGCAGCGAGGCCGCCCTGGTCCTCCGCGGCAACCAGATGGTCCTGAAGCCCGAGACCGCGGTGGAGGACAATGCCTGGGTGGTCTCGTCCTGGACGGAGGGGCTGGAGAAGGCGTACTACGCGGACCCGAAGGTGATGGCCGAGGAAGTCCCCGGATCCTGGACGCCGCGGATGCGCAAGGAGAGCGAGGCCTTCGGCGAGGCGGGCCAGGACGCCACCTCCGTGCACATGGCCCGCTTCTTCGAGTCGGTGCGCCTGGGCAAGCCCGTCGTGGAGGACGGCCCGATGGGCCACCGCGCGGCGGCCGCCGCCCACCTGGTCAACCTGTCGATCCGGCAGCGGCGTCCGATGGATTGGAACGCCGCCACGGGCCAGGTGGCCTAGTCGAGTCTTGTAATAGGATTCCTGGGAAGGCACTTGTTCTAGCGAGGTATCCTCATGGCTACTGCTGTCGACACCTCCCTTACCGGCGAGCAAATCGTCGCCCTCTGCCGCAAGCACAGCATCTTCGAGTGGTCGATCCAGCCCAAGGTCGACCCCATCCCGGTGGCGCGGGCCAAGGGCGTCTACTTCTGGACTCCGGAGGGGAAGCGCTACCTGGACTTCAACAGCCAGCTCATGTGCACGAACATCGGGCACGGCCATCCGAAGGTCGTCAAGGCGATCCAGGAGCAGGCCGAGATCCTCTGCTACGCGAACCCCTTCCTGGCCACGGAGCCGCGGGCGCGGCTGGGCGCGAAGCTCGCCGAGATCACCCCCGGCGACCTGGACACGTTCTTCTTCACCAATGGCGGAGCGGAGGCGGTGGAGAACGCGATCCGCGTGGCCCGGATGGTCACCGGACGTCACAAGGTCCTGGTCCGCTACCGCGCCTACCACGGTGGCACGGCCGGGGCCCTGACGTTGACCGGCGATCCGCGTCGCTGGGCGTCCGAGCCCGGCATCCCCGGGGTCGTGCGCATCCCCGATTTCCACAAGTGGGGACGGAAGGATCCCGAGCCGGTGGACGTGGCCCTGCGCGACATCGAGGACGTGGTCCGCTACGAAGGCGGTCACACGATCGCGGCGGCGATCGTGGAGACGGTCGTGGGGACGAACGGCATCCTGATCCCTCCCGACGGCTACATGCAGGGGCTGCGGGCGATCTGCGACAAGCACGGGATCATGCTCATCGCCGACGAGGTCATGGCCGGGTTCGGCCGCACCGGCAAGTGGTTCGCGATCGACCACTGGGGAGTCGTGCCCGACCTGATGACGATGGCCAAGGGCATCACCTCGGCCTATGTGCAGCTCGGGGCGGTGGCGATGCGGCCCGGGATCGCCCGGGTCTTCCAGGAGAAGGCATTCCCGGGCGGCCTCACCTACAACAGCCACACCCTGGCCTGCGCGGCGGCCCTGGCCACGATCGCGGTGTACGAGGAAGAGGGCCTGCTCGAGAACGCGCGGAAGATGGGGGCGATCCTCAACCGGCGGATGCGCGAGATCGCCACCAAGCACCCTTCCGTCGGCGCCCACCGCAACATCGGTCTCTTCGGGATCGTCGAGGTGGTGAGGAACCAGAAGACCTACGAGCCCATGGCCCCGTACAACGGCGCTTCCGAAGAGATGGCGGCCCTCGGCAGGTTCTTCCGCGAGCAGGCCCTCTACACCCTCGTGCGCTGGAACACGTTCTTCACCAACCCGCCCCTTTGCATCACCGAGGCCCAGCTGCACGAGGGCCTGGACGTCATCGACAAGGGTCTCGAGATCACCGATCGGGCAGTGACTGGATAGGGTGGGGGGTCGATGAACGAATGACCTACAAGCTCGCGGTCATCCCGGGAGACGGGATCGGCCGGGAGGTGATCCCGGCCGGGCTCGCGATCGTGCGCGCGGCCGCCGCCACGACCGGAGTGACTCTCGAGACGCAGGAGTTCCCCTGGAGCTGCGCCCACTACCTGCGCACGGGCCGGATGATGGACACGACCGCGCTCGACCGTCTGGCCGGTTTCGACGCGATCTATTTCGGCGCGGTGGGCGATCCCCGGGTGCCCGATCACGTCTCTCTCTGGGAGCTGATCCTTCCCATCCGGCAGCGCTTCGACCAGTACGTCAACCTCCGGCCCATGGCGCTCCTGCCGGGGGTAACGTCTCCGCTCGCCGGCCGAGGTATCGCCGACGTCGACTGGCTCTGCGTCCGCGAGAACTCCGAGGGTGAGTACTCGGGAGCCGGCGGGCGCGTCCACGTGGGGACGCCCCAGGAGGTGGCCCAGGAGACCGCCATCTTCACCCGCCGCGGCATCGAGCGCGTGGTGCGCTACGCGTTCGAGCAGGCCGCCCGCCGGCCGCGCCATCTCCTGGCCAGCGCCACCAAGTCGAACGCGCTCCGCCACTCCATGGTGCTGTGGGACGAGGTGGTGGAGGAGGTCTCCCGCGACTACCCGCTCGTCACCGTCCGCAAGTACCACGTGGATGCGCTGGCCGCCCGCATGGTCACGCACCCGGACACCCTCGACACGATCGTGGCTTCGAACCTCTTCGGCGATATCCTCACGGACCTCGGGGCCGCCCTGGCCGGCAGCCTGGGGGTGGCGCCGGGCGCCAACATCAATCCCGAGAGGCGACACCCTTCCATGTTCGAGCCCATCCACGGCACCGCCCCGGACATTGCGGGCAAGGGCATCGCGAACCCGGTGGGCGCGATCTGGGCGGGCGCCCTCATGCTCGAGCACCTCGAGGCCCGCCAGGCCCACGACCTGGTCCTCGGCGCCATACGCCAGGTCCTTGCGGAAGGCCGGGTCAAGACCCCCGACCTCGGGGGCCGCGCCACCACCTTGGAGATGGCCGACGCGGTGATGGCCGCTCTCCCGAAGGCGTCGCCCGCTTCCGTCAGCCAAGGAGCACGCGGATGAAGCAGATCAGCCACTGGATCGACGGGAAGCCCTGGGAGGGCCCGGTGGAGCGGCGCGGCCCCGTCTATGACCCCGCGACCGGCGAGCAGGCGGCCGAGGTGGCTTTCGCCGACCCCGGCGTGGTCGAGGCGGCGGTGGCCGCGGCCACGAAGGCGGGGGCGGGCTGGCGCGACACCTCCCTCTCGGCGCGCACGAAGATGCTGTTCACGTTCCGCGACCTGGTCGATCGCAACAAGAAGGAGATCGCAGCCCTGGTCACCCGTGAGCACGGCAAGGTGCTCTCGGACGCCCTGGGGTCGGTGAGCCGCGGGCTCGAGGTGATCGAGTTCGCCTGCGGGGTGCCGCAGCTCCTGAAGGGCGACTTCTCCGAGAACGTCTCGACCGACGTGGACAGCTACTCGATCCGGCAGCCGATCGGGGTGTGCGCCGGCATCACCCCCTTCAACTTCCCGGCCATGGTGCCGATGTGGATGTACCCGATCGCCATCGCCTGCGGGAACACCTTCATCCTCAAGCCGTCGGAGAAGGACCCGTCCGCCTCGGTGCTCTGCGCCCAGCTCTTCAAGGAGGCGGGCCTCCCGAACGGCGTCTTCAACGTGGTGCACGGCGACAAGGTCGCGGTGGACGCGATCCTGGGCCATCCCGGCATCGCGGCGGTCAGCTTCGTGGGCTCGACCCCGGTGGCCCGGCACATCTACGAGACGGGCACCCGTGCGGGCAAGCGCGTGCAGGCCCTCGGCGGGGCCAAGAACCACATGGTCGTCCTGCCGGATGCCGACCTCGACCTGGCCGCGGACTCGGCGGTGAACGCGGGCTACGGCTCGGCCGGCGAGCGCTGCATGGCGATCTCGGTGGTGGTCACGGTGGGCGACGTGGCCGAGCGGCTGCTGCCGAAGATCCGCGAGCGGATCGCCAAGCTCAAGGTCGGCCCCGGCACGGAGCCGTCGTCGGAGATGGGCCCGCTGGTGACGCGCGAGCACCACGCCCGCGTCGCCTCCTACGTCGAGAAGGGCGTGGCCGAGGGGGCGTCGCTCGTGGAGGATGGACGCCGGACCAGGGTGGCGGGACACGAGAAGGGGTTCTTCCTCGGCCCCTGCCTGTTCGACAATGTCACCCCGGAGATGGCGATCTACAAGGACGAGATCTTCGGGCCGGTGCTTTCGGTGGTGCGGGCCTCCGGCTACGAGGACGCGCTCGCCCTGGTCAACGGCAACCGTTACGCCAACGGCGTCGCCATCTTCACGAACGACGGCGGCGCGGCCCGGCGCTTCCAGAACGAGGTGCAGGTGGGCATGGTCGGGATCAACGTGCCGATCCCGGTGCCCATGGCCTATTACTCTTTCGGCGGCTGGAAGAGCTCCCTCTTCGGCGATTCCCACGTCCACGGGCGGGAGGGGATCCACTTCTACACGCGGGGCAAGGTGGTCACCAGCCGCTGGCCGGAGCCGCACCACCGCGGAGTGAACCTCGGCTTCCCGCAGATGAAATAGGGGACCAGACAGAGAATGCACAAGACCGCCGCCGGACTGGCCCTGCTCGTGACCTCCTGGATGGCCCTCGACGGGTGCGGGTCCTCGACCACCGCTCCCCCTCCACCCACCACGACTCCTCCGACCACCATTCCCATCACGCAGCCTCCGGATCCCCTGATCGCCCAGTGCGGGACGCCCCGTCCCCCCGCCCTGTACGGGATCAAGCTCAAGGTCCAGACCGACCAGGGCTACCGCAAGCTCGTGGACTCCCGGCCGATCGTCAAGAACGTGGACGGTTATTGCTCCAAGGTCGGGCTCGGCAGCGGCGCGTATTGCGACACCCGTCCGGAAGGCGACCTCCAACGCGAGGCCTGCGACGCGCTCGTGGTCGGTCGGGCCAAGGACACCCAACGCTACGGCCCCACCTGGTACTTCGAGGCCAAGCCATGCGGTGATGCCGGGGCGGGCGGCGACGGCTGCGTCAACCATCCCGACAACCAGTTCCTGGTGGTGACGCGCGGGGAGGGGGAGATCATGGCCTGCGCGGCCGACGACGTGCCCGTGGCCGAAGGACGGTGCGGAACTTGCCAGCTCATCGAGAGCTCGTCGGCCTGCCAGTGAGGCGGGTCGTCTCCTGATCCAGCTCGTTCGCTACCTCGCGTTCGTCGCGGTCTCGCTCGTGGGTCCCGGCATCGCCCTCCAGCGACTGGTGGGCGTCGCCGTGGACGCGGCGCTCGTCATACCCCTCGGGTGCGCGGCCACGGCCGGCGCCTACTGGCTCGCGAGCCGCCTCGGCGCGCCCTGGCTGTTCCCGCTCGTGATGGCGGCGCTCGACGCTTCGCTGCTCTGGCGCGGGCTGGGACAACGGGCGCCGAACGATCCTCCCTTGCGGGGCGCGATCCCGGCCGGGCTCGGGCTCGTCGCGTTCCTCGCTCTCAGCCAGTACGGCTGGAATCGCAGCGGAGCCGGGGGTGAGTTCCGCCTGGATCCCATGGGCGATCACCCGCTCCATGCGGGCATCACCTGGGAGCTCACGGCAGGCTGGCCGCCGCAGGTTCCGGGACTGGCCGGCGTCCCCCTCGTGTACCACCTCGGCGCCGACCTCGTCCGTGCGGCCGCGCTCCGCTGGGCGAGCGTCAGCCCCTACGACGCGATCAGCCGCTTCGAGGTGACCCTGGGCGCGCTGGCTCTGGCCCTCGCCTTGCGGGGCGTAACCGCGCGGCTCTCTCCGGCGCCCTTCGCCCTGGCCGTCGTCCCTTGGAGCCTCCTGGCGACCGACGGGTCGTTCCTGCTCGCCCTCGTCCTGCCCGTGGCCTGGTGGACCGACCTCCTGCGCGGCAACATGCTGATGTCGATGGCCTTCGACAATCCCGTGGTCCTGGGATTGGCCATGGCTCTGGCGGCCCTCGTGGCCCTGGCGCGGTACGAGGCGGGCGAGGGGCGAGGCTTCCTGGTTCTCTGCGCGATCCTGGCCGCGTCGGTCCCGCACTTCAAGGTGTTCATCGGCGCGCAGCTCTCGCTGGCCCTCGGCTGGGCGGCTCTCCGTGGACGGCCCCGATGGCCTCGACTGCTGCCTTGCGCCTTGAGCCTGGGAGTCTCCCTGATGCTGGCCCACGCCGCGCAAGGCGAGCGGGTCGAGGTCGCGTGGGCGCCCCTCGACATGGTGAAGCGCTCCCTCGTGGGTCTGGGCCTGCCCGAACCGGGCCTGGGCGCCGTCGTCGCCTGGACGTTGCCCTGGCTCGTCCTCTCCCTCGGCCTGCGGGTCTTCGGTCTGTCTCGCGCCGTCACCGCCCTCGGGAGCCGGGCCGCGCTCCCTTCCGCGCTCGGGGCCCTCGCCCTCTCCGGGTGGCCCCTGGGCCTGCTGTTTCACACCGCCGCACGCGGGATCGAGGGCCAACCGCTGCCGAGCGCGCTCATCTACCTCCTCGAGCAGTCAGGCGCGGTTCTATGGGTCTTCACCGCGATCGCCCTGGCCGACTCTTGGCGGCGTCGCCCGCGGCCAGTCCTCGTCGCCTTGATGGCCGCTGCCCTGACCCTTCCCTCGACCATCGAGTTCCTGTGGCGACGGTGGGGGATGCGACCCGACGAGCTCAGCCCCGCCGTCATGGGCGGGATCCGGACGGTCGCCGAGCACGGCCAGCGTGGCGACGTCGTGCTGCAGCGGCCCGGCTGGGCGCGCCCGGCCCTGCCGGTGATCCTGGCCGGCCGGCGGGTCGTGCTCGAGAGCTACACGCCCTACCTCACCCAGTTCGCGCCGGTGAGCGAGCTTCGCCGCCGTCGGCGCCTCCTGGGCGAGCTCTTCCGCGCGGAGAGCGAGCAGGCCGCCCGCGCCCTCTCGAAGGATCTCGGGGCGTCCTTCCTCTGCCTCTACGGGAGCCAGTCCTTCGCCTTCGACACGTCTGCGTGGCTCCGGCCGCTCTATCTGCACGAGGAGATCCGCGTCTACCGCATCGTGGACGAGGTCGATTCCGGGTCACTGAACCGCCTCGGGGGATCGCCGGTTTCGGCGCGAGAGGTTGACGATCGCACAGGCGGCCACCGCGGCCAGAAGGCCAAGTAGCGCTGGGGTGAGTCCAGCCCAGCCCGCGTCGCCGCGGGTGAGTTGAGCGCCGAGGAGGACGGTCACGCCCCCCGCGATGGCGGCCGCCGCTTCCGGCGTTCCCACGCGGCGGACGTAGAGCCCGGCCATCACCGGCACGAACAGGCTCACGCTCAGCACCGTGTAGAAGAACTTCAGCGCGTCGATCACGCTCGGCGAGACGATGGCCAGGGCGACTCCGGCCGCCCCCCCGGCCACCGCCGCCCGGCGCGCCACCTTCAGCACCTGAAGGTCGCTCGCCCCGGGATTGACGAAGCGGTGGTAGAGGTCCCGCGACAGGGAGGTCGCGAGCATGAACAGGATCGCATCCGCCGAGCTGATCTCGGCGGAGACCACCGCCGCCAGGCCGAGGGTGCCCAGGAGCGCCGGCATGTCCTTCATGAGCACCGTGGGCAGGGCGAGCTCGTGGTTGGCGAGGCCCGGGTGCATCGCCCGGGCGGCGATGCCGAGGAGCGGCGGCACCACCGAGAATCCGAGGAGCACGAGGGCGTTGCCCGCTACGCCGAGACGCACCGCGCGGTCGTCGCGGGCGCCGTAGATCTTCTGCAGGAGGCCAGGCGACACGATGAAAGCCGGCGCGAGGAAGGCGAGATACATGAAGCCGGAGCCGCCGCCCTGCCAGGGGCTCCAGTAGCCCCCTTCCGCCGGCGTGGCCGCGACCACCGCGCTCATGCCCCCGGCCCGCGCCAACACGACCGGCAGCGCGATCCCGAAGCCCACGAGCTTGACGACGATCTGCACGACGTTGACCCAGGCCGAGGTGAGAAGCCCTCCGGCGGTGAAATAGATCGTCACCACCACGCCGCCCACGAGGCAGCCCACCCACTTGGGCACGCCCGCGACCACGTCGAGGATCCAGGCCAGGGCGATGAGCTGTCCCGCCAGGATCGCGGTGGTGCCCACCCAGAGCAGGGCCGAGACGGCGCCGCGCACGCCCCGGCCGTAGCGGTGCTCCAGGAAATCGCCGACGGTCTTGAGGCCGTGCTCGGCGGCCACGCGGCGGATGCGCGGGCCGACGGCAAAGGCGAGGACCAGCGAGCCGATGGCCGCGGAGCCCACCCACCACCAGGCGGCGATGCCGTCGCGGTAACCGAGGCCCGCCGCCCCCACCGTCGAGCCGGCCCCGATGTTGGCCGCCACCATGGTGGCGAAGAGCAGGCCAGGGCCGAGGGCGCGGCCGGCCACGAAGAAGTCGCCAGTGGTCTTGACCCGCCGGCCGATCCACAGGCCGACCGCGATCTGCAGGATGCAGTACGCGAGGAGCAGCGGGAGGTGGACGCTCACGCCGTCAGCGCTTCGGAGCCGCCAGGTCGCGGGCCGCCGGGTAGCCCGGGATGCCGGTGGCCTCGCGCGCGGCGCGCACAACCGCGTCGGCCATCACTTCCGCGGCCAGCGTGCCCAGCAGCATCACGTTCCCCTCGCCCGGAAGGGTGCCGGTGGCGAGAGCGAAGATCGTGTCGCCGTCGGCCGGGGTGTGCGCGGGCGAGATCGCGCGCGCGAACCCGTCCTGGGCCATCTGCGCCATCTTGGTGGCCTGCGCCTTGGTCAGGGAGGCGTTCGTAGCCACGATCCCGAGAGTCGTGTTGCCCCCGGGCCGCGCGGCCTCGGCGGGAAATGGCGGAGCTCCGAGGGAGCCCGAGCGAACCAGCCGGCGCGCGTCGGCCAGGGCGGAGCCGTCGGGAGTTCGCAGGCCCGCGATCACCCGGCCGGTGACGGGATCGATGACGTCGCCCACGGCGTTCACCGCGACGAGCGCGGCCACGGTGATGCCGTTCGGCAGGGTGATGGCGGCGCTGCCGATGCCCGCCTTCATCGCGCGGCCGAAGCCACCCAGCTTGCCGATGGTGGCCCCCGCGCCTGCCCCCACGTTGCCCTCGGTCACGGGCCCGTCCGTCGCCGCGGCCGCGGCTTTGTAACCGCACTCGGCGGTGGGCCGCACCTTCGGGTCGCCGCCGACTCGAAGGTCGATGAGGATGGCGGCGGGCACGATCGGCACCTTGGCCACCCCCACGTCGAACCCGATGCCCTTTTCCTCGAGCCAGCGCACGGCGCCGGTCGCCGCCTCCAGGCCGAAAGCGCTCCCGCCGGCGAGGACGATCGCGTGCACTTTTTCGACCGAGTTGACCGGGTTGAGCAGGTCGGTCTCGCGCGTCCCCGGCGCGCCGCCCCGCACGTCCACGCCGGCCACGGCCCCCGCCTCCGCCAGCACGACCGTGCACCCGGTGGGCCGCGCGGCGAGCGTGTGGTGGCCGACCTTGAGGCCGCTGACCGCGGTCAGGCCCTTCGAGGGGGCCTGGGCCAGCGCGGCCGAGGGAAGCGCTATGGCGAGGAGGGCGGCGCGACGGATCGAGGGCATGGCGGGTCTCCCGGAGAAGCGAAGGGAGACTAGCGGAAACCCGCGGCGCCGACAACCGAGGCTCGTCCCTCCGGTCTAGACTTGGGAGATGGGGAACCCGCTGCGAGCGCTGCCGCCCGCTGCCCTTGCCGTCGCCTTCATCGCCGTCCGTCCCGGGGGCGCGCAGGTGCCGCCCCGGCAGCCCCCCCAACTGCTCGTTCCGGTATCGACCGAGGTCGTCCGGATCGACGTGGTGGTGACCGACAAGGGCGGCCGGCCGAAGCAGGGTCTCACCCAGGATGACTTCGTGGTTCTCGAGGACGGCCAACCTCAGCAGATCACCCAGTTCGAAGCCTTCGTCTCGGCGCCGCCCGCCGCTCCTTCTCCGACGACCGTGCCCCTTGCGCGTGCCGAGACCGACGACGAGGCGGCACGCCGAGAACGCACCGTTCCCCCGCGGCGCTACGTGGTGCTGCTGGTGGACGACGTGCACATCGAGGCCGGCAACCTGCTCCGGACCAAGAAGGCCTTGAACCGCTTCCTCGAGCGCGAGGTCGGGCCCGAAGACCAGATCGCCCTGGTGACCACCAGCGGCACGCGCGGGCTCTACCAGGAGTTCACCGACGATCGCCATGTCCTCCAACGCTCTGTGGACCGTCTCTCCGTGCAGGACCGGACGGTGGAGTCGGTGACCCGCATTCCATACATCACCGAATACCAGGCCGAGCAGATCGAACGGGGCGACCCGGAAGCGCTCCATGTAGCGGTACAGGAGATCGCCGAGCTCGGGCTCTCCTCGAATCCCGAAGCGGAGGCGAGGAACGCCGCGCGGGTGGTCCACGGGGAGTCCCTCCACAACGCGCGGCTGACGCTGGAGACCCTGGACGGGGTGATGCGTAGCCTTTCCGAGCTGCGGGGACGCAAGGTCGTCGCCCTCGTCTCCGACGGGTTCCTGGTCGGGCTCACCACCGGCAGCGACGCCGCCTTCGACATCCGCCGCATCACCGACGCGGGCACCCGCGCCGGCGTGGTCATCTATGCGCTCGACACCCGCGGCCTGGTGGCGACGTCGCCGGGGCGGAGCGCCGCGAGCCGGATGCCCTCGCTGACCAGCACCTTCGGCGCCCGGGAAATGATGTTGCGGGAGAGCGAGCACGCGACCCGCGACGCCATGGGCGCCCTGGCGGCGGACACCGGAGGTTTCATGGTCCAGGGCTCGAACGACCTCGGGGCCGGCCTCCGCAAGATCTTGAAGGATACGGAGACCTACTACCTGATCGCCTACGAGCCCACCAATCCCAAGCGCGACGGTGCCTTCCGGAAGATCGAAGTTCGGCTGCCCGGCCAGCGCGACGCCCGGGTCCGGGCCCGCAAGGGGTATTTCGCCCCGGACGATCGCAGGAAGGGTCAAAGGAAGAGTCTCCCTGAGCCCGGCGCGACCGTCGCGGAGTCGGCCGCACCGCCCGAGGATCGACGGGAATCCGAGATGAAGATGGCCCTCACCTCGCTCGCACCCCTCACCGGAATCCCCGTGAGCCTTTCCGTGGACTTCGTGAGCGTCGACGCCGCGGTGCCGCAGGTGGTGGTCAGCAGCCGCGTCGACCTGCGCGGAGTGCCTTTCGTCAGCACGGACGGGCGCCACCTTGCCACCGTCGACGCGGCCGCCACCGTCTTCGACGAGAGCGGGGCCGTGGTGGGGAGCCTCGAGACCGAGCGCGCCGCCATGGATCTGACGGACGCGAGCTACGAGCAGGCCCTGGAGAGAGGGCTGCAGTATCAGAGGGCCGCACCCGTGAAGCCGGGACGCTACCGGGTGCGGGTTGCGGTGCGGGAGGACGGCGGGGGAAAGGTGGGCAGCGCCTCGCAATGGGTGCTGATCCCCGACCTGGCCGCGGGAAAGCTGGCGCTCAGCAGCCTCTTCCTGCTGAAGAAGGAAGACGGGCCGGGGGCAGAAGCACCCGCGGGCGGCGCCCTTTCCTTGCGCGGCGCGCAGGCGCTACGCCGATTCAAGCGCGGGGAGACCCTCTACGTGCAGCACTTCGCCTACAACCCCGGCCGGGACGCCTCGGGAGCCACGAACCTGGTCACCCAGTCGGAGATCTGGCGCGGAGGTGTCCTCCTCGCGTCTTCCGCGCCGGAGGAGATGGACCTGGGCGCCCGCGGCGGACCCCTGGTCCCCCACACGAGGAGCATCAAGCTCGAGCCCTTCGGGCCCGGGGACTACGAGGTCCGCATCGTGGTCACGGACCGTACCGCCAACGAGATGACGTCGCGGCGGGTGAGCTTCATCATCGAGTAGCCGCCATCACCAGCCGCACGAACTAGAACTGGTAGCGGACTCCCGCCCGGAGCCGCCGGGACTGGGGGATGGACGTCACCTTGCCGTACTCCCACATGGTGTCGATGTTGAGGGGCGTGTGGGAGTTGAAGACGTTGAAGCCGTCGAGGACGACGTGGAGCTTCCTCGGCCCGCCCAGGCTGAAGGCCTTCTCGATGTGGAGATCGAGGAGGGTCAGCTTGGGGAGGTAATCGGGGCTGTTGGGATCCTCGGCGACGATCTGGGGCAGCCCATTGGTGATCACCCCCCCCTCCGGTGACGCCCACTGGGTGTGCACGGGATATTCCTCCAGCTTCCACATCGGCCGCCCGGTGTGGAACCGGAGCCGCGCGCCCAGGTCGACCTCGAGCCGGGGAATGGTGTAGGAGCCGGACACCTTGATCTCCCACTTGGGCGTGAAGGGCAGCGGGCCTTCGAGGTTGTTGATCGTGTAGTTGAGGCTGCCCATCCACGTGTCGTCGTAGAACATCGGGCTCTCGACGTTGAAGTCCTGCCGGAACGAGCGGCGGGAGATGCCGCTGGAGCTCGAGTAGAGGACAGACGCCAGGGCCTGCCACCGGTCGGCGTACCGCTTGCGGAAGGCGAGCTGGGCCCCGTGGTAGTCCCGCTTGGGCGTGACGCCGTCGAGGGTCGGCATGTTCTGGACCATGAAGGTGTTGTTCTGGCCGATCCACTGGACGTCACCCCCGTCCACCACGCCGTCGCCGTTGTAGTCCTGGAGCACGATGCTGTAGAGCTGCACGGTCTGGCCGGAGGACGTCTTGAACGGGATCCGCTCGTACTGCCACTGCTGGCCCGTGACCCGGTTGAGGGGGACGTTGGCGAACAGGTCGGCCGCGTGCTTGTAGATGTACGTCCCACTGACCGAGAACTGGGGAAGGAGCTCCCGCTCGAGGTTCAGGGTGACCTGGTCCGTGTGCTGGTCCTTGAGGTTCGGGGCCGTGTTCAGCGTCCAGGAGTAGTCGTTGGTCTGCTGCTGCTGGCTGATCGGCGTCAGTCCGAAGACCCTTCGGGCCGCGTTGCGCGTCTCGGCGGTGTCGATCACCCCGTCGCCGTTGGTGTCCACCGTGTCCCACGGCCCGACTTCGTACATCTGGAAGTCCCGGCTCACGATGGGCATGTCGGGGCCGAATCGGCGGAGGGATTCGACGCTGAGGGGCATGTAGTAGCGCCCGAACGAGGCCCGGGCGACGGTCTTGCCGTCCGCCGTCAGCTTGTAGGTGAGTCCGATGCGGGGAGACCACGTCTTGAAGTCGAAGATGTTCCCCGTCGAGGCGCGGTCGCGCAGGACCGGTGTGTTGTTGATCTGGTCCGGAGAGGAGGGGAAGTCGTAGATCTTGCCCACCCCGTACTTGGTGGTCATCCTGTCGTACCGCAGGCCCACGTTGAGGGTGAGCCGCTTGCCGATCGACCACTGGTCGTCGAAGAACGCCCCCGTGGAGTCGGCGGTGCGCACGGTGAGGGAGGGGTTGATCGTGTCCTTCTGGTTGTAGAAGAGGAGCCCGTTGTCGCCGTACCAGTCCTTCATCTCCTGGACGTTCTGCGTCCAGCGGTAGGGGTAGAGGAAGTTGACGTAGTTCTGGAAGTAGCCGCCCTGGGAGTTGCTCCGCCCCTTCGTGTACTGGACGCCGAACTTGAGATCGTGCTCGCCGAGGAACCCCTCCGCATAGTGCGAGACGTCGGCCTGGATCGTGTGGCGGCTCGACTGATAGCCCTCGACGTAGGGGAAGGCGCCGTTGACGCCGTAGTCGGCCCATTTCCACCAGTTGATGTAGCCGGGATGAGTGGGAGCGTCCGTGGGAATGTAGGGCTTGTCCTTGGTCCAGAAGCCGAGGTACTTGGCGTTGGCCGTGGTGGTGCCGCTCGGGAACCACTGCCATTGCCCCGAGACGGTGTTGTTGACGCTCTTGGAGCCGTAGGTCATCGACGTGTCCCACGCCGGCTGGGACCCCCAGCTCCAGCCGTTCCCGTCGTTGTTCTCGTGGTGGTAGGAGACGGAGGTGCGGTGCTTCGTGAAGGGCGCGGCGGAGAGCTTGACGTCGGCGTAGTGGCCCCAGGACTCGCTCTTCAGCGGCCACCGCGGGGGCAGGCTGCTGCCACGCAGGTAGTCGAAGGCCCCGAAGAACCACAGCTTCTCCTTGACGATCGGGCCACCCAGCGTCGCGCTCGCCTCCCAGTCCTTCTTGGTCTGCCCCGCCAGCTGCTCTCCCTCACCGACGTAGAGCCAGGGCGCCCCGAGATCCGCTCCGGCGGCGGGCTGGTTGCTCGAGGGTGTCCCGAGCAGGGAGTAGAACGCCCCGCTGCCGTGGAACGCGTTGCTGCCGGACTTGGTCAGGACGTCGATGGCGGCCCCGGAGTAGCTGCCGTACTCGGCCTTCGACCCGAGGGCCACGATCCGCACCTCCTCGACGGCGTCATAGTTGACGTTGACGAGAGAGCCGAAAGATCCGGCGCGGGGATTGGTGGCGTCGACGCCGTTGATGAGGAAGACGTTCTCGTTCGTCGCGCTGCCGTCGGGCGTGGTCAACGCCAGATCGTAGAACGCATCCCGGCTGGTCGGGAGCTTGTCCAGCAGATCGCGGTCGATCCTCGAGTCGATGGTCGAGGTCTTGGTGTCGACGACGGGTCCCTCCGCCCTCACCGTCACCGTCTCCGTGACGGCCCCGACGGGCAGGGTGAAGTCGAGGGTGACCGCGGCGGCCGAGGTCACCTCGATGTTCTCCCGCTGGATGTTCTTGAATCCCGACATCGAGGCACCGACGGTGTACCTCCCCGGCGGCAGGTTGAGCAACACGTACGTCCCTCTGGCCGAGGTGGTGGCGGATCTCCGGCCCCCCATCAACGCCGGGCTCGAGATCTCCACGGTCGCCCCGGGGATGCCCGCTCCATCCACGCTGGCGACCGTTCCGGTCACCTTTCCCTCGTGGATGGCCTGGGCGCGAACCGTCCCGCCCAAGCCGGCAAAGAGAAGCAGGAAACAGATCAATGCGACGAGCCTTCTCCCTGAGTGCATCGTCATCACGTCCTCCATTCGCCTGGTACTTCGCTAACCTCCTTAATAAAGATTTTCTCCAAATCTGTCAACCCTCTATTCGATCCATTCGATCTCAACGCGGTTCCTGTCCTGGAATCAGGACAGCCGGCACCCCTCGCCGCCGAGCCTAGAATAGGGCGAGGCCAGCCCCGACACGGCGAAACCATGAAGGCCGCGCGACCCGGACTCAAGAGCACGCCGGTAAGGCTGCTCGTCGTCGTGTCCGCCGGCCTGGCCATGGCTCTCCTCGTGCTGTTCGCCCGCCATTGCGACCGGACGCCTGGGAAGACCTTGCGCCCGTGGTGGGCGCAGCGGGGGGTGGTGAGGCCCAACGTCGTCCTGGTCACCCTCGACACCACCCGCGCCGACCACGTCGGCTGCTACGGGGATCCGGATGCCAGGACCCCGGCCATCGACGCCCTCGCACGTCGCGGCGTTCTCTTCGCGCAGGCCGCCACCGTGGCGCCGCTGACCCTGCCCGCCCACTCCTCGATCATGACCGGCT
>WNFM01307847.1_pt1 | contig 19360 bp, 20 predicted proteins | sample 5400271 | NCBI WGS metagenome assembly WNFM01 (sample SAMN13153352, study PRJNA577476) | soil metagenome | isolation source: 60 cm saprolite on Douglas fir-dominated hillslope | place: USA:California | collected 2013-09-17 | reverse complement strand
GCTGGCCGCCACAGTGTTCCTGGCTGGCCAGGCTACCCTGTTGGTAGCGCGAATAGGCTTGAAGACCGACGGCAACATAGCCTCCGGAGAATCCAACCAACACTGCTAGCGTGAGAAGCAGAATCATGAGTTTTTTGCCCATCTGTTTCCCTTATCCCTTGTGCTGGTGCATGTTTTTACATGGCTTCATGCGCCGGAGAAGATGTGTCACCTGTGTTCCTGCTTGCTCGTCCTGCATATGAGTCGAGATGCATTTATGCTATACTGGCATTAACAGAACAAGAGGATATATGCACAGGGAATTATATCATCTTGTATCAGGGTGGACAAATGGATGGGACTTGTGGGTCAGGTCTTTCCAGGTATCCACGAATGTGATATGAGTAAAGGGAGATCGAATCGATTCTTCGTAAGCGATAGACGATCATTCATCAGATCGAGGTCCGAGTTGAAAAACCGCTCACACCTGGCACGAGAAATCGTTGAAACGGTAGCGCTCACGCTGCTCATTTTCTTCGTTATTCGCTTTGCGATACAAAATTACCAGGTCCAGGGGTCTAGTATGGAGCCTGGCCTTACCACATATCAGTACGTGCTGATAAATAAAATAGCTTACCTGTTTCATGCTCCCCAGAGAGGGGACGTGATTGTGTTTCACTGGCCGGTAGATACCTCTAAAGATTTCATCAAGCGCATAATCGGTGTACCGGGTGATGTAATCAGCTATGATAGCAACTCGGTTCGCGTTAATGGCGTGACACTTAACGAACCTTATGTAAAAACGGAGTCTAGCTCTACTGCCAGTGTGTACAAGGTAAAGCCCAACGAATACTTCGTCATGGGCGATAACCGCCAGTTCAGCGATGATTCACGCGATTGGGGTCCGGTCCCATCCGACTATGTCGTGGGTAAGGCAGTGATAGTATACTGGCCGCTTACCAGTTGGAAGCTGATAGACACCTACCCATCTGTCTATGCACAGATCAAGGTGAGCCAGTAAAGGGAACCATATATGCGAGACGCGGGGGAGGAATACCCATTACATCAACCAGAACACAATGGACACCATCACTCGCTTGACGGCCAATCCACGCCCACACCGGCACAGGAACTTCCGACAGGCCAGTCAGAACAAAGGCCGCTCCACCAGCGCGAGATAGCAAGCAGCCCTCAATTACCTGGCGGTCGCCTTAGAAAGACACTGATCGCCGGGGTGATCACCGGTTTTTTGTGTGCAGCGCAGGGTATTGTTATTGTGCTCGCGAATGCAGCGCTCTACCAGTCGGCCGGCGCGACACCGCTGGCAAAGTTAACGGTCGATACAGCTCTGACGATTCTGGGTATACAAGCTTTCATTTATTTGCTCAGTGTTCTTATTTGCCTGGCCGGGGGATTCGTAGTAGGCAAGATAGTGGTGCAGCGCAGGCTGGGGTTTCTGGCGGGCTTCATAGCAGGGTTGATCATCTATGGTACGGGGTTTCTACTCAACTACATTCCAAACTACCCGGGCAATCGTCCGGCCAGCGGAGCAGGCAATGCGGTGGGCATCGCGAGCGGAATTCTATTATCACTTATTGTTCTTCTGATCTCCGGTATTCTTGCAGGATTGGTCAGTCTCCTTGGCACCTGGTTTGCCACACGCCATCACCCCTATTATGTGGGATGAGGCTCTCGTCTTCAAGTGCAGTGCTTATCCCCATAAGCGTTCACTGAAGTTGCCAAAGCGTGTCACCCTGAGTGAGCCGAAGCCCTGAGCCCTTCGCTTCCCCTTCGCTTCGCTCAGGGCTTCGGCTCACTCAAGGGGAAACTCCGCGAAGGGGAAGCGAAGGGTCTGGCTCGCCAGGCAGCGAGATGCTTCGCTTCGCTCAGCATGACAATGCTCTACCTTCCTGTCGTGCCCCGGTTGGCGTCCCCTTGCGGTCGCCCTTGCAATGGCGGTCCGCCATGAGCCTTAAATGAACGCCTATGGTGCTTATCCCGCTACTTCGGCATGAAGTATCCTCAAGATGATCTCTTCCTTACTTTCGCCTTCAATGGAACTCCAGGCGGGTTCGAGGCGGAAGATGATATTTACATACCTGGCATCTTTGAACTGTTGAAGTTGTGTACCGGCATGGATGTAGAGGCCATTGAGCAGCGCTCCTTTTGCTGCCAGGCGCATGCGCAAATTGCGTCCCTCTGCTCCGCTCAGTCTGCAACTGAGCAGGCGGAGATGTTCCAATTTGAAGATAGGTTCAGGGTTGGCCGCCCCAAATGGGCCGAGTTGTTGAAGCTTGCTGTAGGTAGTGTATTTGAGGCGTTCCGGCTTCGTGAAGACAAGATCGACCATATGTGCATTGCCAGGTAAGGCCTGTTCGGGCTCTATGGCGACGCTCGCTAAATCAGTCGTGTCTGCTTCTACCAGCAAGGGTTCGATAAGCGCTGCCTCGCTGCTGCTGCTGTACCATTTCAGGAGGTGCTGGCGTAGATCTTCGATGCTGGTGTTTGCGATAGTAAACCCGGCTGCCTGTGCGTGCCCCCCGTAGCGTTTAAGGAGATCGGCACGAGCACGTAGGGCCAGGATGAGGTTGAAACTAGCGTGACTGCGCGCAGAGCCACGGCTATCCTCTTCTCCCCTACTCAACACGAATACCGGACGATTAAGTTCTTCCACGAGTTTGCCTGCCGCCAGCCCAATGATACCTTCCGGCCAACCGTCACCGCTCACCAGAATGACCGCGTCGCCGGGACGTTGTTTTGCCTCCGCGCGCACTTTGTTCATGAGGTCTTCCGTCTGCTGCTGGCGTAAGGCGTTCAATGCTTCGAGTTCTCCGGCATAGCGCGCAGCTTGTTCAGCGTCGTCAGTAATCAAAAGTTCGAGGGCGACGGAGGCATCTTGCATACGCCCTGCTGCATTGATGCGGGGCGCCAGCACGTACGAAATATCTCGCTCGCGCAACTTATCCTGCCGCAGATTAGCCTTCTGCATCAACGCCAGCAAACCAGACTTGCGCGTCTGCTGCAATTGCTCCAACCCCAGGCGTACAAAGGTATGGTTTTCACCGAGCAAGTGAGCGACGTCGCTGATGGTACCAATAGCGACCAGGTCCAGCAGGTCATGCTCTTCGCCGGCAGATCGTTTGTAAGAGCGATAGAGCGCCTGCGCGAGTTTGAACGCTATACCAACGCCACAGAGGTAGCGCTCGCCATAGGTACAATCGGGGCGCCAGGGATTAATCATTGCATATGCCTCTGGGCGCGGCTCCGGCGGATGGTGATGGTCAGTGATGATGACATCGATTCCCAGGGCGTTCGCGCGTGCTACCTGTTCCACGTCAGAGCTGGCACAATCGGTGGTGATGAGCAGCGATGTGCCCTTACTCTTGAGATTGTCAATTGTAGCGATATTGAGGCCACGGTTTTCACGCAGGCGATTGGGAATGTAATAGTCAAGTAACTCACGTGGATGTCCCAGCGAGCGCAGTGCGCGGATCAGAAGGGCTGCAGAGGTGACGCCATCAGCATCATAGTCGCCGTGGACGGTGATATGTTCCTGCCGGGCCAGAGCACGTTGAATACGTTCTAGAGCACGAGGCATGTCGATCAATGTGAGCGGGTCAAGCGTGCTGCCATAGTCTGCATCGAGGAACGTGCGCATCGCTGCGGGAGATTTGATGCCTCGATTATACAATAGCTGGGCATGGAGAGCTTCTATCCCCGCCTGCTTGAAATGCTGGAGTTGCGCGTCGTCAAGCCGATCATACACACGCCAGGAGGTTGAGATAGAAGGTAATAGCCCCATAGTCGTATCCTCTTTGCTAATCGGGCAGCAGTCGTGAAAACACCTCGTTGCCTAGTAAGCGTCCTCGTTTACTCAGGCGCAGCCATTCCGCTGTTTGTTCCAGCAAGCCAGCAGCTTCTACGGGGCGCAGGCGATCACCAACAAATTGTGCTAACGATTCGCTAAAACGCTGCTCGAAGCTGGGTAAATGTATGCCCATGGCGGTGCGTAGTTCCAGGAATGCCGTTTCAGTCATCTCCTGAACGCGCTCTATCGTTTCACTCTCGGCTTCGGGACGCAGCCGGGCCTTTAGCAAGCGGATGTATTCCAGCGGTGCAAGTACATTGGAGAAACGCCGTCCACCGAAGCTGGAGTATGCTCCAGCACCCATACCCAGGTAGGGCAGATTGTGCCAGTAGGTGAGGTTATGGCGGCATTGGTGACCCGGGAGCGCCCAATTAGAGATCTCATAGTTCTCATAGCCTGCTGCCTGCAGCCGTTCGTCAGCATACTCGTACATGTCAGCACACAAGTCTTCATCGCCGGGCGTAATGCTGCCTTCCTGTGTCCAGGTATAGAAAGGAGTTCCTTCCTCGATGATCAAGGAGTAGAGTGAAAGATGCTCGGGATGCAGTGCAAGCGCCTGGTCAAGCGTTTCACGCCAGTGCTGCATGGTCTGCCCAGGAAGGCCGAACATAAAGTCCAGGTTAATGGAGGTAAAGCCAGCCGCGCGGGCAGCGTGTAAAGCCTGGTGAATCTCCTCTGGTGAATGGATACGGCCTAATGTTTTGAGCAGTGCTGAGTCAAAGCTTTGAGTCACTATACTGAGGCGGTTGATACCGGCAGTTCGTAGCTCGCTGAGATGCTCCAGGGTGAGCGTACCAGGATTTGCTTCTAGCGTAACCTCGGCATCTTCATCGAGAGCGAAAGCACTACGGCAGGCATGTAGCAGGTGACTCGTTTGTGTTGCACTCAACAGGCTAGGTGTGCCGCCACCGAAGAAGATAGTACGTGCATGCCGCGCTGTACCACCAGGGAGCCGCGCTAACTTCCCGGCCTGCTCTATCTCAATTTGCAACGCCTGTACGTATGGCTCGCGCAAGGGGAGAATCCCGGCATAGGTATTGAAGTCACAGTAGTGACAGCGAGTATGGCAGAACGGAATGTGCAGGTAGAGAGAAACCGTCTCTAGAAGCCGCTGGACTGGAGCCGTACTTATCTGAGTTGTGCAGGTAGCCATAGTAGTTTTTCTGTAATCTAAAGGGTGCAAAACGCTCACAGGGCTGGGCTCACCCCAGCCCTGCGCAGGCTATGGACCTGTAGGCAAGCTGCCGCCATTAGGAACGCTGGGAGCGCCGGGTGCCTGGCCCGGAGCGCTAGAAGGCAAATCCGGTGGCAGGTTCTGTGGATCAAAGAGCCTGGTTTGATCAGGTGAAGTGATCTTAGAACCAAGGATGGCACGTTGTATGAATATCCAATCCGAGAGGGCGTTACTTTTCAAGGTCTGCAGTGTTGCACTGTCTAGGGGACGGGCCGGGTCAACATTCAGAATTTGCACGATATGAAAGGCGCCATTTTCTGTCAGAATCGGGCTGATTTCATTAAATTTACGTGCATGGTCAAACATCCAGTTTTCCACGACAGCCGACTGCTCCGTCTGGGCGTACTGGCCACGAGCCAGCCAGCCAAGACTTCCGCCTTTGGTGTTCGTGCTGGAGTCTACAGACGCTTTACTTGCAGCAAGCTTGGCGAAGTCGGCGCCCTTGTGGAGCTGCTTGAGTATATCCTGGGCATGGGCCAGGGTATCAATCGTCATGGTACGGGCCAATACCTGGTAGGTTGGCGATACCACCAGCGATGCCAGGTAGTTTTGCATATTGTCACGACGCAGCTTTATAGCCATCATCGCATACATATCGTTATTGCTCACATTATCCTGGCCGAGGAAATGGCTATAGCTGCTTGTTGCCGGGAAGTTGGCTTTGAAAGCATTCAGGGCGCGATTGATTGCGTTCGCGGATGGATCGATCTTTGCCTGAATGGCTTTACTTTGTGTTGCGAGCCATTCGCGAATAATTTCGTCTTCCTGCAGCCAGGCAGCACTATCATTGCCAATCTGCGATTGCGTGAAGAACTGTTGCTCCTGCGGGATAGAGCTCTGGGTCAGTGTATTGAGTTGCCGGTTCAGAACAGTCACCTTAGCCTGCGTTTCAATAACCCTCTCCTGTAACCCGGACACCTGGGCCTTCAGGTTACCACGCTGCGTAGTCGCACTGGCAGGTAGTTTCTGGATCTGAGCGTTCAGACTATTTATCTGTTTGGTGTCATTATCAATGGAGGTTTGCAGCTGGGAGGTCTGCTGCTCCAGGTTTTTACGTTGAGTGATCAGACCGTGCGGCCCATTTATTACGTTGTTCTCAAGCTCGGTCTTGAACGTGACCATCTTACGATACTGAGCTTGAGTGATACCATGGCCATTGACAGTAGTGATCAGCAGCCCGGGAGTGATTACATTGATGTTGATCCAGAAGCCAGCAACCACTGCGACGATAAGGAGTATGAAAACACTGGCAGTAACCCAGGTGGCGCGGCGTTGGATTTTTACTTTCTCATTGTGTGAAAGATGGCCTCCCCATCCAAAAATAAGAGGTTTGCCATCACGCCGCGCCTCTACATGCGCCGTCTGTTTAACATATTTATTTTGTTTGATGGAACGCGCTGGCTGCTGGTTCTTGCTACGCTTCGCAGGACGCGCCGTCTGACTCTTCATATTCTCTCCTTATTAATCCGGCCCTGATGCTGCGCTAACGCCCCTCGATCAATCGGGCTCCCATGTATAAATCGGGGAGCTACGACGCGGCCAGTACTACACACTCAACAGGGCCGATCAGAAGCTCCTTTTGCGGGGCGAAAGTTGGTATCGACACAGCAAACGCCACAAAGATGAATACGCTTTTTGCTGGAGAAAATTCACGTATTCATCTTTGTGCCGCCTACTTCCAGGTTACGCGCCGCGCATATGTTCTGCTGTGTAGGGCAGCAGGGCCATTTGTCGCGCCTGTTTAAGAGCTACACTGAGACGGCGCTGGTGTTTGGCGCAGGTCCCTGTCTTACGACGGGGTTCAATTTTACCACGATCGGAAATGTAGCGCTGTTTGCTAAGACGGCCCACTTCCTTGTAGTCGATTTCACGCACATGGTCATGACAGAACTGGCAAATTTTGCGGCGAGATGTGCGCTCACCGCGTCCGCCCTCACGTCGTTCGCGACGTGGGGCGCCTTCAGATCGTCTCTGCACGGATGGTTCTCCTCTAAATGATTAGAAGGGAATGTGCGCCCGCGTTCTTAGGGAAATTCTTCCGAGTCAAGGGGATCGCTTTCCCCAATTCCTCTGTCCAGGAAGTCGCCGGAGCTGCCCTGGGCGCCCTTGGGCGTGAGCATCTCCATATCGCTGGCAATAACGTCCACAGATGTGCGCTCGACTCCATTTTTGTCGGTGTACTTGCGCTGCGTCAGGCGGCCTTCGATTCGATGTAGACCTTCGAGCCCTTGTGCAGGTAAGTATTGCAGGTCTCGGCGAGCTGGCGCCAGGCTACGATGTTGAACCACTCAGTCTCCTCACGTCGCTCACCTGTGTTTGACTTGTAGGAACGGCTTACAGCGAGAGAAAATCTCGTGAAAGGAGTACCGTCTCCAGTCACGTTCATTTCGGGGTCTCTTCCCAGGTTGCCGATCAGCATAATTTTGTTTAACACGGTTCAAGATCCTTTCGACGTCGTAGACCCTGACACAACTCTTCCTTAAGATTAGGCGACCATACCCAATGTATCGTCATTACGCCTCGATGGTTTCTTCTTCCTCTATAGCGGGCGGAACATTTTCAATTTCCTCGGGGGTCAGCAGCACGGGCAGTTCTGCTTCCTCGCCCGCGGGCGCCGGTATCTCCGCCTCGGATTCCGCCTCTGCCTGTACTGCGGGCGCAGCCGGTGTCGCAGCAGCAGCAGCGGCTGCGCGAGCCTCGCGTTCTTTCTGTACAGTCTTGGGATCACGCCGCTTGATGAGGTGCCGGAGGACCTCTTCAGAAACCTTGAGGGTACGATCCAGTTCAGTTACGGTCTCAGGGGTCAGGATCGTATCAATAAACACGTAGAAACCGTCACGATGATGCTCAATAGGGTAAGCTAGCTTACGACGCCCCCATTGATTCACCTTGAGAACCTGGCCATCATAATTGGCCACAATTTGTTCGATACGCTCTAGAATAGCGCGTGTTTGCTCCTCGTTGACTTCGGGGTTGAGAATATAACCGATTTCGTAATCTCGCCTCACGAAGTCACCTCCTTCCTTTGGGTTTGCGTCCGGTCCGACCTCGCGGTGTATGCCGGAGCAGGTGGAGCATCGGCATGACGTCGATGCAGTGATAACACTCTCACATGTTTGGAGTGTGAAAACACCACGCTATTATAGCATCGCTCACTACATCTGACAATAGAACTGGACATTTTGATACGCCTATGAATATTTACAATACCTACTGGGCCACTTCCAATGTCCTGTTCTTTTTATACTGTGGAAAAACGGAAAAGCGGAAACTGTGGCACGTTTTGTAATATAAGATAGTCGCAGCAGCCGGTGACGATCACACATTATTGACAGAACAAAACCCGCCGGAAGCTGTTGGGTTTTCACCCAGGCGGCGAGGCGGGTTTTTCCGGGCTTCAGCCCTTGCAAGCCGTGAACAGATGTGCTATAGTGGAACACATGCGCGACTGGTGGAAAGGAGCAGGTCGGTCAATGGCACCTACTCAGGCCATGAGAACCATGCGACGCTCCGCCCCTCGCCCATGCAGGAGTCCACCAAAAAGCCGCGCCGCTTGAGCGGCTGCGGAGTGTCACAGAGGTTGGTCTATAGCCCATACTCTGAGTCTCCCCGGCATACATGCACGGGGGTTCGTTCCTTCTTCAACTCTCCTCACCCAACGGTGAAGCCTCGTTGAAGCGAGTCGAACCTTTCAGGCAGATGTGCTCCGGCGCTGAGGACATCAACGCTTTGCTCGCACACACGAGCGCATTCGCACATTGGTACTCTCTCAAACTGCCTGCGAGCGACTCCGCCCGCTTCGATGGTGAGTCGAAATGAGAGAGAAGAAGTGTTAGAACAACTGTATCAAAACTGTCGACAATTGTCAAGCATGCTTTGCCTGAGGGCAGCGGGCTTTTCATCCCCGGCTTCGGAAAGACGGGGGCTTTCAAGCCCGGTCTTTGTAATGAAAACTGAGTACGGCAGGCAATCACGATGCAACTGGTGGAAACATGCAGCAGTACCCTGGGGACCGGGCGCCACGCCCGGTACGCGCACCAAGAACGCAGCCAATGCTTCCGGGCACCACATCATCCATAGCTCCTACTCTTGTACCCGCGCAAAAAAATATGCTATCGCCGCCGGGCAAAAAGCGACCAGACCATGTACGTCAAGCTACGTTGAAGTTGCTCGCTTCAGGGGTGGCGCTTGAAGGATTGTACCTGGCACTTTACCCACTACTGGCAAGCACTATCACGAAAAACGCTGCAGCCGGGCAGGCACTACTGGGGGTATTTCCCTGGTTACCGCACCTCTACTGGACAACCTGGTTATCATTCCTGACCCGGGCCCTGGCACATATACCCGCGCTTGACCCGTCAAAAAGTGGAAGTGCTAACTTGCTCGGTTTACTGCTTGCATGTGCATTCGTGCCAGTACTACTGGCCGCTCGTGTGGGGAACCGGGTTACCCAGGAACGGTTCTCTGCTGCTCATACACGCATCATCTTTTTGACGATATTGATTTTGACCGGCATTTTTGGCCTGACATACCTGTTTGTACCCGGCATGATGTCACATGACTTGTTTCTCTACGGCCTCAAGGGTCGCATGATCCTGGTGTATCACGTCAATCCCTACCTGGTCACTCAGGCGGCCTTTCCGCACGACGTTCTGTACACAGCCCTACTCAAAGGAGTGCAAGATGCCATTGTTTATGGGCCAGTGTGGATTGACCTGAGTATTCTGGTAGCACTACCCGCCGGGGCAAGTGTGGCTAATATCATGATCGGATTTCGCCTGCTGGGGTTAATAGCGCACCTGGTAAATGCGATACTGATCTGGACAATTCTGGCGAAGCTGAAACCAGAAGCACGTATCACTGGCACGCTGCTCTATGCCTGGAACCCGCTTGTACTCCTGATGAGCGTAGCCGAGATGCACCAGACTGTGGTAGTTGTGCTATTCGTGCTACTAGCAGTCTTTCTGTTTCAACGCAATTCTCTGATGTTAAGCTGGGTATTTTTGCTGCTGGCGACGCTGACTAACTTCTGGTGTCTCCTGTTACTGCCACTTTTTTTGCGCCTGCTTGGAAAAGAGGCACGCACCATGCGCCGGGGAGAAGGTTTCCTGTGGTGGCTCGGGTTAATCTGCGTTTCCGCGCTGGTGATGGCCCTGGCTTATACCCCGTACTGGCAGGGATGGGGTGTAGCCGGCGTTATAGATAGTCTACGAGAAACTTTTTTACCCAATAACGCTGTCAATTCGCTCGATGCTGCGCTGCTCAATCTGCCATTGAGGTTCCCAGCGCCGCTGTCCTGGCTGATCTCACCACAGCATTGGATTGTACTGGCTACAGTGGTTGTAGCTGGCCTATTGCTCTTTGGCCTCTGGCTTGCTGACACGCTGAGGCTCACGTTATTGCTCAATAGCTGGCTGTTGCTGGTACTGCTGGTATTCTTTCCTTTGTACTGGCCATGGTATGCGCTGCTGCCACTGGCCCTGGCTATCTGCTCAACAGGTGCCGGCACGACCCTGCTGGCTATGCTGCTGGCTATGGGAGCTGCGCTTAGCTACTACTACTGGCTCTGGCAGCCGGCGTGGCCTGGCCAGGGATTGGTCACGGTTGGCCTGCCACTCCTGTTATGGGGATGGACATTGTTCTTTACCTCGACGTGGCAGATGGTACATGCCAATGATACAGAGCCCGCTGCGAGAAGAGCGAAAAGATTGTCGCGCCCATCGTGGATTTCACGTCCGTCGTGGCCATCGCGACCTTCCTGGCCTTCGCGCAAAAGGTAGTTAGAGATCAGGTCAGCTATTGCGTAAACCGATCGAAGGACCCATGGCGCCCGCAAGGGGTGCCACTACTATGATACGGAACCACACTCGTGCAAGATCGACTATTGCGTAATCCGATCGAAGTATGCTATACTCCGCACGCGGGGTTCGCTCTGGAGAAAGGCTTCTCTGCGCCTTCGAAGGAGCAACGGTTATTGAGCGAATTTGAGGCTGGAATCCCCGCTGGAGAAGAAAGAAAGTCATGAAGCAGAAATTAAAAACACACACAGCAATGGCAAAAAGAGTCAGAGTGACTGGCTCTGGTAAGTTTATGCGCCGCAAAGTAGCGGCCAGTCATCTACGCCGCAACAAGTCACCCGAATCCGTCCGTTCGATGGACAAGGACTTCCCACTGGCAAAAAGCGATACACGCCGTATGAAGCGTCTACTTCCTTACGCCTTCTAGGGCACTGTGAAGAAATCGAATGGAGGGTAAATACATACAATGCCAAGGGTAAAACGTGGTGTTCCGGCACACAAGAAACATAAGAAGATTCTAGAGATGGCTGAAGGCCATCGAGGCACACGCAAGCGGCTCGTCCGTCCTGCGCATGAATCCCTGATGCACTCGATGGCATACATGTATCGCGATCGCCGCACTCGCAAGCGGGATATGCGCCGCCTGTGGATTATACGCATCAATGCCGCTGCACAAATGCACGGCGTGAACTACAGCAGGTTAATACACGCCCTGCACACTGCCAATATCGATATAGACCGCAAGATCCTAGCCGAGATGGCTGTAAATGACGAGGCGGCATTCAGCGCAATCGTCAAAGCGGCGCTGGAAGCAACTAGCTAGCAAAAATGACGTTGATCACAAGTCCTGATAACCCACGCATCAGTAAGTTGCGTGACCTGCATACAACGCGAGGCCGCAAGAAAAGCGGCCTCTTTTTAATGGAAGGCATCCACTTGCTCGAAGCGCTGCTGGATGCCGGCATAGTGCCGCAGGAGGTCTACTACCAGGCAGAGGTGTTGCAGCATAGCGCAAAAGGGAGGGCGCTCTTTGCTCGCCTTATGTATGATTCAGGTATCTCGCACGAGGGATTGGTCGAGGTCAACGAGCGAGTCATGCAGGCGCTGGGAGACGTTCAAACGACGCCTGGCGTGGTGAGCGTTTTACCTCTCGAACTCTTCAAAGCGGACCGGCTGCGTGCGCGAAGACCTGCTGTAAAGCGGCCCTGCCTTCTGATCCTCGATGATATAGCCGACCCGGGCAATATGGGAACTCTGCTGCGCACAGCGCTGGCCGCTGACGTGGATACCGTGCTGCTTACCTCCAATTGCGTTGATTGCTATAGCCCCAAGGTGGTACGCGCTGCAGCAGGCGCTCACGTCGCATTACCCATCGAGGCCGATCTCTCCTGGCAGGCTATCGCAGAAAAGGCGGCAAAACATTGTGGGAAGGCGCCGCGTGTGCTCCTGGCAGAGGCAGGCGGCACACTTTTGTATTACGAACAAGACCTGACGTTGCCCTTCGCGTTGATCATCGGCAATGAGGCACATGGACCATCCCAGGAAGCACGATCACTGGCGACACTGACGATTAGCATTCCACTGGCGAACGGCGTAGAATCTTTGAATGCGGCAATGGCTGCGGGGATTGTGTTGTTTGAGGCGGTACGGCAATCCAGGCAAAAGATGTAGAGGGCATTACCTGCTTTCCAGGTGGGGTTCCTATCCCCGGACAGGGTGGCCGAGAGGTCACCCTACCAGAGACTGCGCATTTCCAGGTGGGGGTCTGCTTGCTGCACGAGAGCAGTCGTCTTGCCACAGCTATCACATGCTCGGATAGCAGAGCCGGTATGTACCATGCCACAGGCCTCGCAAACCCAGCGTCGTACTGATGTATTGATCAAGCGATTCTGGTGAAGCACTCGCACAGCTTCCTGTACAGCGGCACTGGCCGTCTTCTTCTTATGTGCAATCATGAGTAACCTCCTTGAAATCCAGCCCTACAACACCCGCTTCGCAGGCTACAACTGCGTAGTCAGCAGGGCTGCAATGAAGCTCCTGAAACCTTATGCAGAACACTCCCACAGACGTGCTCGTGAGGGCGCTGATTATGTTTCTTCTGTCTAAAATAAGTCTAACAGGCTCCTCTTAGGAAAGTCCATGAGATAGGATAGGGATTATGTATGTTACCTATAACCAAAAGGTTATGTATGGTAAAAAGTTTGACAACTGAGAGAGAGTATTGTAGGATGATCATACCAAGTGTTGCGAACAGGACCGGCCATGCAGAGATGAAGAGTATGTACACCCCCATTCAACCAAGCAAGGTATTTGAACAAATCGCGCAGCAGATTGAGCAGCGCATCCTCAGCGGCGAGCTGCACAGCGGCGATCGCTTACCAACTGAACGCGAATTAGCTGAACAGTTTCATGCCAGCCGCACGGCGGTACGTGAAGCAATGAAATCACTCGCGCAGAAGGGGCTGGTTGATATGCGTCCTGGCCGGGGTACTATCGTTATTGATGGCACCTCGCGTGCCATGCGATATTCGCTTGGCCTGATGATGAGAATCGGCCAGACAGTAAATTCGGGCAGCCTGGTTGAGGTCCGCGAAATCCTCGAGCCTGAGATCGCTGCCATGGCTGCTGTACGGGCAACTGAGGGACATATCGCTGCCATGCGGGAGGCAGTGGCGGTAATGGATGCTAACCTCACTAATGCTGACGCGTATATTTCAGCCGATAACGATTTTCACCGCGCTTTAGCCGAAGGAACCCGCAATACGCTTATCCTTGCGCTTGTAGACTCTATTGTTGACTTGCTTAGCGAACAGCGCAAGCAGATTTTTTCTGTAGAAGGCGGCCCGCAGCGCGGGCAGGTTCATCACAAACGCCTGCTGAACACCATCACGCGGCATGACCCGGAGGCGGCTCGTCAAGCTATGCATGCTCACCTGCGGCAAGTCCGTGACGACGTTGGCGCCGCAAACCCTTGAAGAGCTGACTATTTGCATGTGGAGGTCGTCTATGACCCATATTGGTTTCGTTGGCCTGGGTGCGATGGGGAGTCGAGTTGTCAAACGACTCCTTGGTACTGGCTATACTGTCACTGGCTATAACCGCACCCGGTCGAAGGCCCAGTGGTTACTGGATGCTGGAATGAAGTGGGGCGATACGCCCCGCGCAGTCGCCGAAACGGCCGATGTGACCTTCACTATGGTGACAAATACGCATGCGCTGCAGGAAGTAGTAGGCGGTCACAATGGCATACTGGCCGGTCTGAGAGAAGGTAAGATCTATATCGATATGAGCACCGTCAGCCCCAGCAAATCCAGGGAAGTGGCTGCCAGGGTAGCTGCAACGGGAGCGCATATGCTGGATGTGCCCGTGTCTGGCAGTGTGATTACTCTTGAACAAGGCAACCTGTCGCTCATGGTTGGAGGAGATCAGGCAATATTTGAGCGGGTTAAGCCGATTTTGCTGGCAATCGGGCCAAAGGTAAATTACGTGGGTAACAATGGCCAGGCAGTCTTAATGAAGATCGCTATTAACCTGAACCTGCAAGTGCAAATGCTGGCTTTCTGCGAGGGATTGCTTTTAGCCGAGAAGGGCGGGATTCCTCGTGAAACTGCCCTCGAAGTGATGCTCAACAGCGTCATCGCCTCACCTGCGCTGAAGTATCGCACACCATTCATCCTCAACATGCCGGAGGAAGCCTGGTTCAACGTGAATATGATGCAGAAAGATATGCTACTGGCGCTAGAGTTGGGGCGAGAACTTGATGTACCATTACCAACAGTGGCGGTTAGCAACGAGTTTCTCACCGCTGCACGAGCAATGGGGTTGGCGAAACATGATTTTGCCATTGTATTTAAAGTACTGGCAAAGATGGCCGGACTGGACGATTGACATCTCCCCATGGGTAAACCCAGGGGACTCCCACCCTCGCGAGTGGGCTTTCCTGCTTCGTTGGCTAGTAGTTTCACACATGCCAGCATGCACATGTGTCAGCGCTTTCGCCTCCACATATTTCGTATTTTGACAAAAAGTGATATGATGATGGCACTAGATAAGTGGAGGAGACCATGCCAGCACCATTTCACTGGACAGAAGAGAAGAGAAAAGAGATGATCGCTGCTTACAACAATGGCGAGGGCATCATTTCAATTGCCAAACGCTTTCACGTAAGGCATGAATCTATAAGTGCGCTGCTACAAGAACAAGGTATTCAAGTCAAGACTCGTTCTGAGTGGAGCCGCAGGAATATATGTAACTATGCATACTTTCATCAGATTGATACCGAGGAGAAAGCCTACTGGCTTGGCTTTCTCACTGCTGATGGATGTGTTACTAAGGGGAAAAAGCCTGGGGACAGTCCAAGACTCACCATCAATCTAGGGATACAGGATTATGAGCATCTTGTTAAATTCAAGCAGGCTCTCCAGGCTTCCCAAGTGGTGAGTAAGAGTGAACGAAGTTGTTCTTTTACCATCTACAGTTCAGAACTAGTAGCGGACCTGGCAACACACGGCATTAAGCCTCAAAAAACGTTACATACTGTGCCAGCAATGGTCGCCCCTGAACTTGAGAGGCATTATTGGCGCGGGGTTATTGATGGGGATGGCTACATTGCAAAGAAGAGAGTCGAACTTACTCTTGTAGGAGATTATGCAGTCGTCTTAGGGTTTCAACAGTTCGTGCTGGCTCATTGTCTAAAGGTGAAAGCCAGAATCTTTTGTGACATGAACATTTATACGTTCCAGATCACGGGAGTAACGGTAAGGAAGATATTAGAGGTGTTATACGAAGGAGCAACGGTCTATCTGGATCGCAGGTATGAACGAGCGAAGCCAATCTTGTCTTAGTCCCGCAAGCCCTGCGGTACTTGACTGCGTCTTATCGTTCATCAGGGAACCCTGCCTGGGGGCAGGGAACGAGTTCCCTGGCAAAAGAAAGTGAGCATACATTGGTCAGCACGGTAGTGTTTTTACCCATGACCCTTCGTCATGGAACCCGCCGAAACGCTGTTCAGTTCTTAACGTACGATACAGACATTTTAGCACAGGATAGAACAAATATCAACAAAATACTGCCTGAGAGGCAACGCGGCTTGTATCCCCCCGCATCATGATAAAGATGGAGGGCAGGGCTTGCGGTCGCCGTCCGGGGATGGTGTGGCCCTGCTCCGAAGGAGCAAAGTAATGTTGCAACCCAGGGCTTCTGAGTCAGAAGAAGAGCATGCGCCGTTAACGGGCGAACGTACACAATGGCTGTCTATGTACGAGCAAATGCTCAAGATCCGCGTCTTTGAAGAGCATGTCAATGAATTGTATACCAGTGCCAAAATGCCCGGGCTGGCGCACCTGTACAGCGGCGAGGAGGCTGTGGCAGTAGGCGTATGTGCAGCGCTACGGCGCGATGATTACATTACCAGCACACATCGCGGTCATGGACATTGCCTGGCGAAGGGAGCCTCGGTCGATCGCATGTACGCTGAACTACTCGGCAAGGAAGCGGGCTACTGCCGGGGGAAGGGAGGCTCTATGCATATCGCCGACCAGGACACCGGTAACCTGGGCGCGAATGCAATTGTAGGGGGAAGTGCCGGTATTGCGACGGGAGCCGCTATGTCGAGCAAAATGCGCGGCACGGATCAGGTGGCGGTCTGCTTCTTTGGCGATGGGGCACTGGGTCAGGGAATACTCTACGAGGAGATGAACATGGCAGCGCTATGGAAGCTGCCGGTGATCTACGTCTGTGAGAATAACCTGTACAATGAATACACGCACTTCTCTGAGACAACGGCGGGCACAATGAGCGCGAGGCCGCGGGCTTTTGGCATTCTCACCGAGGAAGTGGATGGTCAGGATGTGCGAGCGGTATACAATGCGGTGCGGGGGTTGGTAGAGCGAGCCCGGCAGGGCGAAGGGCCGGCATTTTTACTTTGCCAAACATATCGCTTCTACGGCCATCACGTAGGCGACGTTGCACGCTCGTACTATCGTTCGAAAGAAGAGGAAGAGCAGTGGAAGTCGCAACGCGACCCATTGGGGCTGCTTTCCCAATGGCTGATTGAGCAGAGTATGGCTGACACAGGCACTTTTGAAAAGATAGAGCAACGGGTACGTAGCGAAGTCGAGGCAGGAGTCCAATTCGCGCTGAACGAGCCGTTTCCAGATCCAAGCGAGGTAAATCAGGATGTCTATGCTTAGCCCGCAAGGGCGAGGGCCAGCCTCGCCCCTACATCTTGCGGCCCCCGCCCGAGAAGGTCAACAGGTACGGGAAATTACGCTTGGTCAGGCCATTCGCGAGGCTCTGGCCGAAGAGATGCGTCGTGACCCGCGTGTATTTGTTATTGGTGAAGACGTAGCCGAAGCCGGGACCCCATTCAAAGTGCTCTCTGGCCTGGTAGATGAATTTGGGCCAGAGCGGGTGATCGATTCGCCGATCTCGGAAGCTGGTATCACTGGCCTGGGGGTAGGAGGAGCCATGACCGGCATGCGCCCAGTCGTGGACATCATGTTCGGGGACTTCATAGGCCTGGCGATGGATCAGATTGTGAACCAGGCTGCCAAGGTTCATTACATGTCCGGTGGCAAACTCAAGGTGCCAATGGTTGTACGTACTACCCTGGGGGCCACTCGCCGCTCCGCAGCACAACACAGCCAGAGTCTTCACGCATGGGTGAGCCATGTACCTGGCTTAAAAGTAGCGCTTCCTGCGACGCCGTATGATGCAAAAGGCCTGCTGAAAACAGCCATTCGCGATGACAATCCCGTGATTTTCTTTGAAGATAAGATGATGTATCAACTCAAAGGGCCTGTGCCTGATGGTGATTACACCATCCCCTTTGGTGTTGCCGATATCAAACGTCCAGGCAGTGATGTCAGCATCGTGGCGACCAGCAGCATGGTGCAGGTCGCTTTAGCCGCAGCAGAGCTGCTTGAAAAGCTGGGAATCAGCGCCGAGGTCATTGATCCTCGTACCACCTCTCCCCTCGATACCCATACGCTGATTGAGTCTGCGAAGAAGACCAGCCGGGCAATCGTAGTAGATGAAGGGTACGAGCGCTATGGTGTGACGGCTGAGATTGCCTCGGTAATCGCCGACGGTGCTTTTTATTACCTTGATGCCCCGGTCAAGCGGATGGGGGCAATGGATGTCCCTGTACCTTTTTCGCCGGTGCTGGAAGATCAAACCGTTCCTACAGCGAAATCTGTGGCAGAGTTGGCCAAAACGTTATGTGGTCGAGCCTGAACAATTCTATACTTAGAGGAGGCGAAGCATGGCAATAAAAACCTATGGCCTGATGGGTGTAGACTGGGAAGAACGAGTCAACTTTGAGCGCTTACGTACAGAACGCCTGGCCCGGATTAAGAAGTTGCTCAAGGCATCCGAGCTAGGAGCCTTGCTCTGCTTCGATATGAACAACGTGCGCTACATCACGGCCACGCATATCGGCACCTGGGCCATGGACAAACTGGCGCGTTTCACGCTGCTCGCGCAGGATGCTGAGCCAATCATGTGGGACTTCGGCTCGGCAGCGCGGCACCACCAGCTCTATTGCCCGTGGCTGGATGAGCGGTCTCGCGCCGGTATTTCTACCCTGCGAGGCGCGATGTTGCCGGAAGCTGGTCGTGCCGAGGATGTAGCGCGCAAAATACGCATCGAATTGGAAGAGCGAGGACTGCTCAACGAACCTGTGGGTGTGGACGCAATTGAATTACCGGTGTTGTTTGCCCTGCAGGCTGAAGGCATCAAAGTGGTGGACGGCCAGCAGTTGATGCAGCAAGCACGCGTGATCAAGACCCAGGATGAGATCACCCTGCTCAGTACAGCCTGCATGATGGTAGATGCCGCCTACGATGAACTGTACCGCGCCATGAAACCTGGCATACGCGAGAATGAGTGCGTCGGCCTGGTAAGCAAAGTATTGTATGATCTGGGCTCAGAACACGTGGAAGGTGTCAATGCCATTTCTGGCGAGCGCTGCAGTCCCCATCCGCACGTCTTCAGCGACCGGGCATTACGCCCAGGAGATCCCGCTTACTTCGATATTCTGCATAGTTATAATGGCTATCGCACCTGTTACTACCGCACATTCGCCATCGGGAGCGCCTCGCAGGCGATGGTGGATGCCTATAAGCGCTGTCGCTATATCCTGGACATCGCCATCAATGCGATTAAGCCGGGGGTTACAACTACTGAAGTGGTGAAGCTGTGGCCGAAGGCAGAGGAGTTTGGTTTCCCGAACGAAGAAGCTGCCTTCGCACTCCAATACGGGCACGGTGTGGGGCTCGCTATCTGGGAGAAGCCGATCTTCAGCCGGCTGGTTTCGCTTGAGTATCCGGAGGTAATCGAGGAAGGCATGGTCTTCGCCCTCGAGACGTTCTGGCCTGCATCCGACGGCTGGTCAGCGGCGCGCATCGAGGAACAGCTTGTGGTAACGAAGGATGGCTGCGAGGTTATCACACGCTTTCCTGCCGAGGAACTGATGATCGC
>WNFM01325434.1_pt2 | contig 19363 bp, 12 predicted proteins | sample 5400271 | NCBI WGS metagenome assembly WNFM01 (sample SAMN13153352, study PRJNA577476) | soil metagenome | isolation source: 60 cm saprolite on Douglas fir-dominated hillslope | place: USA:California | collected 2013-09-17 | reverse complement strand
TCCCACCGGTGTATACTCCGCACTTCGTTCCGGAGGTGTCCTGTGCCCCGTAAGCGCCAAGGTGAGTTTCTCCCGGTGTTGCTGCGAAGTCCTGCCGCTCGATCGGCCAGGCGAACCGCCGGAGTGACGCTTGTTTTGGTCGCGCTGATCAGTTTCGCGTCGTCCGCAATTGCACAATCCGGCGGCCCCCTGACGCCAGCAGACTTCCGCGAGGCCCGGGCTCCCTACAATCCCAAGCCCTTTCAGAATAATCTGGCGTCGCCTTCCGGCCCGATCGTCTTCTTACTGTCCGAACGAGGGAAAATGGTGGCCGCTGTGCACTCAAATACGCGCGGCCTGCTGACGCGATGGGGTGTGTCACTGCCGAAGCTCCCTGCGCCCGCACAAGCAGCTTCGATCGCAACTGCTACGCCGCCGGTTATCAGCCAAGCCCCCGAAAGCGCGGAGTGCAATTCGCCGGCAGGCGCGCGGTTCAATCTGGAGCCGACGACGGGCAGTCCACAGATTGGATTTCGGGCACCGCAGAATGAAGAGTCAGTAGACTTCATTGCGAGTGGTGGAATGGATGGTGCGGATCTCGTCATCGAAGGCGCAAACGATTATCGAGGCCTGCTCGATTCAGCTCTCAGCTCCGTAGCCGGCACGTGGGGTTTGAGCGTGACTGGGTATTACGTGCACCGTGTGGGAGCGGACTGCCATGCCTCGTTCGAAGGTGGGCTGCCACATCTGGTGTATCCAGCGTCGGGCGAGACGCTGTTTGGGATGGGCGACCCAGTGATCGCGGTGGATGCGACGCGCGGCCTTATCTATGCCGAAGACCTCCGCTTCGGCAATAGTGCGAGTGCGCTGGGCCTGTTTGCAACCTCCGCAAAAACCCTGAACAGCACTGCATCCTGTCCTAACGGAACTCATCTGCTGGACGCCAATGGAAATGACACGACTTCGGCTGCCTGTTGGCCGACGAGAGTTCTGTTCAATCCACAACCCGCGAGCTCAGTGTTCATCGATAAGCCACATTTGCGCGTGGACGACCGCGCGGCCGGCATCGGAGCGGGCAACGTGTATCTCACCTGGTCGCGGTTCGATCTGGCCAGCGGCGCGTCGCAGATCCAGCTCGCAGTGTGTCCCGCGAACTTCGCTGCCGAATGCTCGGCTCCGATCAATATCAGCAGCGACGACCCACAAACCCAGTTCTCACACATCGCGGTACGCCCCGACGGCGTGATCGCGGTCACCTACGTCAACATCAACGTCATTCCTACCGGCAAACAGAACTACGTGCGGCAGACCTTCGATATCAAGTATGTGAGTTGCACGCCGAATGGAGCGCCCGCCGCTCCGACTTGCTCAGCCCCTTCCCTGATCACGACAGAAAAGACGCCCCTGGCGTTCGGCGGAACTCTTGCGGCCAACATCTTTCGAGTACAGTCGTATCCGACTCACGACAATCGGCTGAAGGACGGAGCCTATGAGGAGTTTGTTGCCTGGTCGCGTTGCAAAACCGATCCCTATCTGTTTGTCGGCACGTTTCTGTATCTGACCTGTACCGACTCACAGTTGGTCATGACTTGGTCAGCAACCGACGGCGCAGGCAAGCCTGCTGGCTGGGCATACGTATCGGCCGTGAACAGCCACGCGGGCGATCAGATCATGCCGTGGGTGAGAACCGACCACTCACGGGATATCGTTCACGTGACCTACCTTTCGTCAGAACAGGATCCGTTCGGACACCGCTTCAACGTGCTGGACAATGAGATCCCTCTTCTGCACCACGTTGCGGATCCCCCGATTTTCATAACTTCCACCCCGAGTGAGCCCAGCGACGATCCTGTACTGGGATCCGATTTCATCGGCGACTACATCGGAGCAGCGGCAAAGGGAAATGGTACAACCAGCCGGGCGTACATCGGCTTCACCAGCCAGTTCTATAAGGGGTTACTCTACGGAATTCCAGTTTCCGGGCAGGACAATCTGATCGGCAGAATCGATTACTAGGCTTCGAGCCGCAGGGAGACACTTATGAAAATCGCATACTGGACATGGCTCATTGCGAGTGTGATGTTTCTGAGCCCGGTGGTTTCTGCGCAAGCAACGAGTTCGAATCCGAACCCGTCGTCGCCGTCCGTGGCCGACAGGTCCGCTCACTTGCACAACGCCATCATCGCGCCTTCGAGTTCATTGCGCTTCCTGACGTCCGAGGCTGGGAAGAAGATTGCCGCCGGCTTCCCACCGCTAGCAGGGTATCTAGCGGGGATGGGGATCAACGTTCCTGCAGCGGATGGCCCGGCGGAGGATTTACAGGCGCAGCCAAGTCCAGCGACGTTCCCCCAAACCCGAACTCCTGGAGTCAGCGATCCGTGCGATGCGCCCGCGGGGGCGCTGTTTAATCTGGAGCCCGCGACCGGCAGTCCGGAGATTCACCTGCCAGTTCCGCAGCTCGCCAATTCGGCCGCTTACATTCCGGGTGGTGGTCTGCTGGGGGCTGATCTTGTGATCGCCGCCGGTGACGACTACCGCGGCGTATTCGATCAGATTCGCAATGGCGGAGGAACAGGTCTGCACCAATTTCGCAACGCATGGGGATTCACGATGAGCGGGTACTACGTTCATCGTGTCGGTTCCGATTGCTCGGCCACGTTTGAGGGTGCATTGCCCCACATCCCATATCGTCCCACCGCAGATGTGCTTTACGGATACGATCCAGCGGTCGCCATTGATTCCACCCGCAACCGAGCGTACGCAGTGGACGTGCGCTTTGCCGCAACGGTAAATGGCCTGGGACTATTCAGTACTAGCGGATCACGACTGAACAACTCCGCGTACTGTGCCGATGGGACTCATCTGACGGATAGCAAGGGGCTGGATACCGCCGCCTCGATGTGCTGGCCGATGGCCCGTGTATTGAATGCCCAGCGCAATATCGGTCAGTCCACCTTCAGTGCCACGCCGCATTTGGCTGTTGACCTGCGCCCATCTGGTGTCGGCGCGGGGGATGTGTACGTCAGTTGGACGAACTTTGATCTATCCCATGGCATCGCCTACATTGAGCTCATCGCGTGCCAGCAAAACTTCAGAGCGCGGCAGGGTTGTTCCAAGCCCATCACGATCAGCGGCGGTGATCCGCATACCCAGTATTCCCGAATCGCGGTGCGGCCCGACGGCGTATTAAGCATTACCTATGTGAGCATAAATTTTATTGAAACCAACACGCCTCCCTACGAGCGTCAGACTTTCGACATCAAACATGTGGCCTGCGTTCCGAATGGAGCGGGGCTTGTTCCGACCTGCAAGCAACCCACGCTGGTCGCGTCCGAGGGGCAGCCCATACCCTTTTTCAGCGGACCGGGCCCGAGCCCGTTTGACTTTCCACCTGCCACTCTTCCTGTCCATGACTATCGCGTGAATGGTAACAACATGGAAGAGTTCGTCGCCTGGTCCCGGTGCAAAGTCGATCCATATTACTGGGTAGGAGTAGTGCCGTTTCTTCATTGCGTGGATTCAGACGTTGTCTTTACGTGGTCCGTCACCGATTCCGCCGGCGTGCCACTCGGCTGGGCGCCGCCCATGCTGGCCGATGCGTCTAAGCGACACCAGCTGATGCCTTCGCTCAAGACCGACTCCAGTCGCAACGCGATTGAACTGGTTTATCTGAGCGCGAGCAAAGATCCTTACAACGAGCGTTATCTGGTGGTGCGCCGCGAGATTGCTCCCGGCGGGTACGCACCGGGCGGCCCCTCAACCCTGACCTCTGTGCCGATTGAACCGAGCGCGGACGCGTTTCTACCCTTGTTCCTTGGAGATAGCCTGGGTCTGTCGACGGGCGCGGGACACGCCTACGTCAGTTTCACCGGCGAAGCCTATGCTGGCGTCGTGCATAAAACTCTGATTCCGGGCAGTAACAATCTTTTGCTCAAGTTCTAGGCCCCAGCACTCGTCAGCGAATGCGATTCCTGTGCTCGGGATGATCGTGCAGAAATGCGAACGGCTGCGCGAAGGCTTCGAGCCATGCAACGTCAGGTGGAGGACTGGCGAAAGACTCAAATCAGCGACGAGGGCGCAAAGCTGATTTTTAGGTCGGTTCGTGGACGGAAGCTGGAATCGCCCCGAACGCTCGTGCCTGCGCCTTAACGCACGGCCGATCTCCGGAATGAACCTACGCCCTAAGAACTGCTGCCAGCATTCTACGTAGATTGTCGGTGCCATGTGTTACATAACTGATTGAAACTAAATAGTGGTGGAGGCGGCGGGAGTCGAACTATCTAGCGTGTTGACAGCACGTAAGTTATTGATTCTAGGAACTGCCACAACGGCTAAAAGGGCCCCATTGCCCGATCCATTGTACGTTTATTGTACGAAAATGTTTTTGCTTTGCCTTGCGAATTCTGCCGACACGTAGCAAGACGAGCCCAGTATCCCATACTTCGCCGATGATCGAGAACAAAGCATCAACTTCCTACGCTACCGCGAGATACCGGCTTACCATTCTTTCGGGCCACCGACTCCGCAACTCTTGGGGAGGCAGCCGGTAGGGATGCTCCGCTCAGTTGGCTGGCTTCTTCCCCTGCTCTTGATCTTGTTGTTTGCGCAGTTCGCGCCAGCGCTTGTACTGCTCGGCCTTGGCGGGATCGGGGTCTTCGTAGCCGCTTGACGCGACATTAATACCCGTAAAACTGACTGAGTTGTACCATGATTCTCGAAATTTTATTGCTGTAATACTGCCTTGCTTCTCGTGTTAAATTCCAATAGTTTTCATTAGTTTGCGGTACGCTCGCAAGACGTTCATCACAAGCAGTCGAGGTTCCAATTTGGCTTCGTCAGACCGTTTTATTCCAGCCGCTGTGTGGCCTGCACGTGTCTCGGATCGTGTGGACTCGAAGACCGCAGCGGACCTTTCCGACGATGAACTGATGCTGCAAGTGAAAGCCGGCGACCAGGCTGCATTTGCCATTGTAATGAGGCGGCATGCACGCGCGGTGCTGGCGGTCGGGCGCAGAGTCCTTCACGATCATGGCGCCGCAGAAGAACTTGTCCAAGATGTCTTCTTGCTAATTTATAAACGGAGCGCTTTATTTGACTCGCAGCGCGGATCGCTTCGAGCATGGCTGATTCAGATCGCGTATCACGAGGCATACCGCACTCGCCAGCGCCTGAGTTTGCGCCACATTTATGAGGATCAAACCATCGATAATTGTCTTGACGTTCTCGAATCGGCCGTTACCCCCGAATACCACGCCTTCCTTGCGCAGAGCGAAAACAATCTGAGACAAGCCTTCCGGCAGTTGAGCAAGAAGCAGCAAGAAACGATGGAACTGTTTTTCTTCGACGGCTACACGCTTCGTGAGATCAGCGAGCGGCTCGGGGATTCCCTGGGAAATATTCGCCATTACTATTACCGAGCCCTGAAAGAAATCAAGGACATCATCGGTCGAGATGACCGGAAGACTGCGAGTCATCATGCGTCATAAGCAGCTGGACCTTCATAAAACCGACACTAACGGCCACGACGGTTACGACCAGCTCTGTGCATTGGCAAGCTCGGGAGCCCTGACTCCGAGCGAGTGGAGCCGACTGGCCGATCACCTGAAGGTTTGCAGTCAATGTCATGAGGAATTGGCGAAGTACCAGGAGATTGGCACCTTCGGGATGTCGCTGATTGCTCCGACTGATCCGAGCCTCGATCTGGAAAGTGAGTGGTCTCCTGAATCGGCAGTCGCAAAGTTGATGAGAACGCTTCAGGAGCAGGAAGAGAGTGGTACAGCGCCTGGAGCAACGTCTTATTTTCCGCCCGAAAACTCGCGGCGCTGGCTGGCAGCGATGTCTCTCTCGCACTTGAATGCAGCTCTGCCCTATGCAGCAGTCATCATGCTGTTCGCAACGATATCCGTTTCGCTTTATTTTTCGGGGATTGGAATCGGGCAACAGCGTGCAAATGCGCGTTCTCAATCTGGCATTCAGCCAGTCGCGACTCTCGGCGCTGTATCTCGAGAACGCGCAGAATTTGAGCAGCAGCTGCAATCTCGTTCTGCCAAAATGGGATCACTTGCCCACGAGCTCCAAGACGCAAAGGTGGCCGTCAGTACATTGGAAGGTCGCAAGAAAGCGGCAGATGAGACGATCAATCGTTTGGAACGGAGCTCCACAGATCGAGAGGCCGAGAACAATGTGCTCCGCTCTCAGTACCGAGCTGCAGAGCAGGAGCGGCTCGCCATAAGCGAAAAGCTGAAGGAATCCGAAGTCAATCTGTTTAGTGTCCAACGCAACTTTGATCTGCTGCGCGATGAGCATGCGGCGGACCTCGTACACATTGCGAGCCTGGAAACCCAAATCGGAAGCAGTTCACATCAGCCTCAGCGGGTCGATTACATGGAAGCGCGGCAGTTGCCATCCGCCGAGCCAGAATTGGCCGAACTTATGGGAGCGAGAGACCTCTTCATCGCCGATGTATACGACATCGACAAGACTGGCTTGCCCAAAAAACCCTTCGGGAGAGTTTTTTATACAAGCGGCAAGTCGCTCCTGTTTTACGCTTTTGATTTGGATCGGCAGCCAGGAGTGAAAGCCGCAAACACATTTCAGGTTTGGGGACGGCGCGGCTATGGCGACACTCATCCGCTGAATATGGGGATAATGTACTTGGACAACCAGACCAGCAAGCGCTGGATGCTGAAGTTCAGCGACACGAAAGCTCTCTCCCAGGTCGACGCCGTGTTTGTGACGATCGAACCGCACGGGGGCAGCGACGCGCCAAAGGGCCGTCAGCTCCTGTATGCATCGCTAAGAACTCCAGCGAACCATCCATAAAACCTAACCTAACCGACGCGGACGCGACGATTGGCTTTTTCCACATTAACCTTCTCTACCAGTCTGCTTACCTCCTTGTTTCGAGAAGCTTCATCCAGTTTGGTACAAGTTGAATCCGAATTTGGGTAGTACCAGTTAAGAGAGATCAAATCTCCCAAGGACCTTCTCTTCATGAAATCAGCGCTGCACCTCACGATTGTGTTTGCATTATTGAGCGGATTCACTCAGGCCCAAAGCCCAAACGCAACCATTGCCGGCCGCGTTCTCGATCCGAGCAATGCGATTCTGTCGGATGCTAAGGTCGAAGCCATCAATCTTTACACGAATATTCATTACTCTGGCCAGACCAATCGCGAAGGTTCTTTTGTAATACCAAATCTTCCGCCAGGTCCCTATCGGATCGAAGTCTCCAAATCCGGCTTCAAGACCGCAGTTAGAGAGGATGTGGTGCTGAGAGTGCAAGATATCATTGCTCTCAACTTTACTCTGCCGATCGGTTCGGTTACTGAAAGCGTCACCGTGACGGGAGGGGCACCGTTGCTGAACACCCAGGATGCCACCGTGAGCACGGTCGTAGATCGCAATTTCGCCGAGAATCTCCCGCTGAATGGCCGGAGCTTTCAGAGCTTGATTCAGCTCACTCCGGGTGTGGTCGTTACCGCGAGCAGTGCGGCTGATCCCGGTCAGTTCAGCATCAATGGCCAGCGCACCGACGCAAATTACTGGACGGTGGATGGAGTCAGCGCGAATATCGGGGTTGCTGCGGTTGGTAAGGGTGGTCTTTCAGGATCGCTTGGAGGCTTCAGCGCTCAGGGTGGAACCAACAGCATGGTGTCGATCGACGCGATGCAGGAGTTCCGCCTCCAAACCTCCACCTACGCGCCGGAATTTGGACGCCAGCCAGGCGGCCAGATTTCGATCCTGACGCGGTCAGGATCGAACCAATTCCACGGTACGTTGTTTGAATATCTACGGAATGACGCGCTGGATGCCAACAACTGGTTCAACGGCTACACAAATAACCCGCCCCTTCGAAAAGCTGAGGAGCGCCAAAACAATTTCGGTGGAACGTTCGGCGGCCCGATCCTGAAGGACCGGACATTTTTCTTTTTCTCCTACGAGGCGAACCGCCTTCGTCTCCCCAGAACCCTCCTAACAACCGTTCCCAGCTTGTCGGCACGAGCCGCCGCCACTGCCGCAATGCAGCCCTTCTTCAATGCCTACCCCATCCCCAACGGGACAGATAACGGAGACGGCACGGCAAACCTTGGCGCAAGTTACTCCGATGCTTCAAGCCTCGATGCCGCCAGTCTGCGGGTCGATCATAGGTTGAATAACCACGTGACTCTCTTCGCGCGCTACAACTACGCGCCTTCTGACGTTACATCGCGCGGAGCTTATGGTGATTCACCAAATTCCGTCGCCAGAAACAAATTTGCGATGCAGACCGCCACGGCGGGAGCCACATGGGCGATCTCGCCAGTGATGGGGAATGACCTCCGTTTCAATTACAGCAGAAACCATTCTTCAAGCTCTGTGTCCATGGACGGCTTCATGGGCGCGGTTCCGCTCAGCACCCTGCCGCTGCCGGCCGGGTATTCGGCCCAGAACGCCAGTTTCTTTCTGGACATCGTTCCTCTCGGCAATGGCGGCCTTGGCCTCGACGAAGGTAAGGACCAGGCGCTCACGCTGCGCCAGTACAACCTTGTCGACACCTTCTATCTGCAGCGCGGCACTCACAGCCTGAAATTCGGGGTCGACTATCGCCGCCTGTCTACGGTTTTCGCCCCGCGGCAGTACCTGCAGAATACCCTCTTCTTCTCCATGGCCGACGCCGAATCGGGGACTGCTGATTTTGTGTACCTCACTTCCCAGCGAGGCGCAACATTCCTTTTCAGAAATCTGGGAGTTTATGCCGAGGACACCTGGCGCGTGTTCTCGCGACTGACGCTCACCTACGGATTGCGCTGGGATCTGGATTCCCCTCCATCTTCATTGGACGGTCCCAGTCTTCTGGCTTTTACAGGTTACAACCTTCAGGATCCTTCGAATCTGGCCGTAGCGCCGCCGGGCACACCGGTCTACAAAACTACGTACAACAACTTTGCGCCCCGCATCGGCGTGGCCTATCAGCTGCGACAGAATCCAGACTGGGGAACCGTATTACGAGGAGGCTACGGACTCTTCTATGACATGGCTTCATCCCAGATAGGGAATCTCCTTTTTCACCACACTTACCCCTTCCTGGCGTACAACTTTGGGTTCGGCGAACCTTTTCCACTTCCCGAGAGCTGCAGCCCGAGCCCCTGTTTCTCGGCGGCGCCTCCGGCCTTTGCGCCGCCATCCCCAAGCAGTCCAGCGGTTGCCTCCGGCACAAACCCGAATCTGAAGTTGCCCTACACGATGGAATGGAACTTTTCGCTGGAGCAGGCTTTAGGAAGGCAACAATCTCTATCCGCCACCTATGCTGGCGCGGCCGGCCGAAGACTGCTGCAAACGACGTTCGCGTTTCCGTCAAACCTGCCTCCGAGTTTCACAAGTCTCGGCATGGTGGATAACACGGCAACCTCCGATTACCACGCTTTGCAGCTTCAGTTCACGCGCCAGTTATCACATGGCCTGCAAGCTCTGGCCTCCTACACGTGGGCGCATTCGATTGACACGGCGTCTGCAGGGTCTTTCGACGGAAATCCGGCAAACGGAAGAGTGGTTACCGACGGCGATCGTGCCTCGTCGGACTACGACATCCGTCATGCCTTTTCGGCGGCGTTCACCTATCAGATTCCGCCGGCAAAGACGAATGCGTTCACCAGCAAGCTCACAAGTGGCTGGTCGGTAGAGAACATCTTGCAGGCACGAACTGCGCCACCGGTAAACATCTTTGACACACAGTTCAGCTTTCTGTCCAACTACGCGGTAACAAGCATCCGGCCCGATGTGGTACCTGGTGTTCCGCTTTATCTATACGGTTCCCAATACCCCGGAGGAAAAGCATTCAACAGCACTCCTGGAGCGGGCGGAACCTGCTCCGATGGGAACCCCAGTATCGGCCCATTTTGTGCCCCACCGACCGTTGCCGACCCAATCTACGGTTCGCTGCCGACTCGCCAAGGAAACCTGCCCCGCAATGCGCTGCGCGGATTTGGATCCTGGCAGTGGGACTTTTCTGTCCATCGTGACTTTTCAATCCATGAATCACTCAGCCTGCAGTTTCGGGCGGAGATGTTCAACGTCTTGAACCATCCCAACTTCGGACCGCCGTTGCCTGATATCAGCCCGTTCGTGAATGGGTTTGGCAAGTCCTACCAACTGCTGGCCGATAGCCTAGATGGCGGGTATCAGAACGGTGGAAGTAATCAAGGTGGCGGAAGCTTCAGTCCCATCTACCAGTTCGGCGGTCCGCGCACTATCCAACTTGCGTTAAAGCTAAGGTTCTAAGCGATTCCAACCAATTCTGATTGAGGAGAGACAAGTGACCCGTTGCCTTACCTTCGCAATCTCGTCGGTGGTGTTCGTCACCGCTCTTTTGTGGGCCGAACAGGTATCACAAGGGCCTGCCGCCTCGGCGCCTGCGAACGCCAAGCGGCCCTTAACCGTCGCCGATGCGGTTGAGATGACCAAAATAGGTGAAGATGACTATTTGAGACTCTGGGACAAGTCGGGCAATGTGGCGCATTTCTCGCCCGACGGCGGCAAGTTCGCTTTCCTCACTCAAAAGGGCGATTTGAAACGCGAAGTCGTTACGTACTCGATCTGGCTGTTCGAAACGGCGACCGCAATCAAAGCCTCGAAGGCTCAGCTCATCGCAGAGCTAAGCTCCTCTTCCAATCGGCCGGCGATCTCTCAACTTAAATGGCTGCCGGACAACAATACTCTGGTCTTCCTGGGTGAAGGGCCCGGAGAGACTACTCAGATTTACAAGCTGGACTGTACGAGCAAGAAACTGGAGCGACTAACGAATCAAGCAACCCCGATAACCGAATTTTCCATGACCGATGACGGCGCCACATTCGCTTTCCTGGCGGATGCGGACAAGGAGCCGCTGTTCTCGAATGAGCAACGCCGGCGCGGATTTTTTGTGCCTCCCCGGCATCAGTGGCTTGAGCTCTATACCAACCAGCAGGAATGGGACTTCAGACACGATCTCTACGTCAAGACCGCGGCGATGCCGAAGCTCGAGAAGATCGGAGTGATTAAGGGGTATTTTTTTGACACGCACCTGAGCCTTTCGCCAAGTGGCGCGTATGCACTTTTGAGAGGCTTTAACACCGCCCCTCCGGCCGATTGGGATTCCTATAGCGTGAAATGGTCAAACGACGTGTACTCGGGACCGGCGTGCCATGAGGGCGAAACTGCAAATTGCCCGGAACAATATTGGCTGGTCGATCTCAGTCAGAAGACAATCAAGCCTTTGCTCGATTCGCCAATTGTCTGGCAGTCCGAAGGAAACTCGTCCGCCGTCTGGACGAACGAGAATAGCGTCGTGCTCATCAATGCCCTTTTGCCGCTGGGGACCGTCAGCGGCGAAGAACGCGCGCAGCGGCAAAGTCACTTTTACAATGTTGAAATATTTGTCCCCAGCGGTGAAAGCCGCGTAGTCGGCGCCCGCGACAAGGTCCTGCCCGCATTTTCTGCGGAACTTGACAACGCAAACGGCCGGATTGTCACGGAACCTTTGACCAAAGGATATGGGAGCCCGTTTGAATTCCGAAAGCAGGATGGCAAATGGTCAATGAAGGAGATCACTCCCGCCGCGGCCGAATCCAAACTGCCCCTGTCAGTAATTCTGGAAGAAGGTATAAACATCCTTCCAAAGCTCGTCGCCGTTGATCCAAAGACGGCCCGGCGAACAACGTTGCTCGACTTGAATCCACAGTTCGCCCAGCTTACCTTTGGTCGCGTCGAAGTCTTTAAATGGAAAAATCGCGAAGGGCTATCAGCCGCCGGTGATCTGTATTATCCGACGAATTACATCGCGGGGAAAAGATACCCACTTGTGATACAGACGCATGGCGAGAGCCGCACGCGCTTCTGGATCGATGGAGCTTTTCCAACCGCGAGCGCCGCTCAGGCGCTGGCGAACAAGGGTTTTTTCGTTCTGCAAATGGGCTATGGAGATCGTGATGACAAAGCCTCACTCGAAGCCGTTGTAAACGCAGACGGCACCCCGCAGGAAGGAGCGCTGTTTGCTTCCTTTGTCGAGTCGGGGATTGATGAACTCGATCACCTAGGCTTGATTGATCGCAAACATGTCGGCATAACAGGCTTCAGCCGCACTGTCTATCAGTCGGAGTACATGTTGACGCATTCCAACTTCGCTTTCAGAGCGGTGGTGATGGCCGACGGAGTAGATTTTGGATATGGGAACTGTGTCTTGTATCCATACATGAGATCCATTTGCGAGAAGGTGAATGGCAGCTCTCCCTGGAGCGATTCGCTTTCCAACTGGCGAAAGGAATCTCCTCCGATGCGGCTCGACAAGATCAACGCCCCTATGCTCCTTCAGTCGATCTCTGACCCGATTGGCGAATACGAGATCTATTCGGGACTCCAGTGGCTCAAGAAACCTGTTGAATGGGAAAACCTGTATCCCGAAGGCACTCACGAGCTAGTACAGCCACAACAAAAATATTTTTCGGAACAAAGCGTTGTCGACTGGTACTGCTTCTGGCTGAAAGGCGAAGAAGATCCTGACCCTGCCAAAGCCGAGCAGTACAAGCGCTGGCGCGAATTGCGCAACACGACGAACACAAGCTCCAACTCAGCACAGGCAGACCAGGAAATCTGGAGGAGATAGCATGTCGGTTAAAGATAAATACTTTATTCAGTGGTTGGTACGGATCAACGCGGCACTATGCTTCGCTTCTTTGGCTAGCGCACGCCGAGCAGCTTGCAAGGCCTGGACAGACTTGGAGGGGCGGTCGTTCGTTCGGATTCGATTTTGTTTCCTTCCCCAATAACCAGGACACAAGGGAATTTTGCATTTGAGATCTTCGGTGTAAGTACGTGGGCAATTGGAAAGACTGGGGACAATCTCCAACGACAATTGAATGTTGTCGATAATTTCTCACTCCAGAAAAGAAAACATCGCCTGAAATTCGGGATGGTTCGCAGGGACTATTTGGCGAGTCCCCGAGCCTGCTGGCTGGCGGCCGGCCTCAGTCCGGAACCCTGCGGCGCGGCTTCGCTCAGATTTCTCAGTTGGGTGGCCCACGCTCCATTCAGTTTGCTTTGAAGCTGGCATTCTGAGCCCGATGAAGGGCGGCGCGTAGCAATCGGATAGCGTGCCCGCACGCGGCAGGACACAATTTGCATTCGAGAAAATTACTCCAATGAACATCCAAGCGAATCGGTTCGCTCAGGCGACGATTGTGATTGCCATTATCGCCGGTGCTCTTGTCCTCGGGCCTCGGCTCAATGCTCAGGGCAAGCACTTGGTGACTGGCGACGACCTGATGTCCCAGATGAAATACATCGATCAACTGCAGCTTTCGCCCGACGGTCGCCATCTCGCCTACGTCATTGGTGGCGAGGATAGCCTCTGGCTGCGGACGACTGAAACAAAACAGTCACGCGCTCTGGGTAACGGTCTCATTCCGCACTGGTCTCCAGATGGCACCACATTAGCGTTCTATTCGGTGCGGAGTGGCACACCGCAGTTGTGGATCTTCAATCTGAAGAGTAGTCAGTCATTCCAGATAACAGATTTCGAGGGAGGCATCAACCCTGATCCCGTTGCGCGATTGAGCGGCTTCGATGAGGAGCCATTACATTATTCCTGGTCGCCGGATGGGAGCAGGATTGTCTTCGCCTCGCGAATCAATCCCAAGGCATCCAGGACTGCTGATTCAACACGCAACAATGCAAGTGACGCCGGCGGTGCAGCGTCGCGCTCAGGTAACCCGTTGGTGCTGACAGGTACAACTCCCTCCTGGTGGACATTAAGTGGCCTCTTTAAGTTTGATCCCGTCAGAACGGCAGTGGGATCAAGGGATACAGGTACGGCAGTAGAAACAGATGAGAACTACGAACCTGAGCCGTCCGCACCGAATCAACTGTTTATTGTCGATGTTGAGAGTAAAAAGCTTGAGCAAGTGAGCAATGGAGACAGTGGATATTTCAGCCCCGACTGGTCTCCCAGCGGAAAAGAGATTGTGTGCGTCTCTAACGAAGGCAGGCCGATGATCGGCTATGGCCCTGACACTACCAACATTTATGCAATGGACATGGCAACCAAGCAAGTGAGGGCGCTTACAAGGGGGCCGGGTCAAAAGAGGCTTCCTTCGTGGTCCGCGGACGGAAAGTGGATAGCCTATTTAGGAGGGAAACAGTTTGAAATATCCTCACTATATGTTCTGCCCGGGTCTGGTGGGTCGCCTGTCAATCTCACCCAAGGGCTTGATCGATTGATCTGGAATTTCCAGTGGGATCCTAAGAGCGATGCCGTATTTCTCTCCTATCGAGACGGAATCACTGTTCCAATCTCGCGAGTTGCTGTTCCCGGCGGAAAGCTGTCGAGATTGACCCAAGAGGATTCGCTTCATTCCCCGTTCACCATTTCTCATTCGACCACAATTGTTTGGGCCGAGAGCAACGGCTCGACCAGTGGGGCTGTGCGTCAGTCTGATTTGGATTTCCACGGCGCGGTAGAACTCTTTGACTTGAATCCTCGTATTCGCGAATGGGCGCTCGGTGAGCAGGGGACAGTCCGGTGGAAGAACAGTAGAGGGGAGGAGATCGAAGGGATTCTTATTAAGCCGGTTGGTTATCAAAAGGGAAAGGCCTACCCATTAATTGTCGATCCGTATCCCGGGGCGGGAGTGAACGGGTTCATGAGTTATCTGATGACTGGCAATCAAGCCTTCGCTTCGCGAGGGTATGCGGTGTTTTTCCCCAACGAGCGGACGGCACATACCTGGTGGAACCCATATAAAGGGAAAGCCTTCGATGAAGCAACACGCGGGCCGCAGGGGCCAGACATCATGATGGATGATTTGATCAGTGGCATCGATACGGTAGTGAAGATGGGCATCGCTGATCCTGATCGCATGTGTCTATATGGATTCAGCAATGGCGGTGGCGCCACCACGATGATCGTGACGAGGACCGCGCGCTTCAAATGCGCCGTGTCGGCTTCAGGTGCGGCAACCGATCTGACCTCCTATTTCTTTATGCTCGGCGATCCTGAAACCTACGTGAAGGAGACAGGCGGGCGGACACCGTGGGGTGATCCGGAAACGTACGTCAAGCTCTCGCCGATTTACCACCTGGATAAGGTATCAACGCCAATGCTCCTGGCTGCGGGAGACCAAGAGACCGCCGGGACTTTGATAAACCTCGAAATGTACACAGGGTTGAAATACCTAGGCCGGGACGTCACATTCTTGAGATATCCAGATCAAGGCCATGGGTTCACCGGCGCGGCATTAAAGGACTACTGGCAGCGAGTCAATGTATTTTTTGACAAGTACCTGAAGCCTGAAGCGCCTGTCGGTCCCCGCGGTCGTCGAAGCCAACCGAATTGATCCGTTTCGCGATGGATTATCGGCCACTCGGAAACAACCAGAACGACTTCCGGCAAACTCAGTCACCTACATTCGGGCTGGATGCATTTTCGCAATTACAAACGCCTCGGGGAAACATTCGCAGCGGTCGTCCGTCCAAGCACTTCAAGAAAACGCGGCATTCAATGGGTCCGTTTTTGGGCCGCTTGGCGCTCGAATCCGGTCTTGTTTGGGCAGTATGCCTGCACCAGGCGCGCTCTGTCTCAGCCCTACGAATTGAATTTGCCTGATAGATTTCGACGCTGGATTGTGTTCTCATCAAATCTAAGAGGCTGCTCCAGCCCCACACCTTAGGATGTTCCCGAATCAAGCAAATCGAATTAAAGAAGACTGCATCCGCGAGTTTGCTGATCTTTCCGATGAGCGTGTCATGCTCGAAGTTCAGCAAGGCAATGGCGACGCCTTTGCTGTCCTATTTGACCGATACCATCGTTTGGTCCTGGTCACAGCCTTGAAGATTCTACGCGACGTAGGAGAGGCCGAAGAGGTCACTCAAAACGTTTTCTTTGAAATTTACCGAGCGGCCGGAAAATTTGATCCCACCAGAGGCAATCTGAAGGTGTGGCTCTTGCAGTATGCCTATCATCGAAGCATCAACCGACGTAATTATTTGTTGCTAAGGCAGTTTTACAACCGCGCCGATCTGGACGACGTAGTGGCGCGCGAAGATGGCACAAACGTAACGCCCAGACTGCCAACTCAAGAACTGAACCGCCTAATCGAACAGGCATTAGGTTCATTGAAGGAATCCGAACGGCGAACGATTCGGCTGGTGTTCTTCGAGGGTCTGACATTGAAGGAAGTCGCGGAACGGACCGAGGAATCATTCAGCAATGTTCGCAATCATTATTATCGAGGGCTGGACCACTTGCGCGCCTGTTTAGCCATCACGCCTGTCGCTCTGCGCGCTCCGAGAGTGCTGCTTGGGGAGGTGAACCGTGCTAAAGCATGAACACTTCGAGGAAATCTCTGCTGCCGCCAGTATCGGACAGGCGTCCGGTGCGGAACTCGCGGAGTTGCAGGTACACCTTGCAGATTGCCCCGAATGCCAACAGGCATATTCGGAGTTCTTGGCAATCAACGCTGATCACTACGCCACTCGCGCCACCGAGCGGGAGCTGGGCCGCGATGAGGCAGTGGAATGCATCGATTCTGCGCTATTCCGCGAACGATTCCTGAAAGAAGCAGAGGCACAGGGAATTGTCTTTTCCGGAGCGAGTACCGTCGTCAAACTGCCCGCGCCCGAAATGCGCACGCCCAAACGTTCGCAATGGGCCTACGGTGTGGGCTATGCAGCCGTTGCCGCAATTGCGATTGCTTGCGTTGGTGTTGGTGGTTATTACGTTGGAGTTCGAGGACGCCAACCTTCCCCAGTAGTCGCGGCCGTTCCAGTGACTGCAAGGTCGAGCGCTGCGCAGACACAAGATCCGCGCCTGAATGAAAACGCAAGACTCGCCAGCCTCCAGGGCGAGGTCGACGCCCTGACAGCGGATATTGGCGGCCTCAAGACCTCGCTGGACAGTGAGAGAGCGAAGGCTGCCGACCTCAAAGCCAGTGGTTCCAGAGGCGAGGAGGAACGCCGGTCGCTCGTGACCGCGATAAGCGTGCGAGATGCATCGATTGCCGATTTGCAACGTCGGCTGGATCAGGCGCAGTTCATGGCTGCGAACGTTCGCGCTGAACTCGAACGGACCCGGTCTAGCTCCGCCGGTGACCAAGCGTCGCTCATTGAGGCCAGAGTGAAGGTTCAGGATCTTTCTGCTCAACTGGCAGAGAAATCCAGCGCCTTGGATCGTGAGCGAGAAATGCTGACCGCAGGCCGCGATGTGCGCGAACTGATGTCCGCTCGCAATCTTCACATCGTCGACGTGTTCGACACCGATCCAAAAGGCAAGACCCGCCGGTCCTTTGGGAGAATCTTTCTCACCGAAGGTAAGTCGTTGCTGTTCTACGCCTACGATCTGAACGATCGAAGAGTCGAGGAAGCCGGCTTCAAATATCGAATTTGGGGAAAGAAAGAAGGACCCGGTCAGAGAGCCCACAATCTCGGGATTTTCTATTCCGATGACAAGGCTCAAAAACGCTGGGTCTTCCAATACGACGACCCCAAGGTGTTGAACGAGATTGATTCCGTTTTCGTGACTCTCGAACCGCCGAACGGCAATCCTGCGCAACCAAAGGGCGAAAAGCTAATGTATGCCTACCTGCGGGGCCAACCCAATCACCCGTAGCGTCGGGCGCGTACTTTTTTCGCCAACCCTTGAAACATTCTGACCGGTCTACTGGCACACTCCGATAGGAGGATGTTCGGCCCCATGCCCATGCCCCGCTTCGTTTTTCGGTCACTCTTGATAGCCGCTGTTTGCTTCAGCGTTCTCCAGGTCCTTCCCACCGCGTTCGCCCAATCGGAGTCCGCGACTGTTTTTGGGCGGGTTACAGACCCAAATGGAGCGGTAATCATGGGAGCCGAAATCGAAGTCAAGAACGTCGAAACAAACGTCTCGGTGATCCGAAAGACCAACAGCGATGGCTTGTACTCGGTTCCTAGCTTACATCCAGGGCATTACCTGATTTCCGTGCGGCAGCAGGGGTTCAAGACCGTGACCGTGACCGAACTTGTGTTGCATGTACAAGACAACATCGCTCGAAATTTCGACATGCAGGTCGGCTCAGCGTCCGAGTCTGTAACAGTAAGCGCGGAAGCCGCAACGATTAACACGACTGACGCATCCGTCAGCACAGTAATTGATCGCAACTTTGCCGAAAACCTGCCGATGAATGGCCGGAGCTTCCAGACTCTTATCGAGCTCACGCCCGGAGTAGTGCTCACGGCGAGCAATGGTCTCGACAATGGGCAGTTCAGTGTGAATGGACAGCGTGCCAGTTCGAATTATTGGATGGTAGATGGTGTGAGCGCAAATATCGGCGTGAGTTCGGGTGCCACGCCAGGCAATGGCACTGGCGGAGCTTTGGGCTCGTTCAGCGCGCAGGGAGGAACGAATAGTTTGGTGTCGGTGGATGCCCTCCAGGAATTTCGAATTCAGACGTCAACATATGCGCCTGAGTTTGGCCGCACACCTGGTGGCCAGATTTCAATCCTGACCCGATCTGGTACAAATCAGTTTCATGGGACCCTATTCGATTATCTTCGGAATGACGTGTTGGATGCGAACGATTGGTTCGCCGACAGCGCGGGATTGCCGAAACCGCAAGAACGCCAGAACGATTTCGGAGGGACATTCGGCGGACCAATTTTCAAGGATCGAACCTTCTTCTTCTTTTCCTACGAAGGACTTCGCCTTCGTTTGCCACAGACAGTGCTTTCGACAGTTCCAGACCTCGGAGCTCGGCAGAACGCATCGCCGGCACTCCAGCCGTTCCTGAACGCGTTTCCGTTGCCCGATCCCAACCGACCAGACGACATTGTGAACGGCATAGGTGAATTTGATGCTTCGTTCTCGAATCGCTCTTCACTCGACGCCTACAGTCTACGTCTGGATCACAGGCTTAGTGACAAGCTGGCTCTATTCGGACGATATAGCTATTCTCCCTCGAAGGTTATCCAGCGCGGTTTTGGTGGCGGTGCATTGAGTACCGTTTCTCCGGCCCGAATCACGACGCAGACAGCAACCGTCGGCACCACTTGGACAACATCGGTCTCCATGGCGAATGAATTGCGTTTCAATTACAGCAGCACCAACGCTTCCACCTCCGTGTTCTTGGATGATTTTGGAGGGGCCGTTCCCCTGAACTCTCTGCCACTACCAGCTCCCTTCACCAGCAAGAACGGATTTTTCGGCTTCAGTATTCAGTCACTGAAGCAGGGTAATACTGCAATCCTTTCGGGGAAGAATGCTCATAACCTGCAAAGGCAAGTCAACATCGTTGACAATTTATCGGTACAAAAGGGTTCCCATGCGTTGAAATTTGGCGTTGACTACCGCCGCCTGTCGCCTATATACGATCCTCGCCTCTATGGTCAACAAGCCATCTTCTCG
>WNFM01253740.1_pt2 | contig 19369 bp, 18 predicted proteins | sample 5400271 | NCBI WGS metagenome assembly WNFM01 (sample SAMN13153352, study PRJNA577476) | soil metagenome | isolation source: 60 cm saprolite on Douglas fir-dominated hillslope | place: USA:California | collected 2013-09-17 | reverse complement strand
GCCGTGTTCACCGCACCGACCGCACCGATCTTGCTATCGCCGACGCTTTGCGCCTGGGCGGTGACACCATCGAGCACGAGTCCCGACAGCATGCTGCCGGATAGCAGGCCGACACCGAGCAACCATTCACGCTTGATCATCGTTCGTCCTCGTCAGGCTGCCCGGCATCATCGCAGATCGGCCGCATTGTAGGTGATTTCGCCGGTTCGGCCCAGCGGCAGCGGGGCATCGTGGCGTCACAGTCGCACGTCAGAACTGCCAGGTGGCCAGCAACGAGGCAGCATAGTTGTCGTAATCCGCTGTCGCCAGATTCGACTGCACTCTCTCATAATCAAACTGCTGCGTGATGCGCCAAGCCTCGGTGATCGGAATCACATTGCTGAGGCTCGCATGCCAGACATTGTCGCGGCGCGCCTTGTTGGCGTCGACACTGGGGTCCCCGCTGTCGAACCAACGATGCTCGTAGCCGCCACCGATCCGGATCCACCAATCATAGGGCAGGAAGGCGAAAGGCGAGTTGTAGCCTTGCAGCAGGGCGATGCCTGCCGAGACCGACTCGTAATCGAGAAAATTCCGGCGGGCATTGAAGAAATGCCCGCCGATATCATTGATCAAATAGGTGCGCGGGACGATTTCCCAGGTCGAATTCAGCCCCACCGTCTGATCGGTGCCAGAGAGCAGCTGGGTGTCACCGATGGCGCCGACATGCTCATAATCGCGAAACATGGCGTCGTAGCCCAGCGTCAGCTTCCATTGATTGAGGGGTTTGTAGCTGGCCTCGACACCAGGCCCGCCACCCAGCTCCAAGAGTTCGGCATCGCGGGTTGCCAGGTCCAGGGTGACATGGGGCTGCAGCCGCACCTGGCCAGTGGCGAAGCCGGGCAGGGTAAAGCCGAGACCGGTGCGGCCGCGCAGATCAATCTCATTGAGATCCGTGTTATCGACATAAAAGCCGCCGCGTCCAGCCAGGCTGCTTTCCAGCGCCGCACCCCATTGGCTGTCAAAGTCGTAGACGTGATTGACGTTGAAGCCGACCACGCCATTGACGTCGTCGTCCTTTTTCACGGCGTGGATATCGAGGCCATTGATGCTGAAGTCGCTCTTGCTGGCGCCGCCAGTGGCGTTGCTCTGATAGCGCATGCCAAAGCTGATATTGCCGGAGAACCGGCTCTTCTTGGTCAGCGGATCGGCATGCAGCAGGAATTCTTCGGCCTTGCGCTTGACCTCTTGGTCGGCACCGGCCATGGCTAGGACGCGCTGGAATTGATCCTTCGCCATCTGCGGTGAATTCAGCCGGTAATACATGACGCCGAGTTCGAGCCGGATCTCCGGCTGCTGCGGATAGCGGATCGCCAGGCGCTCAAGAACCGCCGCCGCGCTCTCGAAATTGCGCTCCTCGACGAGTTTCTCGGCGTAAGCGAAGGTCTTGCCGAGATCGCTGGGGTCTCGCAGGAGGTCCTGATAGGCAAGACCGCTCGCCGAATTGGCATAAGCTTGGTGAAGGGGAACGCTGGCTGCCATACCACCGATCAACAGACCGATGCCGACAGCGATCATCGACCTCGAGGTCTTGAGTGACCCGGAGGTGACCGCTTGAGGCCCTGCCATCAATTTTTCCCCAACCCGTTTGAACCGACGCAAATCTTAACGAATTTGTCGGTCTGAGCCCCGTCCCCTGGGTCAGCCCACCTCACCATCAATTACCACAAAAAATCGTTCCTTCCAAAGGAACTCACGCGATTTCCATCGACATGAGGGCGCGGCATTTGACAGGATCAGGCCGTTAACGAATCGGCAGCGTTGCGTTGGGGCAGCCATGCCCGACGACAATTGAGTTAAGATTGGGTCCAATGACTTCAGAACGTATGTCTGCTCGGCCGACCTTTCTCCAAAGCCTATCGATCTATCTTCGACCAAGGCTGTTGCTGGTTTTTGCGCAAGGCTTCGCCAGTGGCATTCCCTTGGCGCTCGTTTACGGTACGGTCGGGTATTGGCTTTCAACTTTCGACGTCAACTTGGCTTCCATCGGCCTCTTCATGGCGGTCACGGTTCCTTATAGCTTGAAGTTCCTTGCTTGCTTGGTCGGCGGCGTTCCTGGCTGTTCCTCATTCAATTGCTCTTGGGACTTTCGATCGCCGTGATGGGCTTTGCCGATCCTCGAGCCGGCCTGCTATTTGCCAGTGTTGCCACCTTGGTCATGTCTTTTTTTGCTGCGAGCCAAGACATTGTCATCGATGCTTATCGAATCGAAATATTGACAGAAGAAGAGCAGGGAGCGGGCGCGGCGGCTACCCAGACTGGGTCAAGAATTGGCAGCCTTGTTTCCGGTGCCGGTGCCTTGATTTTGTCAGATCACCTGCCCTGGCTTTTCACATTTTTGATCCTTGCCAGCCTTATTCTGGCATCAGCGGCACTTACACTGATTGCACCGCGGGCGCCTGAACCTAAGCAGGTAACAGCTCATCATGGCTACCGAGCATGGCTCGATATTGCCGTTATCCAGCCGTTCTATGATTTCGCCAAGCGCCGTGGATGGATCGTCATTCTCGCCTTTGTTCTCTTCTACAAATATGGCGACGCCATTGGTGGCAGCATGGCATTTGTCTTCTATCACGACATTGGTTTCAGTGGCACTGAGATAGCCGAAGCAAGCAAGGTCTTCGGTGTCATCATGACAATTATTGGAACGGTTCTTGGTGGTGTTTTGGTCGTCCGGATTGGAGTCTTCAAATCGCTTCTTATCGGCGGCGTTCTTCAGGCCATCACTAATCTCGCTTATTGCGTTGTGGCCGTGCGGGGTCACGACATTTGGGCCCTTCACGCAGCGATCGGACTGGACAATCTTGCTGGCGGTGCGGCCGGTGCCGCATTCGTCGCTTATCTGTCGAGTCTTACTAATATTGCATTCACAGCTACGCAGTATTCCCTTCTTACATCTTTCATGGCCCTCGGACGCTCCCTGCTTTCCATGCCGGGCGGGACAATCGTCCAGCAAATAGGTTGGATCAATTTCTTCAGCTTGACGGTCGTTCTCGCTGTGCCTGGAATTGTTTTGCTGCTTTGGCTGTTTCGTCTTTATCCGGCGAGCAAGAAAACTGTTGCGGAAATCGCCGAATGAGTGACGCACAGCCTATATTACCCCGCATCGAAATCGAGTTCTGTACGCAATGTCGTTGGCTGTTGCGGGCCGGCTGGATGGCGCAGGAGTTGCTGACGACGTTTCAAGATGAGATCAGTGAGGTGGCCCTTATCCCCGGCACTGGCGGAGTTTTCGAGATCCGCGCGGTAAGCGCGGCGATCGGCCGGCAGCTGATCTGGTCGCGCAGGGATGAGGGGCGGTTTCCCGAGCTGAAGGATCTCAAGCAGCGATTGCGTGATGTCATCGCGCCGGAAAAGCCACTGGGTCATTCGGATCGCAAGAGCGATTGATCTTTTATCATGCGCTTGCGGGCTCGACGAAAAAAGACAGGGCCGCTTCCGATTGGAAGCGGCCCTGTCATTCAGGATCGATGACCAGCGCGTCGCCGGATGGTCAGCGTTGTGCCGTTATTCAGGCCGCTGCAGCGAGGTTGCGCAGCACGTAAGGCAGGATGCCACCATGGCGGTAATATTCAACTTCGTCCAGCGTATCGATGCGGCAGATGACCTTGATGTTTTCGCTGCTGCCATTGGCGCGGGTGATCTTCACCGCGACATCCATGCGCGGCTTGATGCCGCCTTCAAGGCCGGTGATGTCGAAGATCTCGGTACCGTCCAGCTTCAAGGTCTTGCGGTCCACGCCCTCCTTGAACTGCAAAGGCAGAACGCCCATGCCGACCAGGTTGGAGCGATGGATGCGCTCGAAGCTCTCGACCAGCACCGCCTTGACACCCAGCAACAAGGTGCCTTTGGCCGCCCAGTCGCGTGACGAGCCGGTGCCGTATTCCTTGCCGCCGATGACGACCAGAGGTGTCCCGCCGGCCTGATATTTCATCGAGGCATCATAGATCGACATGGTCTCGCCGGTCGGCTGCAGCTTGGTGATGCCGCCTTCGGTACCAGGAGCCATCTCGTTCTTCAGGCGGATATTGGCGAAGGTGCCGCGCATCATGACGTCATGACCGCCGCGCCTGGCGCCATAGGAGTTGAAATCGACCGGTTGCACGCCATGCTCGACCAGATACTTGCCGGCCGGGCCATCCTGCTTGATCGAACCGGCGGGCGAGATGTGATCTGTGGTGATGGAATCACCGAGAATCGCCAGCGGCCGCGCCTTGTGAATATCATGGAAGGTGCCGGCCTGTTTCGGCATGCCGACGAAATACGGCGGGTTCTGCACATAGGTCGACTTGCCATCCCACTGATAGGTAAGATCCTTCGCCGTCTTGATCTTCTTCCACTTGGCATCACCGGCGAAGACATCGGCATAGCGATTCTTGAAGGCGGCGGTGGTGACTGATTTCTTCACCGCATCGGCAATCTCTTTATTGGTCGGCCAGATATCCTTCAGATAGACCGGCTTGCCCTTCTTGTTGTAGCCGATTGGATCCTTGGTGATGTCGATCTTCATGCTGCCGGCCAGCGCATAGACGACGCAGAGCATCGGCGAGGCGAGGTAATTCGCCTTCACATGCGGATTGACGCGGCCTTCGAAATTGCGGTTGCCCGACAGCACGGCCGCGGCCACCAAATCGCCGGTGGTGATGGCGTCGGCGATCGGCTCCGGCAGCGGGCCGGAATTGCCAATGCAAGTGGTGCAGCCATAACCGACCAGGTTGAAGCCGAGCTTATCCAGCGACTTCTGCAGGCCCGATTTCTTCAGATAATCGGTGACCACCTGCGAGCCCGGCGCCAGCGAGGTCTTGACCCAGGGTTTGCTGGTGAGGCCGAGGGCGACCGCCTTTTGCGCCACCAGACCGGCACCCAGCATGACACTGGGATTGGAGGTGTTGGTGCAGCTGGTGATCGCCGCGATCACCACATCGCCATCGCCGAGATTGTGCTTGGCGCCCTTGACCGAGATTCGGCTTTCGGTGCCTTTGCGGCCGAAGCTCTCGACCAGCGCCGTACCAAAAGCCTCGGCGGCGTTGCTCAGCGGTACCCGGTCTTGCGGCCGCTTCGGTCCGGCGATCGAGGATTCGACGGTGCCGATATCCAGTTCCAGCTGGTCAGAGAAGATCGGATCAGCCGCCTTCTTGTCGCGCCACATGCCTTGAGCCTTGGCATATTTCTCGACCAAGGCCACACGGTCCGCCTTGCGGCCGGTTGCCTTCAGATAACGGATGGTCTCGCCATCGACCGGGAAGAAGCCGCAGGTGGCGCCATATTCCGGTGCCATATTGGCGATGGTGGCGCGATCGGGGAGCGAGAGATCATCGAGGCCCGGGCCGAAGAATTCGACGAATTTGTTGACCACCCCCTTCTTGCGCAGCATCTGCGTCACCGTCAGCACCAGATCGGTGGCGGTGGTGCCTTCCTTCAATTTGCCGGTCAGCTTGAAGCCGATCACTTCCGGGATCAGCATGGAAATCGGCTGACCCAGCATGGCGGCTTCCGCCTCGATGCCGCCGACACCCCAGCCGAGCACGGCGAGGCCGTTGACCATGGTGGTATGACTGTCGGTGCCAACCAGCGTATCTGGATAGGCGACGGTCTTGCCGCCGGTCCGTTTGCCTTTCACCGTGACGGCCGGTTCCTTCTTCGTCCACACGACCTGAGCCAGATGCTCGATATTGACCTGATGGCAGATGCCGGTCCCGGGCGGCACCACGCGGAAATTGTCAAAGGCGGTCTGGCCCCAGCGCAGGAAGGCGTAGCGTTCGCCATTGCGCTCATATTCCAGCTCGACATTCTTCTTGAAGGCGCCGGGGCCGGCAAAGAAATCAACCATCACCGAATGGTCGATGACGAGATCGACGGGCGAGAGCGGATTGATCTTCTTCGGATCGCCGCCAAGCTGCACCATGGCTTCACGCATGGCGGCGAGATCGACGACGGCGGGCACGCCGGTGAAATCCTGCATCAGCACGCGGGCCGGGCGATAGGCGATCTCGCGATCGGAGCGACGATCCTTGAGCCATTTCGCCATTGCCTTGATATCGTCCTTGGTCACCGTGCGGCCATCTTCGTGGCGCAGCAGGTTTTCCAGCAGGACCTTCATGGAGACCGGCAATCGGCTGAGATCGCCTAGACCGGCTTTCTCGGCCGCCTTCAGGCTGAAATAGTCATAGGACTTCGTCCCGACTTTCAAGGATTTACGAGTCTTGAAGCTGTTGAGTGCAGCAGTCACGAGCAATCTCCCGATCGTTTTGTCAGTTTGAGACGCAATAGCTGAAAGTCAGCGACCGAATTTCGCTGGTCCGCTAGGTGTCGATTCGGCAGTTTTGCTGCCTCCAGCTCACAAATTGGCTGGATCAAGCTCCTACCACAACCGAATTTTGCAAGAATTTATAGTGAGTCTCAGTCACAAGCGGCCCTCGATGCCACAAAGTGACCCATTGTTTCTTGGCAGCGGCCAAGACAATAACATATCCGTGATGGGGCTTCGAGAAAGGCCAGTCCATCAACGCTAACTCATTAAAACCACATGAATTTTTGAGGAGAATCCCCATCACTTGGCCAGTTGGACCACAATTTTGCCACTTTCTCGTCTTATTGAGGACACTGGGACGCACAACGATGCGCGCAACAGAGATCATCCCCTCTGTTGTCTCGAGGTGACCGACCCACCTCCCCCGATTGCCAGCCCCTCGTTCGGCCAGCCCAACTGGATGAACTGGGCGAAGGAGCAGGTAAAGGTCGATTGTTATGCGCCGTGATACCCCCGAGCGACGCATGGCATATAAAGGGACTCGGCGCCGCGATCTGAACCCCATCCCCGATGGTCGCGGCGCCACCCACTTTCACCCCCTACACTCTCGCTTTCCGCGCCCCCCATTCTCGGCACGCCCCATTTCCCGACGCTCCCCATTATCGACGTTCCGGGACATGGCGATATCCGTCACCAGCCTGACGCTGGCCCACAAGGCCGGATCAGTGTCATGGTGCCGCGTTTGTTTCTTTTCCCGTCGGCGCCATGGCATAACGGCGGAACCGGGCCCAAATCGGGGGCCAGATCAGCTGGGATGACGGATGGCGCTGTTCGAAGCTCATAAGCTCGCTTGCCAACGCGGCGAACGCCTATTGTTCCATGGACTCGATTTCAGCCTGGCCGCCGGGCAGGCGATCGTCCTGGAGGGCGCCAATGGCAGTGGCAAATCCAGTCTGCTGCGCCTGGCTGCCGGCCTCGCGCGGCCGGCCTCTGGGGGCTTCCACTGGGATGGCCGATCGATTGAGCAGGAACCTGACTTGCATCACCGTCGCTTGCTCTATCTCGGCCATGCCGACGCGGTAAAGGGCAGCCTGACGGTGCTGGAGAATCTCCAGTTCTGGGCCGATCTTCAGGGTGCGCCGAAACAGCGGGTGATCGATGCGATCGACTATGTCGAGCTGTCGCCGCTGATGGACCTGCCGGCGCGTTTTCTGTCGGCGGGGCAGCATCGGCGCTTGATGCTCGCGCGCCTGATGCTGCAATCGGCAGCGGCGATGCCCCTCTGGCTGCTGGATGAACCGACCACGGCGCTTGATAGTCGAGCTCAGGCCAGGTTGGTCGGCTTGCTCCAAGCGCATCTGAAGGCGGGTGGCCTGGCGATTCTTGCCAGCCATGACCGGCTCGATGATCTGACCGCGCAACGCTTGCGCGTGGATGCCTACCAGCCTCAGTCATCCGGTGGCCGGGACGACCAGGCGACTGATTATGGCGAGGTCGCATGACGGCCGCGCTGGCGCTACTGCGCCGAGACCTCAGACTGAGCCTGCGGCAAGGGATCGATGTCGCCATCGTTGTGCTGTTCTTCCTAGTCGCAGGAATCCTCTTTCCCTTCGCTGTCGGTCCGGAGCCGAACCTGCTGGCAACGATCGCCGGTGGCGTTATCTTGGTCATGGCCGCTCTATCGGCGTTGCTGTCACTTGACCGGCTTTATCTGCCGGATTTCGAAGACGGCAGTCTCGAAGGCTTGGTCCTCGCATCGCTACCACTGGAAATCATCGCCCTGACCAAGGCGCTAGGGCATTGGCTGACCACTGGCTTGCCACTGATGGTTGCGGCCCCCTTGCTGGGGCTGATGCTAAATCTGCCGCCCGCAGCCTATCTGCCGATGCTGGCATCGCTGCTGCTCGCGACGCCGATTTTGAGCATGCTGGGTGGCCTGGGCGCAGCTTTGACGCTGGGCAGCCGCCGTGGTGGGGTCTTGATCACCTTGATCATCCTCCCGCTTTACGTGCCGGTGCTGATTTTCGCCATTGCGGCAATCGATGCGGCCCGTCTCGGCTTTTCCGGCGGCCCGGCTCTTCTCGCCATTCTGGCCGCCATGGCCCTGGGGAGCTTGGCGCTTACCCCCTGGGCAACGGCCGCCGCCTTGCGTCAGGCGGTCGGGTGAACCGGCGTCTGACTGGGTTTGGCGCGGCAGCAAAGACACAGGATACCTGCGGCAGTTAAAGCCGGCTTGTGGCTAGCATGCGGGGATCGCCTTGAACTTCGGCAATAGGTCAGGTGATGGTGTGTTAATTCCAAAGCGGGCATGTCAGGGATAAGAATCACGCCGTTTCAAATCTGTATACAATTCTCCTAAGGTAAAGCGTGTCATAAATCCTCAACCAGCAACACCCAAATGTGTGTTGTTAACGGTTGGCGATCCAAGACCCCGCAGACTTTGTTGCCTTAATGCAACAGTTGCGGGATTTCTGACACAGTCGTGACAGGGGAGCGAATTGTGGTTGGATTCAACTAGAAGATTCAGCATATTCTACAACCGTCCGGCGGGAGATCGCCGGATACGAATGCTTTCTTCCATGGAAACCGCATTTTCGTGACTGTCCCAGGGGGTTACAACATGAATCGCCATCTCAAATTGGCTCTACTCGGCTCGTGCCTGCTGACCGTTGCAGCTTGCGCTGCTCCGAACCGTGAGCCCGATCTGACCACCATCCAAACCAACGTTGACAAGACGCGCGAAGGCGACTTCGGCCAGTTCCTGTACAACCTTGTTGAAGCCGAAGATAAGGCTCAGCAGGCGTCAGACATTAAGGCCAATCTCGCGGATGCCGCGCCTTACCTCTACACTGATCTGCCGCTGCGCCAGAAGGGCGTGCGTCTGTCTCAGGAAGCGCTCGATCACCGTCAGAAGGCCGAAGCTGCGTTCAACCGCATCCTCGACCCGATCCGTGCTCGTATCGCTTACCTGGAATCGCTGCATGTGCCGCAGAGCGTTGGCTCGCAGAAGGTTTCGATCTACTTCGATACCGGCAGCTCGAAGCTCCGTGCCGAAGACAAGGCGAAGCTGGAACAGGCTGCGAATTTCCTCAGCCAGTATCCGATCGCTGCCGTCGAGATCCAGGGTTATACCGATACCCAGGGTTCCGCTGGTTCGAACAAAGCCTTGGCTGCTCGTCGCGCGAATGCGGTCGATGCCGCACTCAAGAAGATGGGCGTGCCGTTGGCGTCGTCTATTTCGATTGTTGGCGTCGGCGAACAGCCGGGCGCGCCGGACAATACGAAGGACCAGGAAAACCGTCGCGTCGACATCATTGTCGAGCCGCACGGCACCTACAACAAGGGCATGTAATCTGCCTTTGGGTCCCGCTACCCGACAACCTTCGGGTTGTCGGGTCGGTGACAGAATTGAACAGGGCGCCTTCGGGTGCCCTGTTTGCATTTGGGATTAAGTTCGGTGGTCGAGAATGGCGAAACCCGCCGATCCGGCTTAAAGCCGAACGGTCAGCCTGCCGTCAGCGTGGCGAGTTGACGCGCCGGGCAATTTGATTTGCCTCCTGGTATCGGCTTGCCGGCGCCTATATAAATCTGGCCATGCATCGCTTTGCCAATCCTGGACGCTTCCTGCGGCTGGCCGACCGCCTGCAGCCTTGGCTGATCGCAGCCACGCTTCTGGCCTTTGTCGGCGGTCTCTATCTCGCGCTGTTTCACTCGCCGGCTGATTATCAGCAGGGCGAGACAGTGCGCATCATGTATGTGCATGTCCCCGCCGCCTGGCTGGCCTTGTTTGCCTATAGCCTGATTGCCGTGGCCAGCGCTTGTGCACTGATCTGGCGGCATCCGCTGGCGGATGTCGCCGCGGAAGCGGCATCGCCGCTGGGTGCCGGCTTCACCCTGATCGCGCTGATTTCCGGATCGCTTTGGGGCAAGCCGATGTGGGGAACCTTCTGGGTCTGGGATGCTCGCCTGACATCATTCCTGTTGCTGTTCTTTCTCTATCTCGGCCACATGGCCCTGGCGCAGGCTTTTGATGATCGACAGCGCGGCCGTCGCGCTGCAGCAATTCTCGCTCTGGTCGGTGCCATCAACGTGCCGATTATCAAATTCTCGGTCGATTGGTGGAATACCCTGCATCAACCGGCCAGTGTCATGCGTCTCGGCGGGCCCAGCATCGACCCGTCGATGCTGCATCCGCTGCTGTTGATGGCTTTGGCCTTCCAGCTGTTCTTTTTTGCCGCACTCATCGCGCGGATGAAAGCCGAACTGCTGTCGGCACGGTTGCGCAGCATTATGTTCAACCGCCTCCGCGCCAAGGGCGCTGGCTGAGTCCGGAGCGCCAGGCCATGCAGACCTTGGGCGACTATCTCACCATGGGCGGCTATGCCGCCTTCGTCTGGCCGGCTTACGGTGCCGCCGCTGTCATCCTGATCGTCTTCGCCATCGATAGCTGGCGGCGAGTGAAAAAGGCCGAGGCTGATTTGCGCCGCCTGGAGGCCACCGCAACCCGGCATGAGTGATATCAATGTATCATCCAGGGGGTCGCGTCGACGGGGGATGACGCGCAAGACGCGACGGCTCTATCTGATCGTCGTCAGTCTGGCCTTGCTGAGCGCCGCCGTTGGACTTGGCCTCTGGGCCTACCGCCAGGATATCGTCTTCTTTCTGAGCCCGACCGAACTGGCAACCAATCCGCCAACGGCTGGCCGCACGATCCGGGTTGGCGGCCTGGTCGAAGCCGGCAGCCTGCAGAAACTTGGCAGCGACGGCACGATCATGTTCAAGGTGACGGATCTCAGCAAAGCCGTTGAGATTCGCTATCGCGGCATTCTGCCCGATCTCTTTCGTGAAGGTCAGGGCGTCGTCATCCAAGGCGCCGTGGATGAGCAGGGACAATTCATCGCCAGCGAAGTGTTGGCGAAACATGACGAGAAATACATGCCACCGGAAGTCGCCAAGGCCCTGAAAGCCTCTGGGCGGTGGCAGGAAACCGGCAATCAGACGGGAAGTCCCCAAACAGGAAGTCAGGCACCGTGATCACTGAACTCGGCCATTACGCTCTGGTCCTGGCGCTCGTCCTGGCGATAGCCCAGGCGGTCATTCCCTTGATTGGCGCGCAACGCGGCTTGCGATCTTGGATGGCCCTGGCTCAGCCCGCGGCGATCGCGCAATTCGTCCTCCTCGGCTTTTCCTTTCTGGCCCTCATTCATGCCTATGTCGTCTCCGATTTCTCGGTGGCGGCGGTCTATGAGAACTCCCATTCCGCACAACCGTTGATCTATAAGATCGCCGGGGCCTGGGGAAATCACGAAGGGTCATTGTTGCTCTGGGTGGTGATCCTGGCCTTTTTCGGGGCCATGGTTGCGCTGTTTGGTGACAATTTGCCGTCCCGGCTGAAATCGCGGGCTCTGGCCGTGCAGGCCATGATCAGCGTTGGCTTTCTCCTCTTCATGCTGCTGACCTCCAATCCCTTTGCGCGTCTTGATCCGGCACCGTTGGATGGACGCCAGCTCAACCCGCTGTTGCAGGATCCCGGCCTCGCCTTCCACCCGCCGATGCTCTATCTCGGCTATGTCGGCCTCTCGATGTCTTTCTCCTTTGCCATCGCCGCCTTGATCGAGGGCAAGGTAGATGCCGCCTGGGCGCGCTGGGTGCGGCCGTGGACGCTGCTTGCCTGGACCTCGCTGACTTGTGGCATCGTGCTCGGCAGCCGTTGGGCCTATTATGAACTCGGCTGGGGCGGCTGGTGGTATTGGGATCCGGTGGAGAATGCCTCCTTCATGCCGTGGCTGATGGCGACCGCCTTGCTGCATTCGGCGATCGTCGTCGAGAAACGCGATTCCCTGAAGGCCTGGACCATTTTGCTCGCCATTCTCGGCTTTGCCTTTTCCATGCTCGGCACCTTCCTGGTGCGCTCCGGCGTCATCACCTCGGTGCATGCCTTTGCCCAGGACCCGACACGTGGTCTTTTCATTCTCGCCTTGCTGACCATCGCCATCGGTGGCTCGCTGACTTTGTTCGCCTGGCGCGCGCCGATTCTCAAACAAGGCGGCTTCTTCGCGCCGATCAGCCGCGAGGGGGCACTGGTTCTCAATAACCTGCTGCTGGCGGTGCTGGCGGCGACTGTGCTGTTTGGCACTTTGGCACCGCTCATTCTGAGTGTGCTCAATCTCGGCACCATCTCGGTCGGCCCACCCTATTTTCAGACCGTCTTCGTGCCGATTGCCATGCCGCTCATTCTGATCACGGCGATCGGACCTTTTCTCGGCTGGAAGCGCGGCGATCTGCTTGGCGCCTTGCAGCGGCTGACCGCTGCCGGCGTCGCGGCATTGCTGGCGATCGCCGTCACCTGGTGGGTGGTCGATAGCCGCTCTTTCATGGCGTTGGCTGGCATCGCACTGGGCATCTGGCTGCTGGCCGGCACCATCAGCGAATGGGCCGAACGGGTCAAATTGGGCCGCGCCGATCCCGGCGCCAGCTGGTCGCGCGCCATCAACCTGCCGCGTGCGGCCTATGGCATGGCACTGGCCCATGCCGGTCTCGCCCTTGCCATCATCGGCATGACCGGCTCGATCGCCTGGAAGCAGGAGCGGGTGCAGGTCCTGCATATCGGCGAGGCGCTGACTCTGGGAGACGTCACCTATCATCTTGATGACGTGCGCAACGTGGCGGTCGACAATTATCTAGCGCAGCGCGCGACCTTCACGGTACTGCAGGACGGCAAGGTCTTGACCACTTTGACGCCGGAGCGGCGGCAATATCTGGTGCCCGCGCCGGCAACCACTGAATCGGCGATCCATAGCAGTTGGGACAAGGACATCTATGTGGTGATCGGGGAGCCCGATGGCAAAGGCGGCTGGACGGTACGCATCTATCACGAACCGCTGGTGATCTGGATCTGGCTGGGTGGCGGATTGATGGGCCTGGGGGGCATCGTTTCGCTCACCGACCGCCGCTACCGGGTCGGGGCGCCCACCAAGGCAGCGACCGCACGTGGCGCCAAAGCAGCAGCCAAGGCCTGAGTCATGCGTCAATTGCTTTACCTGCTGCCGCTCATTGTCCTGGCTGTCCTCGTCATCGTCTTCGTGCGTGGCCTCGATCCCAATCGCGATCCGCGCGCCATCGACTCGCCGTTGATCGGCAAGCAGATCGCGACGTTCAGCGCACCTGGCCTGGCGACGGATCAGGCGGGCATCGCCGATAGCGATCTGCTGACCGGTGCCTATAAGGGCCAGGTGGTGGCGATCAATTTCTTTGCCTCGTGGTGCGTTCCCTGCCGGGCGGAACATCCGCTGCTGAAGAAGCTCAGTGCCGATGCCGGCATACCGATCATCGGCCTGGCCTGGAAGGATAAGAATGACGCCTTGACGGCCTTTCTGGCGGAGCTCGGTAATCCCTATGCGCGGATCGGCACGGATCAGAATGGTCGCATCGGCATCGTCGATTTCGGCATTACCGGGGTGCCGGAAACTTTCATCATCGACAAGCAGGGAACCATCCGCGAGCGGATCGGCGGGCCGCTCAGTGACGAGCTGATCACGCAGCATCTGCTGCCCCTGATCAAGGAGCTGCAGCAATGAAGCGCCCGGCCAAGCAACGACTGGTCCGACGACTGGTTGGCGGCTGGTTGCTGGCTGGTGCGATGCTGGTTGCCGCAGCGAGCCACTGTTTCGCCGTCCGCCCGGACGAAATGCTGAGCGATCCGGCCCTGGAAGCCCGTGCCGAGGCGATCTCGCGGGATATCCGCTGCGTCGTCTGCCAGAGCCAGAGCATCGAAGACTCCGATGCCGATGTCGCCCATGATCTCCGCGTGCTGATCCGCGAGCAATTGAAGACCGGGGCGAGCGATGCCGATGTCAAAGCCTTCCTGGTCGCCCGCTATGGCGATTTCGTCCTGCTGCAGCCACCCTTCAAGGCCAAGACCTTGTTGATCTGGGTCGGCCCCTTCGCCCTCTTGTTCGGTGCCGCAATTGCCATCTTCCTGTTCTACCGCCGCAGCGACAAAGCGCGTGCCGCACCGCTCGATGCGGCGGAGCAGGCGCGGCTCGACAGTTTCTTGAAGGCGCATGACGATGCGGCGGGTGATCCTTCATGATCGGCTTCTGGATTCTGGCCGGCATGATGACGCTTTGTGTCGTGCTGATCCTTAGTTTCCCGCTGTTGGAAACGCGGCGCTTGAAGGATGAGAGCGGTTTTGCGCTCAATGTCTATCGTGATCAGCTGGCGGAGATCGAGCGTGATCTGCAGCGCGGCGTGCTCTCGGCCGATCAGGCTAAGGCGGCGCAGCTGGAAATTCAGCGCCGCATCCTGGCCTTGGCGGATGAACAACCGGCGCCACGTCCTCGGCGGGCGCCGCATCGCCGCCTGATCGGCGCGCTGGCGGTGCTGCTGCCGCTCGCCGGTATCGTGCTCTATCTCGATGTCGGGGCGCCGCAATTGCCGGGCCAGCCTTTCGCCGCGCGCACGGCCGGCCAGGCCCCGGCGACACCGGACCTGATTTCCCTGCGCCAGCAGGTGGCGACGCATCCGAATGATGTCGACGGCTGGCTGGCGCTGGCGCGTCTGGCGCTGGATCAGCGCCAGATCCAAGAATCACTCGATGCCTTCGGCCGCGTCATCAGCCTTGGTCGCAAGGCGCCGGATATCTATGCCGATTACGGCCGCGCCTTGATCCTGTCGCAGGACGGCGAGGTGACGGATGAGACCAAGGCGGTCTTCCTGCAGGCGCTCAATCTCGATCCCAAGGAACCGACGGCGCGCTTCTTCCTCGCTTTGGCCAAGGCCCAACAGGGCGATCTCGACGGTGCCCTGACGGCCTGGATTGCGCTGGAACGCGACAGCCCGCCGGATGTGCCCTGGCGGCAGTCCCTGTCCGAAAATATCGACAAGGCGGCGCGGCAGTTGGGCAAGGATCCCGGCACGCTCCCTGGTCGCGAGCCCGGCCATCAAGCCGGCGCCACAGCCGCACCGCCCTCCGCTGCGCCGGCGACCAATCCGGCGACACCCGGCCCCAGTGCCGATGACATCCGGCGGGCGGCGCAGATGTCGCCGCAGGACCGCGCGGCGTTCATTCAGTCCATGGTCGATCGTCTGGCCGGCCATCTGAAAGAGCAGCCCGCCGATCTCGCGGGCTGGCAGAATCTGGCGCAAGCCTATGGCGTCCTGGGCAGTCGCGATCAGGCCCAGGCGGCCTGGGCCCAGGCGGCGGCCTTGGCACCCGACAAACTGGATATCCAGCTCGATTACGCCAGCGCCCTGATCAGCGGCCTGCCCAATCTCGACCATAACCTGCCGGCGGCGTTCGTCAGCACCATCTCGCATATCCGGACCCTGGCGCCGGATAACCCGTTGGGGCTCTATTATGGCGGCCTGGTGGCGCGGGCCGATGGCAAAGCCGCGGAGGCCCGCCAGCTCTGGCAAAAAGTGCTGGCCCTGCTGCCGGCCGGTTCCGAGCAGCGCGCGGCGATGCAGCGCGAGATTGACGGGCTGGCCACCACACCGGCAAACTAGCGACCATCAAGGCTGGTGGCGGGAACCAGCAACGTCAGCCAGTATATAATCGGCGGCGTTTGTCAGGGGGAAGGTCAAATCATGAGTGCCGATGGGATCCAGTCGCAACACCGGGTCGAGCTGCCGCGACCAGCCGGCCCGGTCATGTCGCTGCCGGCCTGGGCCTATTGCGAGCCCCGGATCTATGAGGCGGAACGCCAGGCGGTCTTCTTCAAGGAATGGCAGTTTGTCGGCTGCGAGAACGACTTCCCCAATCCCGGTGACTATCTGGCGACGGAAATTACCGGCTGGCGGATCTTCGTGCTGCGCGGCCGCGATGGATCGCTCCGCGCTTTCTACAATATGTGTTCGCATCGGGCGGCGCAGTTGCTGCAGCCGGGCCAAGGTCATTGCGACGTGCTGCGCTGCCCCTATCACGGCTGGGTTTACGATGCCGAGGGCCAGCTGAAAGCGACGCCGCATTTCGGCGCGGCGGACTGGTTCGACAAGAAGGATTTCCCGCTGACGGCCATCCAGGTCGCCAGCTGGCGCGGTCTGGTCTTCGTCTGCCTCGATCCCGCCGCACCGCCTTTGATCGAGACCTTGGGCGCGCTGCCGGATCTGCTGGCGCCTTATCCGATCGAGCGCTTCGCCAAGCTCGACGAAGCGCGTTTCGAGATGAACTGCAACTGGAAGACCTATACCGATAATTTCGCCGAGGGCTATCATATCCCCGGCATCCATCCGGGCCTCATCAAGGCGATCGACTTCAATCGCTTTGAAACCACTTATGCCGACCGTGTCGTCATCATGCAGGCGCCGCAGCGCGACGGCTCGATCTATGGCGGCATCTGGTTGTGGATCTGGCCCAATATGACCCTGTCGGTTTATCCCGAGGGCATGAATACCTCGCGCATCCTGCCGCTGGAGGCGGGACGCACGCAGCTGATCTATAATTTTTTCTTTGCCGATCTCAGCCCGGAAAAACTGCCGGCGCATCGCCAGACCATTGCCACCAATTGCGATATCGTGCGCGAGGATTTCGGCATCTGCGAAACCTCCCAGGGCAATCTCGCCGCCGGTATCTATCAGCGCGGTCCTCTCAGTCCGCGCCATGAAGAGGGTCTGCGCTATTATCATCATCGCATGCGTCAGGCATTGGCCGGCGCCGGAATCATTGATTTGTAAGCATTCTGGTCGCATTCTCAGGCGAAATCGGCGTCAGAATCGGCTTTGATCGGGCTGCAGCCGTGCCAATCGGCCAAGGCCGATCACGAAATTTTGGGGGATTCGATGCCTTGTATTCGGCTATTGCGATCACCAAATCCTGTATCAGAGATGTGCACCTTCCCTGTCCCCCCAGGGCGGCTTTCCCCCGGGCCAGCGCATCTCGTGATTCCCCTGATGATATCGCTGATGCTGGCCGCCTGTGAAACAGGCGGCCAGCTCCCGTATGAGCATTCCGTGGATGCGGTGCCTTATGAGACGCCGGCGCCGGCAAAAAATGGCATGACGACCCCGGTGACGACCGCGGTAACGACCTCTGCCGCTCCGAAGGCTGCCGCGACGTCTGCCGTGGTGACCACCTATGCGACACAGGACAGCACGCTCAATGCGCCGGAGCCATCGACCACACCCGGCACTGACCCGATCCTGGTCAACGCGGTGCCAAATGCTGCCGCCAAACAATCTGCCCCGTCAAAACCGGCCGCCGCCGCCGGCGACCAATTCCTGCTGGCTCCGGCTGTGAGCACCAGCGGGGCCGCGATCAATTATCAGCAGAGCGACAATAGCTCGGCGCCCATCAGCGTCACTTTCGCGACCGATGATCCGCGGCGGATCGTGGTGATCGTGCGCGATGATCTGCCGGTCAAGACGGCCACGCTCAGCGATCCGCAACGGCGACGCTATCTTGCGACCGGGCTGGTACATAAGACCGTCGCCTACCAGCCGCAGGAAGCCGCGCAATCGGATATCGGCGTCAAGGTCATTCCGAATGCCAGCACCCTTCTCTCCGGGGCCGGCATCGGCATTCCCATCAATCCCAGCGGCAGTACAGCGGGTGGGTTACTCGATGAAAGCCATTTCAGCTTCATGATTCCCGATCGCGCGCTTTATGACGGCAGCTGGCAGAAATGGAAGATCCATATCGATCTCGGTGATGGCATCACCAATCGCAGCATGGAACTCCTGCCACCCAAGCCGTTGCGTGGGTGAAGCCACGGTTATCGGCGTCATCATCGGGAATATTCGCCTGGAGCGACGCGTCGATACAGCACGCATCGGCGAACGGCTTGACATTATCCTCGCTGGCGCCGACATCCATCTTCATCCTGGCTCATCAGCTCGATCGGCCGGCGTCCTGACAGGTTCCGCATCTTGCAGATCAGCGATCACATCGTTTCGCACCGTAGATCTACCAGATCGCGATTGATCATGGCCCTGATCGCGACGCTTTGCCTGGCGGCGTGCACGACCGATGAACAGCCTGCCGCGACCGATGCCGCGGCACCATCTCAAGGCGACGCCGCGCCGGCCGACACCTATGCCAGCAATCCACCACCGCTCTTGACGCCGCCGGCCGCCGAGCAAAAACGGCGGGGAACCTCCGCCGCCGATCTGCCGCCGCTGGAATCCAGCATTGCGGCCACGGCACCCAATCGCATCACCGTCACGGTGCGCGATCCACTGCCGGTCAGCGCCGCCATCCTGGTCGATCCGCAAGGCCATCAGCTGGCGGCTCGCCGCATCGATCACGACCGGATCGCCTATGACGGCACGTCGGTCGGCTGGCCCAGTATCGGCGTCGGCATCATGGGTGGCAGCAGCAGCGGTGTCTCGACCGGCTTCGGCATCGGCTTCCCGCTCTTTCCCGGCCAAGCCCAAGCCGCGGGTTCACTCAGCGAAAGCCGCTTCGGCTTCGAGATCCCCGATATCGCCGCCTATAGTGCCAGCTGGCAGCATTGGAAGATCCATATCGATCTCAGCAATGGCGTCAGCAGCCGCAGTTTCGAAACCCTGCCACCAGCCCCGCCACGCGGTTGATCACCGGCCAATCGTGCTCTACGAGGACGTCACCAGTCCGCGCAAGCGATAGAGTTCTTCCAGGGCTTCACGCGGCGTCAACTCATCGGGATTGATATCGCGCAAGGCGACTTCTACGGCTCCGGCTTCGCTGAGCCCGCGCGGCACCTGCGGCACGATGACATTGAACAAGGGCAGGTCATCGGCGAGGCGGGTGAGCGCGCTCGCCTGTTCGCCTTTTTCCAAGGTCGCCAGCACTTCTTCGGCGCGCTGCACCGCCGCTGCCGGCAGGCCGGCCAGTTTGGCGACGTGAATACCGTAAGAGCGATCGGCGGCACCGGGTCCGATCTCATGCAGGAATTTGACCTCGCCCTGCCATTCCATCACCTTCATGGTATGGGAGCGCAAAGCCGGCAGGCGAGCGGCGAGGCTGGTCAGTTCATGATAATGCGTCGCAAAGAGCGCCCGACAGCCATTGACCTCATGCAGATGCTCAAGACAGGCCCAGGCGATCGACAGGCCATCGAAGGTGGCGGTGCCACGGCCGATCTCATCGAGAATGACGAGGGC
>WNFM01112956.1_pt2 | contig 19373 bp, 23 predicted proteins | sample 5400271 | NCBI WGS metagenome assembly WNFM01 (sample SAMN13153352, study PRJNA577476) | soil metagenome | isolation source: 60 cm saprolite on Douglas fir-dominated hillslope | place: USA:California | collected 2013-09-17 | reverse complement strand
GGGCAGCCGAGACGGTGACGCCGGCGCAGAAGGGCGCCTTCGAGCAGATCATCCACGATTACATCCTGCAGCACCCCGAGGTGATCATCGAGGCGCTGCAATCCGCCGAGGAGAAGGTCAAAGCACAGAGCGAGGAGCGTGCGCGCGCGGCAGTCGGCGAAAGGCGCCAGGAGCTGCTTGACGATCCGAGCGCACCGGTCGCCGGCAATCCCAAGGGCGACGTCACCATCGTCGAGTTCTTCGACTATCGCTGCCCCTACTGCAAGCAGGTCGAACCGGCGCTCGAAGCGCTGCTCAAGGAGGATCGCCAGCTTCGCATTGTCTATAAAGAGCTGCCGATTCTCGGCAAGGATTCGGTCTATGCGACGCGAGCGGCGCTCGCCGCGCGCAAGCAGGCCAAGTACGACAAGTTCCACGCTGCGATGATGGCGGCGAAGGGACAGATCGACGAGAAGACCATCCTTCAAGTTGCCACCGCCGCCGGGCTCGATATCGAACGGCTGAAGAGCGACATGACGGCGAGCGAGATCGACGACGCGATCAAGCGCAACTACGATCTGGCGCAGGCGCTCGACATCCACGGCACCCCCGCCTTCGTCATCGGCGGCGAATTGGTCCCGGGGGCCATCGACATCGCGACGATGAAGCAGAAGATCGCCGCGGCACGCAAATCCGGCTGAGTGCTATTCGGCGTCTGGCTGCTTCTCCGGCCGCGCTTGCTCGAAAGCGTCGTTCTTCATGCAAGTCTCGAAGATCCGACCGATCGTCGGGTACGTTGAAGACCTGCGGGACGAGACAGATATCGGCAAGGCCGGGCACATCGCCGTGGCAGAACGCGCCGGTCTGGCCGTCCTCGGCGAGAAACTGCTCGAGCGCCTCGAAACCCTTGGCAATCCAGTGGTTGAACCAGCGGCCGATCGTCGCCTCGTCATGGCCGAGCGGATCGGCGAGGTAGCGCAGCACGCGCAGATTGTCGATCGGGTGGATGTCGCAGGCGACGAGCTGGGCGAGCGAGCGCACCCGCGCCCGATCGGCCGGATGGCCCGGCAGGAGCGACGGCTCGGGATGCGTCTCGTCGAGATACTCGATGATGGCGAGGGATTGCGTGAAAACCTGGCCATCCTCCTCGAGCGCCGGCACCAGGCCCTGCGGATTGAGCGCTAGATAGGCCGGCGTGGTCTGATCGTTGCGGCGCAAATGGATGAAGGCGCGCTCCGCGGGCAAACGCTTCAGATTGAGCGCGATGCGCACGCGGAAGGCAGCCGACGAGCGGCAGAAATCATAGAGCTTCATGGCATCCTCACCGCGAGCTGCAGGCCGGCAGCTTAGGGCGCCCGGCGACAAGCTACAACGGCGCCGCGCATGACCGCGCCAGGCCTATAGCAGCTGCTCCATCAGGATGACGTCGACCCATTCGCCGTCGAGCTTGCCCTGCTCGCGGTAGATGCCGACAGTGCGGAAGCCGCAGCGTGCATAGAGCGCGCAACCCGCGGCGTTATAGGGAAACGCCGCCAGCACCAGCTTGTGATAGCCGAGCGCGCGCGCTTTCGCAATCAGCGCCTCGAGCAGGCGCCGGCCGATGCCGCTGCCGCGGGCCGCGCGCTCGACGTAAAGCGAGAAATCGCCGACATGATCGTAGCAGGCGCGTCGATTGAACGGGTTGAGGCTGGCCCAGCCGACGATCGCGCCGCCCCGTTCGGCGACCAGCACGGGATGGCGCGGCGAGCGCGCTTCGAGCCAGGCGCGGCGCTCGTCCGGCGTGCGCAGAGCCGTCTCGAGCGTCGCCTGGCGATCCTCGATGCCCTGGTTGTAGATGTGGCAGATCGCCTCGGCATCGGCGGCGACGGCGGGTCGGATGGCAAGCATGTCTCCGGCCCCCATAGGCGGGTTCATGTCGGTTTCTCCCGTGATGTGTTTGGCAGCAGCCAGGCGCAGATCGCCGCGATCGCGCCGCCAATGCCGAGCAGGATGAAGGCCCAGCCCCAACGCGACGGCGGTGAGCCGGGCGCGTTGGTCAAATCGAGCACCATGCCGAAAGCAAGCGGCGAGATCGCGCCGGCCCCGAAACCGAGGACCGAGCGGATGGCGAGGGCGCGGCCGAGGCGTCCTGGCGCCACTGCCTCCGTCATCGCCGTCGACAGCACCGGCGAATCGCCGAAGGCGCTGAAGCCATAGACCACGGCGAAGAGGGCGATGATCGCGACCGGCAGGCCGATCGTCCAGCCGAAGGTAAACGAGCATGCGGCGCCGATCGCGGCGAGAACCGTCAGCACGCGACGGCGGCCGAGCCGGTCCGAGGCGCGGCCCATGGTCAGCGCCGCGGTGAAGCCGGCGAGATGGAGCAACCCCGCGAGCCAGGCACCGGCGATCGGCGCTGCCGATCCGCCGACCGCGGTCGCCGCCGCCGCGGCGGTGACGAAAGCCGGAGCCCAGGCGAACATGCCAAGCAGCTCCCAGCTATGGCCAACATAGCCGATATTGAGCAGGACCACGCTGCGACGATGGCGCAATGGCGGCGCCGTCGGCGACGCGAGCGCTTTCGCCGTCGGCGTCCCGCCGCCGCAGAACACGCTCATGGTGAAGAGTATTGCGCCCAGCGTGGGGCCGAGTGCGCAGCTGAGAAAGGCCACCTCGTAGCCAGCGGTCGCCAGCGCCAGTCCCGACAGCGCCAGCGACCCGACATAACCGAGCGACGAGCTCGCGAGCAGCCAGCCGATGGCGGCGCCGCGGCGCTCGACGCCATAGCGTCCGGCAATCAGCATGATCGCCGGCGTGTAGGTGCCTGCCTGGCTGACCCCGACCAGCGCAAACAACACGATGGCGGCATCGTGCGAGCGGGCGAAGACAGCGAAGCCGAGCGCGGCGGCGGCGCCCGCCCAAGCTGAGGCAAGGAGGATCCGGCGAGCGCCGAGGTGATCGGCGAGATACGACACGAGCGGCAGCGCCACGGCATTTGCCGCGTTGAAGGCGGTCTGTACCGTCCCGGCGGCCGTCGCGCTCATCGCCCATGATCCCATCAGGACCGGAATGCTGGCGGCATAGGTCATGCTGATCAGCATGGTGCCGAAACGACCGAAACAGATCACAGCGAGCCAGGCGGCGGGATGCTCTCGAAGCGTGGCGACGGACATGGGGTGAGCTTGCAGGGATTCTATTCATAAGAGAAATCAATTGATTTGATCGAGACCAGAAGTAAAACTTTGATATGCGCAATCTCAATCTCGACCAGCTCGAGGCGCTGCGCGAGGTGGTGGCGCTCGGCAGCTTCTCCGCGGCCGCCGAGCGCCTCAACCTCACCCAGCCGGCCATCAGCCTGCAGATAAAGCAGCTCGAGGCCCGGCTCGGCATCCGCCTCGTCGAGCGCATCGGCAAGCGCGCCTTCGCCACCGCCGCCGGCCGGGATATCCTGGCGCACGGGCGGCGGCTCTTCGACGAGACTGCAGCCGCGCTGGCAACCGCCCGCCGGCATCGCGGCGGCATCGCCGGACGCGTCCGCATCGGTGCCGGCGCGACCGCCTGTATCCACATCCTGCCCGCCGCCTTGCGCGAGCTGACGGTCAACTATCCCGACCTCGAGATCGTCGTCACGACGGGAAACACCGACGAGATCGTCCGCGCCGTCGACGACAACGCGCTCGATCTCGCGCTGGTGACCATGCCGGTGCGCGGCGAGCGGATTGCCGTGACGCCACTGCTCGACGAGAAGCTTGTCGCCGTCCTGCCGTCGGCGAGCGAGGCGCCGGCGCGGCTGGGCCCGACGGATTTCCTCGGCACGCCGCTTATCCTCTACGAGCGCGGCGGCACGACCAGTCGAATTATCGAGGCGTGGTTCGCGCGCGCCGGTATCGCAGCAAGGCCGGTGATGGAGCTGGGCAGCGCCGAGGCGATCAAGCGCCTGGTCGGGGTCGGCCTCGGCCGCTCGATCCTGCCGGAAGTCAGCGTGCGCGCCGAGGCGGCAGCCGGCGAGCTCGCGGTCAGGCCGTTGGCCCCCGCCCTCGCCCGCACCCTTGCCTTGGTACAACGCCGCGACAAGCGGGCCGAGCCTTATCTCGAAGTGACGCTGGCGGCCATCCGGCGATGTGGCGACCGCGACGAGGTGCGCGGGCTCAGCCCGCCGGCGCGTACTTGACGACTGTCTGCTCGATCGCCCCGAAGATCGAGTTGCCGGCGGGGTCGAGCATCTCGATCCGCACGCGATCGCCGAATCCGAGGAACGGGGTCGTCGCCTGCCCGCTGGCGATCGTCTCGATCATGCGCCGCTCGGCAAGGCAGGACGAGCCGGCTTGGGGGTCGCGATTCGACACCGTGCCGGAGCCGATGATGCTGCCGGCTTCGAGCTCGCGCGTCCGCGCGGCATGGGCGATCAAGGTCGGGAAATCGAAATTCATGTCGGTGCCGGCATTTGGCCTGCCGAGCAGCGTGCCGTTGAGGTGGCTGATCAGCGGCAGATGGACGGTGCGCCCGTCCCAGGCCGCACCGAGATCGTCCGGCGTCACCGCGACCGGCGAGAAGGCGGTTGCCGGCTTCGCCTGAAAGAAGCCGAAGCCCTTGGCGAGCTCGTTGGGGATGAGGTTCCGCAGGCTGACATCGTTCACCAGCATGACAAGCTTGATGTGACCCGCCGCCTGCGCCGCGGTGATCCCCATCGGCACGTCGTCGGTAATGACCGCCACCTCGGCCTCCAGATCGATGCCCCACGCCTCGTCCGCGGCCAGGATGTCGTCGCGTGGCCCGATGAAGCTGTCCGAGCCGCCCTGATACATCAGCGGATCGCCGTAGAGGCTCTGCGGCATCTCGGCCTTGCGCGCCTTGCGGACGAGCTCGGCGTGATAGAGATAGGCGGAGCCATCGGCCCATTGATAGGCGCGCGGCAGCGGCGAGGCGACGGCCGCCTGGTCGAATGGCGCTGCATCCTTCACTTGTCCATGATCGAGCAGACGCGCGATGGCGCGCAGCTCGGTGGCGCACACCGCCCAATCGTCGAGCGCCGCTTGCAGCGTGCGCGCGATGTTCGGCACCGCGACGGCGCGCCTGAGATCGCGGCTGACGACGACGAGCGTGCCGTCGCGGCCGCTTGCTTTCAGGCTGGCGAGCTTCACGACTTGTCCACCGCGCGCCAGCTTTCGGCGTAGCTGGCGAACTCGACGCCCTCGGGCAGCGTCGCGATGTCGAGCGCGTCGCGCGCATCGACCATCACCGCCACCTCGTCGGTCTCGCCCTTCTTCGGTGTCAGCATGCCCTTGAGTGCCTTGGGATGCGGCCCGTGCGTGAAGCCGCAGGGATGCAGCGTCACCATCCCGGGATGGATATTGTCGCGCGAGAAGAAGTTGCCGCGGTGATAGAAGATGACCTCGTCGAAATCGTCATTATTGTGGAAGAAGGGTACCTTGAGCGCGCCGGGATCGCTCTCGAACGGGCGCGGCACGAAGGTGCAGACGACGAAGCGGTCGGCGAGGAAGGTCGTATGCACCGAGGGCGGCAGGTGATAGCGATGGCTCATCACCGGGCGCAGATCGCGCCAGTTGATACGCACCGGCGCGAGATCGCCCTTCCAGCCGATCGCGTCGAGCGGATTGAACGGATAGGTCACCGTCGATAGCTGGTTGCGCCGCTTGATGTCGATGTGCCACGGGCCGGGGGTCTTCTGCTGCGCAAGGAACGCCGCGTCGATCGCCGGCACGTCGAGCATGGCGGGATCGAAGATGGCGTGCGCGCCGAGCATGCCCTTGTCAGGCAGCCGGTAGCCGTCATTCGTCGCCTCGATGAGAAGCGCGGTGACCGGGCCGTCGCATTCGATGCGCCACATCGTGCCGCGCGGCAGCACGATGTAGTCACCGTCGCGAAAGCGCAGATGACCGAAATCGCAGAACAGGCTGCCGCTGCCCTCATGGACGAAGATCAGCTCGTCGCCGTCGCCGTTGCGCACGAGACGATCCATGACACCGTCGGTACGCCATTGGCGAAAGCGCAGATGCGCGTTCGACAGCACCGCATCGGCCTCCCACGGCGAGGCGGCGATGGAATTGATCCGGGTGAGGTCGAAGGCGCGCGGGCGCAGCGGCCCCTCCCAGCTCGTCCAGCCGGTCGGTGGATTGGCATGGTAGAACTGCGTCGCCGGGCCGAAGAATCCTTCCTTGCCCATCTCGCGCTCGTAAGTGCCGGGCGGCAGATCGGCATGCGCCTGACGCGAGGCGATGCCCTCGACGCGCGGGAAGCTGATCCAGCTCTTCATCGCTTCATTCCTTCAACACGCCGCGGCGGATCTGGTCGAGTTCGATCGATTCGAAGAGAGCCTGGAAATTGCCCTCGCCGAACCCCTCATTGCCCTTGCGCTGGATGATCTCGAAGAAGATCGGGCCGATCACCGTCTGGGTGAAGATCTGCAGCAGCAAGCCGCCGCCTTCGGTTGGCGCACCGTCGATCAGGATGCGCTCGCGCGCCAGCCGCGCGATGTCCTCGCCATGACCCGGAAGCCGCGCGTCGACGCCCTCGTAATAGGTGTCGGGCACGGTCTGGAACGGCACGCCGCGGGCGCGCAGCGCCGCCACCGTCGCGTAGATGTCCTCGGTGCCGAGGGCGATATGCTGGATGCCTTCACCGCGATAGGCTTCGAGATATTCGGCGATCTGCGACTTGTCGTCGGCGCTCTCGTTGATCGGGATGCGGATCTTGCCGCACGGGCTGGTCATCGCCTTGGAGCGCAAGCCGGTCAGCTTGCCCTCGATGTCGAAATAGCGAATCTCGCGGAAATTGAAGAGCTTCTCGTAGAAATCCGCCCATTGCGCCATGCGGCCGCGATGGACGTTGTGGGTGAGGTGATCGACCATGGTGAGGCCGACCCCGGCCGGTCGTTGCTCGGCTCCGGGAACCGGCAGGAAGTCGACGTCATAGATGGAGCGCTCGCCATAGCGGTCGACGAGATAGATGACGCTGCCGCCGATCCCCTCGATCGCCGGGATGTTGAGCTCCATCGGCCCAACCTTCGACGGCACCGGCCGGGCGCCGAGCTCGATCGCCCGCCGATACGCCTTGGCGGCGTCGCGAACGCGGAACGCCATGGCGCAGACCGAGGGCCCATGGATGCGGGCGAAGGCCTGCGCGAAACTGTCGGGTTCGGCGTCGAGCACGAAATTGACGTCGCCCTGGCGATAGAGCGTCACGTCCTTCGAGCGGTGACGGGCTACCGCGGTGAAGCCCATCCTCTCGAAGAGCCGGGCGAGGGCGGCAGTGTCGGGGGCGGTGTACTCGACGAACTCGAAACCGTCGGTCCCCATCGGGTTGTCCCATAGGCTGGCCCCCAGGTTAGCGGCGGGTTTGCTTGCGGTACCGGCTGCCACGCTCATCTCGGGCCTCCTCGATTTAGTTTCAAATGAAACCAAATCCAAGCCCTAACTTCCCGGCAGACGAATCCGGCCTGGAGCTCGAGCGTTTCCTGCCCTATCGCTTGTCGGTGCTGACCAACCGCATCTCAACTGCGATCGCCCGCGTCTATGTCAGACGCTTCGCCCTCACCGTGCCCGAGTGGCGCGTCATGGCCGTGCTCGGCCGCTTCGGAGCGATGTCGGCGAACGCGGTCTGCGAGCGCACGGCGATGGATAAGGTGCGGGTCAGCCGAGCGGTCGCGCGTCTTGCCGCCGCCGATCGTCTCGACCGTCGCACCGATGCCGCCGACCGGCGGCGTGCGCTGCTCGAGCTGACGCCGCGCGGGCGTGCCGTCTATGACGAGATCGGCCCGCTGGCGCTTGCCGTCGAGGCCCGGCTGCTGGTGCAGCTGAGCGATGCCGACCGTGCCGATCTCGCCCGCCTGCTGCCGAAGCTCGAGGCCGTCGCCGCGACATCTTTTGCCGAGGGCTAGACCGTTTTACGGGGTTCCCATCGGCGGCAATCGCGACTATCTAGTGTTGTGGCGTCGACGCTCGATCATCGATCGCGTGTTGGCCCCACAACACATCCATTTGATCTTGCAGCCGGATGCGCAGCGCATCTCCGGGTACAGGGTTTGCGAATATGGAGACGGACGATGGCGCGCAAGAAGCAATCCGTCGGCAGCGAGTTCGTGCTGTTCGACGTTGTCTATGAGGACGGCACGCGGCTGTCGAATCGCAAGGTTCCGAGCGATGCCGTGGGCGGTCTCGATGGCGACACGCCGGCCAAGGAGATCCTCGAATCCCAGGATCAGAAGATCGCCGCGCTTTCCGGCAGGCCGCGCGGCGCCATCAAGTCGATCGCCCGCTCGTCGGGCCGCTAGGCTTTGCGGCCGCTTGCTTAGCGGGCCCCGTCGCCTGCCCAACCCGGACGCTAGTCGCGCTCGTCGGAGCCCTCGACCGGCACACCGCCCTCGGCTTCGGCTGCCTTGCGCTGCGCTGTGCGCTCCTGCTGCAGCTTAAGCTTTTCTTCCTTCTTGGCGCGTTTGGCGCGGTCGCGCTCGGCGCGCTGCTGATTGTAGTTCGGCTTAAAGGCCATTGATTCTCCTCGGCGGACGCCACCGTAAATTTCGAGCGGAACGACGCTAGACCGCAGCAGCCTTGCGAGACTTGCGGCGGATCGGCGCAATGGGCTTGGCCACGGCTTTCTCTTCGGCGGCGACCTTCTCATCGGCGGCGATCTTGGCCATGCGAAGCTCGCGCAGCCGCGCCGTCTTCAGGGCGTCCGCCTGACGCGCCTTCTCCTTGTCCTTGAGGACTTCCGCGGTGCGCTGCTGATTCTTGTTCCACAACGCCTGCGCCGCTCGGCGCGCTTCGGCGTCGCGCTGTTCCATCTTGCTCATTCTTCGCTCCTCATCATCGAGCGTGCAGCCTCAGGCCTCGGCGAAGACGAGCCTGCAGCCCGGTCTAGTAACCTTCTCGCTCCATCCGCTTGCGCAGCGCCTTGCGATGACGGCGAACCGCCTCGGCTTTCTCGCGGGCGCGCCGCTCCGATGGCTTCTCGTAGGAGCGCCGGCGTTTCATTTCGCGGAAGGTGCCTTCGCGCTGCATCTTCTTCTTGAGCACGCGAAGCGCCGAGTTGACGTCGTTATCTCGAACAAAAACTTGCATTTAGGCGGTCAGCCTTTCCTTGGCGATGCGCGGAACAGCCGCGCGGTTGGTATGATCGGCGACGGCAGCGGCCAGGCTGGACGACCTGAAACCGGCGACCGGCGCCGAAGAATGGGTCAATCGGCAGCCTGCAGGTTCGCCGCCGATTCCTTGCCGCGATCACGGGCGATCTCGTAGCTGACCTTCTGGCCCTCTTTCAGAGTGCCCATATTGGCCCGCTCGACCGCCGAGATGTGAACGAACACGTCCTTGCCGCCATCCGATGGCTGGATGAAGCCGTAGCCCTTCTGGGCGTTGAACCATTTTACCGTTCCGACAGCCATATGTTGGCCTCCGACAAATAGGGACCGCCCCGCGAAGCCGCGTGACGGATCAAACTCCGATGAGGGGCGGAAGCTGGGTCCGGCGCTCGATCGTGAGCGGGGGAGAGCAGGCCGAACCGACACGAGTCGATTATGCTAAGATAAGCCAAATACGCCAATTTCGCAAGATCAAGCACCGATCGACGCCCGATCGGGCTGGCTGCCCGACCGGCCGGGCGGGTGCGCGGTCCAGCTAGCGCCGCATGACCTCGACAAGGGCGGCGCAACGCTCGGCCCGCTGCACGAGATAACGATCTCGCATCGCCTCGAAATCGCGATATTCGAGCGCTTTTGCCCTGGTGTCGATCTGCCGCGCGGCGACGACGTCGAGGACGACTTCAAAGCTCTCGACCGCGACCACGGTTACGAGGCCGGTGCCGGCGCCAAAGACCGCGGCGGCCACCGAGTACATCGTGAGGTTGACGATGACAACATCGACGAAGGCGTCGCGCAGCGTACGCGGCCCGACGAAACCAAGCATGACGAAGGGTCCGGCCGGCACACCACGGGCGCAGAAGGCGAGGCCGAGATCGCGCTGCTCGGCCGGCAGCCCGAAAGCGGAAGCGCGGTCGTAGTAGCCGAACAGCCCCGCCGTGCTGTTGATCGAGAAGCGCTCGACGGCCCGCCGCATCCCCGCGAGGTCGCCGATCACGGCGCTCGCTATCGCCGAGAGCGGCTCGTTTACGAGATTGCTGACGACGTTGCCGAGATTGCCATCCGCGGGCGGACCAGCCGAGAGTTCGATGATAGCCGGGGCGGATTTTGGGCCGATGCTGTCGATATGGCGATAGATGAAGCCGTTCATCGCGAAAATCGCCCGATTGTAGCGCTCCAGCAGCGACGGCGGCTCGGCGGCGTCGGCGGGAGCGGCCGCCCCCGCCGGCCCGGCGGCGAGCAGGACGATCAACCCGACCGCGGCGAGAGCGACGGACCGGCTCACCAAGCTCATCGCCATCTGTCGTCTCCGCGCGAGAACGAGAATAAGGCCGGTACTCGCCAGGGTCGCCCCGCGCCGGAGCGCTTGCCCTGTCCTGTCCGCATGCTATAAGCCTCTCGCGTTACAACCAAGGGGAAGCCGCGGGTTGGCGGGCAATCCAGCGATTCTGGTCCTCAACGGGCCTAACCTCAATCTGCTCGGCTTGCGCGAGCCGGAAATCTATGGCCATGAGACGCTGTCGGATATCGAGGAGGCGTGCCTCGAAAGCGCCGCCGCGCTCGACCTCACCGTCGATTTTCGTCAATCCAACCATGAGGGCCAGCTGGTCGACTGGATCCATGAAGCGCGGCAGACCGCCGACGGCATCATCCTCAATGCGGGTGCCTTTTCGCACACCTCGATCGCCATACTCGATGCGCTCAACGCCGCGGCCCTGCCGGTCATCGAGGTGCATCTCTCGAACATTTATCGGCGCGAGGAATTCCGCCACAATTCCTATGTAAGCCGGGCGGCGCGCGGGGTCATCTGCGGCCTCGGCGGACAGGGCTATGAACTCGCACTCACGGCGCTGGCGCGCATCCTGCGCAGCGCCGATTGACTGCGGCGGCTGACAGGGATTTTTCACTAATATGTCGAAACAGGGTGATCCAGCAACCGATCGGCCGGCCGGCGATGTGCCGGGGGACTTGGCCGTCGACAATACGCTCGTGCGCACCCTTGCGGCGCTGCTCGCCGAAACCGGCCTCTCGGAGATCGAATATGCCGTCGGCGATCGCCGCATCCGCGTCGCGCGCAACGCCGCCGCGGTGTCGCTCGCGCCCGCCGCGGCGAACGCCGCGGCACCAGCGCCCAGCGGGGCGGCGGCACCGGCCGAGCCCTCCCTCGCCGCCCATCCCGGTGCCGTCAAGGCGCCGATGGTCGGCACCGTCTATCTCTCGCCGCAGCCCGAGGCGCCGCCTTTCGCCAAGCTCGGCGACATGGTGAGCGCGGGTCAGCCGCTGCTCATCATCGAGGCGATGAAGGTGATGAATCAGATCCGCGCGCCGCGCGCCGGACGCTTGGCGCAGATCCTCGTCGAAGACGGCGCTCCCGTCGAGTACGGCGAGGTCGTGATGGTCCTCGAATAGACCGCCCCCTTCGCCAGACCGTCCCCGCCACCGCAAGCGAGATCGGGAAGAGATGTTCGAGAAGATCCTGATCGCCAACCGCGGCGAGATCGCGCTGCGCATCCATCGTGCCTGCCGCGACATGGGCATCAAGACGGTGGCCGTCCATTCGACCGCCGACGCCAACGCCATGCATGTCCGCCTCGCCGACGAAAGCGTCTGCATCGGGCCGCCTTCGGCGCGCGATTCCTATCTCAACGTTCCGGCCATCCTGTCGGCGGCGACCATCACCGGCGCCGAGGCGATTCATCCCGGTCTCGGCTTTCTCTCCGAGAACGCCAATTTCGCCGCGATGGTCGAGGAACACGGCTTCACCTTCATCGGGCCGACGCCCGAGCATATCCGCATGATGGGCGACAAGGTGGAGGCCAAGGCGGCGGCGCTCCGCCTCGGCATCCCGACTGTGCCCGGCTCGGCCGGCGCCGTCGGCAGCGTCGAGGCTGCTATCCCGGAAGCGGCGCGCGTCGGCTATCCCGTCCTCATCAAGGCCTCGGGCGGTGGCGGCGGGCGCGGCATGAAGGTGGCGCATGACGAGCGCGACCTGCGTCAGCTCCTGCCGCAGGCGCAAAACGAGGCCAAGGCCTATTTCGGCAACGATGCCGTCTATCTCGAGCGTTATCTGCAACGGCCTCGCCACATCGAGATTCAGATCCTCGCCGATGGCCGCGGCAACGTCATCCATCTCGGCGAGCGTGATTGCTCGCTGCAACGCTCGCACCAGAAGCTGCTCGAGGAGGCGCCCTCGCCGGCACTCAACACCGAGCAGCGCGACCGGCTCGGTCAAGTAGCGACCAACGCGATGCGCAAGCTCGGCTATCGCGGCGCCGGCACGCTCGAATTCCTCTTCGAGGAGGGCGAGTTCTTCTTCATCGAGATGAACACGCGGCTGCAGGTCGAGCATCCGATCTCCGAGGCGATCAGCGGCATCGACATCGTGCGCGAGCAGATCCGCATCGCCGCCGGCGCCGAGCTCGGCTACCGCCAGGAGGATGTCGTGCTCAACGGCCACGCGATCGAATGCCGCATCAATGCCGAGAATCCCGAGACGTTCATGCCGTCGCCCGGCCGCATCACCGGCTACCATACGCCTGGCGGCCTCGGCGTGCGCATCGACAGCGCTCTCTATCAGGGCTACACGGTGCCGCCGAACTACGACAGCCTGGTCTCCAAGCTGATCGTCCATGGCGCCAGCCGCAATGAGTGCCTGATGCGGTTGCGCCGCGCCCTCGAGGAATACGTCATCGTCGGCATCGAGACGACGATCCCGCTGCATCAACGGCTCGTGCACGCCCCCGACTTCATCGATGGCAGCTACGACATCCATTGGCTGGAGCGCTTCGTCGGGCGGGAGGTCGCGGGCTGAGCGCGCTTCGCTCGCACCGATGGTAACGCTGACGCCCGAAATCCTGCTCCAGGCCTATGCCGCCGGCATTTTCCCGATGGCGGAGTCCGCGGCGGAGCGCGAGCTCTTCTGGGTCGATCCGGTGCGCCGCGGCATCCTGCCGCTCGATCGCTTCCACGTGCCGAGCCGGCTGCGTCGCACGGTGCGCAGCGGTCGCTTCGCCATACGCTGCAACAGCGCCTTCGAGGCGGTGATGCGCGGCTGCGCCGAGGCGACCGGCGAGCGCCCGCAGACCTGGATCAATGACGAGATCATCAGCCTCTATACCGCGCTCTTCCACCGCGGCGCGGCGCATTGCGTCGAATGCTGGGTCGGCGACACGCTGGTCGGCGGCCTCTACGGCGTGCAGCTCGGCGCCGCCTTCTTCGGCGAAAGCATGTTCAGCCGCGCCACCGATGCCAGCAAGGTGGCGCTCGTCCACCTCGTCGCACGGTTACGCTGCGGTGGCTTTCAGCTGCTCGACACCCAATTCGTCACCGAGCACCTGCAGCGCTTCGGCGCAATCGAGATACCGCGGCGCGAGTACCATGCGAGGCTGGCGGCGGCGCTGCGCCAGCAGGCTCACTTCGTCTTGACGCTGCCCGTAGAGACGGCAGGCGATCCGCTGGCAGTCCTGCAGTCGAGCACGCCGACGTCGTAGACCGGATTCTCGAGCGCCGACAGCGCCGGACTCGACTTGAACATCCAACCGCTGAAGACCGGCGTCGCGCCAGCCGAGGCACTACCCGGCAGGATCTCGTCGATCTGCAGGAAGGCGGCCGTCTCCGGCGGCTCTTCGGGCGGCCGCTTGACGCAGGCGCGGGCGGTGATGACCAGCCCGCCGAAGCGGACGCTTTGATCGAGCGGCGCCTCGATCGTCGAGATGCGTGCCGTCGTCTTGTCGAGCCCTTGCAGGATGGCGACAGTTTCGCCGTGCGCGGTGCCACCAGCCAAAATCGTCATGATCGCCATGGCGGCGAGCACGAAGGCTCCGGGCGACGCGTGACGAGGGAGCAAACGCAAGCTCAGGATTTCTTGTAGGGATTGATCAGCCCGTCGAGCAGCGCTTGGACGACGCGGCGGAACTGCGCCTCGTCGCAGCCCATCAGCACGGCGTCCTCGAGCGCGTCCTGCGCCATGTCGCGCAGCTCGGCGAGATTCTCGTTCAGCACCTTGATCTTCTCGACGCAGGAGACCGGCTCGCCTTCGGGCGTCCGCCACACCGTTCCGGTCAGCGATTCCTTGCTCACGACCCGGCCTCCATCAGGCAACGCGGCAGGCTGGTCGGGCGACGCGCTACTTTGGCTTGTCGGCGTCGCCATCGCCCTTCTTCTGCTGGCCCTGGCTGAAGATGTACTGGCCGATCAGGTTTTCAAGGCTCATCGGCGACTGGGTGAACTTGATGACGCCGCCGGGCTTGAGCACGTCGTCGGCAGCGCCCGGCACGATGGCGAGAAACTTGTCGCCGAGCAACCCGCTCGACAGGATCTCGGCCACCGAGTCGCTCGGCAACTTGATCGTCGGATCGATGCTCATCTTGACGACGGCGAGGAAGGTCGTCGGATCGAGGGTCTCCGAGATGATGCTGCCGACCTTGATACCGCTGATCCGGACGTCACCGCCCTCGCGAATCCCCTCGATGCGGTCGAACTTCGCGGTCAGCTCATAACCCGACACCGCACGCACCTGGCTGGTGCTGTAGGCGAAGAAGAGAAAGACGGCGGCGATGACCAGCACCACGGCGCCCATCACGGTCTCGATGACATTACGGCTCATGCGGCCCCTCTGGCCGATTCATACGGCCCTTTTGCTTGATGTGGCATCTCGGCAGGCTCAATTCGGCTTCCACGGCTCGTAATCACCGCTCGCCGGCGCGCGATGACCCCCGCGCAGCAGCGAGCCGGGCGGGCGATAGGCAAGCGGCGTGCCGCTGAGATTGGGCTGATGCTCCTTCTGCCAGGCATAATGCGGCCACTGGCCGGCTTGCGGCGGCGTATCGACGGTGTGGTGGAGCCAGGCATGCCATTGCGGCGGCACGCGCGACGCCTCGACCTCGCCATTATAAAGCACCCAGCGCCGCTCGCGGCTCGGCATGCCGCCGCCGCGAACCAGCTTCCGGCCACCCTTCTCCCTGTAGTATCGATTGCCGAGCTGGTCGGTGCCGACCAGCTCGCCCCGCCACCATGTGAACAGCCGCGTGCCGATGGTCATGCGCGTTCAGACATTCCCGCCTATGGCGACCGCACCGACGGCCGCTCCAGATTTTGTCGGCGCGGACTATTGCACCGCTCGGCGCCCCGCGTCCAGCCCGCAGGAACGGCGGGGATCACGTCCGACGCATCGCCGCTGCGACGACGCCGCCGGCAGATCGCGCGGCGCGATGCCACAATCCGTCGCGCCGGCGCGGCGGCACGGAGCGGCTGCCGAATCGCCGCCGCGCTTCGTTGCAGATTTATCTCATCTAGTAGGCCGTCTCAATTCGACCTACAAAATCTGGTTGCACCATTCGCCAGTTGTGGCAGACTTATCGACCTGCATTGGACGGTGAATTGAGGCGCTTGAGCGGATAAAACCCAGACAACGTCACTTCCTCTCTTAGATTGCGTCGTCAGAGGTCAAGTCTCCATCGGTCACAGACCAATGATTGTGAGACAACTGATCTGTTTTTCCAAGTTATCAGAGCTTTGAACGAAATACTGGTCCGGATGCCGCGAGACGAATAGTCGTCTTCGGTCGACTCGCCATGGGCTTATTTCTGTTTGACCCCATCGGGTTAGCTAAATCATCTAATTTGATATCTAAAAAGATCTTGCATTCGCCGCAAAGAAACCACATCCTGTCGATCGTGTGGCCGAACCCACTAGATGTTGAATCGTTCGGTTGAAATCATCGGCAAGGGGGGAGTTCGTATGCGTATCGCTCGTCGGTTCACCAAGGCGGGGCAGGATCCCTACGCAGCCGTCGCGTTCCGAACCACCTCGAGCGAGATTCGCAATCCCGACGGCTCCGTCGTCTTCCAGCTTGCCGATATGGAAGTGCCGGCCGAGTGGAGTCAGGTCGCCTGCGACATCCTCGCCCAGAAATATTTCCGCAAGGCCGGCATTCCGGCGCGTTTGAAGCCGGTCGCCGAGAGCGACGTTCCGGCCTGGCTGTGGCGGCGCGCCGCCGACGAGGACGGGCTTGCGGATCTGCCGCCGACCAAGCGCAGCGAGGCCGAGCGCAGCGCCAAGCAGGTCTTCGACCGCCTCGCCGGAACCTGGACCTATTGGGGCTGGAAGGGCGGCTATTTCGACGCCGAGGATGACGCCGCGGCCTATTTCGACGAGATGCGCTTCATGCTGTGCCGCCAGATGGCGGCGCCCAACTCGCCGCAATGGTTCAATACCGGTCTGCATTGGGCCTATGGCATCGACGGCCCAGCCCAGGGCCACTACTACGTCGATTTCCGCACCGGCGAGCTGGTCGCCTCGCAGAGCGCCTACGAGCATCCGCAGCCGCATGCCTGCTTCATCCAGTCGGTCGCCGACGACCTCGTCAACGAGGGCGGCATCATGGATCTTTGGGTGCGCGAGGCGCGGCTCTTCAAATACGGCTCCGGCACCGGCTCGAACTTCTCTAAGCTGCGCGGCGCCAATGAGCGCCTGTCGGGCGGCGGCCGCTCCTCGGGCTTGATGAGCTTCCTCAAGATCGGTGACCGCGCCGCCGGCGCCATCAAGTCGGGCGGCACGACGCGGCGCGCCGCCAAGATGGTGACGGTCGACATCGACCATCCCGACATCGAGGAATATATCGACTGGAAAGTGCGCGAGGAGCAGAAGGTCGCCGCCTTGGTCGCCGGCTCCAAGCTCGCCAACAAGCATCTCAACCTCGTCATGCTTGCCTGCGTCGAGGGTGAGGCGCTCGGCGAGGATCGTTTCGTCCCGGCCAAGAATCCGGCGCTGAAGCGCGAGGTCCGGGCCGCTCGCCGCGCCATGATTCCCGAGAACTATGTGCAGCGCGTCATCGAGTTCGCGCGCCAGGGCTACACGGCGATCGACTTCAAGACCTATGACACGGATTGGGATTCGGAAGCCTATCTCACCGTGTCGGGGCAGAATTCCAACAATTCCGTCCGCCTCAACAACGATTTCATCGAGCGCGTCCTCGCCGATGGCGAGTGGCACCTGACGCGGCGCATCGACGGCAAGATCGCCAAGACCGTCAAGGCGCGCGATCTCTGGGAGAAAGTCGCCTACGCCGCCTGGGCCTCGGCCGATCCCGGCGTGCAATACGACACCACCATCAACGAGTGGCATACCTGCCCGGCGAGCGGCCGCATCAACGCGTCCAACCCGTGCTCGGAATACATGTTCCTCGACGACACGGCGTGCAATCTCGCCTCGCTCAACCTGCTGACCTTCCGCGCCGCCGATGGCAGCTTCGATACCGCGAGCTTCGAGCACGCGACTCGGCTGTGGACCGTGACGCTCGAGATCGCCGTGCTGATGGCGCAATTCCCCTCCAAGGAGATCGCCAAGCTCTCCTACGAGTACCGCACGCTCGGCCTCGGCTATGCCAATATCGGCGGCCTCTTGATGGCGATGGGCCTCGGCTATGACAGCGCCGAAGGCCGCGCGCTCTGCGCCGCGATCACCGCGTTGATGACCGGCACGGCCTATGCGACCTCGGCCGAGATGGCCGAGGAGCTCGGCCCCTTCCCCGGCTTCGCCGCCAATCGCGAAGCGATGCTGCGCGTCATCCGCAATCATCGCCGTGCCGCGCATGGCGAGCACGGCGGCTATGAGGCGCTCTCCATCCCGCCCGTCCCGCTCGACGCCGAGAATTGCCCGGATGACGGCCTGGTGGCGGCGGCGCGGGCCGCCTGGGATGCCGCGCTCGCGCTCGGCACCGCGCATGGCTACCGCAACGCCCAGGCGACGGTGATCGCGCCGACCGGCACGATCGGCCTCTTGATGGATTGCGACACGACCGGCGTCGAGCCCGATTTCGCTCTCGTCAAGTTCAAGAAGCTCGCCGGCGGCGGCTATTTCAAGATCATCAACCGCATGGTGCCGCAGGCGCTCGCCGCGCTCGGCTACAGCGCGAGCGAGGCGGCCGCCATCGAGCGCTATGCCGTCGGCCATGGCACGCTGGCGGGGGCGCCCGGCATCAACCACGAGACGCTGCGCGCCAAGGGCTTCGGCGACGCCCAGATCGATGCGGTCGAAGCCGGCCTCGCCGCCGCTTTCGACATCAAGTTCGCCTTCAACAAATGGACGCTGGGCGAGACGTTCTGCACCGAGATACTTGGCCTGACCTCGGCTCAGCTCGACGACATCAGCTTCGATCTGCTGACCGCCCTCGGCTTCAGCCGGTCCGAGATCGAAACCGCCAATACCTATTGCTGCGGCGCCATGACCTTGGAGGGCGCGCCCCACATCAAGGACGAGCATCTGCCGGTCTTCGATTGCGCCAGCCCGTGCGGCCGCATCGGCAAGCGGTCGCTGTCGGTCGACAGCCACATCCTGATGATGGCGGCGGCGCAGCCCTTCATTTCGGGCGCCATCTCGAAGACGATCAACATGCCGAACTCGGCCACGGTCGAGGGCTGCAAGGACGCCTACATGCTGTCCTGGCGGCTCGGCCTCAAGGCGAACGCGCTCTACCGCGACGGCTCGAAACTGTCGCAGCCGCTGCAATCCTCGCTGCTCGCCGACGAGGACAGCGAGGACGCCATCGCCGACATGCTCGAGCAGACCCCGGCCCAGCGTGCCCCGGTCCTCGCCGAACGCATCGTCGAGCGGGTGATCGAGCGCGTCGTCGAGCACCAGCGCGCCGAGCGGCGCAAGCTGCCGGGCCGCCGCAAGGGCTATACGCAGAAGGCGATCGTCGGCGGCCACAAGGTCTATCTGCGCACCGGCGAGTACGAGGATGGCGGCATCGCCGAGGTCTTCATCGACATGCACAAGGAAGGCTCCGCCTTCCGCTCGCTGATGAACAATTTCGCCATCGCCATCTCGATCGGACTGCAATACGGCGTGCCGCTCGAGGAGTTTGTCGAAGCCTTCACCTTCACCCGCTTCGAGCCGGCCGGCATGGTCGAGGGCAACGATACGATCAAGATGGCGACCTCGCTGCTCGACTACATCTTCCGCGAACTCGCGATCTCCTATCTCGGGCGCAGCGACCTCGCCCATGTCCAGCCCGCCGACCTCCTGCCCGATTCGCTCGGCAAGGGCGTCAGCAAGGAAGGCCTGCCGGATATCGATGGCGGCCGCAAGGAGATGGCCGCCGTCGTCCAGCGCGTCGCCTCGAACGGCTACGTGCGCAACAAGCTGACTGTCTTCCAAGGCGGCAACGCGCCCAAGATGGCCGCCTCTGGCGGTCTCGATATGGCGGGTGCGCTGCCCAGCGCTCTGGCCGCCGGCGCAACGGCGACGGCAACCAGCTTCACCAGCTACATGCAGGCGACGACGGCGCTAGCGACCGCCGACACGCGGATCGAGCAGATCC
>WNFM01339244.1_pt1 | contig 19397 bp, 12 predicted proteins | sample 5400271 | NCBI WGS metagenome assembly WNFM01 (sample SAMN13153352, study PRJNA577476) | soil metagenome | isolation source: 60 cm saprolite on Douglas fir-dominated hillslope | place: USA:California | collected 2013-09-17 | reverse complement strand
CAGACCGGTCTCCGGGTCGTTCAGGATCAGCAGTCCCGAGATATAGGGAAGACCGCGCGCCGCATTGCCGGGGTATCCGCTCACCCACTTCACCCCGGCTGCGCGCAGCGCCGGGATGCTGGCCGGCATGGCATGGATGAAGCTGTCGCCGCCGGGCGGGCCGGGATGGATCCCCGGCTTGGGGGGCATCTCGGTCCGGCCCGCGCCCCTTTCGCGAAACGCCGCTTCGAGACGCTCGATGATCTCGGGCATCGTCACGCCGGCCGCCTCGACGTCGGCGCGCGACAGGTAAAGGATGTCGATCGCCTTCGGCATCGTTGCGCTCCTTCAGCGCCCGGACAGGCGCGGCCCCGCGCCGGCGTCGCCGGTCAGGGTGACCGTGCGGGTCGGGAAGGCGAGTTGGATCTTCTCGCTCCGATAGCGCGCCGCCAACCGCTTGATGAACTCGTGCCGCACGCGGGTGATCCCGAGGAAGTCGGCGGCGCGCAGAACCACCACCAGGTTGAGGCCGCTCTCGCCAAAGCTCTGCAGCCGCGCCGACGGCTCGAAGCCGCGCACCCCGCCCTCGACGGTGCGCATCACCTCGCGGGCGACGTCGAGCGTCACCCGCTCGACCGTCTCGAGGTCGCTGTCGGCATGCACGGTGATGTTGACGTTGGTCGCCACCTGCGGGTCGAGAAGGGAGTAATTGGTGATCACGCTTCCCGCCAGCTTGGTGTTCGGCACCACCACGATGCTGTTGGCGAGCGTCCGGATCCAGGTGCTGCGCCAGCCGAGACGAACGATCGTCCCCTCCTCGACGTTTTCCAGCTTCACCAGGTGACCCGGCTCGATCGGTTTGTCGACCACCATGTAGATGCCGGCGAACAGGTTGGCGAGCGTCTCCTGAAGCGCCAGCGCCACCGCCAGCGAGCCGACGCCGAGCGAGGCGAGCAAAGGTGTGATTGAAATCCCGAGGCTGTCGAGAAAGATCAGCAGCCCGAGGCCGATGATGACCCCGCGCACCACCCCCTGGATCAGGCCGCGCGCCCCCTGCAGGACGATCGAATCGCGCGTCAGCCGATCGAGGATGCCCGAGGTGACCCGGTCGAGGAAGAGGACCAGCGCCAGGACGACGGAGAAGGCGAACAGCACATCGAAGCCGCGATCCCATTCGGGGGAGAGCGGCAGGATCCGATCGAGCAGCAGCAATCCGCTCGCCGCGATGGCGATCGACGTCGGCCACGACAGCGCCCGGACCAGGACGTCATCCCAGCTCCACGACGTTCGGAGGGCGACGCGCCGCAGCGCGCTGAACAGGATCCGCCTCGCGATCCAGAAGAAACCGATCCAGAGGACGAACGCGATGAAGCCTTCGACCCAGAGAGAAAGCTGCGGGTCAGTCATGGACCGGCTCAACAGGTCGGGCATGCCAGAAACCTCCGGAGCCGCAAGGATAGTCGATTCGGGCGGCAAGCCGAAGATCTCCCCGCGACGAAAATTTCCGCTTGACAGCGCGCCGCCGCGCCGTATACTCGGAATGTCAGCCCGCATCCGCAGTTGATCCGCCCCCGAAGCAGAATAAATCGCCCCGGAACAATCGCTCCAATACGGCTCGCCCCCGCCATCGAACAAGACCCAGGCGCCCGCCCCCGAAGAGGCGCATCATGCCCGGACCAAGACCCGACCCGGTGCTCCACGGACCGACCCATCTCACCATCCTTCCGACCTATCGCTGCACCGCCGCCTGCGCGCAGTGCTGCTTCGAGAGCAACCCACACGTCGAGGGGCGGATCCCGATCGAACGGCTGCTCGATTACATCGATCAGGGGGCCCGCGATTTCCCGACGCTGCGGCTGGTCGTCTTCTCGGGGGGCGAGTGCTTTCTGCTGCGCGACGATCTCGATCGGGCGATCGCGCGGGCCGCGTCGCACGGCTTTCTGACCCGGTGCGTCACCAACGGCTACTGGGCGACCTCGCTGGGCGACGTCGCGCCGCGCGGCGCGGGAGCGGATCGAGCCGCTGTACCGGGCCGGGTTGACCGAGCTGAACTTCAGCACCGGCGACGACCACCAGAAATTCGTCCCGTTCGATCGGGTGGTCCACGGGGCGGTGACGGCCGCCGAGTTCGGCATGCAGGCTCTCATCGTCGTGGAGGGGTCGCAGGAGGCCCGCTTCACCATGAAGGACGTCGTGGCCCACCCCGGGCTGGCGGTGTTCCTCGCGTCGAGCCCGGCCCGCGGACGTCTGCACCTGCTCAACAACGTCTGGATCCCGTTCCAGGACGATGCCGCGCTCACGCAGGCCGATGGGATCTATCGCCGGCGCGATCGGCTGGAGCGGTTCGAAGGGTGCGACAACGTCCTCGACAACATGGTGGTGACGCCGCACGAGCAGCTGGCTTCATGCTGCGGGCTGACCTTCGAGCATATTCCCGAGATGAAGCTGGGCGACGCGCGGGCGCGCACCCTGCGCGAGCTGTACGACAGCCAGATGGAAGACTTCATCAAGATCTGGCTGAGGGTCGAGGGGCCGGAGAAGATCTTCGACTTCGCGGTCCGCAAAGACTCCCGCCTGACCTTCCCCGACGGCGCGACGCACCCCTGCCAGAGCTGCGCCGCCCTGTTCCTCAACCCCCGCGTCCGCGAGGTGCTCCAGGCGCACTATCTCGAGAAGGTGCCGGAGGTGATGTTCCGATACCAGATGATGCGCTCGCTCGAGCGTCGATCCGATCCGAGCTTCGCCCCCGAACCGGAAGGAGCCGCCGGTCATGTCGGCTTCGGGGCCTGAGACCAGGCCATCGATTCGAAGGGGGCATCCATGAAGCGCAGAACGTTCATCCAGAGAGGTTCGATCGGACTGGGGGCGATCCTGGTCGGCGGCGGAGGGGCCGATCGGCTGCTCGAGCGCGAAGGCGGCAAGCGCAGGGTCTACGGGATTCCCGACAGCGTCAAGCGGCGCACGCCGCTCGAGCACAACCTGGCGAGATACTCGCTGGCGCAGAGCGACCTGCCGCCCGAAGCCTGGCAGGATGTCGTCGCCCTGGGCCTCCTGGCCCAGGATGTCTTCGAGAACCCCAAAGTCGCCGAAGCGTTCAGCCGCAACCCGCGCGCCTATCTCAAGACGATCGGCATGGAGGACGTGGATCTCGACCCGGCGACCGCCGAGGTCAAGCTCGCCCTGGCGCTCGGGGACCCCGAGATACGCGGCGCCGTCGAGCGGGCCGACCCGAAGGCGTTCATCGAGGCGGCCGAGCGGAAGGGGCTCCTGCGCACCCCCGAGCCGTCGCAGCTCGCGACCAGGCTGAGCGAGCAGATCAACACTCTCCAGACGCAGCTGGGCCCCGGCCCTTCTCCGGAATCGTGCACCGTCTACGCCGTTTGTCTGGCCATCGTCGTGCTCGGTGTCTGGATCTACGTCGGCGCGGTGCAGGACGTCGTGGTGGCCGTCGCCGGCGTCGCCATGGTGAGTCTCTACGCCTCGGTCGTGGCCTGGGTCACGGCGTGGGGGGGCGAGCACCACAAGCGATCGATGATCTGGGAGGTCGGCCAGGCCCCGTCGTTCCGGCTCGCCGGCGTGCTGGGCGGCGAGGTCTTCGCCGGGGAGGTCGCGGGCACCTTTATCGACACCCACGTCGAGAAGGTCGCCGCGGCGGTCGAGACGCTTCCGTTCTACCGGGACAACACCACCCTCGAGCCGGCGCGGCTGCGGGATCTGATCAAGACGCAGATGCTGAGGCAGCTGAGCGGTCATGCCGTCATCGACGCGGCGCCGATCCAATGAGCACGCGAACTGCGGAACCTCCCGCGATCGCGCTTCTGGCACGGGTTTCGGGGCGGTTCCTGCCGACGTTCCGGAACCGGCCCGTGGGGAGCGAGCGGGTGACCTGCGTCGCGGCGCCGCAGGGCGGGCTGCGCCTTTCGGCCGAGACCGATCTGTCGATCGACCGATTCGAGCTGCGTCAGTCGGTCGAGGCCCGGTTCGATTGCGCCCTGCGGCCGCTCTCCTGTATGGTAACGGCAACCAGCGGATCCCATCGGATGTCTCTCGAGCTCCAGATTCATGGTGCCAGCGCCGAGGTCCGCTGCACGCTCGACGGCGAGACGCAGACACGATCGATGCCGAACCCGGACCGGCCGTTGCTTCTGATCGACAACTGCTTCGCGCTGCATGCCTTCGCGGCGGTCGTGGCGGGCGGTGGTGCCGGGCCGTCGTCCGTCTTCAATTCGATCCCGGCCTGCGACAGCCTGAAGGTGACGGCCCCGGGCGCGGGGCCGATTCTGATGGGCGGCCACGATCTTGGAACTCCGGACATCACCTTGCGCCTCGCCAAGGAGGTCGAGGAGCATGCCTGGCTCCGTGATGGCTGGGTCGAGCGTCTCGCGCTGCCGCAGGCGCAGATGCGCATTGACTGGTGTCCTGAAGCTTCCCCGGCTTCCCTTCAAGGAGGGTCACGATGACCGACACGATGGCGTTCGATGCGCCCTGGGATCAGAGGCTCGTCATGATCACCACTCTCTGCACGATCGTCCTGCTGGGCGCAGCCGCGCTTCTGGTCTGGGTCGGGCTCACCCGGATCCCGGTGACACCCGTCCGGGTCTTCTTCCTTCTGAACGGGCTTCTTCCGATCGCCATTCTGGCCTTCTGCGCCATGCTGGCTCCCCGGGGGTATCAGATCCGGAACGGCACGCTTCGCATCGAGCGATTCGTCGGGTCGATCGATATCCCGCTGGAAGCGATCGACGCCGTCGAGGCGCTTCCGGCGCAGCAAGTCGCCGGCTCCCGGCGCACCATGGGCAACGGCGGCCTGTTCGGCTATTACGGCCGGTTCCGCAATGCGGCGCTCGGCGAATTCCGGATGTACGCGACGCGGGGTGACGGCTACGTTCTGCTCCGGGGGCGAACGCCGTACGTGCTGACGCCGCAAGCACCGGAGCTTTTCATCCAGGCGGTGAACCGCGAGCGCGCGTCGATCCATGGCAGCTGACCGCGCCCGCGCGAGGGTGCCGCTCCGTCCTGGAGAAAGTGCGATGAAGCAGACGCCCGGCATCGCCGCGGTCGTTCTTGCGGCCGTGGCGCTCCTCGGCGCCGCCGCGGCGCCGCAGGGGCCGGCGGGCGTTCGGCGTCAGCAGGTCGCCGAGAGGCTGGTCGACCGTCTGGCGGCGGGCGATTTCACCGGGGCCGGCGCGGAGTTCGACGAGGCGATGCGGACGGCGCTGCCGCCGGCCAAGCTCGCCGGGGTCTGGGTCGCGCTCAAGGGCCAGGCCGGAGCGTTCCAGGGGCGCGGCGGCACCCGGCCGGGCCGGGAGGCGGGGTACGACATGGTCTTCGTCACCTGCCGCTTCGCGAGCAGGCCCCTCGACGCGAAGGTGGTCTTCGACGATGCCGGAAAGATCGCGGGGCTCTTCTTCGCTCCCTCGGCTGCGGCGCCCGCGCCCGGAGAGACGTCAATGGCTCCCTATGCCACCCCGGCCGCCTTCAAGGAAAAGGAAATCCGGGTCGGGTCAGGGCAGTGGGTCCTCCCCGGGACGCTCACGCTGCCGGCCGGCGCCGGGCCGTTCCCCGCTCTGGTCCTGGTGCACGGATCGGGGCCGCTCGATCGGGACGAAACGGTCGGGCCGAACAAACCGTTCCGCGACATCGCGGCGGGGCTGGCCAGCCGCGGGGTCGCCGTCCTGCGGTACGACAAGCGGACGCTGGCGCACAAGGCGGCGATGGCGGCGCTGCCTGAACAGGTCACGCTCAAGGAAGAGACGATCGACGACGCCGTGGCGGCGGTGGCGCTGCTGCGGGCCGAGAGGACGATCGACGCCGGCCGGCTGTTCCTCCTGGGGCACAGCCTGGGCGGAATCGCGGTGCCGCGGATCGGCGCGCTCGATCCGAAGATCGCCGGGTTCATTCTCTGCGCGGCGCCGAGCCGGCCGCTCGAAGAGATCATCCTGGATCAGATCACCTACATCGCGGGGCTCGATGGCGACATCTCGGCCGAGGAGCGGGAGAGGCTCGACGAGATGCAGATTCAGATCAAGCGTCTGCGGGCCCGGGGGACCGCCGGAGACCCGATCGAGGGAGAGCTTCCTCTGGGGCTGAGCCGGGCCTACTGGTCGGACCTGTCGCGCGGGACCGAGCCGGCTGCGACCGCCCGGCTGCGACAGCCGCTTCTGGTGCTGCAGGGGGGGCGGGACTACCAGGTGACGACGGTCGATTTCGATGGCTGGAAGAGGGCCCTGGCCGCCAGGAGCGGCGTCGAGATGAAACTGTTCCCCGACCTCAACCACCTCTTCATGGCCGGCTCCGGCAAGAGCCGTCCGGAGGAATATCAGACTCCGGGCCATGTCGCCCCCGAGGTGGTCGAGACGATCGCCCGCTGGATCAAGGCGCGCGGCTGAGCGGCGCGGCGAAGGCACCGCGACGGCTCGCGGGGTTCCGGTCGACGACGGGGGCAAATAGGGGTATTGTCAGGTCACCGAAATCTTCGCAGACCATCAGGGGGAGACTCCGATGATCGCAATCCGTCGTTGGCCCGGCCTCCTGCCGGCGGGGCTCGTGGTTCTCCTGCTGCTGCCGTCCAACGGAAACGCCGGGGGGCCGAAGCCGGACGTCCATGCGCCGTCGCTCGTCGAAAAGGTCACGAGCGAGCTGGTTCTGATCGAAGCGTACGTCACCGACCTGCGCGGACAAGCGCTGAAGGGGCTCGACGCCGGGAGCTTCGTGCTCCTGGTCGACGGCAAGGTCGCGCCGATCGCATCGCTCGAATACCGCGAGGTCGGTCCCGAAGCGGCTGCCGGCGGTCCCGGCGCGGCTCCGGAGGAGGCCCAGGCTCTTCCCGAGCCGGCGGCGCCCCGGGCGAGCCGGCGCTTCGTCCTTTACTTCGAAGACGATCTCTCGGCGGCCCAGGGTCTCACCATGGCGCGCCGGGCCGCCGCGAAATTCATCGACGCCGATCTGCTCCCCACCGACCAGGTGGCCCTCGTGGCCCACGGGAAGCAGGTCCGCGTCCTGTGCGATTTCACGACCGACCGCGCGACGCTCCTTCGCGCCCTCGATCGGAGCCTCGAAGACCCGGGGCGGGGCTCCACCTTTTCTCTCGACCTGCTGGAGAACGAGAAGGTCCTGCGGGAGAACTGGCGGGATACGCCGTCGACCGGCGGCAACGTCTTTGTCAACGACATCCACGGGGCCGGCTCAACCACCAGCATCGCCGTGCTGCGCGTCGACACCCTCATCTCGACCTTCGCGAAAGAAGACGCGGCCCGGGTCCGTCGCTCGCTCGATGTGATCCGCTCCCTGGTCGCGGCGCTCGCCCCATGGCCCGGGTACAAAGCGGTCGTCTACATGGGCGACGGCATCCCGGAAAATCCGGCCACCTACTACCTCGACCGTCTGCATGACATTCCGGCGCTCGCCTCCAGCCCGCAGCTGTCGTCCGACGTCGAAGTGCTGAACCTGCGAAGCGAGTTCAAGGCGCTCGTCGATGCCGCCGGCGCGGGCGGGGTCACGGTGCACACGATCGACACCGCCGGGATCGCTCCGGCGGACGCCATCTCGACGCCCGGTTCCTCGGTGAGTCGCGCGGCGCAGCACCGCTCCAGCTCGCTTCCGACCATCGCGCTGAACACGGGGGGGATCTCCTCGTTCTCCAACGACCTCTTGAAGGGGCTCGCGGACGCCGAAGTCTCGAGCCGCGCCTATTACGTGATCGGCTATGCCCCCGAGGGGCCGCCCGACGGCCGGACCCACTCCGTCCAGCTCCGGGTGAAGAAAGTCAGCGCCCGCCTCTCCTGGCGGCGGCAGTTCGTGAGGCTCCGCCCCGAGGAGACGCGGGAGCGGTCGATCCAGTCGGCCCATCTTCTCCCGGAGCTCTACCCGAACTTCGACCTCGACCTCTCCGTCGTGACCGGCCCGGTCGACAAAGCCGGCCGGGTCGCCGACCTCGTGCTGCATGTCCCCTCCGATCGGATCCTGTTCCTTCCGGGAGAGGGGGGCGCGACGGCGCACCTCGACGTCGGGCTTGTGGCTCTCGATTCCTCCCATCGCGAGCTGCTGCGTCTGTCGCGCAATCTGGCGATCCGCCTGAGCGGCCCGGCCGGCGTCCGTCCGGGGCTGGATCTCTTTCACAGGACGCATCTGCCCGCGGGGGCCGACACGATCACGGCGGTGGTCACCGATCTCGCGACCGGCGCCGTCGGGGCGCTCCGGATCGGCGGCCCGCTCCGATTCGACGACGATCCGGGCATCCTGGGGCTGTCGATCTATTCCCTGGCGGAGCGCTCTCTCTGGGTCGAGATGCCGACCGGCGCCGACAGCGATCCGACCGAGGCGACGGTCCGCGACGATCAGCTCGGCCCGGCGCTCAAGAGCTCCTTCGCGGTCGGTGAGCCGCTGGCGTGCGGTTTCAAGCTCAAGGAGCCGCGCGACGCCGGCGATGCTCTCATCAAGGTGAGCATCCGCCATGGCGAGACGGTCGTGAAGACGGTCGAGATCGGTCCCGAATCCGGGTTCGCACGCGGGATGGTGAAGGCGAAGCTGCCGGTCGAGGAGCTGCCGGCCGGCGACTACTTCCTGCTGGTCCAGGGGATGCGGGCCGGCAGGGCGGTCGATCTGGCGCGGCGCCCCTTCAAGCTGCTCTGATCGGCGCGACCAGGATCAACGATAGAGACGGAACGGCAGCGACTCGCGCTCGAAGGCGGAGATCTCCCTCCGCCAGGAGCGTTCGAGACGGTGCAGGTCGGCCCCCGATTCGAGCGCGATGCGGATGGCGGGGTCGCCGGTCAGAACGTCGATCGGCGGCTTGTCCGTGACGTACTCGTACGGCGGCTGCTTCCACTCGAACCGATCGCGATGCAGCGCGATGATCTCCTGGAGGAGCGCCAGCGTCGTGATGTAGGGGCGATAGGCGTCGCGGTCGATCACCTGAATCTGGAACCCGTGACAGACCTGGCCGGCCCACTTGTGAAAGGTCGGCTCGAAGGAGTGCTCCCTCAAGACCAGACCCGGCAGGCGCCGCTTGCGGAACGCCCGGCCGACCGCCTTGAGATCGAGATACGGCGCGCCGAAGATCTCGAACGGCCGCGTGGTGCCGCGTCCCTCCGAGAGATTGGTTCCCTCCAGGAGCACCTGGCCGGGGTAGACCAGCGCGGTGTCGAAGGTCGGCATGTTCGGCGAGGGGAGCACCCAGGGGAGCCTCGTCTCGGGAAAAAGCATCGACCGGCGCCAGCCTTCCATCGGCACGACGGTCAGGTCGCACCGGCCCGCGCAGCGCCATCCGACGCCGTCGCTTCGCCGCTCCGGCCGGCCGGCCCGGTCGGTCGCACCGGCGGCGGTGCCGCGGTCCCTTCCCTCGCCGCCCGCCATCCGGGCGTTCACCAGGGCCGCCAGCTCGCCGAGCGTCAGGGCATGCCGCATCGGCACGGGGTAGAGCCCGACGAATGAGGTGTACCCGGCGCGGATCAGATTCCCTTCGAGGGTGACCCCGCCGATCGGATTCGGACGGTCGAGGACCACGACTTCGCAGCCGGCCTCGGCGCAGGCCTCGAGCGCCAGCGCGGTGGTCCATTCGAAGGTGTAGACCCGCGTGCCGACGTCCTGAAGATCGACCAGCAGGAGATCGATCCCCTGCAGCATGGCGCGGGTCGGCGAGCGGGTCTCGGAATAAAGACTGTAGACCGGTATATCGAGGTCGCCGTCCCGGCCGTGCCCCGATTCGATCATGTTGTCCTGCTTCTCGCCGGCGAAGCCATGCTGCGGCCCGAACAGGGCGCGCAGGTTCCCGCCGCAGAGGTCGGCGATGATCTGACGCGCCGGGAGGTAGGACGAGGTCACCGACGCCGGATGCATCAGGAGGCCGACATTCCTTCCGCGCAGCCATTTCGGCCGCAGCCGCGCCAGCACCTCGAGACCGGTCCGCACCCCGGAGCGATCCCGCCGACTCCTGCCAGCTCCCGCCGGTTTCCGCGCCAACATCAGCCTCCCCGAGCCGGCCTTCACCGCCCCGGATCGATAGCGAGGGAGCCTATCACAGGGGAGGAGCCGCCTCAGACGAGCTCGACCCGATCTCCGACGGCCAGCCGACCGGGGGCGAGCACGTCGCAGTCGAGCGCCATCGTGCCGTCGAACTCTTCGTAGATCCGTCGCAGCACCGAGAGGTCCTGCTCCAGGCTGTCGGGGTCGAAGGTGGTCATGACGCAGCGCTGCCGCAGCTTCCGCACGCCGATGCGGGCCCGGCCGACCTGCAGCGTCCGGCCCGGCCAGTGGCGCTCGGCCAGACCGGGGACCTCCGCGATGACGATGTTGGGCCGCAGGCGGCGATGGTCGAGCCCCAGTCGCGCGATGGCGCCGTCGGTCGCGACCAGAAGAGGCAGCACGTCGAAGCGATGGAGGTCCGGATCGTTCGTCAGACGCGCCGCCGGGCCGGCCGCGCGCCGGACCAGCTCGAGCGCCTCGACCGAATCCCATGGATGGTCATCGATCAGCGGTCGTCCTCCGGGGTCGAGCCGCCCTCGCAATCCAAGCAGACGATGACGGGTCCGCGAGGTGATGATCCGCCCGTCCGCCTCGCGCACCTGCACCAGCCGATCCCCGGCGATCCCCTCCTGCGTCAGATCGGCCGATTCGAGCCGCTCGCCGGCGAGCGATTTGACCGGGTAGCGCCAGAGCTCCGCGATCGTCATGGTTCAAGGATAAACCGATATCGACCCCGGCCCATTCGCCGGCAACCCCTCCCCGGATCCCCGGTCGCGCCGGCCTGGATGATGGCAGGCACCGCCCCGGAATGCGGGGACCCAGAATCCGGGAACCTTCCCGGCCGGCCGGCCGTTCATTGGGACATCGGACGGGGAGGTCTCCGCCCGATCCGGACGAGAGGAGTGACCATGATGGCGTTTCGGACCGGCAGGCGGATGCTCGTGCTCGGAAGCATCGTGACGATCCTGGCGGCCGGCGCGGTGGCCGGAGGGTTGTCGTTCAAACGCTCCCGCGCTCATCGGGGGGCGGCCGGCGCGCCTCAGGGCGGGGCGGTCCTCGCGAGCACCAAGACGAAGGAAGAGCCGGGGAAGACCGCCATACCGGTCAGCGTAGCGGTGATCGCCAGGGGGCCGGTTTCCTCCTACATCACCTCGACCGCGAACCTGGTTCCCGAGCAGGAGGTCAAGATCCTGGCCGAGGCGGAGGGGCGGGTCGCCGAGCTGCATGTCGAGGAGGGGACGCGCGTCGGCCGCGGGCAGATCCTGGCGAGCCTCGCCCACGAGGACGCCGAGATCGCGCTGAAGAAGGCCGAGCTGCGCTCCTCGAACACCCGCAGCGCCTACGAGCGGGCGGCGAGCCTGCTGGCGGACAATTTGGTCAGCCGCGAAGCGTACGATCGCACGGCTCTCGACAGCGAGGTGGCCGCCCAGGAGCTGGCCGAGGCGCGCTTCAGGCTCGAGAAGACCTTCATACGCGCCCCGTTCGGGGGGCATATCACCAACCGGGAGATCAAGCTGGGGCAGCATGTCCGGCCGGGCGACAGCCTGTTCACCGTGTCGGACTTCGACCCGCTCACGGCCCGCATCTACCTGCCGGAGAAAGATGTCTACGGACTCCAGGAGGGGCGTGACGTGCGGATCACCCTCAAGGCGAACGAGACGACCCGGTTCCATGGCCGGATCCGGCAGATCAGCCCGGTGGTCGACACCGGGACCGGCACGGTGAAGATCACCGTGGAGGCGACGGCGACCCCGCCCGAGGTCCGTCCCGGCGCCTTCGTCACTCTCGACATCGTCCGCGAGTTGCACGCCCAGGCGGTGCTGGTGCCGCGCGAGGCGGTCATCCGCGAGCTTCAGGACTCCTACGTCTTCGTCGCCCGGGGCGGCACCGCCGAAAAGCGCCCCGTCTCCCTGGGTCTCGAGGAAGGGGGCCGGATCGAGGCGGTCTCCGGTCTGTCGCCCGGCGAGCAGGTGATCATCGCCGGCCAGGGCGGACTGCGGCAGGGCTCCCCGATCAAGGTGATCCCGATCCGCGAGGCGTCCGATCTCGGCGCCGTCGCCGACCGCACCATCCGGGGCTAGCGGACGCGACCGATGCGACGACCCCGACAGGCTCCTGAAGCCGTCCGGGCGGAGAGACTCCGATGAGCCTGATCGAGTTTTCGCTCCGGCGCCGGGTCACGGTCACCATGGGCGCCGTGGCGCTGGTGGTCTTCGGCATCGTCGCCTTCACCCGGCTCCCGATCAATCTTCTGCCGAATATCTCCTACCCGAGCCTGACGGTCGAGACCCGTTATCCGGGCGCCGCCCCGGCTGAGATCGAATCGCTCATGAGCCGCCCGATCGAAGAAGCGGTCGGCGTCGTGGCGGGGGTGCAGAGGCTGACCTCGGTCTCCCGGCCGGGGCTGTCGCAGGTGACGCTCGAGTTCGGCTGGGGGCGCAACATGGATTTCGCCGCCCTCGACGTGCGCGAGAAGCTCGATCTCGTCGTCCTTCCGAAAGATGCGCAGAAGCCGGTGGTCCTCCGGCTCGACCCGAACAACGATCCGATCGTCCGTCTCTACCTGAGCGGAGGGGAGAGCCTCACGCAACTGCGCTACGTCGCCGACGAGGTGCTCAAGAAGGAGCTCGAGTCGACCGAAGGGGTCGCCGCGGTCAAGGTGAACGGCGGCTTCGAGGAGGAGATTCAGGTCAAGGTCGATCAGGGGAAGCTGGCGCTTCTCGGCATGACCATCCAGGATGTCGATCAGAAGCTGCTGCGCGAGAACGTCAACCAGGCGGGCGGCAGCCTGTACGAGCGCGAGGCGCGCTACCTGGTCCGCGCGCGCAACGAGTTCAAGGATCTCGACGACATCCTGAGCACCGTGCTCCTGAGCCGGAACGGCCGCAACGTCCTCGTTTCCGACGTGGCCCAGGTGGTGCGCGGCCACAAGCAGCGCGAGGCGATCACGCGCTACGGCGGAAAGGAAGCGGTCGAGCTGGCGCTCTACAAGGAGGGGGACGCGAACACCGTCTCGGTGGCCCGCGCCGTCCGGAATCGACTGGAGCGCGTGAGCAAGGAGCTGCCCGCCGGAATCCAGGTGGTCACCGGCGTCGACCAGTCGCGCTTCATCGAGAGCTCGATCCACGAGGTGATCGTCAACGCCCTCGAGGGGGGCGCGCTGTCGATCCTGATCATCCTGCTCTTCCTGAAGGATATCGCCAGCACCCTGGTGATCGGAGTGTCGATTCCGATCTCGATCATCGCGACTTTCTTTTTGATGTACCAGACCGGCACCACGCTGAACGTCATGTCGCTCGGCGGCCTGGCGCTCGGCGTCGGCATGCTCGTCGACGACTCGATCGTCGTCCTGGAGGCGATCTACAAGCGCCGCGAGCGCGGCGAGAGCGGCGCGGTCGCGGCGCAGCGCGGGGCGGCGGAGGTCAGCCGGGCGGTCGTCGCCTCGACCCTGACCACCATCGCCGTCTTCGTCCCGGTGGTCTTCGTCGAGGGGATCGCCGCGCAGCTGTTCCGCGATCAGGCCCTGACCGTGTCGTTCTCGCTCCTGGCGTCCCTGGGCGTCTCGCTCACCCTGATCCCGATGGTCTCGGGCCTGCTGATGGCCGCGGCCGCTCCGGAGGACGCAGCCGCCCCGGAGAACGCGGCCGCTCCCGGGAGCGCCGCCGGCGCGACGCGGGCGGGCCGTCTCCGGCGTCGTTTCGGCCCTGCCAATCTCCTCCGCCTCGCGCGGCGCGGCGCGGCGCGGTTGACCGCCTCCCTGGCGGTCCTGGCCCGGCCGGTGACCGTGCCGTTCGATCGCGCGCTCGACGGTGTGCTTCGAGCTTATCCCGTCGTCCTGCGCTGGGCCCTGCGCTCCAGGGGAACGGTGCTCGCGATCGCGGCGCTGGCCTTCGCCGGCTCGCTCTTCCTGGCGCGCACGCTGGGCGTCGATCTGATCCCCTCCTTCTCGCAGGGGGAGTTCAGCGCCCTGGTCGAGCTGCCGGAAGGGACGCCGCTCGAGACCACCGACCGTTTCGTCGAGACGATCCAGGCGACTCTGCTGGGGGACGCGCGCATCGCCTCGGTCTCGGCGATCATCGGCGGCGCCGGGCTGTCGCTGGCGAGGACCGGCAGCGAGGGAGAGAACACCGCCCGCATCCAGGTCCGCATGGCGCGGGGCACGCGGCGACCCGATGAGGAGGCGGTCGCCGCCATCCTGCGGCGCCGGCTCGATGAGGCCGCGAACGCCCGATTCAAGTTCGAGAGGCCCTCCTACTTCACCTTCCGGACGCCGATCGAGGTCGAGATCTACGGCGACGCCCTGGCCGATCTGGCCTCGGCCGCGCGCGATCTCAAGCGCGCGGTGCAGACGGTGCCGGGTCTCGTCGACGTGAAATCCTCGACCGAGGCGGGGAACCCGGAGCTCCAGGTGACCTTCCGCCGCGATCAGCTGACCCGTCTCGGCCTCGACCTGTTCCAGGTGGCCGGAACGATCAGGAACAAGGTGCAGGGGGAGATCGCCACGCGGTTCCTGCAGGGGGACCGCGAGATCGACATCCTGGTCCGCTCGGTGGCGGTCGGCGAGGCGACGGTCGCCGACGTCAGCGACATGATCATCGGCCAGCGCGACGGCGTGCCGCTCTACCTGAAATCGGTCGCCGATGTCCGCCTGGCCGAGGGGCCGAGCGAGATCCGCAGGATCGGGCAGAAGCGCGCCGCCGTGATCGCCGGAGAGATCACCGGGCGCGACATGGCGGCGGTGGCCGCGGACGTGCGCCGCGCGATCGCGGGCGTGCCGCTGCCGCAGGGCGTCGTGGCCGATCTGAGCGGGCAGGAAGAGGAGATGGAGCGCTCGTTCCGCTCCCTCAAGATGGCGCTCGCGCTGGCGATCTTCCTCGTCTACCTGGTGATGGCGTGCGAATTCGAGTCGCTGCGCCACCCGCTCGTGGTCATGGTGACGGTCCCGCTCGGGGTGATCGGGGCGGTGCTCGCGCTGGTCGTCACCGGCCACGCGCTCAACGTGGTGGCGATGATCGGCGCCGTCATGCTGGCCGGGATCGTGGTGAAGAACGCCATCGTCCTGATCGACGCGGTCAACCAGCTGCGCGCCGAAGGGATCGATCGCGAAGAGGCGCTGGTGCAGGCCGGCTTGAAGCGGATGCGGCCCATCTTGATGACCACCGCGACGACGGTGCTCGGCCTTCTGCCGATGGCGCTCGGCCTGGGGGAGGGGGCCGAGCTGCGGGCCCCGCTCGCGATCACGGTGATCGGCGGGCTGACCGTCGCGACCGTCCTCACCCTGGTGGTGATCCCGGTGATCTACGTGCTGTTCGATCGCGCCGCCGTCCGCGCGCCGGTCGCCGGAGGGATCGACGTCCCGACGCTCCTCGCCGCGCAGGCCGACGCCACCCTCATTGCGCAGGCCGAGGCGGCGGAGTGAGCCTCTCCGGACTGTCGGTGAGGCGTCCGGTCACGACCCTGATGGTCCTGCTCTGCGTCATGGTGATCGGCGGCATCGCCATGGCCCGACTGCCGCTGGCCTTCCTGCCGAACGTCGACATCCCGTTCATCGGCATCACCATCCCGTATCCCAACTCGAACCCGACGCAGATCGAAAAGCAGATCACCAAGCCGGTGGAGGAGGTGCTGGCGACGCTTCCCGGCGTCAAGCGGCTCGGCTCGACCTCGAGCGCCGACAGCGCCGAGTTCCAGATCGAGTTCAACTGGGGCAAGGACCTCGACATCGTCCGGATGCAGGTGAGCGAGAAGATGGAGCAGGTCAAGCCGTCCCTGCCGGCCGGGATCGGCGACGTGCAGATCGTCTCCTTCAATACCAGCGACATCCCGGTGGTCGAGGCGCGCATCGCGGCCGAGGGGGTCGACCTGTCGCGCAACTACGATCTTCTCGAGAGCCGGGTGGTGAACCGGATCAGGCGCATGCCCGGCGTCGCCCGCGTCGATCTCAACGGCGTGGCGCCGCGCGAGATCTACGTCGATCTGATCCTCGACCGGCTGCGCGAGCACGCCGTCGACCTCGGCGGGCTGATCCGGACCCTGCAGGGCGCCTCGTCGAATCTGGTCCTGGGACCGGTGAACCACGACGGGCGGCGCACCACCGCCCGCGCCCTCGGCGCGTTCGACTCGCTGCAGGCGATCGAGGATCTGGTGGTCGACAACCACGGTCTGCGCCTCAAGGAGATCGCCGACATCCGTCACGCGGAGCCGCCGATCGCCTTCGGGCGCCACCTCGAGGGGCGCTACGCGGTGGCGCTGTCGGTCTACAAGGAATCGACCGCGAACACGGTGGACGTCGTCCGCTCCGTCATGCGGGTCATCAACGCCGACATCGCCAAGGATCCTCTCCTCAAGGGGGTCAAGGTCTTCGTCTGGGACGACCAGGCGGAGCAGATCACCTCCGGCCTGACCGGCCTGGCGCACGCCGGGTTCATCGGCGGCCTTCTGGCGATCGTCGTGCTCTATTTCTTCCTGCGGCGGCTCGACTCGACGCTGATCGTCTCGTTCTCGATCCCCTTCTCGATCGTCGCCGCCTGCGGGCTGATGTACTTCCTCGGGAAGAACCTCAACGTCCTGTCGATGTGCGGGCTGATGCTCGGCATCGGGATGCTCGTGGACGACGCCATCGTCGTCCTCGAGGCGATCGATCGGAAACGGCGCGAGGAGCCCGACCCGAAGACGGCGGCCCTGATCGGGGCGCGCGACGTTTCGATGGCGGTGACCTGCTCGACCCTGACCACGGTGATCGTCTTCCTGCCGCTGATCGTCGGCGCCGGGACCGAGCTGACCACATGGCTCAAGGAGGTCGGGCTGTCGATCTCGATCGCCCTGGTCTGCTCGCTCTTCTCGTCGCTCACCCTGATCCCGCTGATGTCGGCGCAATGGCTGCGCCGGCGGCCGGCGGCGGCGCCCCGCAGCCTGGTCTGGCTCGAGGACCGTTACGCGCAGATGCTCGGATGGACGCTCCGTCACAAGGCCTGGACCCTGCTGATCGTGATCCTCGGGCTCGTCGTCGGCCTGGTGCCGTCGTTCCTGGGGATGGTCGACTTCACGCCGTTCGCGGCCACCAACAACAAGCGGCTCCGGCTGGCGTACGAGTTCTCCGATTTCGCCTACAAGTCGGACGCCGAGGGTGCCGTCAACCGGATCGAGGCCTGGTTCCGGGAGCGCGGCGACCGCCTGCCGATCGAGTCGGTCTACAGCGTCTACGGAGAGAACGAGGCGCACACCGTCCTGACGCTGCGGGGCGCCGACGTCGGCGACGAGGAGACCAAGAAGCTGCGCAAGGAGATCCGGGAAGGGCTGCCGCAGGTCCCGGGGGCGCGCATCTATTTCGACGAGGAGGCGAACGAGGGAGGCAGCAGCACCTCCTTCGCGGTGAAGTTCTTCGGCCATGACACGGCGACGCTTCAGGAGCTGGCGACCGAGGCGGCCCGGCGGCTCGGCACCGTCTCCGGCGTCGAGGATATCTCCACCTCCTTCAACAAAGGGCGCAGCGAGATCCAGGTGGTCGTCGACCGGGACAAGGCGATGCGCGACGGTCTGACCGCCGCGGACGTCTCGGAGATCTTCCAGTTCACGCTCGGAGGTCTGCGGCTGCGGCGCTTCAACGCGGGGGACCGGGAGGTGGAGACCTGGCTGCAGCTCCGGCAGGCCGACCGCGAGAACCTCGACGACTTGAAGAAGATCCAGATCGGCCCGCCCGACCGGCCGGTGCGCCTCGGGGACATCGCCGCGTTCCAGACGGTGAGGCGCCCGCAGGAGATCGCGCGCGAGAACCGCAAGGTGCGCCTGGCCGTCAACGCCACCTACGAAGGCAAGGAATGGCCGAAGGCCCGCGAGCGGCTCGAAGAGCTGATGAACGCCTTCGATCTGCCGCCCGGCACGACCTGGTCGTGGGACGACAAGATCCTCCAGCAGGGGGAGGAGAACCAGCAGATGTTGATCAACTTCGTGCTGGCGCTCGTCCTCGTCTACCTGGCGATGGCGTCGCTGTTCGAGTCGATGGCGCAGCCGTTCGCCATCCTCTTCTCGATCCCGTTCGCCCTTCCCGGCGCCATGTGGCTGCTGGCGCTGACGCGCACCCCCTGCAACATCATGGCGCAGATCGGCATGCTGATGTTGATCGGCATCGTGGTGAAGAACGGCATCGTCCTGCTCGACCACATGAACCAGCTTCGCCAGTCCGGCCTCGGCCGCGACGAAGCGATCCTGCGCGCGGGGCGCGATCGGCTGCGCGCCGTGCTGATGACGGCGCTGACCGCCATCGTCGGTCTGATCCCCCTGGCGCTCGGACGCTCGGCGGTCGGCGACGCCTACTACTACCCGCTGGCGCGCACCGTCATCGGCGGCCTGGCTTCGTCGACGGTCCTGACGCTCCTGGTCCTGCCGTACATCAACCTCGGCATCGAGGCCGCGGCCGCGTGGTTCCGGAGGCTCTGGGTCGCTTCCTCGCCCCGGGGCGCGGCGGCGCCTTTGTCCGGACCGGCGGCGCCTTCATCGTCGTCCGGTCTCTCCTTCGCTCCCGATCCGCCGGGCGCCGGCGCCTCCGTTTAGGTATGATCGCGGAGTAACCTTCATTCCGGGAGGTGAAACGTGGACGGTACCGGCAAGCCGAAGCGGGGCGACGGCGGTTCTCGATCGTTGTCGCGCCGGATTTTTCTGGACGGGGCCCTCAAGGCGACGCTCGCCGCCGGCGTCGGCGCCTCGCTGTCGATCCGCGATCTGCTCGCGGGCGCCGGAGCAGGAGCGGCGGCGCCCCCCGCGGGGCTCAAGGCCGGACACTCCTTCGACGGAGAATGGATCGCCGAGTCGTACGAGATCGCCCACCGGCTGCGCGACGGCACCTTGTCGATCCCGGCGCTCGTCCCGGAGGGGCCGCTGCACGACGGCATCGTGGTGGGTGGCGGCGTCTCGGGACTGATGGCGGCCTGGGAGCTGCAGCGCGGCGGTCTCGCCGACGTCGTCCTGTACGAGAAGGAAAACTACATCGGCGGGAACGCGCGCAAAGGGCACGCCAACGGCACCGACTACACCTGCGCCACCTGGTCGCTGGTCCGGCCGAAGGATCCGTTCCTGAAGCGTCTCTACGGCGACCTCGACATGATCGCGGGGTACGATGCCGAAGGCACGCCGAAGATCCGCAAGGAGCTGCTCGGTCCGGGTCCGGAATACAACACGCAGATCGACGGGACCTGGTTTCCGTTCGTGACCGGGAGCGAGACCGACTCGCTGCCCCACCTGCCGCTGCCGGAGAAGGACCGCCGCGACATGGTCGCCTTCTACCGCGAGATGGAGGCGTGGGGCACGCGCAAGGGAAGCGACGGCCGGCCGGCGTTCGCCATGCCGGTCGAGGAGGGGAGCCGCGACCCGGAGATCCTGGCGCTCGACCAGATCACCATGCAGGAGTACGCCGCGCGCAAGGGTTGGGCCGGCGTACTCCTGCATGGTGATCTGGTCGA
>WNFM01136915.1_pt2 | contig 19399 bp, 18 predicted proteins | sample 5400271 | NCBI WGS metagenome assembly WNFM01 (sample SAMN13153352, study PRJNA577476) | soil metagenome | isolation source: 60 cm saprolite on Douglas fir-dominated hillslope | place: USA:California | collected 2013-09-17 | reverse complement strand
CCGCCGCCGCGAGCGCGGGGACGGGACGCGCATCGCGATCTTCGGCTCTCTGGCGGTGGTCGTGGGCGCGGCCATCTTCGGCATCGTCTTCTGGCTCACCTGGCAGCTCCTGGACTACGCGGAGCTGGGCGACTACCTGATCCGCCTCGGCCTGTCCTGGCTGTTCCTCACCTTCCTTTCCTTCCTCGCCTTCAGCGGCGTCGTGACTTCGCTCTCGACCTTCTTCCTCTCCGAGGACCTGCGCCTGCTCCTGGCCGCCCCCGTCTCCCGCGAACGGCTCTTCTACTCGCGGTTCGTGAAGACGGTGGGCCAGGCGGGCTGGATGGTCGTCACCTTCCTGGTGCCGGTGGTGATGGGGGTGGGGCTGGCCCGCTGCGCCGGGCTCTCCTACTACCTCACCGCGGTGCTCACGCTCATCCCGTTCGTCGTGATCCCGGTGGCGGTGGGCTCCGTCATCACGTTGATCCTGGTCAACGTGTTCCCCGCCCGCCGCGCGCGCGACATCCTGACCCTCATGGGACTGCTCTTCGCCATGGCGATCGTGATGATGCTGCGCTTCCTGCGCCCGGAGCGCCTGCTCCGGGTCGAGTCCCTGCCCGATATCGCCGCCTTCTTCTCGACCTTGCAGTCCCCCGTCGCCCCGCTCTTTCCCTCCTTCTGGGCCGGCGAGACCCTGTTCGCGTCGCTGCAGGGCGGCCAGGACTGGCTGCACGCGGGCTCGCTGTGGACGACCGCGCTCGCCCTGCTCGTCCTCGCGCGGGCCGCCTTCGGCCGCTACTACTTCACGGGCTGGAGCAAGGCCCAGGAGGCGCGAAAGGCGCGCTTCACGCAGCTGCGCTTCCTGGATGGCCTCGCGCGCGCGCTGCCCGGGGGTCCGGTCGGGCGCCACCTGTTCGTCAAGGACCTCAAGGTCTTCCTGCGCGACACCACGCAGTGGTCACAGCTCCTCCTCCTGTTCGCGCTGATGCTGGTCTACCTCTACAACTTCCGCGTCCTCGACCTGGACCGCATCCCGTACATGTCTGGGGTGGTGAAGAACGTCTACGCGTTCGTCAATTTGGCCATGGCCGCCTTCGTGCTCTCCGCGGTGGCCGTGCGCTTCGTCTTTCCGTCCGTCTCCGCGGAAGGGCAGGCATTCTGGATCGTCCGCACCTCACCCGTTCCGATGCGGACGTTCCTGTGGTCGAAGTTCTGGACGGGCCTCGTGCCCGTGCTCATCATCGCGGAGGCGCTCACCGTCGCCTCGAACCACTTCCTGGGCGCGGCGCCCTTCCTGCGCGTCCTCGGCGCCGTGGCCATCCTGTTCATGACCTTCGCGCTGGTGGGCCTGGCCACGGGGATGGGAGCGATGTACCCGCGCTTCAACGCGGAGAACCTCACGCAGGTGGCGGGCTCCTACGGCGGCATCGGCTACATGGTGCTGGCGGTGCTGTTCATCCTGGTCGAAGTCGCGCTGCTGGGCTGGTCCTCCTCCATCCGTCTCTGGCACGAGTACCGCGGCATTTCCATCCCCCCGGCGCAGGTCGCGCTCATGGCCGCCCTTCTCCTGACCGCGGTGGTGGTGGCGGCCGCGACCTTCTGGACGGCGATGCAGCGGGGAGTCCGCGCCCTCGAGGCCATGGGAGCGTAGGGCGGCGGCCGCGGTGTGAACAAAGACACACCGCGGGTTGAAAGGCCCGGAGGCCGCCCCCATACTGGTTGGGACCCCGGGGGAATGGTGCTCCTCAAAGCCGATTTCCACATCCATACGCGCGAAGACCCGCACGACTTCATCCGCTACACCGCCGTCGAGCTGCTCCAGGAGGCCGCAAGGCAGGGCTTCCAGGTGCTGGCCCTGACCTGTCACAACAAGCGGATCCATACCGAGGACCTGCGAAGGCGCGCCGAGGACCTCGGCATCCTCCTCATCCCGGGGGTGGAGGCCGCCATCGAGGGCAAGCACACGCTGCTCCTCGACATGCCCTACAGCCGACTGCGCGTGCGCAACTTCAAGCATGTGCGCGCCCTCCGGAAGGACGGCGGCCTGATCATCGCGCCCCATCCGTTCTTCCCCGCGCCCAAGTGCCTCAACGGCAAGCTGCGCGAGAACCTCGACCTGTTCGATGCCATCGAGCACTCGCACTTCTACACGCGGACCTTCAACTTCAACCAGAAGGCGATCGAATACGCGCTGCGGATGGGGATCCCCCTCGTGGGGACGTCCGACTGCCACCGCATCTGGCAGCTCGGTACCACCTACACGCTCGTCGACGCGGACGAGAAGACGATCCCGGGCGTGTTCGCGGCCATCCGCGCGGGGCGCGTACGAGTGGTCACCGCGCCCCTGGAGCCGCTGGAGCGCATCCGGGAGAAGTTTGACGGGGTGGCGAGCGCGGCCACGCGGGCCATTCGAAGGCGCACGGCCGAAAGCCCGGCCTAACAGCAACGGAAAACAGCAATAAAGAGGCTTGCCCCGCGGGCGGTTTGTCGTCAGGCGGTCGGCTTTTGCTCCGTCGCGAACCTCCCATAGAATCGACGTGATGACTGCCAAAAGGAATCCGACGCGATCCGTGCGCGTCGGTACGGCTTTTCTCGGCTCTGCGCACCCCGTAGCCGTTCAAAGCATGTGCGCGACCCGCACGCAGGACATCGACGCCACCGTGGCGCAGGCGGAAGCGATCCGCGCCGCCGGCGGCGACCTCGTCCGTGTGGCCGTGGACAGCGCCAAGGACGTGGAGGCGCTGGCCGAGATCCGGCGCCAGACGCGCGCGAACCTCGTGGTCGACCTCCAGGAGAACTACCGGCTGGCCGCCTCCGTCGCGCCTCACGTCGACAAGGTGCGCTACAACCCGGGCCATCTCTACCACCACGAGCGCGAGAAGCCGGTCCGCGACAAGGTCCGCTTCCTGGCCGAGGTCGCGCGCGAGCACGACTGCGCGATCCGGGTCGGCGTCAACTGCGGGAGCGTGGACCCCGAGCTCAAGGCCCGGCATCCCGAGGACGACATCGCGGCCATGGTGGAGTCCGCGCTGCAGCACTGCGCCCTCCTCGACGATCTCGGCTTCGATCGCTACGTGGTCAGCCTCAAGGACTCGCATCCGCGCAAGGTCATCGAGGGGAACACCCGCTTCGCCGCCCTTCGCCCGGACGTCCCGCTGCATCTGGGCGTCACCGAAGCGGGCATCCCTCCGGAAGGCGTGATCAAGACACGGGTGGCCTTCGAGCAGCTCCTCTCGCGCGGCATCGGCGACACCGTGCGCGTGAGCCTCACCCTGCCCAACCCGCGCAAGCACGAGGAGATCACGGTCGGGAGGCAGATCCTGGCCGACATCTCCGCCGGACGCTTCCGATCCGTGCCCGTCTTCGACGACGACAAGCTCAACATCATCTCGTGCCCGTCCTGCTCGCGCGTCGAGAACGAGAAGTTCGTGGAGCTGGCGGAGGCGGTGAAGGAGATGACGGTCTACGCGGAGCGGCATGCCCTCACCATCGCCGTGATGGGCTGCCGGGTGAACGGCCCCGGCGAGACCGACGACGCCGACCTGGGCCTCTGGTGCGGCCCGACCCACGTCAACCTCAAGCGCCGCACGGAGACGGTGGGGGCCTTCACCTACGACGAGATCCTGCCCCGCCTCCGCCACGAGCTCGACGCCTTGATCGAAGCGAGCACGACCACGCCCGTCTCGAGCTGACGGCGCCCATCGCGCGGCGGCACGGCATGGAGCTCGAGGATCTCCGGCAGCCGGCCAACGCGGCCCTGTGCCTCTATCTCGAAGGCCGGGGACGGACGAACCTGCCACCCCTCGCCCGGCCGGACGAGGTGGCCCGGCCCTACGACACTCTCGGCACGCATCCGGACCTCGTCGCGCGCCTATGGGACGAGATCGCCGCGTCGCTCCCCACCGATTGCCGTTTTGTCGTCTTCGGCACGCCGGCCCTCGTGCGGCCGGATTCGGGCATCGTCTTCGGGTTCGCGGGCGGCACTCACACCTATGCGCTCCGGCTGCCGGACGACGTGCGCGGGGACGCGCTCGCCGCGGGCGCAAAGCGCGTCATGACGTACCCGCGGCAGGCGCCGTTCGATCTCGAAGTCATCGGGCCCGAATGGGTCTTCGGCGCCTGGCTCCGGGGTGAAGACCTCTGGGGACGCGCGGCCTACGAGTTCGCGGCCGGCCGACCCTAGCCCCTGGGGTGGATCGGCCTTCCCCCGCCCTGCATGTCCGCATCCACCATCAGGCGGACCAGCTCCTTGAAGGTGACCCGCGGGACCCAACCCAGCCTCGTGCGCGCCTTGCGCGCGTCCCCGAGGAGCACGTCGACCTCCGCCGGCCGGAAGTACTTCGGGTCGACCTTCACGTGGTCCTGCCAGTGCAGGCCCGCGTGCGAGAACGCCTCCTCGAGGAACTCGCGAACGGAGTGCGTCTCCCCCGTGGCCACGACGTAGTCGTCCGGCGTGTCCTGCTGCAGCATCCGCCACATCGCCTCGACGTAGTCCTTCGCGAAGCCCCAGTCGCGCTTGGCGTCCAGGTTGCCGAGGTGCAGCTCGCGGGCGAGCCCGTTCTTGATCGCGGCCACGCCCATCGTGATCTTGCGGGTGACGAAGTTCTCGCCCCGGCGGGGCGACTCGTGGTTGAACAGGATGCCGTTGGAGGCGTGGATGCCGTAACCCTCGCGGTAGTTCACCGTGATCCAGTGGCCGAAGACCTTGGCCACGCCGTAGGGCGAGCGCGGGTGGAACGCGGTCTTCTCCGACTGCGGGGTCTCCTGGACGAGGCCGTACATCTCGGAGCTTCCCGCCTGGTAGACACGCGCCTTGAGGTCCACCTCGCGCACGGCGTCGAGCAGCCGCAGCACGCCCAGCGCGGTCACGCTGGCCGTGTATTCCGGCATCTCGAAGGAGACCTTGACGTGGCTCTGCGCGGCCAGGTTGTAGATCTCATCGGGACCGACCAGCTCCAGAGTGCGCATGAGGCTGTTCTGGTCGACGAGGTCGCCGTAATGCAGGATCAGCTGGTCGCGAACGTGGTCGATGCGCCAGGTGTTGAACGAGCTGCTCCGCCGTACGAGACCGTGGACCTCGTATCCCTTCTCCAGGAGCAGCTCCGCGAGATAGCTGCCGTCCTGGCCGGTGATCCCGGTGACGAACGCCTTTCGCACGGCCACGGCGACCTCCCTGCCCTGCCCCTTGCGCCCAACGACGAGTGATTGGCGGGGACGAAACCCCGATTCTATCGGCGGCGGGCGCGACCCGCCAAATCCGCCAGGTTGCAGGTTCCGCGATTACAGAGCACTGTGGTCGGAACGAGGGGGTGGGCGTGAGCAAGCGCGCATGGACGTTGTCGGTGGCGCTCCTGTTGCCGAGCTGCGGCGGAGGCAGCAGCATGACCGCGACCCCCGTCCCGTCGCCTTCGCCGACGCCGCCAGTGGCGGGATGCACACAGACCGTCCTCTTCCAGGGCGCGGCGGGCGTGGCCGCCGGTACCGCGGCCGGCCAGGATTTCGTGGTGCCGTCCTCGGCGGACACCCGCGTCGACGTCGCCACGGACTGGACCTACCCGTCGAGCCTGATCGGCGTCTACGTCATCTCCGGCGGCTGCAGCCTCGACCAGTTCAACGCCCGCACCTGCACGTTCCTGATGAAGTCGGAGCCCTCGGCGGTCAAGCCGCGCGTGATCTCCGCGTCGAACGTCGCACCGGGGACCTATACTCTCGTCATCGTCGACTACACCGCCTTGGACGAGTCCATCGCCACCCAGGTCACCCTCAGCAATGCGAGCTGTCCGGCCGTCGCCACGAAGCCCCCGGCGGCGAGCAGCGTCGCCGCTGCCCGGTCGGTGCGACGCATGTTCGCGAACTAGCGAAATCGCGCGCGGCCGTTGACGCGGGCCGGAAACCGTAGCAGATTCCAACACAGCGCGAGCTGCGCGCCGTTGTCCTCGGCACCGATTTCAGGGCAGGCGGCGGGACCGTCGGTCTTGCGGATGATCCAGCGGTAAAGGGGAAATAAAAAAGGGATCGCGATCCCCGTCTCGCCCGGCGTCAAGTCCCCGATCGGTCGCACGACCGATCGTTACCGCGGCTGGCGGCGCAGCTCCCTCCAAACCACGCCGTTCGCCTGCGGAAGGCCTCGACTCACCAAAAGCGACTGCGGTGATGCGATCCCTCGTCGGGAGGACATTAAGCAGGGGATGTGCCAACCGCCCGGAATACCCATACGGGTTGACCTGTATGGACTTCGGGGGGCAGGCCCGATGGAACGCCATCGCCAAATGATGCAGATCGTCAACAACGGATTATCTAACGTACAACGATCAGGGTCGGGACCGGGTGGGGGCCTGGATGCCGAGCTGCTTCATCTTCCGATAGAGGTTCGTGCGTTCGATGCCCAGCTCCCGCGCCGTATTGCCGAGGTTGCCGCGGTTTGCGGTGAGCCGATAGAGGATGTATTGCCGCTCGAACCGCGCCCGCGCCTGTCGCAGGGGGAGGGGGTTGGTCTCTTCGGCACGGAGGCCGGGCATCTGCAGGACGTCCATGACCTCCTGCTGGCCGACCACGTCCTTGGCCACCAGGACCACGAGCCGCTCCATGAGGTTGCGCAGCTCGCGCACGTTTCCCTGCCACGGCATCTGGACGAGCAGGTCGATGGCCCGCGGCGAGAAGCGCTTGGGCTTGAGGTCGTTCTCGACGCTGGCCAGGCGCAAGAAGTGCTCGGCCAGCTCCGGGATGTCGTCACGCCGGTTGCGGAGAGGCGGCACGGCGACGGTGAGCACGTTGATCCGGTGGTAGAGGTCCTCGCGGAACGTGCCGCGCGCGATCTCCTCCGGCAGGTTCTTGCTCGTCGCGGAGACGATGCGCACGTCGACCGGCCGCGGCTCCGCGCTGCCCACCGGGGTCACCACCCCCTCCTGCAGGACGCGCAGCAGCTTGGCCTGCGTGGTGAGGCTCATGTCCCCGAGCTCGTCGAGGAAGAGCGTGCCCGTGGTTGCGGCTTCGAACTTGCCCTTCCGGTCCCCGACCGCTCCCGTGAACGCGCCCTTGACGTGCCCGAACATCTCGCTCTCGATCAGCTCGCTCGGGATGGCCGCGCAGTTGAGCTCGATGAACGGGCGATCGCGCCGCGGAGAGAGGGCGTGGATGGCGCCCGCGATGAGCTCCTTGCCGGTGCCGCTCTCGCCCGCGATGAGCACGCGGCATTTCGTGGGGGCGGCCATCTCGATGAGCTGGTAGATGCGCCGCATGGCCTCGGACCGGCCGACCATGCCGTACCGCGACCCGTCGGCGACCTTCTCGAGGTCCGTCTCGCCCCCGGGCAGCGGGGGGTGGAAGATACGATCGAGGATCTGGAAGAGGCGGTCCCGCGAGACCGGCTTCTCGAGGAAATCGGTCGCGCCCACCTTCATGGCTTCGACGGCCTCGGCCACGCTGCCGTGCCCCGAGATGACGACGACGGGCGTGCCCGGCGCTTGTCGCTGGAGCTCGCGCAGCACGTCGATGCCGGTGCCGTCCGGCAGCCGCAGGTCCAGGAGCACGGCCGCCGGCCGATGCTCGGCGAACAGGCGCAGGCCCTCGCCTACGGACGCGGCGGAAAGGGTCTTGTGCCCGCGGGCCTCCAGCAGCTCCACGCAGGTCTTCCGGACCACGTCGTCATCGTCGATGACGAGGGTCGGAGGGAGCTCCGGCTCCAGCATCGGCGCATGCTATCATCCGATTTCGGAAGGTGGGAGTGATGGCCCGCATGCTCCAGCAGTCGTCTCCCCGCGGGTCCGTGCGCCCCTGGCGCGCGGCTCTCCTCGGCGCGGTCGCGCTGAGCGCGTTGTCTTGCAATGCCTTCCGGCGCACGGCCGGCCCGGAGGACGCGGCTCCCGTCAACCCGCCCGGCACCGCTTCCGTCACCATCGAATACGAGCAGATCGTGGAGTGCGTGGCCGGCTCGCCACGCTGCTCCGACAACGTCGTCTTCTTCGGGAGCTGGATGCAGGCGGGCGAAGAATTCTTCCTCAAGAAGGAGCCGGGCCGCTTCGTCTGGCGGGGCACGGCGCCCCGCGTCCCCGTGAACTTCCCGCCTCGCGGGGACCCCTATCTCGTGCGCATCTACGATCCCCACATCGTAGGCGGCCCCACGGAGGGCGTCACCGCCGATCGCCTCAAGGTGGGCGGAGAGGCGCTCTCGCGCTTCTACTCGCCCGGCAATCCCTACGAATCGGGGCTCGTCTTCATCGACCAGAACGGACAGGGCCACTCGCCGTTCTGACCAGCCGCGCCGGGCGGCGTGCCCCCGGGGACCTAGTGGCGGATGCTCTTCAGCCGACGGCGGTAGTCCTCCAGCATCTGTCCCTGGCTGGAGCTGCGGTCCGTGACGTACTTCGCCGCTTCCCGCAGGTGGTCGTCGGTCACTGCGTACTGCTGCTTGGCGAAGGCCTCGGCGGCCAGCTTCAAGTAGATCGTGGCCACCTTGCCGCGGATGGCGTCGTCGTCGGGTACCCAGATGAGGGCCTCTTTGTAGGGCTCGAGGGCGGCCAGCGGGTCCTTCTTCTCCTCGGCCAGGAAGTCTCCGTACCGCGCGAGAGGCTCCGCGGTCTCGCGTTCCTTCTTGCGACGGACCATCTCCTTGAACCCGGCCTCGGCGGCATCCAGGCGGCCCACGCGCCGACCGAAACGGATGATCTCCTCGACCGGCGCGGGCGAGGTGGGATCGGCCTGCATGGCCGCCTGGTACGCGCGGATGACCCGATCGACGCCGGCGTCGATCGGCAGCGGCGGCGCCGGCGCGGCCGGCTTCTTGTGGCGGGAGGCGTCCTCCGCGAGATCGTATTGGTGCGCGGCATGAGGAGCGAGCAACTGGCCGAGGGCTAGATGGGGAGCCGCGCTGGCGGGCCGCGCCGCGATCGCCTTCTCGTAGAGCTGCGCCGCCGAGACTTCTTCCGGCTTGAACTCGGGGGGCGGAGGGGCCTGCCAGCCGCGCGGAACGGGGTCGGGCGGCGGCTCGGGCGTGGGCACCGGCGCGGACTCCGCCTTCTTCGCCCACACGCGCCCCTGGTAGTACAGCGAGTCCGGGTCGTCCGCGGACTTCTGCAGCTCGGCGAGGGCGGCGTCGAGCTGCCCGGACTCGAGGAGGGCCTTGCCGTCACGGACGGCGCCGGACAGGTTTCCGTCGGCTCCGCCCGCGCCGGGCAGGTTCTTGCAAGCGGAGACCGCGACGGCGACGGCCACGGCGGCCACGAGCGATGGGCGCCCTCTCACCTCGAACCTCCTCCGCCCGCGCCGGAGGCTGTCCTCAGCGCGAGGCCTTCGCCCCCCCCGAGCGGCGGAGACGTTCGACCGCGCGGTTGGCCTTGTCGGCCACGGTCTGGCTGGGGTCGTTGATCAGCGGCGTCAGCCGTGGAATCGCCTCCGGGTCGCCGAAGGCGGCAATGATGTCGCACAGCGTGGCCCGGATCTCCGCCTCCGGATCGTTGAGATACGGGTACAGCTCGGGAAGGATCGCCGGTCCCATCTCCTGCAGATAGCTGCGGCTCCGCGTGCCGAGCGTCCGCGAGGGCAGGCTCAGCACGATCGTGTCCAGGAACGCGCGATCGCCGAGCAGGGTCAGCGCGAAGCTGTACGCGAGACGCAGCTCCTCGTTCTTCTCCCGCTGGTAGTCCTTCTTGAACGCAGGCAGGCGGGAGCCGTCCGAGATCCGGCCCAGCCCCTCGATGGCGAGTCGCTTGCGCTCCGGATCCGGGTCCTGCACGAGCTCCTGGAAGAGGTCGGCCTGGGCGGGATCGCCGATGCGGCTCAGCGCGGCCAGGATGCGGGCGCCGCCTTCCTTGCGCCGATTGGCCTCGTAGAGCTGGCGCAGCGCCGGGCCCGCCTCCTTCACGTGCAGCACCCCGATGGCCTGCAGGACGCGGTTGCGGACGTTCGCGGAATCGTCGGAGAGCAGGGGCACCAGGGCCCGGCCATTCTCGGCCGTCCCGATCTTTCCGATCGCGGTGGCCGCCGCCCCGCGCACGGACGACTCCGGGTCCCGGAGGGAGTTCGCGAGCGCGGGCAACGCCTCCGTCCCGTTGAGGATGCCCAGGGCGAAGGCCGCTTCCTGCCGGATGTCCTTGTCCTCGTCGGCCAGCTTGCCCGAGAGGGCCTGGATCACGGTGGGATCGACCGACCCGTGGGGTGCGATCGACGAGCGATCGAATTCGTCCGAGAACAGCTCGAGGAAGCGTCCCACCGGATTGCCGCGGTCGCGATCGGCGTAGAGCTCCACGAGCGATCCGATCGCCTCCTCGCGGATCTGCGGCTCGCCGTCCGAGAGCGAAGTCACGATGGCCGGCACCGCGGAGAGGTCGCGCAGCTCGCGCAGGCCGCGCACCACCTCGAGACGCACCTTGGCATCGGGGTCGCGGACGAGGGCGGCCAGCGGGGTGACCGCCTCGCGCCGGCGGCTGCGTCCCAGCTCGGCCGCCGCGTCCCGACGCGTGCTCGCGTTGGGACTCTTCAGGTTCGCGACCAGGTCCTCGAAGGAAGGACGGGACGCCGCCTCGGACATGCCGGCCAGGAGCGCACAAAGAATTACCGCGGGCGCTGTCCGCTGGATCATCCGCTTTCGTCCTCCGGTCCCACGAGTTCCGCGCGCGCCGACCCTCCGGCGAGGGCCGCGAGAATTTCGCCCGATGATATCAGACTTGCGAAGTGACGCTGCCCACGCGGGCTAGACCTCGGCGAGAGCCTGGCGCAGGGGCGCGCTCAGGGCCGCGCGCAGATAACGTGAAGTGAGGCTCACACCGGATGCCGCGGCCAGCCCTTCGGGCGTTCCCTGGAACACCAGGCGTCCGCCTTCCGCGCCACCCTCCGGACCGAGGTCGATGACCCAGTCCGCCTGCTTGACGACGTCCATGTTGTGCTCGATGACGAGCAGGGTCGCCCCCGCCTCCAGCAGCCGGTGCAAGCACCCGAGCAGCTCGTTGATGTCGCCGAGGTGCAGGCCGGTCGTGGGCTCGTCCAGGACGTAGAGCACCCGCTGCCCGGCCTTGCGCGCCAGGTGCGCGGCCAGCTTGATGCGCTGCGCTTCCCCGCCGGAGAGCGTCGTGGCCGACTGTCCGAGGCGGAGATAGCCGAGGCCGATCTCCTCGAACAGCTTCAGGCGCCGCACCACCGCCGGTTGCCCGGAGAAGAAATGCACGGCCTCGTGCACCGTCATCTCGAGCACCTGGTTGATGGACCGGCCCTTGTAGCGCACTTCCAGGACGGGCGCGCGGTAGCGCCGGCCCCCGCAGGCCTCGCACACGAGCGAGACGTCGGCCAGGAACTGCATGTCCACCCGGACCTGCCCGTCACCGGCGCAGGTCTCGCAGCGCCCCCCGGGCACGTTGAACGAGAAGTCGCTGGCGGTGAGGCCGCGGGCACGCGCGTCGCGCGTGGCCGCGAACAGCTCACTTGGAGCGCGGGGTGCGGCCGATGGGCGACTGGTCGACCACGATCACCTCGTCGACATACGAGGCGCCCTCGAGCGCATCGTGGGCTCCCACCGGCCGGTCCCAGCGGCCCTGGCGGTGCAGGAGGGCCGCGCAGATGACGTCCGTCACCAGCGTCGACTTGCCGGAGCCGGAGACTCCGGTCACGCAGGTGAGCGTTCCCAGGGGGATGCGGACGTCGATGCCCTTGAGGTTGTGCGCGCGCGCGCCCTGCACGGCCAGCGAGAGGCCGTTGCCGCGGCGCCGCTTGGCCGGCACCGGGATCTGCAGCTCACCGCGCAGGTACTTGGCGGTGAGGCTGCGGCCGTCGCGCATCAGCTCCGGATACGAGCCCTGGAAGACCACGCGCCCGCCCTGCTCCCCTGCTCCCGGTCCGAGGTCGATGATGTCGTCCGCGACCTTGATGATGGCCCGGTCGTGCTCGACGACGAGGACGGTGTTGCCCTGGTCGCGCAGCGCCTTGAGGACGTCGATCAGCCGTCCCGTGTCCCGGGGGTGGAGGCCGATGGACGGCTCGTCGAGCACGTACAGCGTGCCCACGAGGCCGGTGCCCAGCGCGGTGGCCAGGGCGATGCGCTGCGCCTCGCCGCCGGAGAGGGAGGCGAAGCCGCGGTCGAGGGTCAGGTAGTCGAGGCCCACGTCCGTGAGGTACTGGAGCCGGCGCCTCAGCTCGAAGAGCACCTTGGCCGCGACGGTGCGGTCCGCCTCCTCGAAGCGAAGGTCGGCGAGGAACGAGAGCGCCTCCCGGACGGAGAGGGCGCAGATGGCGTCGATGCTCCTCCCGCCGACCTGTACGCCCAGCGCTTCCGGCCGCAGGCGCGCCCCATGGCAGGCCGGACAGACCTGATACCCGCGATAGCGGCTCAGGAACACCCGGACCTGGACCTTGTACTTCTTGGTCTCCAGCCAGCGGAAGAAGCCCACGACGCCCTGGAACTCCTCGTCCCCTTCCAGGACGAGCCGCCGGTGCTCTTCGGGCAGGTCCTTCCAGGGCGTGTCGAGGGAGACGCCGCGTCGGCGCGCGAAGCGGCGCAGCTCGGCCTGCGCCGTCTTGTAGTGTGGCTTGTTCCAGGGCTCGACCGCGCCCTTGCGCAGCGTGCGGTCCTTGTCCGGGATCACGAGGTCCTGGTCGACTTCGATGAGGTTGCCGAACCCATGACAGGTCGGACAGGCGCCGTAGGGGTTGTTGAAGGAGAACAGCCGTGGCTGCGGCTCTTCGAACCCGCGCCCGCAGCGGGCGCAGTCGAAGCCCTCCGAGAACCGGAGCTCGGGCCCCCCGATCACGCGCACGAAGGCGCGGCCGCCGCCCTCCGCGAAGGCCGTCTCCAGGGAATCGACCAGGCGTGCCCGCGTGTCCTCGCGGGCCGCGACCCGGTCCACGAGGACGAGCATGTCGTCCCCGGCGGGAGCGGCCGCCGGATCGAGGCCTTCCAGGTCGAGCGCATCCTCGCCCGCGAGCAGGCGGCGGAAGCCGCGCTTGAGCAGCCGCTCGAAGAGATCGGCGCGCGGGATGCCTCCCGCCGAGACGGGGAACGCCACCAGGACGCGCGAGTCCTCGGGCAGGCCGAGCAGGCGCTGGGTCACCGCTTCCGCGGTGTCCTTGGTGACCTCGCTGCCGCAGGTGCCGCACACCGTGCGCCCGACGCGTGCGAAGAGGACGCGCAGGTGATCGTGGATCTCGGTGGAGGTGGCGACGGTCGAACGCGGGTTCCGCGAGGGCGTGCGCTGCCGGATCGCGACCGCGGGACAGATGCCGTCGATGCCGTCGACGGCCGGCTTCTCCATCCGCTCCAGGAACTGCCGGGCGTAGGCGGACAGGCTCTCGACGTAGCGGCGGTGCCCCTCCGCGTACAGCGTGTCGAAGGCGAGGCTGCTCTTGCCCGAACCGGAGACGCCGGTGACGACGACCAGCTTCCGCGTGGGGATCGAGACGTCGATCCCCTTCAGATTGTGAACGCGAACCCCGCGCGCGTGGATGGCTTCAGGCATTGCATTTGCGCGTGGCGCGGTCCTCTGCGGCACGCACAAACGCCGATCATACCATCGCGAGGGGGCCGCCTGTTTCTACCTGTCCGGCGAGGGGTTAGCGCTAGCTGCAGTCTCCCGACGAGTGATCGTGCACGATGCGCCAGCCTTCACGTAGCCTTCGGAAGACCACCGTCGTCATGCCCGTCAGTTCCTTGCCATCGGACATCTTGAGGCGCCATCGGCCGCGAGCCAGCGCCGCGTCCGGGCCCAGGGCGAGGACGTCCAGCACGGGAAAGTCGAGCGTTCCCATCTGCTTCCCTTCGCCCTGGTAACGGACACGATAGCGGTCGAGCGTGGGCTGCCAGCCCCGAGTCTCCTGACCGTTCGAGAAGAAGACGAGATCGGAGGAGTTCCAGTATCCGGCCATGTACCCCTCGAGGTCGCCGCGGTTCCAGGCCTGGATCTGGGCGGCGAGGACGGCACGCACGGCCTTCTCTGCTGGCTCGTCGGCTGCGATCGACAGCGCGGCCAGCGCCAGAAGGAGTGATGCCGCCAGTCCGGCCTCACGTCCGATCGGGTACCTCACGGTCGTTCCTCCAGTCCGGCGGACCGAGCGCTAGAACGTCAATCCGCCATTTGGCGACACCTTGACCTTCAGTCCGCCCGATCGCCACCATGCTCCCCGCTCGTTGGTCATTTCCAACTTGAGCTCGTATTCCCCGGGGAGCACTCCCCGAGTCAGGGTATGGCCGGCGCTCATCCCCGAGCGGTCGGGCGACCAGAGAACGGACCGCAGGTCCAGCGGCACTTCCATCCTCTGTTTGCCGGCGAGGCGGAGCGGCTCGGACAGTTGCGGCAATTTCGGGGCGCTGACCTCCGCCCAGTACATCGGCTCTTGCGCGCCTTCCGCGGTCACGCGGGCGAGGGTCAAGTACGTACGAGCCTCGAGAGCCACCGGCTGGTCGCTGACGTTCTCGACCTTGGCCGTGATCGCGCCCCGCGTGCCCTTCGCTAGAGTCAGGACCACGCGCGGCGACGCGGACGGGCTTGCTGCCACCGCCGACGCCGCCATGACGGACGTCGGACGATGTCCAAGACTCAAGACTGCGGAAAGGAAGAGCGCCGACACCATCGGCATGGCCACCCCCTTGCCAGACCCGAGTTCTCGCGCGGCGACGGCCGCGGCGGGCGGACCGACGGCGGGCGCGCTACTCTTCGAACGCGGAAGAGACCTTGTCCTTCTGCTTCGCGGGAGTGGACGGCGACGTGGTGCCGGCCTCGCCCAGCCGCGCCTTCAACGCATCCAGCGCCGAGTCCACCTCGGTCTTCTGCGAGATGGCGGAGAGCTGGCGGTCCAGCTCCTCGCCTTCGGAGACGGCGATGGTGTCCATCGCGGAGAGCCGGTCCGCCTGCTCCTGGATGGAGCCGGCCGTCTTGTCGAACACGTTCATCGCCCCGTCGATGTTGTACTCGTCCGTGATCGACTGCATCTTGCGCTGGGCGTCGTTCATGGCGTGGATCGCCTTGAGCTCGCCGAGCTGGCGGATCTTGCCCTGGATGCGCTCCTCTTCGACCTTGAGCTTGCCCCGCGCGTTGTCCGCCCGCGCCTTCGAGGCCTTGTAGGTGGCGACGGCGCGCTCCGCGGTCGCGCGCGCCTCGACCTGGAGCTGCAAGGCGCGACGCGCCAGCTTCTCGTTGCCCTGCTTGAGGGCCTCTTCCGCCTGCCGCTCGAGGTTCTTGATGCGCGCGCTGTGCATGTCCTGCTCGCGCTTGGCCTTGGTCTCGAAGGCGATGGTGGTGGCCGTGGCCTCGCGCAGGCTGCGGAGGTTGTCGAGCATCTCGCGCGTCGACTCCTCGAGCATGGCGAGCGGGACCTGGTTCTCCGCCTCCCCCAGGATCGAGTTGAAGACGGCCCGGAAGAACCGGCCGATGCGCGTGAACATTGCTGGCCTCCGCCGCGGAAAAAGAAGTGGCCGAGAATAGCACGATCGGCCAGGCGTAAGTGCCCCAGGGTAAGCCGACCGCAGAGCAAGGTGGCGCTGCGCAGCAGCGGCGCGTTGCGAGGGGGGTTCTTAAGGGGGGGTCGCGAACACCCACCGCGGTGTCGTGTGAGTGCCCCCCCTTACTCAGTACGACCAAGGCGGCGCTGCGCAGCAGCGGCGCGTTGCGAGGGGGGGTTCTTAAGGGGGGTCGCGAACACCCACCGCGGTGTCGTGTGAGTGCCCCCCCTTACTTAAAAAGCCAGCAACCCCACTACTGCGCGGGCGCGGGCGCCACCGGCCTGTTCTCGGCCACCCGCTCCGCGATGAAGCGCTGCGGGTCCTTGAGCAGCAGGTCCGACTTCGGCACCAGCTCCAGGGCCTTCTTCACTTGCGGATCCCAGGCCATCGACCGCCGGCGGGTCTCCCCCTCGCCGAACACCTGCAGGAGCACCTGCTCGGTGATCTGGTGCGCGATGATCTCGCGGTTGGCGGCCAGCTCCTCGGGGGTGTACTTGAGCTTCCGGGTGTCGAGGTAACTCTTGAACTCGGCAAGGGTCCGGTCGTCGACCTGGAAGTCGCGGCCCACGATCCGGAGCTTGGCCGCGCTCACCTCGGACCGCTTCCCCGCCCCGGCGATGTCCGCCGCGCTGCCCGTCGTCTCCGCCGCCGAGAAGCTGCGCGCGAACCCGCCGAACGCCGCCTTCGCGATCAGATAGGCCACGAACTTGTTCGGGGTCTCCTGCTCCACGCAGAAATCGGGGGTGATGCCGTCGCCGCCGAAGACCTTGCGGCCGGCGTCGGTCAGCTTGGCCTCGCCGTTGCGCGCCTCGTCGCAGGTCTTGCGGTCCTTGGGTGCGACGTAGTCCTCGAAAGCGGTGGACCCGTAGTCGCGCTGGATGGACCGCCCGGAGGGCGTGTAGTAGCGCGCGGTGGTGAGGGCCAGGGCATAGCCGCGGACGTTGCGCAGGGGCATGATCGTCTGCACGAGGCCCTTGCCGAACGTGGTCTCGCCGACGATGAGGCCGCGATCGTGGTCCTGGATGGCGCCGGCCACGATCTCCGACGCGCTCGCGCTGTGCTTCGACGTGAGGACGATCAGGGGCAGGGACGCGAAGCGGCTCTCTTCCTCGGTCACGTAGCTCGTCTCGTCCCGTTTCGTCCGCCCGCGCGTGAACACGACCATCTGCCCCTTCTTCAGGAACAGGTTCGAGACCGCGAAGGCCTGGTCGAGCAGCCCTCCCGGATTGTCACGGATGTCCAGGATCAGGGAGGTGGCGCCCTGCTGCGTGAGCGTGCGCAGCGCCTTCTCCAGCTCCTTCTCGCAGTCCGCGGGATCGCCGGGGCGGCAGGCGGTGGTCTCGTTGAAATCGGTGAGGCGGATGTACCCCGTCTTCTTCGAGGCCATGAAGAAGTACGGCACCGAGTGCAGCGGGATCTCGTCGCGGAGGACGGTGAACTCGAGGGGCGTCTCGTAGCCCTGGCGCACGATGGTGATGTGCACGGGCGTGCCCTTGGGGCCGCGCAGGCGCTTCACCGCGTCGTCGATGGCCATCCCGCGCGCGTCCTCGTTCTCGATCTTGCTGATCACGTCGCCGGCGCGGATGCCCAGGCGGTGGGCCGGAGTCCCTTCGAACGGCGACACCACCGTGATGTTCCCGTCGATGGACTGCACGGTGATCCCCAGGCCGTAGTACGAGCCCTTCTGGCGCTCCTGGAGCGTCGAGTACTCCTTGGTCTCGAGGAAGTTCGAGTGGGGGTCGAGCGTCCGCAGCATCTCGCGGATGGACGAGGACACGAGCTTGTCGCTCTTGACCGGCTCCGCGTAGTTCTCCTCGACCGCGCTGAGGATCGCCGTGTAGAGACGGAGGTGGTCGGACAGCTTGTTGCCGCCGGCCAGGACCCGGTTGCCGAAGAACCCGCCGGCCAGGGTCGAAATCCCCAGAACCGCGATGCTGAACGCGCCCAGCCTGCTGAGTTTCATGCCCGAGAACCCCTCCCCCGCATCGATGATAGCAGACCTCGCCTCAGGCCTCTCCCGCGCCCGGGCGCCGCGCCTTCAGACCCCGGGCCCAGAGGACCAGGAGCACGGCCAGCACGATCCCGCCCATGACGATGAGGGTCGCCGCCCAGTTCTCGGCGAACCAGGCGTCGAACTTCTCGAGCCACTCCAGCGCCTCGTCGCCGTAGTACGCCCCCATGGCCGCCCAGAACGCGTAGCGCATCCCGCGCGCGATCAGGAGGGTCAGGGCCAGCTTCCTTCCGGAAAAGCCGACGACGCCCGCGGCCACCACGAAGATCTTGAACGGCATGGGCGGCGGAAGGACCGCGGGTATGGCCAGCGTGAGCACGCCCCAGCGTTGTACGGCCAGCTCGACGCGCTGGACCTGGCCCGCTCCGAACTTCTTGGCGAGGAAGGCTTCACCCCCGCGTCGCCCGAGCTCCCACATGACCAGGCATCCCACGACCGATCCCAGCGTCGTCGTCAGGGCATAGAGCCAGGCCCGTCCGGGGTGGATGTGAGAGGACGTGATGAGGAGGATGTCGTTGATCTCGGGGAAGCTCAGGAAGGAAGAGTCCAGGAACGCGACGACGAACATGCCCGGCGCGCCGATCAGCGGCACGAGGACGGTCTGAACCCAGAGGACGACCTTGTGCATCGGGGGTGGCGGGCCTCAGGACGCCAGGACGAATTCCTCGGTGTCGGGATCGTGGTCGAACAGCTCGCCGTAGCGGGCCCAGTCGAGGGCGGTGCCGAGCTGGCGCTCGGCTTCCGTCGGTGAGAAGTGCTCTTCGAGCCGCTTCAGGAACTCCTGCTTGCGCACGCGTCCCCCCTCCGCCTCCTGCAGGGCCTCGCGGATGCGGCGGAGAATGGGTAGCTCCAAGAGCCGCCGCCGCAGCCGCTCCTTGCGTTCGGGTGCCTCCGCCGCGGACAGGGCGCGCCCTTCGGCGGTCAGCTCGATGTCCCCCGACGCGATCTTCACCAGGCCGAGCTGCTTGGCCGCTTCGGTGACGGGCAGCAGGTCGTCGAGCTCCAGGCCGAGCGGACCGCCCAGCTTGTAGAGGTCCTCGCGTCCGCCGCTGGCGTCGCGCAGGTGCTCGAGGAGGCCGAAGACCATCGCGATCGGCGCATGCGGGAGCGGCTTCCAATCCTTGGCCATCGCGCTCATCTCAGGCCAGCAGCGTGTACATGCGGTCCACCACCTCGCGCACGGCGGGCGCGTCCGCACGCCGCGGCCGCGGCAGGGACGTGAGGTCCACCATGTCGGCGATCCGCCCCGGATTCGCCTTCAGGACCACCACGCGGTCGGAGAGGCTCACCGCTTCCTCGATGCTGTGGGTCACGAGCAGGATGCTCTTGGTCAGCACCTGCGGCGAGGCCCAGAGGTCCAGCACGAGGTCGCGCATGGTGCGGGCGGTGAGGACGTCGAGGGCGGAGAAGGGCTCGTCCATGCACAGCAGCTCCGGCTCGACGGCCAGGGCGCGCGCGACGCCGACGAGCTGCTTCATGCCTCGTGAAAGCTCCTTGGGATAGGCGCGCTCGTAGCCGGCCAGGCCGGCCAGATCGATGTACTTCTCCGCCTTCTTGAGCCGCTCGTGGACGCCCAGGCCGCGCGCCTCCAGCCCCAGGGCGACGTTGTCCACGACCGTCAGCCACGGGAAGAGCGCGAAGGACTGGAAGACGAGGGCCGCGCTCCGGTTCACGCCCTCGAGCAGCCGGTCGCCGAGGAACACGCGCCCGCGGGTAGGCCGGAGGACTCCGGCCACGATGCGCAGGAGCGTGCTCTTGCCGCAGCCGGAAGGACCGACCAGGGAGAGGAACTCCCCCTCACGGATCTCGAGGTCGATGGGCCCCAGGATGCGGATCTTGCGGTCGTAGAGCTGCTCGACCGCGTCCAGGCGCACGAGGACCTTGCGATCGGCCTCGGCCGGGACGACGGTCGCGTCCATCGCGGCGGCTCCATGCAATGTGTACGGCTATTGTAGTTTGGAAGTCCGCGGAGCGCGCCACGTACCGCAACG
>WNFM01260703.1_pt4 | contig 19400 bp, 25 predicted proteins | sample 5400271 | NCBI WGS metagenome assembly WNFM01 (sample SAMN13153352, study PRJNA577476) | soil metagenome | isolation source: 60 cm saprolite on Douglas fir-dominated hillslope | place: USA:California | collected 2013-09-17 | reverse complement strand
GAGAAGGTCGCGGCGGAAAAAGCCGCCTCCGACAAGTCAGCCGCCGACGCCAAGGCAGCCGCGGACAAGGCGGCAGCGGAAGCCGTGGCCACCAAAGACGCCGACGGCGACGGCGTGCCCGACACCATCGACAATTGCCCGAGAGAGGCCGGCCCCAAGGAGAACATGGGCTGCCCGATCTCCCGCAGGCAGAAGGTCGCGCTGCGCGAGGGCGGCAAGATCGAAATTCTCGAGAAGGTCCAGTTCGCGCCCGGCAAAGCGGTTGCGATCGGACGGCTCTCGTTCGGCGTGCTCGACCAGGTCGTCTCGGTGGCGAAGGCGCACCCGGAGATCCTCCTCATCGAAGTTCAGGGGCACGCCGACTACGCGGGCAAGCCGAAACAGGTCGAGGCGCTGTCGAAGGCGCGCGCCGCCGCCGTGGCCGAATATCTGGTGCGCAAGGGCATCGAGAAGCCGCGGATCGCGGTCGTCCAGATCCTGCCGTAGCCGCGTCAGAACTGGCGGAGGAAGCCGCGCTGGATGAGCGCGGCCAGCTTCTGCGAGACCTCGAGGTCCGACCCGCTGGCGCGGTCGAGCACCGCCTGCACGACCCCGTAGTTGTGCACCAACTGCACCAGGTCCAGCTCGTCGGGCGGCAACTCGCGCAGCTTCGGCGTCAGCGGCATGGCGATGCCGATGGCCGCCGTCGCCGCCGGCAGGTTCCCGCGCGTCAGCTCGTCGGACTGATGCATCGCTTCCATCACCAGCTGCTCGGTGCCCTCGGTGATCTCGCTGGGCATCGCCGCCATCTCGCCCTCGTGAGGGACGAACTCGAACCCGCCCTGCGTCCAGGTCACCATCCGGTAGAGCGCCTTCTTGGGAGCGAGCGTGGGATCGGCGTCGATCACCGCGCTCACCACCTTGCCCGTGCGCAGATGGACGCGGCCCGCGCGGTAGCCCTTGATGACGATGGCGCCGGTCTTCTTCTCCTGCGCGGCCGCGGTGCGCTCGAGCGCCTGCTGGGCCGCTTTGGGATCGACGGCCGGCGCGCCCGCCACCCGCGCCACCGTCACCAGCTTGAGGATGCTGGTGCCGATGAGGATGCGATCGCCCTCCTTGAGCCGCGCGCGCTTCACCTTCTCGCCGTTGACGAAGGTGCCGTTGGTGGATCCCAGATCGGCGATGGTGATCTGGCCCGGCGCCAGCGAAATCTTGGCGTGCTTGCGCGAGACCATGTCCTCGATCAGCACCATGTCGAGATCGCTCGAGCGGCCGATCACCAGCTCGCCGCTCTCGCCCAGCGGATATTCGCCGCCCTGGTACTTCCCGCTGATGAAGCGCAGCGCGAAGGCGCGGTCGCTCATCGGCGTCCCCGCGCCAGCTTGAGATACATCCCTGCCGTGCGATGGTTGGGCTCCATCCGCAATACTTCTTCCCACTGCGCGACGGCCTCGTCCAGCTTCCCGCCGGCGTAGAGGGCGGTGCCCAGCGCGACGCGGGCGGGGACGTAGGCCGGCGCGTGCGACACCGCGATGCGGAACTCGGCGAGCGCGCCGTCGACGTCGCCGGCTTCGCGCAGCGCCGAGGCTAGCTTCAGGCGCAAGTCGACGAAGGTGGGGCAGAGCGAGAGCGCGCGGCGAAACTCGGAGGCGGCGTCGTTGGGTCTGCGCACCGAGACGTAGCCGTCGCCGACCGCGGCGTGCAGGTTGGCGATCTTTCCTTTGGTGAAGCTGTCGAGCGGCTCGTCGCCGTTGGGATCGCGCGTCTGCTTGCTGCGCGCGCGCGCCACCGCATCGCCGTACACTTGCTGGGCCCGCTCGTACTGCCCGAGGTCGTTGCAGACGATGGCCAGGTTGAGCGCGGCCTCGACGTAGCTGGGGTTGATCTCGATCGCCGTCTGGAAGGATTGCTGCGCCCGCTCGAACTCGCCGCGGTGGTGATAGATGACGCCGAGCATGTGGTGCACGTCGGCAAAACCGGCGCCGCGCGCCACCACCGCTTCCAGACTCCCGGCCGCGAGTGAGTAATCCCCGCGGTGGAAGTGCTCTTTGCCGAGGGCGACCAGCTCCCTCAAGTGGTCGTCCATGCGCTCTCTCACCCCGGAGGGCAGCGTATCACGGCTTGGGCAGCGACTTGAGAAGCTCTTCCGCGTCCCTGCGGTGCGGATCGCCGGGCGGCGCTTCCTGCACCAGGCGCTCCAGCGTCTCGCGCTGCAGCCGCGCGTCGTTGGCGAACTGGTAGGCGACGGACGCGCGCCAGAGCGAGTCGGTGCGCAGCTTGCCGCCGTCGAGATCGCCGTAGGTGTCGGCGAGCGTCATCAGCCGGCCGGCGGCCCCGCGCCACGCCTTGCGCTTCCAGTAGAACCCGACCACGTAACGATCCTGCGCTGCCAGCCGCTCGCGGCAGTTGTTGATCAGGTCGCGCGCCTTGTGCACGAAGTCGCTCTTCGGATATCCGGTGACGAAGCGCTGCAGCGCCTCCAGCGCGTCGGCTTGTCCTCGTAATAGGAGAGCCCGACGCGGAAGGCGGCGTAGTCGGCCTTGGCGTGCGACGGGTGGCTCTTGACGAAGTCCTGGTAGGCCGAGGCGGCGGCCGCGTAGTCGTCGCGCTCGTAGTTCATGTCGGCGAGCGCCAGGTCGGCGAGCGCGGCGAATTGTGAATACGGGAAGTTGTTGCGCACCACCTCGAAGTAGCGCGTCGCCTCGAGGTAGTTCTTGTCCTTCTTCTCGTCCATGCCCTTGTCGTAGGCCTTGGACGCGTCGTTCGCGGCCGCACCGGTGACGGGTTTGGTGACGTCGGCGCTTCCGCTCGCGCAGGAGCAGAGCAGTGCGGCTGTTAGTACACTAGGTATATATTTCGTCATCGCCATCCCACTCCATGCCCAACGCCTTCGCGGCCGCCGACGGCCTGTGCCCCTTCGCGATCAGCGCCCGCAAGAGCCGGCGCTTCTCCGCCGCGTCCGCGGGCTTCCGGCCCCGCAGTTTCCGCTGCAGCGCCCTCGCGGCCAGCTCGTCGTCGCCGGCTCCTTCCCTTGCTTCAGCCAACGCGGCTGCCGCATCTTCCTGCGCGATGCCCTGCAGCGGCAGCCTGCGCGCCACCTGCCGGGGACCTTCGCCCCGATCGATGAGCGCGCGGGCGCGCCGACGGGCCTCCGCGCGGTCGTCCATGTACCCCAGCTCGCGCAGCCGCGCCAGCGCAGCTTTTCGCTCTGTTTCGGGAAAGCCGTTGCGCGCCAGCGCGCGGTCCAGCTCGAGCTCGGTGCGCGCGCGCAGAGCCAGCAGCTCGAGCGCACGATCGATCGCGCGCTTTTTCGGATCAACCACGGAGCGCACGGGGCGCACAGAGTTCTTTTTCAAATTCCAACCTCAGTGCGCTCCGCGCGCTCTGTGGTTGATTTGCGCCAGTTCAAAACCGCTCGATCTGGAAGTCGTCGTCGGCGGCGGGCGCGCCCGCGGCGGGCTTCGCCGGAGCAGCGGCCGGAGCCGGCGTCATTTTGCCGAGCGGCGCACCGGGAGTCGAGGGCTTGGCGCCGGTCGCCGGCGCTGGCCGCGGAGCCGGCGCTGCGCCGGGGCGCGGAGCGGCGGTCTTGGGGGGTCCGCCCGGCTGCTGCATCTCGTCCTTCCCGCCCTCGAAGCTGTCCCACGACGAGTCGCTGGTGGCGCTGATGCCGGAGACGCGCAGCGCGAAGTCGTCCGGGTTCGAGCACTGCCGCAGCGCCTCCTCGTAGGTGATGATGTTCTGCTTGAAGAGCATCATCAGCGACTGATCGAAGGTCTGCATCCCGTAGGTGGTGTAGCTCTGCGAGATCGCCTGCGTGATCTCCTTGGTGCGGTCCTTGTCCTCGATCATCTCGCGGACGCGGCTGTTGCAGACCAGCACCTCGACCGACGCGACGCGGCCCTTGCCGTCGGCGCGGGGCACCAGGCGCTGCGAGACGACGCCGCGGAGCACCGAGCCCAGCTGCAGGCGCACCTGCTTCTGCTGGTGCGGCGGGAAGGCGGAGACGATGCGCGCGATGGTCTCGGTGGCGTCGAGCGTGTGCAGCGTCGAGAGCACCAGGTGTCCGGTCTCTGCGGCGGTGAGCGCGGTCTCGATGGTCTCGAGGTCGCGCATTTCGCCGACCAGGATGACGTCGGGATCCTGGCGGAGCGCGGACTTCAGCGCCTGCGCGAAGCTCAGCGTGTCGACGCCGACCTCCCGCTGGTTCACGATCGACCGCTTGTCGCGGATGAGGAACTCGATCGGATCCTCGATGGTCATGATGTGGCAGGTCTCGTTCGAGTTGATGTGATCGACCATCGCCGCGAGCGTGGTCGACTTGCCCGAGCCCGTCGTGCCGGTGACCAAGATCAGCCCGCGCTGCTCGCCCGCGATCTTCTCCAGCACTTTCGGCAGGAGCAGCTGCTCGATGCTGAGGATCTTGAAGGGGATCACGCGCAGCACGACGCCGATGGTGCCGCGCTGCTGGAATACGTTGACGCGGAAGCGCCCCAGGCCCGGCACGCCGTACGCCAGGTCGAGCTCGTTTTGCGCCTTGAACTTCTCCTTCTGGTAGTCGTTCATGATCCCGAAGGCCATCCGCGAGATCTCTTCGGGCGGGAGGCGGCGGGCGTCTTTGAGCGGGACCAGCGAGCCGTCCACCCGGAACATGGGGGGCAGGCCCGCCTTCAAGTGAATATCGGAAGCTCCGCCCCGCAGCGCGACTTGCAGGATCTCGTTGAGTTCCATGCGCGGAAGGCTATCACGCCGCCAGTGGACTCCCCAAGGTGGCTGGGGGTGCCGAGGCGTGCGCCTGCGGGCGCAACGGGAGCGCCATCGCGAGCACGCGGATCGCGCGCCAGAAGATCCTCTCCAGCCCGCCGCCGATGAAGCCCGCGCCGAGGGTGAACTTCATGTTGGCCATCTGGTTGGCCTGGAAGGCGCGGGCCTCGGCGGCGCGCATCTTCCCGAGCACTTCGAGCCGCTCGGCTTCGTCGCGCGCGTACTTCTTCGCGACGGCGACGCAGTAGCGGAGGTGGCGCCGCTCGTCGTCCAGCACTTCGGCGAAGACGGCGGCGCTCTTCGGATCCGGCCCTTGCATGGCGGCGATGAAGAGTCCGAACGAGAAGACCGCGCGCTCCTCGAGGGCCTGCAGGAACGAATACGCTTCGAGCACGCCGCGGGCGTTGGTGATGGGGCGATCGATGACCCGGCCCGCCTCGCGATCGACCCGCACGACGAGGCGCAGCTCCTCCGGCAGCTGGTACTTCGCGTTCTGCGCCTTGAGCCGCTCGCGGAAGAGGCGCTCGTGGCGCAGCTCGTCCTGCTGGTGCCTGCGAATGACCCTCTGCAGCTCCGGGTCATCCACCTGCGCGAGCGCGTTGGTGAAGATGGCGGACTCGCCGCTCGACTCGCCGTCGGCAGCCTGCGCGAGCACGTGCGCTCGGCCCTCGGGAGAAGAGAAGAGCTTGTTCAGATAGCGGAGGTTGAGCCGTTCGAGGATCGTCATGAGGTCATTATGACTACATGACGATTTCAGTCAATAGGTTTCGTTACAGAAACAAGAAGTAGGCGTCGAGCGCGACCGCGAGCCCGATGCTCCCGAGCAGCACTCCGGCCCAGAGCAGGTAGCGCTTGTTGGAGAGGATGGTCACCGAAAGGAGGATGAGCGCGAGCGTGATCAACTTGCTGCCAAGCTCGTAGCGGAAGACCGAACGGCCCGGCTCCGAGGCGGCGCGCTGCGAGACGTCCTCCTGCCGCTCCAGATCCTGCACGCGGTAGAAGACGCGCTGGGTCTCGGCGTCGAAGTCGCGGATCCGCTCTTCGTAGCCGGTCAGCCGGAAAGCGTCGAGCTTGGCTTCGGGGTCTTCGCGCGAGAGGCCGCGGCGGGCGAGGTCGAGGCGCACGCGATCGCGCGCGAGCTCCAGCGAGGTGCGCTCCGAGAGCTTGGTCTGGTAGTAGGCCCACAGCTCCGCGCCCTGCCGGCGCGCTTCCGAAGCGGCCGCCTTGTAGCCGCCCGCCGCGTCGGCGCGGTCGCCCTTGACGTTGCCGATGAAGCTGAGCGCGGTGGTGAGGATGATGGCCGCCACCGAGACGCGGTTCTTCAGCTCCTCGACGTACGCTTCGCGCTCCCCGCGCGCCTGCGCGTCGGCCTTCTGCTGCGCGACCTCCTCGCGCAGGAGCCGCGTCTCCTCGGAGGGCGGCTCTCTCGGGGGCTCAGCGGGCATGCGCCGCCTCCTGGATGGCCGCGCGGATCGCCGCCACCGTGGCCGGCGCGCTCGCGGGGCGATCGTAGACGACCGCCTTGCGCAGTTTGGCGAACTTCTCGTCGTTGTCGTCTTCCGTCCAGGCCTCGGGGATGTCGCCCGAGCCGCGGTCGATCTGCCGGAAGCTCGCGTCCAGCATCCGCTGCATCCAGTCGAGGCGGAAGAGGATCGGGTAGTCCTGGCGGAGATCGTTGCGGATGGGAAGCATTCCCTGCGCTTCCGTCTCGCGCTGCTGCAGGCCGCGCTGATCGAGGAAGCGCGCCAGCTCGAAGGCGATGCCCGGCTCGGGAGAGTGCACCGGGACGGCCCAGAGGTGCACTTCCTCGAACGAGAAGCTGCGGCCGCTGCGCGCGGGCTCGCCGTGCGCGTTCAGCTCGACGGAAACGCCGCGCGGCAGCGTCGACCACGCGAGATCGCCCGCGCCTGGCATGCCCGGGGGAGCGTCGCGCCGCGCGCCGCCGTGCAGCCAGAGCGAATCCGCCTGGTCGATGGGCGCCCAGGCCAGCTTGCGCGCGTGGAAGAGGGTGTTGACGGCGAAGCTGTCGAGGCCCTCGCCGTCGCAGCTCGCCGGCACGAGGCCATGCTTGCGGAAAAGCGCGCGCCACTGGAGCGTGTCGAGCAGGTGCGGGGCGTCGGTCTTGAGCAGCGTCTTGTCGGTGGCGCCGTGCCGGTAGAGGGCGTTCAGGAACTCGTCGTTCGCATCCTCGTTGTCGCCGCAGGGGTAGCCGACGCGCGGCGCGGTGAGCGCCGGCTGAGGCACGGTGCTTCCGAGGGCCGCGGCCTGCTCGGCCCAGGGAGCGGGATGGTGCGCCCAGTACCAACCGGCGACGAAGAGATCGTAGGTGCTCCACTCGTCGGGCGTCTTCGAGAGCAGGTAGCGCGCGGGCAGCCCGACGCCGTTGGCTTCCTTGAGGGCCGCCTCGATGGCGGGGCGGTCCTCCTGCCAGTGGAGGTAGGCCTTCTCGACCGCGGGCCGCAGATAGACGGCGACGTCGACCAGTGCGCGCTTGGGAAAGAACCACTGCACGTCGCCGATCCTTCCGCGGCTGACGGCCTCGGGGATGTACTCGACCAGCGCGGCTTGCAGATCCTCGGGCGACGCGCCGCCGGCGATCGGCCGCACCGCCCCTTTCGACTGCAGCTCCTCGGCGTGCTCGTCGTCGATGTCGGCCAGCACGATGCCGGTGGGGTGCTCTTTTTCCTTGAGCAGGACCTGGTACGCCTCCTCGAAGGTGGGGGCGCTGACGAAGTCGAAGGTCAGGTCGCGCTGCTGGCCGTACTCGGAGAACTCGTTCTGCAGCATCCAGTCGATGCGCGGCTTGCTGGCGCGCAGCAGCACCTTGACCTTGCGTTGCCGCCCCAGGTGCGGCCGGTCCGGGCGCAGGTTGATCGCCAGGAAGGAGATGTTGACGGCGATGCCGAGGACGACCAGCACGTCGACGAGGGGCTTGCGCGGCACGCCGCCGTTCTAGCAGATGGCGCGGCGGTCAAGGACGTGTCCCGGGGAGAAAGGGAAAAAAATTAATTTTTCCACACCCCGGAAACACCGCGGCCCCGCCCCGTGAGGAGCAGGGCCGCATGATGTCGAGTCGTGGTGTCTTTAGCGCTTGCTGAACTGGAACCGCTTGCGCGCGCCGGGCTGGCCGTACTTCTTGCGCTCCACCGAGCGGGCATCGCGAGTGAGGAAGCCCGCCTTCTTCAGTACCGGCCGGCAGTCCGGGTTGAGCTTGAGCAGGCAGCGGCTGATGCCGTGGCGGATGGCGCCGGCCTGGCCGGAGAGGCCGCCGCCGCAGACGTTGACGGAGATGTCCACCTTGCCGAGCTGCTCGACGACCTCGAGCGGCTGCTTGAGGATCATCTTGCTGGTCTCGCGCCCGAAGTACTGGTCGAGCGTGCGATCGTTGACGACGAAATCGCCGGTGCCGGGCTTCATGCGCACGCGCGCGATGGAGACCTTGCGGCGGCCGGTGGCGGTGACGAGCAGTTCCTTGGTGGCCATCATCGTTCCTTAAGCGTTGACCGCTTCCATCGCGGTGGGCTTCTGGGCGGCGTGCGGGTGCTTGTCGCCGGGGTAGACCTTGAGCTTCTTCATGAGCGCACGGCCGAGCGCGGTGCGCGGGAGCATGCGGCGCACGGCGTCCTCGACGAGGCGCGTGGGATGCCGGGCCACCGCTTCTTCGGCGGTGAACTCGACCAGGCCGCCCGGGAACATGGTGTGGTGGATGTACTTCTTGTCCTTCCACTTGTTGCCGGTCAGCTTGACCTTGTCGGCGTTGATGACCACGACGAAGTCGCCGCAGTCGTCGTGCGGCGTGAAGATCGGCTTGTGCTTGCCGCGCAGGACGCTCGCGATCGTGGTCGCGGCGCGCCCCAGCACCTTGTCCTTCACGTCGATGACCACCCAGTTGCGCTGAACGGTCAACCTGCTGCCCATCACCGTCTTCATCGAGAGAGCTCCGAAAAGGGTGGCGGGATCTACGCGATCGCCGGGGGGCTGTCAACAGGGATCTCCGCGCCTGCTCTCCGAGGAGAAGGCTAGCGCATAGCTAGCAAAGTGCTATACTGCGCTAGCCATGGCCACGCTCTTCGTGAAGGACTTCCCCGACGACGTCTACCAGGCGCTGAAAGACCGCGCGCGCGCCAACGGTCGCTCGCTCGCCGCCGAGGTGCGCCTGCTCTTGCAACAGGCGGTGCCCCGCCATCGATCGCAGAAGGAAGTGGCGGAGTCGATCCGCCGCTTTCGCGAAAAGATCGCCCGTGAGGGGCGCGGGATCGCCGCCGAAGACATCGTCGAGATGATTCGCGAGGGTCGCGAGGAACGCGACAAGTGAAACTGGTGATCGACGCGAGCTTCGCCATGCTCTGGCTGTCTCGCGAGCGCGATGAGAAAGCGGTGGCGGAGTTCGACGCGCGCTATCACGCGGGCCAGGTGGAGATGCACGCTCCCGAGTTGTTCGTCGTCGAGACGGCAAACGTGCTCACGAAGCACGTGCGCCGCCGGACGCGCACGCTGGAAGAGACCGTGACGATATTCGAAAACCTGCGGGAGTTGCCGATCCAGTTCCACCGCCACAGCGACCTGGCCGTGCACGCCTTCGACCTCTCGCTGCGGCGCGGGATCTCCGCCTACGACGCGTCCTACGTCGCGCTGGCGGTGCGCGAGGTGCTGCCGCTCTTCACGGCGGACAAGAGGCTCGCCACTGCCGTCGAGGATCTCATCGAGGTGGTCGCCGCCTGATCTCTCACGCTTGGGCGGTGGCGATGAGCGCGACTGCGCGAGGGCGCTTTCCTTCCAGCGCCAACAACAGGTCGCTCGCGAAGCGAGCCCGGACGCCCTCTTCAGCCTTGGCTTCGCGCAGCGCGACCGCCGCGGGCCCCATCTGCGTCAGGTGCTCCGCGTTCGCGTCGAAGGGAAGCTCCAGCGGCTGCACGCTCACGCGCGTGAAGCCCGCCCCCGCAAGCATCGACGAGAGCGCGGACGCGTCCGACAAGCCGAAAGGCCCGGGCCCCGGCTGCGGATCCGGCGCGGCCAGCTGCCTGCGCAGGATCGCCAGCGGAATCGTGGCCCACTCGTTCTCCTGCCACGGGCCCCAGGTGGCTGCCGCGAAGCGCGCGCCGGGCTTCAGCGAGGCGTGCAGATTCCGGAACGCAGCCGCGGGGTCCTCGAAGAACATCACGCCGAATCTCGAGAAGCAGAGATCGAACGGCTCATCGAAGCGGTGGGTCTGCGCGTCGGCCAGGAGGAAGCGCGCGCCCGGGACCGCCTCCTTGCGGGCGATGCGGAGGAACGGCTCGGAGACGTCGACGCCCAGGGCATTTCCAGTCACGCGCGCGAGCGCCGCCGTGGTCTCGCCGAATCCGCAGCCCACGTCGAGCGCGGATTCGCCGGCCCGCGGCGCCAGCGCCTCGAAGGCGGCCGCGCCGAAGGGCACGAGCGATCGCGTCACGGCCCCGCGCAGTCGCAGCCAGCGATCCGCGTTGCCCTCGTTCCAGATCTGGATCTGCGCCACGTTCGCCATGCCGCGAGTCTACGCCGGCTCGGCCGCCGCCGGGCGTCCCCGAGCCCTGGCGGCGGCACAGCACCCGTTGGCGAATACGCCAACGCGCCGCTAGTCGCCCAAGAGATCGCCCATCGCGGAAAAGAAGTTTTTCGCCTTCTCCTCCTGCACAGCCTTCGCGCTCTGCGCCTGCGGGCCGCCGAGATCGACGACGTCGACCAGCTCTTTTGGGATGTCGTCGAGAAACCGCGAGGGTGTGCGCGGGATGGCTTTGCCGCGCTTCATGCGCTGGGCGGCGCGCGTGAGGATCAGGCGCTCGCGAGCGCGGGTGAGCCCGACGTAGCAGAGGCGCCGCTCCTCCTCGAGATTGATTGCGCCGTCCGCCTGCGGCTCGCCAGACGCGTCGTCGAATCCGCGGCCCGAATGCGGCAGCAGACCCTCTTCGAGGCCGGCGAGGAAGACGCAACGCCACTCAAGGCCCTTGGCGCCGTGCAGCGTCATCAGCGTGACGCAATCGCCGGCGTCGCCGTCGGCCTCCTTGGAGTCGAGCGCGAGGCGCATCAGGTATCCGGGAAGGCCCGAGGCGAAGACTTCGTCGTCTTCGGGATCGGTGGACTGCAGCAGCCGCTCGGCCGCACGCTGCTCTTCGCGCTTCTCGTAGTCGATCAGTTGCCGAAGCAACGATTCGATCGCCTCGATGCGCCGCGCCTGCGCCGGCCCGCTCTCGCCGCTTCGGAAAATCCGCGCTGCGAGAGCTTCCCGCCGAAGTCGCGAATCACCGCCACGAACTCCGCGATGCGTTCCGCGGCGTGGCCGAGCTCGGGCGGCGCGGCGCAGAAGACGTCCCAGACGGAGCACTTGCGCGCCCGCGCCAGCTCCTGCGCGCGCGCCACGGTGGTGTCGCCGATCCCGCGCGCCGGCACGTTGACGATGCGCAAGAGCGACACCTCGTCGCGCGGATTGAGCGCCGCGCGCAGGTAGGCGATCAGATCGCGCACTTCCTTGCGATCGAAGAGCGAAGTTCCGCCCACCACCCGGTAGCGCACGCCGGCGAGGCGCAGCGCCTCCTCGAACGGCCGCGCCTGCGCGTTGGTGCGGTAGAGCACGGCGATCTCCCGCGGCGGGATCTTCTCCTCGTACGAGATGCGGATGATCTCGTCGGCCACGTGCTGCGCTTCGGCCGCGTCATCGGGCGCGCAGACGAGGCAGCCGCTTGGGTTTCCGACCCGGGTTCTTGCCGATCACCGCGTTGGCCGCCTCGAGGATGTTCCCGTTGCTGCGGTAGTTCTGCTCCAGCCGGACCTCGACGCAGCCGGGGAACTTCCGGTCGAATTCCTGGATGTGCCGCACCTGCGCGCCGCGCCAGGCGTAGATGCTCTGGTCGTCGTCGCCGACCACGCAGAGGTTCCGCCGCATCCCCGAGAGCATTTCGAGCAGCTGGAGCTGCGCGCCGTTGGTGTCCTGGTATTCGTCGACGAGAAGGTATCGATAACGCTTTTGGTAAGTTTGCAGGATCTCCGGCTGCTCGCGGAAGATGCGCAGCGGGAGGAGCAAGAGGTCGTCGAAGTCGGCGGCGCCCATCGCCCGCAAGCCCAACTCGTACTTCGGCAGGAGCTCGGACGCGGCCAGCTCGTATTCATCGTCCGCGTGGCCGGACTTTCCGCCCGTGCGCAGCCGCGAAATGATCGATACCACTCGCGGCACGTCGAAGCGCTTGTCGTCGATCTTCAAATCCCGCAGGAGCCGCTTCACCAGCGCCGCCTGATCGCCCGCGTCCAGGATGGCGAACTTCGCCGGCAGCCCCAACTTCTCGTGCTGCTCGCGCACCACGCGCACGCCGAAGGAGTGGAAAGTGCTCACCGTCAGGCCGCGCGTCTTGTCACGCGCACCTGCCAGTTTCTCGATGCGCTCGCGCATCTCCAGCGCGGCCTTGTTGGTGAAGGTCACGGCCAGGATGGCCCGCCCCGGGACGCCCTGCTCGAGCAGGTGCACCACCCGGTGCGCGATCACGCGCGTCTTGCCGGAGCCCGCGCCCGCCAGGACCAGCACCGGTCCCTCGGTCTGCAGCACGGCCTTCTTCTGCTGCGGGTTGAGGAGCGAGAGGTCCAGCGCCATCGAGGCTGCGTCACTAGCGGGTTCGCGCGCGCGAAACCAGTCTTGATCTTCCGCGGGACTCGTGCGTGTCACTTCGGCTTGCGCCACTCCTCCAGGCGCTTGCGGATCTCCGCCTCTTCGCCGCTCTCGCTCGGCTCGTAGAAGCGCGCGCCGCGCAGCTCGTCCGGCAAGTACTCCTCGGGCACGTAGTGCCCCTCGAAGTTGTGCGGATATTTGTATCCGCCCGCGTAACCCATGCTCTTCATCAGCGGCGTGGGCGCCTGGCGCAGCTTGAGCGGCACTTGCAGCGGACCCTTCTCGAGCACCGCGGTCCGCGCCGCGCCGTATGCCCTGATCACCGCATTCGACTTCGGGCAGCAGGCGAGGAAGGCCGCCGCCTGCGTCATCGGCAGCACTCCCTCGGGCAGGCCTATCAACTCGAACGCGCGCAGCGCATCGACCGCCACCGAGAGCGCGCGCGGGTCGGCGTTGCCGATGTCCTCGCTGGCGAAGATCACCATCCGCCGCAAGAGGAAGCGCGGCTCCTCGCCCGACTCGAGCATGCGCACGAGGTAGTAGACGGCCGCGTCGGGATCGCTGCCGCGCATCGACTTGATGAACGCGCTCACCGTGTCGTAGTGCGCGTCCCCGCCCTTGTCGTAGAGCAGCGTCTTCTGCTGCAGGGCCTCCTCGGCGTCCTTCACTTCCAGCACGTTGCGCTGCTCGGCCCGCGCTCGCGCCGCCGCGACTTCAAGAGCGGAAAGCGCCCGCCGCGCATCGCCGCTCGAGTGCTCGGCGACGTGCTTGAGGAACTCCTCGCGCGCCGTGAACGCGCCCGCGAGGCCGCGCTCCGGATCGACGAGCGCGCGATCGAGCACCACGCGCAGGTCCGCCTCTTCCAGCGGCCGCAGCGCGAAGACGCGGCAGCGCGAGAGCAGCGCGGAGTTCACCTCGAACGACGGGTTCTCGGTGGTCGCGCCCACTAGCGTCACCGTCCCGCGCTCGACGTGCGGCAGGAGCGCGTCCTGCTGCGCCTTGTTGAAGCGGTGGATCTCGTCGATGAAGAGCAGCGTCCGCAGGCGATTCTCGGCCAGCCGCGCCCCCGCTTGCGCCACCGCTTCGCGGATGTCCTTGATCCCGCTGTCGACGGCGGAGAGCGCCACCAGTTCGGCGCGCGTCGTCGCCGCGATCACCCGCGCCAGCGTCGTTTTCCCCGTGCCAGGCGGGCCCCAGAAGATGAGCGACGGCACCTGGTCGGTCGCGATCGCCTCGCGCAAGAGCGTGTTCGGCCCGAGGATGTGCTGCTGCCCGACGACCTCGTCGACGGTGCGCGGCCGCATCCGCTCGGGAAGCGGCACGAGCGACGGATCCTTCGCCGCCGCGGCGCGGAAGAGGTCCCCGGTGTTGCGTCGACTCGGCATTCGCCGACGAGTCTAACGCGCCTGCGGTAGAGTCCAATGCGTGAAGACCATCGGGCTCGTCCCGCGCATCGCGAGCGAAGAGGCGGCGCAGCTGGCGCGCGAGATGGTGCGCTGGCTCGCGGCGCGCGGGACCACGCCGCTCGTCGAGGAGGAAGCGGGAATCTCCGGCGTGCCGACGTCGCCCGGACTCGAGCTCGCGGCGGCCGCCGATCTGCTGGTGGTGCTGGGCGGAGACGGCACGCTCATCCACGCGGCCGGACTCTGTGGCCAGCGCGAGGTGCCGATCCTTGGAGTCAACCTGGGCACGCTCGGCTTCCTCACGGAGGTGCCGCGCGAACGCGCTTTTGAACTTCTCGAGAAGGCGCTCGAGGGACACCTCATCGCGTCCCGGCGGCTGATGCTCTCGGTCGAAGTGCGCCGCGGACCGGATGTCCTGCTCGCGGGCGCTGTGCTGAACGACGCGGTGATCTCCAAGAACGCGCTCAGCCGCCTCGCCACGCTCTCGGTCTCGGTCGACGGCAAGCTCGCCACCGTCTACGAAGCGGACGGGCTGATCGTCGCGACGCCGACTGGATCGACCGCGTATTCGCTCTCGGCGGCGGGGCCCATCGTCGATCCGGCGCTCGACGCGATCCTGCTCACGCCCATCTGCCCGCACACGCTGACGCAGCGGCCGCTGGTGATCCCGGGGAGCGCTCAGGTGCGCGTGAAGCTGCTCAGCCCCGGAGAGATGTTCGTCACGCTCGACGGCAGTATCGGCCGCGCACTGGCGGTGGGGGAGGAAGTGACGCTCCAGCACGCGCCACACCGCACGCTCATCCTGCGCAATCCCGAGCTCGATCACTTCACGATTCTCCGGCAGAAGCTCCGCTGGGGTACGCGCTAAGGGGCGCGCGCGCCGAGGAGCGCCGTCACCGCCATCGCCTCCAGCAGCTCGCGGTCGCCCTGGAAGATGTCGACGAAGGCGACGCCCAGCTCGCCCGGTTTGTTCCACACCACCTGCGCCTTGACCGGGATGGGCTGGGGGCGGTGCTCCAGCTGAATCGAGAGCTCGACCGGCGTGCCGGGAGGGAGCGCCTCGGGGACCCGGATGGAGAGGCCGCCTGAACCGACGCTCGAGGTAGCGACGCTCGCCAGCTCGGCCGGCGCGGTGATGTGGACCAGGATCTCGATGGTGGCGCGCAGATCGTGACGGCGTTCCGCGCCCGCCGGGGAGTCGTGGATGCCGCCCAAAAGCTCCTTCACCAGCGTCCGCCACTTCGGACGCTGCCGATCGAGCAGCCCGCTTTCGGTCGCCTGCTCTGCCAGCTCGAGGATCTCGTCGATGCGCGGATCGCCGGGGGGAAACACGCGTTCCACGTTAGCACTGTCGGGGGGCTCTGCTACTGTCCGCCGCCATGCTGGAGCTGCTGCGCGTGCGGGAGTTCGCCATCATCGAGGAGCTGGAGGTGAACTTCGCCTCCGGCTTCAACGTGGTGACGGGCGAGACGGGGGCGGGGAAGACCATCCTGGTCGAGGCGCTGAATCTGATCCTCGGGGGCCGCGCGCAGACCGACTCGGTGCGTACTGGAGCGGAGGAGGCCGAGGTGCAAGCGCTCTTCCGGCCGCGCGATCCGGCCGCGTGCGACGCGCGACTCGCCTCGCTGGGGTTGCCGGCCGCCGGCGGCGAGCTGGTCGTTCGGCGCACCGTCCAGCGCGAGGGCCGCAGCCGCGCCTGGGTCAACGGCGCGCTCGCCACTGCGGCACAGTTGCAGCAGGCCACGCGTGGGCTGCTCGACATCTCGGGGCAGCACGAGCACGTGGGGCTGCTGGAGGCGACGCTGCACCTCGACCTGCTCGACGCGCACGCACAATTGCTGCCGCTGCGCGCGGAGTATGCGGCGGCGTTCGCGGAGCTTGCGGAAGCGGAGCGGGCGCGGGCCCAGCTCGATTCCGACGAGTCGCAGCGCGCCCAGCGCGTCGACTGGCTGAAGTTCCAGCTCGACGAGTTGGTGAAGGCGGATCCGCAGCCCGGCGAGGATGAGAAGCTCGCGCAGGAGCGGCGCGTGCTGGCCGCAGCGGAGAAATTGCGCGCGGGTGCCGAGGAAGCGGAGTCGCTCTTGTCGGAGTCGCCGGCGTCGCGCGCGGCCAAGCGGCTCGAAGAGCTGGCGGCGATCGATCCGGCGCTCGCGAAGCTGGCCCAGTCGGTCCGCGGGGCTGCGGCCGAGATCGACGAGGCCGTGCGCGAGCTGTCGCGCTACGCCTCGCGCAGCGGCGGCGATCCACGGCGGCTCGAAGAATTGGATGAGCGCATCGAGGTGCTCCGCAAGATCTCGCGCAAGCATGGAGGCACTCTGGCGGCGGCGCTCGCGAAGCGCGAGGAGATGCAGCGGGAGCTCGCGTCGCTCGAGAATCACGACGAGGAGCTGGCGCGCCGGGCGGTGGAAGTGAAGCGGCTCGCGGCTGCGGCGCGCGCGCTGGCCGAGAAGCTGTCGGTGAAGCGCCGCTCGGCGGCGGCCGGATTCTCGAAGGCGGTGGCGGGCGAGCTGGCCGCGCTGGGGATGAAATCGGAACTGGACGTGCGCTTCACAGCGGCGGCCGATGGAGCGATCGACGGCCTCGGCCCGCGCGGCCTGGAGACAGCGGAGCTGCTGTTGAGCCCCAACCCGGGCGAGGAGCTGCGGCCGCTCTCGCGCATCGCCTCGGGCGGCGAGCTGTCGCGCGTTCTCCTCGCGGTCAAGCGCGTGCTGACCGAGAGCGATCCGGTCGACGCCTATCTGTTCGACGAGGTGGACGCGGGCATCGGCGGCGCAACGGCCGACGCGGTCGGGCGCGCGCTCGCAGCGGTGGCGCGCAGGCGGCAGGTCATCTGCATCACGCACCTGCCGCAGATCGCGGTCTTCGCCAGCAAGCACCTCACGGTCGAGAAAGAGGTGCTCAAGGGCCGCACGCACAGCCGCGTCGCTCCGGTCGACGGAGAAGAGCGCGTCCGCGAGCTGGCGCGCCTCCTCTCCGGCAAGCCCACCGACGTCGCGCTCGAACACGCCCGCGAGATGCTCGTCGCGGCGCAAGAACCGAAGCGGGCGCGCAAGGCGAGCTGAATGTGTAGACTGCGGCCCTTCCTCCCGGGAGCGCCCGCTTGGCCCGCTATCGCTGCGTTGCACAGACCGACGTCGGCATGAAGCGCGAGCACAACGAGGACAGCTTCCTCGTCAACGAGGACCTCGGGCTTTACGTCGTCTGCGACGGAATGGGCGGGCACGCGGGCGGCGAGACCGCGAGCCGTCTGGCGGTGCAGACCATCGAGCGCGAGCTGATTTCGGCGCGGCTGCGCGTCGACGATCCCTTCCGCAGCGATGCGCCGCTCGCCGACACGCCGCTCGCGGGCGCGCTGCGCGAAGCCGTCGAGGGCGCCTGCGCCGCGGTCTTCCGCACCAGCCGCGCGAATCCCGAATTGGCGGGCATGGGCACCACCTGCATCTCGCTCCTCATCCACGGCGAGCATGCGCTGGTCGGCCACGTCGGCGACAGCCGCGCCTACCTTCTTCGCGACGGCGACGTGCACCAGATCTCCGAGGACCACTCGCTCGTCAACGAGCAGGTGCGCGCGGGACTGCTCAGCGAAGAGGAAGCGAAGCTGAGCCGGCTCAAGAACATCATCACCCGCTCGGTCGGCTTCGAGGAGGACGTGCTGGTCGACGTGATGGGCGTCGAGACGCAGGCGGGCGATCGCTTTCTGCTCTGCTCTGACGGCCTCTCGAATCTGATGGAGAACGACGAGATCCGCGACGCCTTGTTGAACAATGAACTCGACCTCGTGCCCAAGGCGCTGATCCAACTCGCCAACGAGCGCGGCGGCGACGACAACATCACCGTGGTGGCGGTCGAGCGCGCGGAATAGCTGCGCTCGCCGAAGGCGAGTTAGCAGCTACGCAGTTGCTGCGTGTTTCGGTGAAGACCGAAACACGCTTCAGCGGCCTTGACTCGCTTGGTAGGTCTCGGATACTGGACGGCCGCCCGGAGTGGGGGCAGGCTTTGCGCGTGCGGGTTCTGCACCGATCATCCCGCCGATGGAGGTTCCTTGGACAAGTCGTACACGATCCTGCTGGTTCCGGATCGCGACGCCAAGGTGAAGAAGATCCGCCTCGAGCACCGCATGCTCGTGCGGGTGGCCGTGTGCGCGGGGCTGGTGGCGCTGGGCCTGATCGCTGCGCTGGCGCACTACTTCTCGGTCGTCGGACGCGTGGCCGAGAATGAATTGATCCGCGCCGAAAATCTCGAGCTGCAGAACCGCTGGCGTGAGGCAGAGCAGAAGTTCGCCCACATCAACGACGAGCTCGATCGGGTGAAGCGCCTCAACGCCAACCTGCGCCACATCACTTCGCTCAACGATCCCGACCGCAAGCTCAACATGCCGCAGCCGGAGCCGGGCCAGGCAGCGCCCGAATTCGTGGGAGGCGGCGTCGCCACCGAGCAGGCCGCGTCGGGGATAGGGCCCATCGGCAAGCTCGCCGGCGGCGAGGGCCGGATGATCGCCGACGGCGACGCCAAGCCGCCCGCGCAGGAAGATCCCGATCTGCTCAAGTCGCTCGACGGCCTCGACAAGAAGGTGAAAGCGCAGGAGCAGGAGGCGCGCGCGCTCAAGAGCTACTTCGAGGATCAGCAGGCGCTGCTCGCGTCGGCGCCGTCGATCTGGCCGGTGCGCGGCTGGCTCACTTCCGATTTCTCGGTCCGCCTCGACCCGTACACCGGCGAGCGCGTGATGCACGAAGGCCTCGACGTCGCCGCGGCGACGGGTACGCCGGTGCGCGCGCCCGCCGACGGCACCGTGGTCTTTGCGGGACTCGAGGGGGGGTACGGGCACGTGATGGTGATCGATCACGGCTACGGCTTGAAGACGCGCTACGGCCACCTCCTGCGCATCGACGTCAAGGTGGGCGAGAAGGTGAAGCGCGGGCAGTTCGTCGCGGCGGTGGGCAACACCGGTCGCTCTACGGGCCCGCACCTGCACTATGAGGTGCGCGTCAACGGCGTCGCGGACAACCCGCGCAAGTTTATCCTCGAGGAGTAGCGGGGCGCAGCGCGATCAGCTCCGCGGTGCCGTGCTTGTGATCGCTCTCGGCCGCCGCGCCCTCGCGCGAGTGCAGGATCTCCCAGCCCCAGGAGAGCGCCAGCGCGCGCAGCTCGCCGGGCTCGAGGAGAAATCGTCCCGCCTCGTCCGGCGCGGTGCGCGCGTGAATGGCAGCGACGAAGCGGCCGCCCGGGCGCAGCGCGCGGGGGATCTGCGCGAAGAGCGGGCGGTGCAGAAAGTAGAAATCGCAGATGAGATCGAACGCGCGTTCGGTTTCCGGCACGCGGACCGCGGCGAGATCGAAGTCGGCGGATTCGAGATCGGCCAGGCGCGTTTCGATCATCGATTCGACGCCGCGCGCCCGCGCTTCGTGCGCCAGCCGCGCGAGGCCTTCGCGCGATCCGTCCACCGCCAGCACGCGCCAGCCGCGCTGGGCGAGGAAGATCGAGTGCCGTCCAGCGCCCGCGGCGAGATCGAGCGCGAGGCCCGGCGCGACCCCCTCGACGGCGGCCGGCAGCGGCGGCGACGGCGCATACCCGTGCACTTCTTCGCCGCGCGCGAAGCGCTCGTCCCAGCGGCGGATGCGGTTGGACACAGGGGCATCCTCCACTCT
>WNFM01326061.1_pt1 | contig 19401 bp, 15 predicted proteins | sample 5400271 | NCBI WGS metagenome assembly WNFM01 (sample SAMN13153352, study PRJNA577476) | soil metagenome | isolation source: 60 cm saprolite on Douglas fir-dominated hillslope | place: USA:California | collected 2013-09-17 | reverse complement strand
TCGGTTCTTGGACGACATGGAAGGGGCTGCTTTTTATCTCCGCGCTGATCGTTGTTTCTCTAACTCGCATCATTAGCGAGTCGTACATCGATCGCTCCGAGTCCACCTCGCGCCGCAAGACGTTATATGGGATCCCGATCCTGTTCATATCAAGAGCGGCTTGCTCCTGTTCATGGAAAGCCGCGGCGAGCTTATCCTCGGTATTTTGGGCCGTTTTATAACGGGCTGCGAGGAGCGTGCGGGCCTTTCGTAATGTCGCATTCAGGGAATCTTGAAGCTGCTGGATAGAAGCCTGCGCCCGGGTATACTTGGGTTGAACCTCAGGTTTCTTATAAGCCGACAAATACGCGGTTAAGAGCTGGCGTAACTCCCCTTTTGCTGTATTGACCTGACTCTGGAGTTCGGCTACCTGAGGAATCGCCTGGACGCTAGCAATTTGCAATAGTCCGGCGAAGTCTTCCGGATCGGTACGCTTGACCTGTTCTATATCCGACTCGAGCTTTATGCGATCGTTCTTGGCCGTCATCGCCCGGTCGTATAGCTCCCTGAGCTGTTCAGTAGTAATACTCTCGCTTTTTTCTAAAGACAAGGCATCATGGCGCTCCTTATACTCCTGGAGTTGCTGCTCATCAGCTTCCAGTTTAGCCTTTAGTTTGTTGGCCTCTTCTTGCAGAAACTGAGAGGCCATTCGGGAAACGTTGTATTGTTGCTCAACCGATTGTCGAATAAATTCCGCCACAACGGCATCGGCAACTTTATTGGCCCGCTCCGGCTCTTCGTCAAGCACCGTGACATCGATCAGTCGAGTGCCCCGCCGAAGCTCGGCGCTGATTCGGCTAAGCATTTTCTGCGCGATCGCCTTATCCGAATTTGGCTTTCCGTCCGGCAGCGGCGGGAAAAGTTTTGGATCCTTGTCTAACCCGGTGGCGCGAGCCACCCGCAGCATCAGCGTTTCACTACTGAAACTCTGCGCGACCGTATTAAGGTAGTCATCTGATGTGAGAATTTGCGGCTGAACACCCTCCACCTTGGCGAGGACCCTCGGTTGTTCACCATCTATTTGCACAACCGATTTGGAGGCATATTGCGGCGGCTGGTGTACAAGCCACACAAACATGGCGCCAAGCGCAGTTGCATTAATCAAAACAACTAACCAGAGATTGCGTAGGAAAAGATAGAAATAGCGTCGGAAGTCTAATCCCTTCCCTCCACCTCGCACAAAGTCCCGCATAAGATACCTTTGAGCCTGATTCGATTCAGTCATTTAGCGACTTAATACACATTTACTGGTTATTGTTTTAGACTCAACCGCCGCTTTATTGGCTGCACCACCTAACAGCAAACAACCGAGGCAACGGCTCTCGAGATTTGCTCCGCTTTTTCCGGCATGAGGACTACGGCCGTATTCGCCACAGTCGATGCGAGCGATGGCCGAGCTCTGACAGCTATGCGGATAAAGTTAGGAACAGTTTTCGCGCCTATCACTGAAATCACCGATTGAATCACAGCTTCGCCTTTCTCGGCGTCGTGGGCTTTCAGCGAAGAAAACACAAACTTTACGATCTCTTCCGACTGCTCGTTATGACTCTCCATAGCTGTCCGCGTAGCCCGCCCTAAGTCTCCCGCGGTTGCCTCTTCTATTTTTATTCCAGGGGGCAAATTCTGCGAAATCAGCTTTTCTGCAGCGCTAAATGTGTTGGTATCGATCCCAGCGAGCCAATTTACGAGCCGTCCCAGCTGAGCCCGGAAATGCAAAACATTGGATGGCTGCACCGCGCGACACCTACCACAATAACTATCGGAGCTGCCCATTTTATTCATTATGATTTTCATAAATTTGCGGTCCGTAGTGTGCAGTTATTTGTTACAACAGAGTTGGTTGACTTCGCGGCCAGGGTTCACTGAACTTCTGCAATCGCTGCCTCCATCACCTCCAGATATCTGCTAGCCACATAGTCCGCCTGATGTCTGCTCAAGGATTGATCCACTCCATTCAGCAGCCACGGCGCTCTATCGGCGGCGAGTATGGCATCGGCTAACGCGATCGCGTTACCTGCCTCGAATAACACACCGTGAGGACCCACAGCTTCCAGAAGTCCCCCCATGAGCCGCAGCGACTACCAAACAACCACAGGCTAGTCCTTCCAAAGCGACAATACCAAAGGGTTCGGGTTCGAGGGAGGGAACGACCATAATTTTATGTTCGGCAATAAGCTCGCTTAGTTCACGATCCCGCTTCACGCCAGCAAAGGTTACCGGGAGTCCTTCGGTTGCACGCTTAAATTCCGCGGCCGTCCGGCCCAGTGCCGACGATCGTCAACTTTCTGTGAACGTCTCGTCGTTCTAACTCTCGCACGGCATCGATTAATACCCCTACTCCTTTTCCCCGGATGAGGCGGCCCACAAAAATTAGGCCATTGCTACGATTATCTCGTAGAGGTGGGCGGAAAACTTCGCGCCGGTAAGCATTCAGTATCACCGTAGCTGGTACGGGAAGCCGATTCGCGACCGCCTGGCTTATGGCGATATTTTTAGCAAATCGCGACACTTGCTGTTTCAACCAGACGCGCGGCCCGCTGCCGCGATCCACCCAATCGTTGTGAATGACTACCCAAGGTCTTCTGATTAACAGCAACGGCCAAGAGGTCCTTAAGGCCAGAGTTTGTTGCAAGACGAGGTCGCACCACTGGTAAATTTGCAGCAGCCTTCGAGCGCTGGGACGGCGAACAAGCTGATAGAGCGCGCTCGGAAGCGGTTCGCCTGGCGTCTGGATTATAACCACAACCTTGTGGCCGGCCTTCGAGAACTCCTGGGCCGTTGATTCAGCGGCAGTTTCAGTACCTCCGACGTCAGGAAAAAATCGATGTGCACTCAGGAGGATGTTCATGCGGCAATCTCCTGTCGCCTATTCCAAAGCCCCGCATGTTTGGCGCGGAATGCGTCATCGTAAATCGCAAGAACGTTTTTAGCTACCGTCTCCCAAATGAAGTGCTTTTTGACGTATGCTACACAATCAGCCGCCGCGGGCAGCGGCATCTTTCCGCCTAAATAGGCATCTAGACCTTCGGCAATCTGGTCCGAACTCCATCCGGAAAGAACGCAGGAGGGAGCTAGTGGCCCGATGACCTCCGTCAGACCCCCGACCGGAGTGACAAGCACGGGTGTTCCACAGGCCAGCGATTCGACGGTGGCAAAGCCAAAGCCTTCCAGGCTCTGGCTCGGCACGACAGAAATGTTGGCGGCCTGGTAGTGGGTGGGCAGCAAAGACTCCCTAACAAATCCTAACATGCGAATTCGCTGCTCTAGCTCCAGCGAGCGAATTTGGGCTTGTAGAGCATCTTGTAGCGGACCTTTTCCACCTATAAATAGGCTCACATCGGGATACTTCGCCGCGACCAAGGCAAACGCCGCTATAAGAGCCTGCAGCCCCATGCGTTCGACAAGACGACGGATAGAGAAAATAATGCGCTGCTCTTGCGGCCATCCAAGCAAACCGCGGGCGCTAATTCGGTCAGCAGGCCGAAAGTGAGAGGTGTCAACAGCTCCGGGAATTACATGTACCTTACCAGGCGCAACACCATATTCGGCAATAAGCAGGTCGCGGAATGCATTTGATAAAGTGATAAAGGCATCAGCGGTTCGGTAGACGCCATGTTCCAGCGCTTTCTTGGCAAAGACGTTCAGCCTGCCCTGATTGCTCAATGAAGATTCCTGTGCCCACGGGCCGTGAAAATGAACCACGTGAGTAAGTTTTGAGTTTCTCTGTAAAACTGGTAAGGCATACGGCGCGAAGTGGGAAGCCAGAACGGACCGGCACGGGTGGTATTCTGGAGATCCAATAATGTGCTTGCGCAGAAGAAACAAGCGTTGCACAAGTGGCAAATCTGCTCTGCCTAAACCGCCTGATGTTTTTTGGGCAGTACCTTTCTCGAAGAAGAACCTGCGCGTGTCGAGGTTAATGGAGGCTTCTTCAAAAGCCCGGTTCAAACCCCAAAAATAGCGGTCGACACCTCCATCCGAAGCGTCGCTGTGCATTCCGAGCTGAATCAGCGTATAGGGATGCATCGAGATCAATTCGCCGAGTTGTCGGCAGGATAATGTTCCAGGTATTCGAAATAGGCGTCCCCGGTCATTTCAGCCACGCGGTCCTATGTGTAATGCGCTCTGACTAATTTTAATGCCGAGTTACCCATCGTCTTTTCGCAGGTTTCGGTTTTCAAGCAGTGGCGGTAACACTTTCGCCGCATGATCTGCGTCATGTTCTGCTCTGCCAAAACTAATAAGAATGTTCCAGGGTCAACCGCGACACGCTCTGTAAAAGTGCGGCGTGGAGCTCTACGCGCTACTGATAGGTGAACTGGACTGCGGAAAGAATCGCGCGGATAGTCGTTTCATTCGTGGTCAGAGCTGTACTGGTCCCTTCAAACTTAATTTCAAGCCATCCAGCCTCGGTCGGGACTATGTAGATCAGCTTGCTTGTATCTGGGTCATTTGGATACCCGGAGAAAGCTAGTTTCACATCTGCTCTCCAACCTGGCGCTCCGTTAAGAATCTCCGATCTGACCCTGCAATCATCCCTGATGGAGATGTTAGGCAGCTGTTTTGATGCATCATGCACGGCGGTTACGGTGAAAACCGATACTCGGGTCGCTGCTGAGCTCGAACCGAGCAAGAGCATCTTTACTCCCCGTTGATCCTCCCAGTTTAGGCCGGGCGGGAACAGAGTTTTGTAGCCGTCAGGCAGAGGTTTAATTGAGAGAGCTGGTAAACGTGCCAAGGGTGGGTGCGCTGGGTCCAATCCATTCTCATGGCCGGCTGAAGGCGGCCAGAGGACTCCAGCAACATCGTACCGCCAGCGAGGCCACGGGATCAGTAAACCGTTCCGCTCGACTATGATTTGTACCCCTTCATGTTCTACTAGATGAGGGATTGAAAACTCAAATCGCTCGCCATCCGGAAGATTGACACTACCGTTACTGGTGCGCTGGGGCCAAGCTCCCCAACTCAGCTTGGCCGAAGCCGGTATATCTGTATGGAATGAAATCTTAGCACTACCATCCGGCTCTCGAACCAACTTCGGCATTGAAACGTGGAATCCGGGCTCGCTTTCCTTGATAATCAGAAACCGTGGGTAATCGACGGTCTCTAATTGAACCGTTAGTGCTGTGTTGGTTCGTGCCAAAACCGGAACCGCGATCTCCCGATTATCAAACGGGTCCCAGGCCGAAATGTTTGCTCGCGCGCCGGCGACGTTCGTAATTGTTATATCGAAAAGCTGAGGGCGCATGTCATAACGGGCTGGATCCAACACGCTCAACTCAGGCCGGCACACGCTGGTCATGTCTCGGGTGACGACATAGTATCCGATGGCAAACCGATTCGCGCTTAGCTGAAACGGCAAGAAGGCAAAATCATCGCGATTATACTGATCCGGATGCTCAAGCGTCCCGTCGCCTTTAGAAACCAGACGCGGCTTGTGTTCGACAACCTCGCTAACACCAAGTGGGCGAATGACCGGCAGGTCCTCGCCTTCACGCATCAACCCGACGACTCGTGAGAGCACTGTTAGCTGTTCACCAATGTGAGTGCGGACGTCTTCCGTTAATACGTGGTAGGATTTTTTCAGCGCGCCAAAGAAGGCTTCTGGTATTACCGCGTCCTCAAGATCCTGGTCTCGGGCGGCGTAGAGTTCGAGCGTATGTACACCTTTGCTTGCCTGAAAAACAAAGGTCCGGAGAATTGCCTTTGCGCCCAAATGATGACTTAACCGAACGAGGGCCGAGTCATCAGACGCAAGCCCTAACTGCTCCTGTAATTTGGACAGAAACCCCGATCGAGCCGTGTTTGTCTCAGTCATCCAAACCTCTGCGGGATGGCCGTCTCCGGGATTGCTGAAACGAAAGTGTTGATCCCACAATCCGGGGAACGGTTGGATGTCCCGAGTGATGTATTCTATTTTGTAACCATACTGCCACAGCTCAGGCATCGAGATATGTAGTGTAGGTACATAATAAGAACCTGGCGCTACGGTGTGCCAGTCTCGCCCGTGGAAACCGGCGTCCGCAAGTACCTGAGCGGTTGCCTTGGCGTCGTCGGGGGCGACATTAAAATTGATTCCAATACAATCGAGAAACTGTTTGACCGGCCACGTGTCCATGTAAGCTCGCCAAGGAGCGAAATAAAACGACCTAACTCCAAACGGAATGGATTGTTGGAGAGGGTCTTCGTACGGATGCTCGAGTGCGGAGGTGCTTCGGGTATCGGTGGTTTCGACAAAGGCGGCCATAGTGCTCGTGGCAGAAGCAACTAGCAGGCTGGCGGCTATGATCGCAAGGTCCATTTCTTGGGGCGTCCCTTAAATCGCGAGAAAGCGCAAGGCAAGCAACGGCACGGCAAGGTATCCCTAAAGTAACTACCGTTTTGGTGTAGTCATAAACACATATCCCCCTGCTTTGACCAAAGAAGCCGATTTGACTAGGAACTCGTCCGGATGCGCAACCTGTTCGATGATTTCTGGAATCAAGACGCCTTCTGGTATCCGTAAGTGTGCCCATGCGAGGGACCGTCCCCATAGATCTCCGCCTGGTCAAATGGGCACGTTTTCTTCCAGGACTCAGGGCACGTTTTCTCCAACTTAATCCGTTTCATTTTACAAGCCGCGTAATTGATCCATCAACGCCTCCGAAACTACCGGTAGACTAAAATGCTTTTCACACTCGCTACGAGCCGCCCTCCGAGGCTCTCCAGCACTGGCTCGCACCCGATGAATGGCCGCATCCACAGCGATTAGAAAACCAGACAGATCTCCTACCGGAAATCTCAGACACACCTGATCGCTAAGCACCTCGGCAGAGCCAACTACATTCGAAGCGACGACTAACATTCCCGCGGCGAGTGCCTCGCCAACCACAATACCACCCGGCTCATAGTGACTCGGTATCAACAGGATATCTGAGTGTTCCATTGCGTTGATAACATCGTTGTGCTTCAGACTTCCCTTCCAGAGTAACCCTTCTGAAAGCCCCTTCCCGAGAAGTGGCTCATAATTTGACCATAGCGAACCACCGCCTATGATCGTAATGTCCACGTCGAGATGCTTTGCCACTATACTGGGTGCAGCCTCAAGTATCAATTCGATGCCTTTTCTAACGCTGATTCTGCCAACAAATAATAAATGAATCTTCCTGTCTGGACACCGTTTCAGCGCCGAGATCCGATCGATTGGGATTGGATGGTAGACGACGCCAAATTTGGCTCTTTCTAATCCGTAATCCTCCTTCAATTTCTGATTGAAGATCTGGCTCATCCCGATGATCTTTCGAACTAATCGCAGGTCGCGTGCTTGCATCCGGGAGCGGAGCTCGAGATAAAAGCCTCGGAATACTCGCCACCACCAAGGCTCGCATTCCCGGGCAATCGATTCCTCCCGAATGCAGGCTTGTCGCTCGCCATCAGCGTGGACGCACGGATAGATTATAATAGGCAAACGCGACGCGTGCCGACGAAGTGCGAAGAGCTCTATTTGAGAGAATCGAACTATTGCATCGAACGGGTCCCGCAAATGCTCAGCGAAAAGACTTGAAACTAATGCTTTCTCGGCGCTAATTCGCTTAAGAAAACTGGGAATAAATGCTATCCGAGGGTCACGGGAATACCATTTTCCCCACTCCCATTTGTGGGTGGACACAAAGAAGCTGGTTTTTCGCAATATGTGATCCGAAAAGAATCGCTCGATTTCCTGACGAGAGGTTCGAGTAAAAACAGCCAGTTCGCAATCCTGTTCACAAAGCGCTGCAACCAGCTGAGTAGCCATTCCCGGAACGCCGCCGCCCCCACCGAAATCACTGATCCAGGCGATGCGTAGCGTTTTTGACGCTGAACTTATACTCAAGGTGGCCGCTCCAGCTTTGCCTTCTTTTAAAACAGTCATAAGCCCTACGAAATGAAAAACATCTGCCCGCGCTTGAGACGCCCACGAGACATGTTGTTCAATCGTTAGTTATTTTTATAATTTCCGTATTTAGCTCGCAGGAAAGCAACAAGTCGAGGTAGAAGAACTCGGACAGTGCACGAGGATTGACAAGAGATACCAACGCAAATGACGGCAACGCCGTCCAATTGTCCGCAGTTGCCAGACTATTTCGAGGGGACCGGGAAGCTTGGGACGGCTCCTGCGATTGCAATTCATGGATTGGAGATCGTGACAAATGCAGGCACAATCAAAACTCTTGCGCTGTGTAACATATGGCGAAAACTTTGTAAGTGGAGAGGGGGCGCAATCCGTATGACTAGCATCTTCTGTCGTAACCGGAATTGCATTCCCGACGGACAGAAGGAAAAGACGTACATCTCGAAAAAGACAAAGTGCTTTTCTCAACCGCCACTCGGGCCGACGAATTGGGAACCAGCAGACTCTGGGAACCGACCGTTTAATCCCGGAATCCGCCTCTTAACGCGGATACGAAAGAAATAACATGAGAAACAAAGGTCCAGGTACAGTTTCCGCAAGGAACCTTTGTTTCCGAATCGCAAGACGTTCCGAGGAAATTCGAACACAAGAATTCGGATCACTCTCCTGAACCCCCAACATTTGCTAAACATTGGCTCGGTCTCTGGATGCTTTTTTATAAAATAATCAAGGCTCTTTACACGCTTTAACAAATCAGCATCGCCATCTACCCGCCAAGGGTGTTCGACTACGGCATCGGGGACGAATTTTATCGGAAGCTGTTTTTTCCGAATTCGATGGTGCAAGTCGACGTCCTCCATCGCTGGAAATGGAAAGCTCTCATCGAATCCGCGAATCTCGAGAAAAACGCTACGTCTGATGGCAAAATTACATGACCAAAGAACGCCTCCACTGAGGTTACTTGGGCATCCGTGATCAGCCCGCACCCGCCGGCCTTGCGGGATCGTTTTACCTTCTAGCACTGGGTATTCTTTCGTTTCCGCGAAAATCGCAAATGCAGCCAACCACTTTGCTGATGGGATACAGTCGTCGTCAACAAAAACAAGCCACTCTCCCGAAGCATTCTTTGCTGCGTTATTGCGGTTAGCCGCCGGACCCCGCTTAGGGCCACCTATCCACTTTGCCCAAGTGAATTTCTCTGCGATCAATCCCTCAGCATTTGGCGCTGGGCCATCGTCGCTTACGATCACTTCACAACGGATGTCGCGGCGTTCGAACTGCAAAACATTCTTGGCCTCCTGCAAAGCTTCCAGACACCGAGCCAGATTTTCATTCCGGTTACAGGTCGGTATTATTACTGAGAAAAACACCATTGAAGAGGCTCCTTCCCGGATCAAACAAAAGGTCGATTTTGAAGCTGAGAGAGTAACAGAGCATGAAAGCGAATTCTTTCTCCTGGCCATGGTTTCCCTTGATAGGTATCGCCGCTGGCTTTCATTGTGTTCGATGCCCGCTTGTTAATTCGCACTCGCTCCGGCGGTCGGCACAGGCACATTATGTTAGGAAAGGAATTCTAAATACGCCTGTTCTGTTAGATCGGCCACCCGATCCCAGGTGTAACACCGCTCTACCAGCTCGCGAGCATTTTCGCCCATCCAGCGTCGCTCCGCCTCATTGGCAACCAAAGGCATCAAAGTCGCGGCTATCTGCAACGGATCATGTTCAACGAAAAAACCAGTCACTCCGGGAGTAATAAAATCTTCTGCCCCATTGATCCTCGTTGCTACAATGGGAAGGCCGCAAGCTGCGGCTTCGATCGTCGCCAGGCTGAAGGCTTCATACCAGCTCGGAAAGACGAAAATATCGGAGGAAGCCAATGCTGTGGCTACATCGTTACGGAAACCGAAAAACCGAACTCGGCTACTCACACCACATTGCTGTGCTAGCTGGCTAAACCGTTTTTGTTCCGGATCCTTTCCGAGCACGAGTAATTTGACCCGCTCATCAGGAAGACAAACCAGCGCCCTGATGGCGAACTCCAAACCTTTACGTGGCCATTCCCCACCGACGAAGACCAACACAATGTCTGACCCCGAAAGGCCGTTCTCATTTCGCCACCGCTGCCGAACCGAATTTTCTAGGGGTTTGAATTTATCTGTGTCAGCCGCGTTCGGCACAACGCGGACCGAAGCATTCCCAATATCATAATACCGCCGCAAGTCTTGTTCGACTCCGCGAGACACAGGCAAGAACAGGACAGGCTTTTTTCCCTCTCGCTGGTTGTACATGCGCCCTTCTATCTTAGTCGTCGTGTTCAGGTAGAGTTGCCGGCTGAACTTCCTAACACTAGATATATTTGTCGATTTAGCCTGCGAATCGAGATAAAGACGTTTAGCCGGCTGAATGTTTTGAATGGTTATGACATTAGCGGTTGCCGCATTATTGCCGATCGAATGGATGATATCAAAGTCCTGGGGCCGAAGTTGGAATCGCACTAAGCCATGATAGGTCAGAAAATCGAGGATTGCCGGACGCCGAATACCCGGTATAAAATGCCATTGTAACCGAGACAAATCGATGTCCTCGGCTCGACGAGCAAAAAGGTGTATTTCGTGTCGCCGAGACATCCGCTCTGCCACTTCATTGACGGCCCGTGCAGTACCATCGCGACGATTACAGTTGATCATTGCGTAGGCAATCCGGAGACGACGCATAAGAGACGACCTCAGGCAAAAATTAAAACAGACTTCAGGCGGTGGCGGGTAATTCGAAATCCGGCTCGTCGATAGGCATTAGCTTTTCCAACATCCGTGGCGAGAGCGCTTGGCCGAAGGCAACCCACATCACGCTCAAGCCGGAAAAATAATTGGTGACTAGCATGCTAATAAGAAACACTACCAAAAATGTGCGGCTCAAACCGATGTAATCATCTACTAAGCCAAATCGGCAACATGTCGAAAGATGGCGCCACACTAGAACAAAGCCTGTCGCGAAGAGCAGCCCGCCCGGTAAACCCAACGCTGTCAAAACTTGAAAATAGCCGCTGTCTTCGATCAAGGCGTCGCTATTCGAGAACGAACCGGTGTTTAGTCTGCCTCCCAGCCCGGAGGAACCGATGCCATAACCAACCGGATTACTGATGGTAAGCTTTAGTCCGGCGTTTGCGATGCCCAATCTGCCTTGGAAAGATCCATCTTCTTTTATATTTCCAAGGGTGGAAAGACGTCCGTTGATTCGGTCTGCGTTCGGCATGCGATCGAGGCCCACAAAACCGGCTAAAGCTATAACGGCGACTAGTACGACCATGGCCAAAGCGGCTCTTCCCCGATTTAACAATGGGTGAATGAGGATCGAAACGCCAACCAGAATGAGACCGGTCCGGACCATTGTTAGGAGGATCGTCGATAGAATCAAGAGCGCCTCCGGCCACCCCAGGAACAAGCGCCAGCGGCGAGAGACGATAATGGGAATCAGGGCCAGAGACAGAAATGACGCGCAAGGGCCGCGCTCGGCAAAAGTTGAGAAGACGGTCATCTCAGTCGGAGCAAGTTTTCCAAGGTAGCCGACAAATCCTACTTGCTGAACCCAGTATGCATCCCATGGAGGAACCGTTAAATATTGAAACCAACCGTACAGACAAGCCCCTACGGTAATCCATCCAGCAGATTTCATCCAGCGGTCGGCCGTCGACTGATTAACTGGCGCGGTGGCAGTAAAACCCATGAGCGCGATTGGCGAGAGGTACTCGGACGCGGCGTAGACAGCGGCAATCCCGTTGCGGGCTAGACCCACAAAAATCCCATACGCGATAGCGAGAAAGAAAAGTATAAATATTTTCTTTGCCGTCACATGCAGTGATCCAAAGCGAGAAAAGAAAGGCAACAGAAGAAGGCACGTCGCAATCAGCGGAATTAAAACGATCGGTGAGAAAGGATTGAACGAGCCTTGCAACCAATCCACTATCCTTCGGACTTCGCGGTTAATAACATATAAGAAGATGGCATAGTCGACAAGCAGCGAAGAACCTTTCGCCGCAAGCAAAATAGCAGGCACAAGAAAGGCCGCAGTGACGGCCCATGCTATCGAGTCAATGGCCATAGTTTACTTCGTAGTACGTCGCGACTTCACTTTCGGACGACGCAGCACTCGAAACACCGACCGAGATGTTAATCCCTTTCCCAAGAGTTTCCACAACACCTTCAAACCGAAAGGCGCTTTCGAAAACGCGGTTTCTGACAATCTCTTTAATAGGCCGTATGGTGCGGCTTTATTACCTGCATAAGCGTTTTCAATACGATAACAAAATCCTGCCAAAGGGACCAATTCTCGACGTACGCGATATCAAGCTTTACCCGTTCCAGAATTTCGTTATCGGTGCGAGCCTCTCCCCGGTAACCGTTCACCTGCGCGATTCCAGTTATCCCTGGCTTAATGAAAGCCCGGACTCGGTAGGAGACCATTATCTCCTGAAATCTCCGATTGTGCACAATCATGTGGGGACGGGGACCCACTACACTCATTTCCCCCCGTAGGACGTTAAGAAATTGCGGTATCTCATCCAGGCTCGTTTTTCTCAGCCACCGACCAAAGTGGTAGACGCGCTCGTCATTTCGCGTTGCTTGCCGCGCGGGACTATGGTTTGTGGCTGACATCGTACGAAACTTGATGATCCTAAAGGGCTTGCCACTTCTGCCGGAGCGAGTTTGCAAGAAAAAGAGCGGTCCGGGAGATTGGCATCTTTGAAGTACTGCAACCAGAACTGCCAGCGGCGGTAGAACAAGGCTGACAACCAGACCACTGATCATAATGTCCATCGCTCTTTTCATGAGTCGATTTACAGGATCTTCCAGCGGTTCCTCCATCACGGTAATCAACTCCAACCCGGACAGGTTGAAATGATTGACCCGTCGATGGAATATTTCAGGCAAATTGTTGATCAGCAACAAACGTGATCCCAGACGATTGCATACCGCCACAACCTCAGAGAGATTTTCAAGTTTTGCGGGCAGTTCCAGAAGCACCACCTGGGATATTCGTTCCCGCCGTACGATCCGTTCCAGATTGGTGAGACCAAGTGGATTTAGACCGTAGGATGGCTCACCGTTACCGCCAAATCCCTCGAAAAAGCAGCTAGCCTCCAGTCCTAAATTACTCATCTGACTATACCAATTTTCAATACGTTCAGCCTTTTCGATTGGCCCGACGAGCAGTGTCTTCTCCATGTGACCATTGAAAAAAAAGATCCTAACCAACGTTGTCGGCAAAAATCGATGGCAAAAGAACAGCACGATGTACAGCAGCGGGAGAAAAGAGAACAGAAAAAGACGCGAGATGCGCAGATCCTTTGTCGCTACCAAGACTAGCAAAATTGCAGCGCCTGCAGCCGACACGTCACGGAGGGCAGCGCTATGGTTACTATAAAAATCAGAACGAAGCAGCTGTTGGCTTTTCGTACCGCTGTTTAGAGCGCGGACTGCGAACGTACAGATCGCCGCCAGGCAATAGGTCACATACCATTCATACGCGAAGTCTAGGGGCCGTTGGACTAAAGACCCAAAGAGCAAGAGATATAGCCAATAGAACCCGCTAACAAATATGACCAGAACGCTGTAGTAGGCCCGATTTAATCCCCGCATGCGATGCCATAGCATGAAAGTCGTCCCCCTGGAAAGTCTGGGCAGTCAATTCCGGATCAATTGAAATCGCCGGAGTTTAGTTCCAGTAACTCGTCCAATAAACTTCTCGGTCTTACGGACAAAAACTTCGTTATTAAAGCGCTCTGCGTTTTCCCGGATGCGTCGCGGAGACCATCTGATTCGTTCCGCCCGGTGTACGGCTTGCGCTAAACTCTCTTCGGTCGGATCAGGAAATAACACTCCGGTTTCTTCAGGAACCACGGTCTCCAAAGCTCCTCCTGCGGCAAATGCAATGACTGGCTTACCGCATGCCTGAGCTTCCACGGGGGCAATACCGAAGTCTTCTCGCCCCGGGAAAATTAGCGCGCGGCATCTTTCTAAATAACCTTTGACTTTATCGTCGCTCAGGCGGCCCAAAAAGCGAATTGTGGGACCAGCCAATCTTTCCAGTCGTTTGCGGTCAGGTCCATCGCCCGCAATCAGGAGGCTTCTTTTCAGCCTGTTGAACGCACCCACTGCACGATCGATTCTCTTATAACCGACCAATCTGGAAATGACGACATAGTAGTCATCAGCCTGCGGTTGAACACAGAAGCGTTGCACGTCGACTGGAGGATAAATTACTTCCGACTCTCTGTGGTAGTATTGCTTGATGCGTGCCTGGACGCTGAGGGAATTAGCAATAAAGAAGTCAATCTCTTGGGCGCAACTGTAGTCTAGCTTCTGCAGCCTAGAGACGGCGAGCCGCGCAACGGCGCGAAGGGCGGCATTGCTTATCTCATGACTTAGGTAATCGTCCGGTTCCCAGAAGAATCTTGGTGGTGTATGGCAATAACAAATACTCGTCGTTCGACGATCGAGCCGGACCCATTTTGAATATCCGCTGCTGCTGATCCATGTAACGTCGGCATCTACAGGTTTGAGTGAGCGGAATGCTATCGGATAAACCATGAAAAATTTCTTGAAATGTTTTCTCGCGCCAGGGATGGCGTTGAGCCAGGTATTCGTGATCCGTCGGCCGGAGAATTCGGGCCAGAGTCTGGAGGTGTCCGTGATACTCGTGAAGATCCTGGCGTTTGGAAACGCCTCGGCCATCACGCTAACGACCCGCTCGGCTCCGCCCATTTGGATCAGGTAATCGTGGACGATTGCCAAGCGTATCGCTGTTTTGGATGGGTCACTTCTCTGATGCATTGTTTCCATTGTTGTAAAACTCCTTCTAGACCAAACCGCTTCTCGGCATCCCTTTTTGCCGAATCGCCCAAGGCTGTGGCTAGTGGTCGGTTTCCTAACAATTCGTGAATCGCTCCTGCCAATGCGTGAGAGTCAGACGGTTCAACCAGCAAACCGGTCTCATGATCTTTCACAATCTCCAGCGGTCCGCCCGCTTTAGCGGCGACGACTGGACGTCCCGCCAACATGGCTTCAACGATGACTCGTCCGAATGGCTCCGGCGAAGTCGAACAATGAACCACCAAATCGACCCTAAAAAGGAGCGGAACGATATCGCGACAAAACCCGACGAAGTGAATCCGGTCAGCCACACCTAGATCATTGGCAAGCTTGCGTATCTCCTCGCGAAATATGCGATCCTCGGCCGTGAAAAGGGCCTCACCTACAATTAGACCGTGCACACCGGGAAGTTCCGCCAATGCTTTGATCAGGACGTCTTGACCTTTCCATCGAGTAATCCGCCCGAATAAACCGACTAGTGGGCAATCGCCGGGAGCAACACCACCAGGCAACTCGGGCGATCGCTTTCCCACGGGGGGACGAAACCGTGAGATTTCAAACCCGTTAGGAATTACTCTGACGAGATCTCTCTTCCCTCCATTACTTTGAAAAGCTTCCGCTGTTGTCTGTGAATTGGCCACGACAGCCTCCGCCCGGTTCGCCAGCGAAACGATTAAGCGCCGATTGATCGCGCTGAAATGCTCGCCAGAGAGAATGTCGTGGAGATGAAAGCAAAATTTTTTACGCAGTACGAAAGCGAGCACAGCCCCTACAATGAGTGCTTTGGCCGTATTCGCGTACAGTAAGTCGAAATCTTTCGCAATTCGCAGCCCGCGAAATATCAGCATAACCATCCCAGGCGTAGCACGCAGGTAGGCGAATAAGCTCGCAGCCTTATCTACCCGGGCCGCCATTTTTGGCAAAGTAGCGAGATGGACGCCTATGTTTCTGGCACGGAGTAACTCCGCAAATGGACCATCCTGAAAAAGCAACACAGCCGATCGCTCTCCGGCGAACTCCGCTATATCTGCCAAACAAAGTTCAGCTCCGCCGAGTTCGCCTGACTGATCTAAAAATAGAATTACTGGGAAAGATCTCATGACAATGCACGACAGTTTTTACAGCGACAGAAAAATTTGATAAATGCGCTAACCGCTTACCGGCTTAGAAATTTCTAAACCGGAGGTTTTACCAGTGCCTCCAATCGCTGGAATGGCCCTTGAGAAATCTGGACATTCCGTCCTGGCACGAATGGATGACTTGTCTCCACAACTTCATTTTCGTCGCTCAGTGGCCGTTCCATACTGCCCAAGGGGCGTTACCACGGCCGTATAGATCCTCGAGTTCTTGGAGCTCCTTAAACGTATCCATACAGGCCCAAAAACCGTTGTGAGGATGGGAAAGGAGTTGCCCTTCCGAGATCAGGCGACGAAAGGGCTGTTCCACCAGTTCCTCCCCTTCCTTGATGTATCGGAAAATTTCGCGCCGAAATAAGAAGAAACCGCCATTAATCCGCGCGCCCGTCTTGGTAATGTGCTCGATGCTTTTTACAACGCCTCCTCCATCAAGCGAAATTACATGAAAGCTAGCTTTTGGTTTTACGCTCACAAAGCAGGCCAATCGGTTGCTCCGTTGGAATTTCTCGACCAGCATCCTAAGATCTACATCCGACAAGCCGTCGCTGTAGTTCGCGAGGAATACCTCCTCTCCTTGTAGATGCTTCTCCACCGCCTTCAATCGCTGTCCAATGTTGGCACTGAGACCAGTATCGACGAATGTGATGCGCCAATCATCAATATCGCTGCTCAGTAGTTCAACCTTCTTCCCGCCGCCGGACAACACGAAATCGTTGGAAACACATTCATCATAGTTACGAAAGTAGTTTTTGATCGCATCCGCCTTGTAGCCCAAACAGAGGATGAAGTCCTTGTGCCCATAGTACGCATAATACTTCATCACGTGCCACAGGATAGGCCTGTATCCGATTGGTACCATCGGTTTAGGCACTGCCTCGGAGTACTCGCGCATCCGCATACCGAACCCGCCACAGAAGAGCACAACTTTCATAACTGGTTTTTGAGGATGTTAATTATCTTCCAAGGCCTCACTCGAAGATACGGGCCGAAGGAATGGGCACGACGAACTGCGCGCCCCATTCGCACGCATACGTTAACTGCGCCACAATCTCTCCTTCAGGTTCCACGGCAGGATCAGGATGTAGTCGGGCCGGCGTTCACGGATCTGCTCCACCGGGTGGACCGGGATGTGCATTCCGGCGAGGAAGCGTCCATGCTTGTAGGGGTTCCGATCCACAAAGAACCCCAGGAAACCCGTGCGGATTCCAACTGAGAATCCCACGGCAACTCCGGTTGCACTATAGGGGGCCCACCTTCTGTGGGTCGCCTTGCGAAGCGGAATCGCGGCAAACGTGACGTTTGGAAAAGGATGAGTCCACTACGCCCTCGACTCACAGGCAAGCTACCGCCCTTGGCCTTCTCTTCGAAGACCTCCGAAGTTAAACTCCAGAATCCTTCGGCTCTCGACTCCTGAATCAGCCGAACGCCTTACCCGGCAAGCGGGTGGGTTACCTGCAGCAGAACACTTGAGCGCTCTACTTCGGCCTCCACTTTCCTGCCGAGGAAATCCATCAAAACCTTTACTCGCTGTTTGGCCGACAGACCCTGTGTGACAACCGCTTCCAGTCCGACGAGCGCGCCCTGCACGATCCTTACCTGATCTCCTTGCGAGAGTTCATAATTCAGCTCTTTCACCTCCGCGACACCCGTATGGTCCCGTAACTGCGCCAAAGCCTCGTCTTTGATAGTAGGGTACCGATCGCCGAACCGGACAATATCCCGAACGCCATAAGCACACCGGACCTGGCGAAGCATTTCCGCCAGCTCGAAGCGGGCAAACAAGTAGGCGGGAAACATTGCCTCTGTTACCCAACTGAGGCCGTGCCGGGTCGCCCGCTGGAATCTGAACCGGGGGCAGAAAACCGTCACACCGTCCAGCAAACGAAGATACGCTGCTGCGATGTGCTCGTGCTTGGGCTGCGACCGCAGGCAATACCACGCCGGCTCCGCCCGGATCTGCGGAATCACCACCCCTCCTGCCAACATCGAAGTCTTCATAACCCTAAATACTTCTGTTTTGCGCAAGCTTCCCTGTCGCACCTTCGGCAATGCGGCTGCCGGAAATCTCGCACTCCGCGGATGGTATGCGCAGCCATTCAGGCAGGTAAAGGAAAATGGTTCGAGTGGATTCCGGCAGCTACACTTAGAGAAGAAAGCCATAAAAGTGATAGAAAGCGCCAAAAATAATCGGTCACTATCAGAAGAAATGCGACCCTCGAAACGCGAGATTCTATCCCTCTGAGCGCGCAGGCGCGCCCGAAGACCCGGAGTGAGGTTTCAGCCGAATACCCCGTCGGATATGGTGCGTGAGGAATCGGAAAAGCAACTGGATTGGCGCCCCCCCGGCACCTATTCTATAAAACCCAAGATGCTGGGAACGGGCCGTCGACCAAGGATGCGTTATGATTCCAGTTTGTCGCTGGCGACAGGATTTTTGACTTCCGTTTCCATATACCAAGTTTGGATGGCGAAAGCGTAAAAAGCATCACTCGCGTCTGTTTTGGTAAATAGGGTGAAAACCCGGAATGAGGCCGATTTTTACTTCCGTGGAATTGCGGTTGTACGAGGATGCACGACATGCTCGTAGGGTAATTCGTTACTACCTATTTGCTAGGGAAGTTGACTTGTGATGTAGAATTGCAAACAACCAAAAGGCTGTCTCGGCGGAAATGCCTTTTCGTGATAATCGACCAAAATGCATTGAACTATTGGGCTAGTGTTGCTAAAAGAGGTTTCCTAATAGCAACAAGTTAACTCGTCTTTTCTCCGCACCGAGAGCGAGGTAAAATAGCTTCTCGATTAGGAGTCTGGTGGACTACATTCCGTCCTGAGGTCAGTACGATTTCACAGTATTTTTTGCGGTGTACGCTTGATAAATCATTACAACCCAAATCGAAAGAGTTACGACATGGAAATACCTACACCACTGACCCCAGAATCGCCTCCCATGAGGAGCGTTGCTAATGGGCCGAATGTCCCGGAAGTTTCACGCGAAAGGATTATCGACCTGGTCGCTGATATGAACAGGGTCGGCTTCGGCGTCTTGTCCGGCTATTTGGAACCAGGTGATCTTGAAAATCTTCGGCAGTTTGTTGAAACCGCGGTGGCGGCCGCCGGTGGGGAATATGTCGTGTTAACGGGAGAGGAGGCGGTTGCGGGAACGCTGCTCGAAAAGCTGTCCGCCTCACCCCGCTTCGTGGACCTGCTGCACCAAGTCTACGAGCAAGGTTCCGGTCGCGTAGCGCCCAACCAATCACTTTACCAGGTCTTGCGCTGCTTGAAGGGTAAATCCGGCCTCAAGCACGCGCTTCGCTTTCATTATGACTCCTATGTCTTGACCGCGCTTCTACCGGTGATCATTCCATCACAGGGCAGCGCTGGCCACCTAGTCATGGCACCGAACTGGCGGCCGGTCAGATCGTCGTATCTCTTCAATCTCCTCGACAAGATCATTCTGGATAACCCGGCGACTCAGTTTTTGCTCCGC
>WNFM01027028.1_pt2 | contig 19412 bp, 20 predicted proteins | sample 5400271 | NCBI WGS metagenome assembly WNFM01 (sample SAMN13153352, study PRJNA577476) | soil metagenome | isolation source: 60 cm saprolite on Douglas fir-dominated hillslope | place: USA:California | collected 2013-09-17 | reverse complement strand
GATTCGTCCGAGGATTTCAGGCGAGAGGAACTTCACGATCGGCGACTGCAAGCCCTCCTCATTCAGCTTCGAGGGGTCGTTCACGCGGATGTAGGCGAGGCCCTTGGCGCCGTAGATCGCCACGAAAGGCGCGAGATCGTCGAGCTCCTTCCGGGTGAACTGCTCGTTGCCGCCCGGAATGCGCAGCGCCGCCACGCGCCCGTCGGCGAGCTGCGCGGCCGACTTGAACACCTTGAAGCCCGCGTCCTTGACGACGTCGGTAAGCTCGGTCAACTCGAGCTTCACGCGCAGGTCCGGCTTGTCGCTGCCGTATTTCGAAGTGGCCTCGGCGTAGGTGAGGCGCGGGAAAGGCGCCAGGTCCACGTCGAGCACTTTCTTGAACACGTGGCGCACCAGGCCTTCCATCAGGTCCTGGATCTCGCGCTCGCCGAGGAACGAAGTCTCGATGTCGATCTGGGTGAACTCCGGCTGGCGGTCGGCGCGCAGGTCCTCGTCGCGGAAGCATTTAACGATCTGGTAGTAGCGGTCGAAGCCCGACACCATGAGCAGCTGCTTGAATAGCTGCGGCGATTGCGGCAACGCGTAGAACTGGCCGTCGTGCAGGCGCGAGGGCACCAGGAATTCGCGCGCGCCCTCGGGCGTGGACTTGTAGAGCACCGGCGTCTCGACGTCGATGAAGCCCGCGTCGTCCAGGTAGCCGCGCACCGCGCGCGACGCGGCATGGCGCAGGCGCAGAGCCTTCTGCATCGGCTCGCGGCGCAGGTCGAGGTAGCGGTACTTGAGGCGGATCTCCTCGTTCAGGTGCTCCTCGTCGATCATGAAGGGCGGCGTGGCCGCCGGATTGAGGATCTCGAGCTCGTGCGCGAGCACCTCGATCTGGCCGCTCTTCAGGCTGGCGTTGACGGTACCCTCGGGGCGGCGGCGCACCTTGCCCGAGACGCGCAGCACGAACTCGTTGCGCACGCTGTCGGCGATCTTGAAGGTGTCGGCGCGATCCGGATCGCAGACCACTTGCACGAGGCCCTCGCGGTCGCGCAGGTCGATGAAGATCACGCCGCCATGGTCGCGGCGCCGATGCGCCCAGCCGAAGAGGGTGACGGTCTGGCCGAGGAAGCGGGTGTCGGTGTTGCCGCAGTATTCGGTGCGCATTTCGTTCTCGTCATCCCGGGCGGCCGTGAGGCCTGCGGCCCGGGATCCAATGGCTGTCGATGTATTGGGTCGCCGTCGTCACGGGGACGGCGGCGCTATCCTGCTCGCTTCGCGAATCTGGCGCGCCGCCGGCTCGGCGACGCCCATGGAGATGATGTACTTCAAGGCCGCGTCGACGCTCATGTCGAGCTCGACGGTCTCGGCGCGCGGCACGATGAGGAAGAAGCCCGATGTGATGTTCGGCGTGGTCGGCACGAACACCGAGATCTGGTCGGCGCCGAGCTTGCCCGCGACCTCGTGTTGCGGGGTGCCGGTGACAAGCGCCACGGTCCACGCGCCCGGGTGCGGGTAGCGCACCAGCACGGCGCGGCGGAAGGCCTTGCCTTCGGGCGAGAAGAGCGTGTCGCTGATCTGCTTCACCCCGCCATAGATGGAGCGCACGATCGGGATGCGCGACAGCGCCGAGTCCCCGAGGCTCAAGACCTTGCGCCCGAAGAAGTTCGCCGCGAGCGCTCCGGTGGCGAGCACGATCGCGACCGTGAGGATGATGCCGAGCCCCGGCACATGGAAGCCGAAGAGCTTGTCGCTGTGCAGGCTCTCGGGCACGAGGAGGAGCGACTGGTCCATCGCGTCGACGAGCAGCTTCAGCACCCACAACGTGATGCCGAGGGGAATCCAGACCAGCAGTCCGGCGATGAAGTAGCGCCGCAGCGTCCCCATTATTTCGCGGGCGGGGTCGCGCTGGGCGGCGTGGCGGCGCCGCCCGCGCCGTCGCTTGCGGGCTTGGCGTCGCTCGTGGGCTTGGCCTCGCCGGCCGGCTTCGCGTCGCTCGCGGGCTTCGCGTCCGCGCTCTTGGCGGACGCCGCCGGTTTGGAGCCGCTGTTCTTGAAATCCGTGGCGTACCAGCCGCTGCCCTTCAGCTGGAAGCCGGCGGCGGTGACCATCTTCTCGAAGGCGGGCTTGCCGCACTTCGTGCAAACCGTCATCGGCGCATCGCTCACCTTCTGCAGGAACTCCTGCTGGTGTCCGCAGGCGGCGCAGCGATATTCGTAGATGGGCATTCCGGGCTCTTCAGAAATCAGGAAAATCGCATTTTAACACAAGCACTTGGGCGAATTGTGCAGTGCGCCATCAGACGTTCGCCGGGCGCTCGAGGAAGCACCTGCGGCGATCGGCGAACCCGCCGCCGGCGGCCAGCGCCCAGGACATGCTCCAGAACACCGGCGTCATTCCCATCGCCGCGCCCACTGCGCCGAACGCCAGCGGCAGGAAAGTGTGGCTTGCGTTGAGCACCGCGCTGCGGACGCCGACCGCCTCACCCGCGCGCCCCGCGAGCAGGCCGGAGACGAAGAGCACGCGCCGCAAGCTCGGGTCGGTACACCACGTGCGATCGCCCGCGGAGCGAGGAAGGGTTCGAGGAAGCACACACCTGGAAACGAACGACCACTTCCCTTCGTTCCGTGCTGCCCGCGCGCCTCAAATCACAACGGCGCCTCACGCAACTCGGGCTCAGCCCCTATCTGCCTCGCATGCGCTTGGGGAGCCCTCAGACAGTGCTCGGCGACATCTCCGTCATGATTTGACTCGCTTGGCCCGTTCCAAGGTGTGCGCTTCCTCGAACCCTTCCTCGCCCCGCTCCGAGCCTGAGATCGCGACTGCGATCGCGAACTACGGACGCTGCGATTCCAGCGCGGCGATGCGCTGTTGGATGGGAGGGTGGCTCGCGAACAGGCCCATGAACTTGCTGTGGCCCTCGGCGATGCCGGAAGCCTGGAACGATTGCGGAAGGTCGCCGGCCTCGATGCCTCCCAGGCGGCGCAGCGCGGAGACCATCGGGCGCGGCGAGCCGAGGAGTCCCGCCGACCCTGCGTCGGCGCGGAACTCGCGCTGGCGCGAGAACCACGCGACGATGATCGAGGCGAGGATGCCGAACAGGACCTCGCACACGAACACCGTGAGGTAGTAGCCCATGCCCACCCCGCGCTCGGTCTTGAACACCGCGCGGTCGACCAGGTAGCCCACCACGCGCGCGAGGAACACGACGAACGTGTTGACCACCCCCTGGATCAGCGTGAGCGTGACCATATCGCCGTTGGCGACATGCGACATCTCGTGGCCGAGGACCGCTTCGACCTCGTCGCGCGTCATCGACTCGAGCAATCCCGTGGAGACCGCGACCAGCGCGGAGTTGCGGAAGGCGCCGGTGGCGAAGGCGTTCGGCGCTGCCTCGTACACGGCGACTTGCGGCATGCCCACGCCCGCCTTGTCGGCGAGGCGCTTCACCGTGCTCACCAGCCATTGCTCGTCGGGCGTGGACGGCGACTCGATCACGCGCGCGCCGACCGCCCACTTGGCCATCGGCTTGGAGATGAGGAGCGAGAAGAACGAGCCCGTGAACCCCACCACCGCGGAGAACACGAGCAGCATGCCCAGGTTCAATCCGTTCGCAGCGAGGAAGCGGTTCACGCCCAGGATCGAGAGCGTGACCGACAACACCAGCATCACCGCGAGGTTGGTGGCGAGGAAGAGCACGATGCGTTTCATGGCCGGTCCCTAGAACGGAATGTCGTCTTCGAAGTCGTCGAATTTCCCGCCCGCGGCCTTGGCGGGCGCGGGCTTGGCAGCGCCGCCGCGCGCCGCGCCGCCTTCACGATCCGGGGGCGCCTCGCGATCCGCAGCGCCCCCGCCCATGCCCTGGCGCGAGCCGAGCATCTGCATGCGGTCGGCGACGATCTCGGTGGTGTACTTGTCGACGCCTTCCTTGTCCTGCCACTTGCGCGTCTGCAGCCGCCCCTCGACGTATACCTGGCTGCCCTTCTTGAGGTACTCGCCGGCGATCTCGGCCAACTTGCCGAAGAAGGCGACGCGATGCCACTCGGTCTTCTCCTGCTTCTCGCCCTGCTTGTCCTTCCACACGTCCGTGGTGGCCACGGAGATGTTGGTGATCGCGCCGCCGTCGGGCATGTAGCGCGTCTCGGGATCGCGCCCGAGGTTGCCGATGAGGATGACCTTGTTGACCGATGCCATGAGTGCTTTCCTTTCCTAAGTGCGCGAAGCCGGCGTTGCCGCCGGCACGAAATCGCCCATGTTCCACGCGACGGCGAGCCACGACAGCGTCACCACGAGGCAGGTCACGAGCACGGCCACGAAGCCCGCGTGCTGCGCGATCGCCCCGCCGGCGGCGGCGCCGAAAAACGTCCCGAGGAACTGTACGCTTGAATAGGCCCCTGTGGCGGCGCCGGTCGTCTCGCGCGGCGCGGCGCGCGAGACGAGCGCCGGGAGCTTGGCCTCAAGAACGTTGAAGCCCGCGAAGAAGATGACGAGCGCGCCGACGATTCCCGCGAGGCTCGCAAGCTGGGCGGCGAGGACGGCGATCGCCACCGCCACCGTGGCGACCGACGCGAGGAACACCGGGCGCTCGTGAAGCGACGCGGGGCCGATCACGGCGGGCAGCATCAGCACGAAGCCCGCGCCCACCGCGCTCAAGTACACCAGCCAATGGTCGGGCGCCGGCAGCCCCGCCTTCACCATCGCCACGGGCACGACCACGAAGAGCGCCATCAGCACTGCGTGCAGCGCGAAGATCCCGAAGTTGAGGCGCACCAGCTCCGGATCCGCGAGCGCCTTGCACACCGCCGCCAGCGGCACCGAGCGCTTCTGCGCAGGCGCGTCGGGCACCACCCAGCGCACGACCGCCATCGCCGCGATCGCCAGGGCCCCGGTCAGCGCGAAGATGCCGCGCACCCCGATCGAGCGCTCGAGGAAGGGCGCGGCCACGAACGACACCGCGAACACCGCCCCGATGGTCGAGCCGATGATCGCCATCGCCTTGGTGCGCTGGCCCTCGCGCGTCAAGTCCGCGGTCATGGCGAGGGTCACGGCGGAGATGGCGCCGGCGCCCTGCACGATGCGCCCGGCGATCATCGTCCACGGGCTCTCCCCCGAGGCGCACAAGAAGCTCCCCGCGGCGAAGATGGCGAGCCCGGCGTGCAGGAGCGGCTTGCGGCCGTAGCGGTCCGAAAGCCAGCCGTAGGGGATCTGCAGGATGCCCTGGGTGAGGCCATAGGCGCCCATGGCGATCCCGGCGAGCTGCAGGCTCCAGCCGGGACGACCCTGGGTCCAGAGCGCGAACACCGGCAGGATGATGAACATGCCGAATAGCCGCAAGCCGAAGATCGAGGCGAGCGAAACGCTCGCTCGCAGCTCGCGGGAAGTCATGCGCGCCGTTGAATTCACCGAAATTGGGGGTTGGAGCAGAGGAGGAAGGCTCATGTATATTAGCAGATTCCCCCATGGAAACGATCCGGATACGCGGGGCCCGCACCCATAACCTCAGGAATGTCAGCCTCGACATTCCGCGCAACAAGCTCGTCGTCATCACCGGGCTTTCCGGCTCCGGAAAATCGTCGCTCGCCTTCGACACGCTCTATGCGGAAGGCCAACGCCGCTACGTCGAATCCCTCTCCGCGTACGCGCGGCAGTTCCTGCAGCTCATGGAAAAGCCCGACGTCGACCTGATCGAAGGGCTTTCCCCCGCGATCGCCATCGAGCAGAAGGCGACCTCGCACAATCCGCGCTCGACGGTCGGCACCGTGACCGAGATCCACGACTACATGCGCCTGCTATTCGCGCGCGTGGGCGAGCCTTACTGCCCGGACCACAAGGTGGCGCTCTCCGCGCAGAGCGTGGCGCAGATGGTGGACCACGTGCTCGCCCTCGAGGACGGCATGCGCGTGATGGTCCTCGCGCCGCTCGTGGTGGGCAGGAAAGGCGAGCAGGCGGACCTCATCGAGGAGCTGCGCGCGCAGGGCTTCGTGCGCCTTCGCATCGACGGCGCGGTGCACGAGATCGACCAGCTTCCCAGGCTCGACCGCAACAAAAAGCACACCATCGAGATCGTCATCGACCGCCTGAAGGTGGTTTCCGACGGCGGCAAGCCCGGCGGCATCACGCAGCGCCTCGCGGAATCCTTCGAGACTGCGCTGCGCCACGCGGACGGCCGCGCCATCGCCGCCGAGATGGACACCGGCAAGGAGCACCTCTTCTCGGCGAAGTTCGCGTGTCCCATCTGCAGCTACTCGATCCCGGAGCTGGAACCGCGCCTCTTCTCGTTCAACAACCCGATGGGCGCCTGCCCGCGCTGCGACGGCCTCGGGCAGATCACCTTCTTCGACCCGAAGCGCGTCGTGGCCTTCCCGCACCTGTCGCTCGCCGGGGGTGCCATTCGCGGCTGGGATCGCAGGAACCAGTTCTACTTCTCGATGCTGCAATCGCTCGCGCAGCATTACGGCTTCGACGTCGAGTCGCCCTTCGAGACCCTGCCGCCGAGCGCGCAGGAGGTGGTCCTGAGCGGCTCGGGCGAGGAGAAGATCGCATTCCGCTACCCCGGCGAGAAGGGCAGGAGCGCCGTGAAGGAGCACGCCTTCGAGGGCATCCTCCCGAACCTCGAGCGGCGCCATCGCGAGACCGATTCCGTGGCGGTGAAGGAAGAGCTCGCCAAGTACCTCAACACGCGCGACTGCCCCGAGTGCCACGGCACACGCCTGCGGCGCGAGGCGCGCAACGTCTTCGTCGCGGGCCGCTCGATCCACGAGCTTTCCTCGCTGCCGCTGAAAGAGGCGCAGCCCTTCTTCGAGCACCTGGAGCTCCCCGGCACCCGCAAGGCGATCGCCGAGCGGATCGTGCGCGAGATCGCCAACCGCGTGCAATTCCTGAACGACGTGGGCCTCGACTACCTCTCCCTCACGCGTTCCGCCGACACGCTCTCCGGGGGAGAGGCGCAGAGGATCCGCCTGGCGAGCCAGATCGGCTCCGGGCTCACCGGCGTGATGTACGTGCTCGACGAACCGTCGATCGGCCTTCACCAGCGCGACAACGCGCGCTTGATCGAGACGCTGAAGCGCCTGCGCGACCTCGGCAACTCGGTGATCGTGGTCGAGCACGACGAGGAGGCGATCCAGGCCGCCGACCACGTGATCGACATGGGCCCGGGCGCAGGCGTGCACGGCGGCGAGGTTGTCGCGCAGGGCACGCCCGACGACGTGATGCGCAATCCCGCCTCGCTCACCGGCCAGTACCTCTCGGGGCGCAAGGCGATCCCCACGCCGACGCGCCGGCGCCGCGGCGACGCGGCCAGGCACCTGCGCGTCGCGGGGGCGCGCGGCAACAATCTCAAGAACGTCACGGTCGACATCCCGGTGGGTCTCTTCGTCGCGATCACCGGGCTCTCCGGCTCCGGCAAGTCGACGCTCATCAACGACACGCTCTACAACGCGGTCGCCCACCATCTCTACGGCTCCGCGGCCGAGCCCGCCGAGCACGACGCCATCGAGGGCCTCGATTTCTTCGACAAGGTGATCAATGTCGACCAGAGCCCGATCGGGCGCACGCCGCGCTCCAACCCGGCGACGTACACCGGTCTCTTCACGCCCATACGGGACCTGTTCGCGGCAGTGCCGGAATCGCGCGCGCGCGGCTACGGGCCGGGACGCTTCTCCTTCAACGTGAAAGGCGGACGCTGCGAGGCGTGCCAGGGCGACGGCATGATCAAGGTCGAGATGCATTTCCTCCCCGACATCTACGTGCCGTGCGACGTGTGCCACGGCAAACGCTACAACCGCGAGACGCTGGAAGTCCACTACAAGGGCCGCACCATCGACCAGGTGCTCGACATGACGGTGGAAGCCGCGCACGAGTTCTTCGCCTCGGTGCCGGCGATCGCGCGCAAGCTCGCCACGCTCCTCGAGGTGGGCCTGGGCTACATCAAGCTCGGCCAGAGCGCGACCACGCTATCCGGGGGCGAAGCGCAGCGCGTGAAGCTTTCCCTCGAGCTGTCCAAGCGCGACACCGGGCGCACGCTCTTCATCCTCGACGAGCCGACCACGGGGCTGCATTTCCACGACATCGACTTGCTGCTCACCGTGCTGCATCGCCTGCGCGACCACGGCAACACGGTGGTCGTGATCGAGCACAACCTCGACGTGATCAAGACCGCGGACTGGGTGATCGACCTCGGCCCCGAAGGCGGAGACGGCGGCGGGCGCGTGGTGGCGCAGGGCACGCCCGAGGACGTATGCCACGTCGCCGAGAGCTTCACGGGGCGCTTCCTGAAGGCGATCCTCGAGCCGCCGCCGCGCCGGCGCATGGCGGCGGGCTAGCGACGGCGGCCATGAATCCGCGCGATCTGCTCCTCGGCAGCTTTCGGGCCGCCCTCGACGCGGCCGATCCCCTCGTGATCGTTCCACCGCACCTGCCCGCGCCTCTGCGCGGGCGCACCGTCGTCGTGGGCGCGGGCAAGGCGGCGGCGTCCATGGCGCTCGCGGTGGAGCGGCAGTGGCCCCCGCAAAGCGCGCTGGAGGGCATCGTGATCACGCGCTACGGCCACGGGCTGGCGTTGCAACGCATCCGCGTGGTGGAGGCCGGCCATCCCGTCCCCGACGAGCACGGAGAGGGCGCGGCACGCGAGATCCTCGCCATCGCGCAATCGCTGGGTGCCGACGACCTTCTGCTGGTGCTGGTGTCCGGCGGCGGATCGTCCCTCCTCTCCCTGCCGGTGCCCGGCGTTCCCATGGAGGACCTGAAGAAGGTCACGCGCGCTCTCCTCGCGAGCGGCGCGCCGATCCAGGACATGAATACGGTGCGCAAGCACCTCTCGCTCATCCAGGGAGGCAGGCTCGCGCTCGCCACGCGCGCGCGCGTGCTCGCGCTGGTGATCTCCGACGTGACCGGGGACGATCCAACTCACATCGCTTCGGGCCCGTGCGTGCCCGACCCGAGCACGTATGGCGACGCGCAGGAGATTCTCGCGCGCTTCGGCGTGAAAGCCCCGGCGTCGATCGCCGCGCACCTGGAGCGCGGCGCCGCGGGCGGCGAGCCCGAGACGCCCAAGCCCGGCGATCCCGCTTTCGCACGCGTGGACAACCGCGTCATCGCGACCGCGCACGCGAGCCTCATGAGCGCCGCCGCCTATCTCCAGAGCCGCGGCTTCGCGCCGATGGTGCTGGGCGACAGCGTCACCGGGGAATCGGCCGAGGTGGCGAAGGTTTACGCCGCGCTGGCGCGCCAGGTCCGCGAGCACGGACACCCGGTGAAGCCGCCGGTCGCGCTCATCTCCGGCGGCGAGACCACGGTCACGCTGCGCGGCAAGGGCCGCGGTGGGCGCTGCAGCGAGTTCCTGCTCTCCCTCGCCGTCTCGCTCGATGGGCTGGAGGGCACCTGGGCGCTCGCGTGCGATACCGACGGCATCGACGGCAGCGAGGACAACGCGGGCGCGGTGCTCACGCCCGATGCGCTGCAGCGGGCGCGCAGCCGCGGCCTCGCGCCCCAGCGGATGCTCGCCGACAACGACGGATACGGATTCTTCTCGGCGCTCGGCGACCTCGTGGTGACCGGTCCCACGCGCACCAACGTGAACGACTATCGCGTAATCCTCGTCCGGTGAAGGGTTTCCACGCGCTCCTCGCAGCGCTCGCGGCCGCCACCGGCGCATTCGCCCTCGCCTTCACCTGGCAGCCGGGCCTCGCGTCGATGTACGACGACAGCGTGAGCTATCTCATCCAGGCGCAGGCACTGTCGCCCTTCGGCATGGCGCATCCCGCGGTGCTCGCGGCCGCGCCGTACGAAAAGTACCCGCCGCTCTTCGCCGCGCTCCTCGCGCTCACCGGCGAGCGTGTATCTCCTCGGCGTGCTCGCGCGCCAGGTGACGGGCTCGGCGTGGATCGCCGTCGCGACGGCCCTCGTCTATGCGTGGATACCCGGATCGTGGCTCAGCGTGAAGGGCATCTTGAGCGAGTTTCCCTACATGGTCCTCGCGTTCGCCGCGCTCATCGTGCACGGCGCGCGCGCCGGCAAGCCGCTCACGCGCGGCGCGGCGATCGGGTTGGGCGCGCTTCTCGCCGCGGCCGTGCTCACGCGAACCATCGGGATCACGCTCCTCGCGGCGATCGCGTTCGTGGAGGCGCTGCGCTACGCGAGAGAGCGCGACACCGCTCGCGTGCGCGCCCTGGCGTGGACATTCGCGATCCCCATCGTGGCCGCCGCCCTCTGGTACGCGCTGCGCCCGTCCGTCGGCGAGGATGCGTATGTCTCCTTCGGAACCGGCGTCCTGCAGGGCACGGCCGAGCGCGGCGTCGGCTGGGCCTTTTCGCTCGTCGCGACGAACGCCTCGGCGCTCGCCGGCGCGTGGCTGCACGCGCTCCTCATCTTCTGGGGCGAGTCGTGGAAGCCGGGATTCCTGATCGCGTCCGCGTTCGGCGCGCTCGGGCTCGCCGCGTCTCTGCGCCGCGCGGCGCGCGGCCACGCGGACGCAGCCTATGTGGCCGCATTCCTCGGATTGCTGCTGGTGTGGCCCTTCCCGGGCCAGATGTTCCGGCTCGCCTTTCCGTTGGTGCCGCTCGTGCTGATGAACGCCTTCGGCGCGCTGCGGCAGCTCTTCGCGCTGCGATGGGATTCGCGCCGCGCCGAGCGCTGGAGCGCGTACGCGGCGGGACTGCCGATCGCGCTCGCCGCCCCCGCGGTGCTGTTTTACATCGCCGATCGGGCGCGCGTCCCCGCCGACGCGGCGAGCGCCTATCGCGCGGCCGACATCACGGAGTTCTATCGCATCCCCGACCGCCGCAGCGCCGAGCGCAACGTGCTCGCGCAGATCGGCGTTTTCGAGGACATGGATCGCATCCGCAAGTCGGTTCCCGAGGATGCACGGCTCATGTGGTACGCGCCCAACTATGTGGCGCTGCTCGCTCACCGGCACGGCGTGCCGATGAGCCGCCCAACCGACGCTGCCGACCTCGCCGCGCAAGTGAGGGCTACAGGAGCGAACTACATCTACCTCGCCAGCGTGAATCCGCGCGACAGCGCCTTGCGCGGCGGCAACCCGCTGGATCCTTTCCTGCAGGCGCGCGGGCTGGCCGACGTTCAGTGGCAGCGCGCCGGCGCCGACGGCGAGCTCCAGGCCCTCCTCCTCAGGGTGCGCGCGGACAAGGCCGGCGAGTCCAGTAGAATTGCGCCGGTGCGAAACCACGCCGCCTCCTCTTGAAGCTCTCCGTCGTCATCCCCTGCTACAACGAAGTCGCCACGATCGACCGCATCCTGGCGGCGGTGCACGCGTCCCCGTATCCGGACAAGGAGGTCATCGTCGTGGACGATTGCTCCGCGGACGGCACGCGCGAGCGGCTCACGGGCGAGCTGCGCGGCTCCATGGACCAGCTCGTGCTGCACGACGTGAACCGCGGCAAGGGCGCGGCGTTGCGCAGCGGCATCCGCGTCGCCACCGGGGACCTCGTGATCATCCAGGACGCGGACCTGGAATACGATCCGCAGGAGTGGCCCAAGCTGCTGCAGCCGATCCTCGAGGATCGCGCCGACGTGGTGTTCGGTTCGCGCTTCATGGGCGCGCAGCCGCACCGCGTGCTGTATTTCTGGCACCGCGTGGGCAACGGCGCGCTGACGGTCTTGTCCAACATGCTGACCAACCTGAACCTCACCGACATGGAGACCTGCTACAAGGTCTTCCGCCGCGAGATCATCCAGTCGATCGAGATCGAGGAGGACCGTTTCGGGTTCGAGCCGGAGGTGACCGCGAAGGTGGCGAAGGTCCCCGGCTGCCGCATCTACGAGGTCGGCATCTCCTACTACGGGCGCACGTACGCGGAAGGCAAGAAGATCGGCTACAAGGACGGCTTGCGTGCGATTTACTGCATTCTCAAATACAACCTTTTTCGCTGAGCAGCGGCGCATCACGCGCTACCTGGGAGTCGGCGCCGCGGCCGCGGTGGTCGACATCTCGCTGCTCATGCTCTTCGCCAACTACTTCGGGCTGCCCTACCTGCGCGTGGCCGCCGGCACCTTCGTGCTCGCCACGCTGGTCAACTACTGGCTCAGCGTGCGCTTCGTCTTCGTGAGCGGCAAGCGCTTCACGCGCCGCTGGGAAGTGGTGATGGTTTTTGTGGTAAGCGCGATCGGGCTCGCGCTGAACCAGGTGATTCTCTTCGTGTGCGTCGACGGCTGGGGGTGGGGGCTGCTCGCCGCCAAGCTCGTGGCAACCGGCACCGTTTTCTTCTGGAACTACTTCGGGCGCCGCGTGTTCGTCTTCGGCGCGGTCCATCACTGAGCACGGCGCGCGAGGAACGCCTCGAGCGCCTCGCGATCGACCTTCATCAGCACGAAGAAATCGTTGCCGAAGCGCAACGCGGGCCGCGAATAGTCCAACACGCCCTTCAGCGTGACCAGGGGATCGCCGTCGACGCCGGCGAGGTCGGTCTTGAAGATGCGCGAGACGACGATGTAGTCGGATCCCGACCTTCGCACCGCCTCGGCCACCTCACGCGGGCTCCATGCGTAGTAGAACGGCTCCGCGGGCCTTCGGCCCAGCAGGGCCACGTACTCGGGGCGCATCCACATCACCTTCGAGCCCGGAGGCGTGACGGTGCGGATCGATTCGAGCCCCGCCAGCGTGGTCACCTGCGTCTCGGCGAGCCCGCGCGCCACCTCGAGGTTGATGGTCGTGTAGTAGTCGGTGATGTCCCGGAAAGCGTAGAGCTGGCCCTCGAGGACCGGGGCACGGTCCAGCGATTTCTGCGCGATCAGCGAGAGCGCCGGCAGGAAGAGCGCGACGGGAAATGCCGCCAGCGCCACGAAGAGCTGCGTGCGGCGCCTGCCTTCCAATTTCCAGCGCTCGCAGAGGAAGCGCACGAAGTCGGCGGCGCAGACGAACAGCAGCGCGACGAGCGGATACAGGAGCCGGCGCGTATTGTTCGGCGTGAACACCCACGGCGTCACCATGGCCACGGAGAAGAGGATGAACCATCCGTCGAGCCGGTTGCGCGCCGCGCGCAACACGGCGCCCGCCAACCCGGCGAGCCCGAGCAAGCCGAAAACGATCTTCGGCGCCATCGACACGTCCTGCTGCGCCGCGAGGGTCGCGATCCAGCCGGAGAAGGAGTATTCGACGCTCGCGCGAAGCATCGTCGCCGGGTCCGCGATCCAGGTGCCGATCATCGACTGCACCGTGCGCCGGTAGGCATCGACGTCTGGGCGCGGTCGCAGCCCATACCAGAGCCCCAACAGGACCACCACGGGCACCCAGGGGAGCAGGAGCGACCACGAAGGCCTTTGCCTGTGCGCCGCGAGGCGCAGCCCCACGTGGACCGCGTAGGCGAGGATGAGCGCCAGCCCCGCGACGCGCGTGAGATACGCGCAGGCGAGCAGCACGCCGAAAGCGAGGGCGGCGATCGGCCTCGTGCGGCCATCCGCAAGCCGCGTCTCGTACCAGAGCACGCTCGCCATCGCGAGGACGAGGTAAAGCGACTCGCTCAGGATGCCCTTCAGGCTGATCCACGCCGTGGGCGTGAGGAGGAAGAGGACCACGATCGCGAGACCGGCCGAGTCGCGCCCGAGCTGCAGGGAGGCATACCGGTATATGAGTGGAAGCGCGAGGACGGCGAGCGCCGCCACCAGCGCATAGGCGATGCGCAAATCGACGGCGCCGCCGCTTGCCGCGAGCAGCAGCGGAAACAGCGGCGGGAAATGCGCGTGATAAGAGGCCCACTGCGCGACGTACGGGTTGTCGGCGCCGCCGCGGAAATAGTGCGCGAGGACGAGATAGCTCACGCTGTCGTCGCCCACGGTGGCGATCACCGCCTGCCATGCGAACGCGAACGTGAGGGGCGCGGCGAGCACGAGGACGAGGAGGAAGCCGCGATGGCGTCGCAGGAAGGAAAAAGGGCCCGCGGCACGAAGCGCGACGAACGCGCCGTCAGGGCGCTTCAGGAAGGACACGATGGCCCGCGCGCATCTTCCAGCCTAGAGCTTTGGAGCGTGGGCGTCACCGGATTCGGCGGCGCGCCCGATTTCGCGCAGGTAGCGCCCGAGCTTCTCGGCGTCCACCCGCAGCAGGATGTATTCGCCATGCTCCACGTCCGGAAGCGCCGCCAGAGGCACGAGGTAGTTGGGAATGTCCTCCACGATCCATGCGAACGCGTCGGCCGTGTCCGTGGCCATGTCGTTCTTGAAGTGGCTGCTCGCGACCACGAAGTCCGTGCGGGTGCGGCGGATCTCGCGCGCCAGCGTCGGCCGGTCCCACCGCAGGTAGAGTGGTATGCCCTCGCGCCGGCCGAGCACGGCGATGTATTCGGGACGTACCCACATCACACGCGCTCCTGGCGCCGTCCACTGGCCGAGGTAGCTCAGGCCGCCGAGCGCCGAGGCATCCCGCAGGGCTTCCTCGCGAGCACGCGCCTCGTTCACGATGCCGTAGTAGCGCGTCATGGAGGCCGGACTGAAGGCGAGATCGGGAAAGTAGGGCTCTCGTTCGAGGGATTTGCGCAGGATCAGCGCCGTCGCCGGAAGCACGATGGCCGCCAGCAAGGCGAACGCCAGGGGCGCGAGCCACCGGCCGAGCGGCGCGCGGATGTGCGAGGCGAGATCCTTGGTCATCTCCGCGGCATGCAGCAGCACGAGCGGCAGCAGGGGATAGAGCAGGCGGCGCGAGTTGTCCTCGTTGAACACCCACAGGAAGAGCATGGCTAAGCTCGCAAGGACGTACCAGCCGTCGAGACGGCCCCGCAGGGCCGCGCGCGCCGCGCCGGCGAAGGCGACCAGCGCGACCGCCGCGAAGACGACGGCCGGCAGCATGCCGCCCGCGGCGTCCGCCAAGAACACGCCGACCCACCCCCGCGCGAGGTATTCCCATGACGCAGCCCACGTCGCGGTGAACGCGTGCGACCAGCGCTCAGCGAGAGACCACAGGCCGTGCTGGTAGGCTGGCACGGCGAGGGTCGGGCGCAGCGCGAGCCAGGCGCCCTGTGCGAGCAACACGACCGCGAGCGGCAGCCAGGCGCGCGCCGCGGGAAGGCGGCGCGCGTGCGCTGCACGCAAGGCGACCTGCGCGCAATAGCCGAGGATCAGCGCCACGCCCGCCGTGCGCGTGAGCAGCGCCGCGGCCATCCACAGGCCCAGCACGGCGTATGTTCTTGGGGGGCTCTCCGGACGGACCCGTTTCGCCTCGTAGAGCAGCGCAGCCAGACAGATCGCGAGGTAGGTCGATTCGGTGAGGATCCCGACGAGCCCGAGCCACGCGCCCGGCAGCATGAGGAAGAGCACCGTGACGGCGAGGGCGGCCCTGTCGTCGGCGAGCCGGTATAGCGCATACGCATACACCAGGATCAGCGACGCCACGGCGCCGGCCGCGACAACCATGTGTCCGGTGAAGAGGTCGTACGCGCCGCCGGTGAAGACGAGCAGGAGGGGAAAAAGCGGAGGCAAGTTGGAGAAGTACCCGGCCCACGGCGCGGTGAGCGGATCGTCGCGCCACGGCGTGAGGTACCTTGCCAGCGTGAGGTAGCTCACGCTGTCGTCGCCGATCGTGGCGACGACCGAATGCCAGCAGAAACCGACCGTCGCGGGGATCGCGATGGCGGCGAGAACGAGGAACGCGATGTGCCGGCGCAAAAAGGAAAGCCGGCCGACGGCCGGCTTTCCTGGGAGGATTTCCGGGCTAGCTCCTGACACGCGAATCGCCGGTGTCGCGCGCCTCCTCCACAGGCGCGGGCCGGTCGACGAGCTCCACCAGCGCCATCGGCGCGTTGTCGCCCTGGCGGAAGCCGAACTTGAGGATGCGAAGGTAGCCGCCGTTCCTCGCCTTGTAGCGCGGGCCCAGCTCGGCGAACAGCTTCACCACCATGTCGCGGTCGCGCAGGCGGTCGAAGGCAAGGCGCTTGTTGGCCAGCGTGTCGGTCTTGCCGAGGGTGATGATCGGCTCGGCCACGCGGCGCAGCTCCTTCGCCTTCGGCAGTGTCGTCTTGATCGCCTCGTGCTTCAGCAGCGAAACGGTCATGTTGCGCAGCATCGCGAGGCGATGGCTGCTGGTGCGGTTCAACTTGCGAAGCCCGTGACGGTGACGCATGGTGCTTTCCTTTCGTCTCTTGGCCTATGCGGCCTTATTAGTATTGTGGGTTGGAAACTAAGCCCCCGCCGAAGCGGGGACGGTACTTACTTGGTAAGACCTGCGACCGGCCAGTTCTCGAGCTTCATGCCGAGGGTGAGGCCTTTGGAGGCGAGCACTTCCTTGATCTCGTTCAGCGACTTGCGGCCCAGGTTCGGGGTCTTCAGCAGCTCGTTCTCGGTGCGCTGGATCAAGTCCCCGATATAGTAGATGTTCTCGGCCTTGAGGCAATTGGCCGAACGCACCGTGAGCTCGAGATCGTCGACCGGCTGCAGCAGGATCGGATCGACCTGCGGTTGCGCGCTTTCCACGCGCTCCTCGCTGGTCGACTGCAGCGAGGCGAACACGGACAGCTGGTCGACGAGCACGCTCGCCGAATAGCGCACCGCTTCCTCGGGCTCGATCACGCCGTTGGTCTCGATGTCGATCACCAGGCGGTCCAGGTCGGTGCGCTGCTCGACGCGCGCGCTCTCCACCTGGTAGCTCACGCGGCGCACCGGCGAGAACGAGGCGTCCAGCAGGATCGAGCCGATGGAGCGCGAATCATCCTGGCGGCGCGAGGTGGCCGGCACGTAGCCGCGGCCCTTCTCGATCTTGATGGTCATGTCGATCTTGCCGCCCTGGGTGAGGTGCGCGATCACATGGTCGGGATTGATGATCTCGACGTCGTGCGTCTGCTCGATGTCGGCCGCGGTGACCGGGCCGGCGGCGTTCTTCTTGAGCTTGAGCGTCGCCTCGGAGCGGTTGTGCAGCTTCATCACCACGCCCTTGAGGTTGAGGATGACGTCGACCACGTCCTCCTGCACGCCTTCGATGGTGGAGTACTCGTGCAGCACGCCGGCGATCTTGACCTCGGTCGCGGCGTAGCCGGGCATCGAGGACAGCAGGATGCGGCGCAGCGCGTTGCCGAGCGTGTGGCCGTAGCCGCGCTCGAACGGCTCCATCACCACTTTCGCGTGGGTCGGAGACAGGTTCTGGACATCGATGATTCGGGGCTTCAGGAAAGTCGTGGCGTTGCTTTGCATTCGCAGGTACCTCTGCCAGAAGGCGCTCGGGGAGCGACCCCTCGCGCGTTACTTCGATTACTTCGAATAAAGTTCGACGACCAGCTGCTCGTTCACGTCGTTGGCGAACTCGGCGCGGTCCGGGAGCGCCTTGAACACGCCCTTGAAGTTCTTCGCGTCGACCTCGACCCAGCTGGGGAAGCCGTTCTGCTCCGCGAGGTCCAGGGAAGCCTTGATGCGCAGCTGCGCGCGCGACTTCTCGCGAACCGACACCGTGTCCGTCGCCTTCACCAGGTAGGACGGGATGTTCACCGGCTTGCCGTTCACCTCGATCGCCTTGTGCGAGACGATCTGGCGGGCTTCCGCGCGCGTGGAGGCGAACCCCATGCGGTAGACGACGTTGTCCAGGCGGCTCTCCAGCATCTGCAGGAGGTTCTCGCCGGTGGCGCCGCGCTTCTGGATCGCCTTGTCGAAATAGGTGCGGAACTGGCGCTCGAGGACGCCGTACATGCGGCGGATCTTCTGCTTCTCGCGCAGCTGCGTGCCGTATTCCGAGATGCGCGTCGACTTGGCGCCGTGCTGGCCGGGGCGCGAGTCGAGCTTGCACTTGGTGTCGAGCGAGCGGCGTGCGCTCTTCAGGAAAAGGTCGGTGCCTTCCCTGCGGGAGAGCTTGCATTTGGGTCCGATATAGCGTGCCACGGTGTTCTCCTAATCAATTCCTGCGAGTCGCGATACGAGCGAGGGCTCGCATTACATGCGGCGGCGTTTGGGCGGACGGCAGCCGTTGTGCGGCACCGGCGTCACGTCCGCGATCGACACGATCTTCAATCCCAGCGCGTTCAGCGCGCGCACCGCCGATTCGCGGCCCGGGCCCGGGCCCTTGATGCGCACTTCGAGGTTCTTCACGCCGTGCTCCTGGGCGGCGCGGCCCGCGGACTCGGCGGCGACCTGTGCCGCGAAGGGCGTCGATTTTCTCGAGCCCTTGAAGCCCGCGGCTCCGGAAGTCGCCCACGAGAGCGCGTTGCCCTGGCGGTCGGTGATCGTGATGATGGTGTTGTTGAACGAAGCGTGCACGTGCGCGATGCCCTCGGAGACGACTTTCTTCGCCTTCTTGCGCGCGCGCGCTGCGGTGGGTGCCTTGGCCATTCGGATCTTCCTTGCGTTTCTATTCGGTTAGACCGTCGCGGCTTTGGAAAGCCGGACCGCCTTGCGCGGGCCCTTGCGGGTACGCGCGTTGGTGCGGGTGCGCTGGCCGCGGACCGGCAGGCCCTTCTTGTGGCGCACGCCGCGGTAGCAGCCCAGGTCCATCAGCCGCTTGATGTTCATCGACGTCTCGCGGCGCAGGTCGCCCTCGACGGTGAACTTGCCCACCTGCTCGCGCAGCTTGTCCATTTCCGCGTCGGTGAGGTCCTTGATCTTCGCGGACTGCTTGATGCCGGCGGCGTCGCAGAGGCTGCGCGCGCGCGAGCGTCCGATGCCGAAGATCGCGGTCAACGCGATAGCGGCGTGCTGGTGGTTCGGGATGTTGATGCCTGCGATACGGGCCATGTATTTTCCTCGATTACGGGGTCGCCAATGCTGCCGATCAGCCCTGGCGCTGCTTGTGGCGCGGGTCGGTGCAGATCACGCGCACGACGCGCTTGCGCCGCACGATCTTTCTCCTTACTTGGCGCGGAACGTGATCCGCGCCTTGGTCAAATCGTAGGGCGTGAGCTCCACGGTCACCTTGTCGCCGGGGAGGATCCGGATGTAGTGCATCCGCATCTTTCCGGAGATGTGGCCGAGGACGATGTGCCCGTTTTCCAGCTTCACCCTGAACATCGCGTTGGGGAGGGTCTCCACGATCTCCCCCTGCATCTGGATCGTCTCTTCCTTCGCCATCAGCGGATGCCCAGCCCGGGGCCGCCCTTGAAGTTCGCCTTCTTCAGCAGGCTCTCGTACTGGTGCGACATGAGGTAGGCCTGCAGCTGCGCCATGAAGTCCATCGTCACCACCACGGTGATGAGCAGCGACGTGCCGCCGAAGTAGAACGGCACGTTGTACTGCGTGTGCAGGAACTCCGGCAGCAGGCACACCAGCGTGATGTAGATCGCGCCGACCAACGTCAAGCGCGTGATGATGCGATCGATGTAGCGCGCGGTCTGCTCGCCCGGGCGGATGCCCGGCACGAAGGCGCCGCTCTTTTTCAAGTTATCCGCGGTCTCCTTGGAATTGAAGACGAGCGCCGTGTAGAAGAAGCAGAAGAAGATGATCGCCGAGGCGTACATGATGATGTAGAGCGCGTTCCCCGGGGAGAGCGCGCCCGAGATGTCCTTCAGCCA
>WNFM01337813.1_pt2 | contig 19433 bp, 22 predicted proteins | sample 5400271 | NCBI WGS metagenome assembly WNFM01 (sample SAMN13153352, study PRJNA577476) | soil metagenome | isolation source: 60 cm saprolite on Douglas fir-dominated hillslope | place: USA:California | collected 2013-09-17 | reverse complement strand
CGAGCCGGTCGACGTCGCGCACGTGCGCTGGATCAACCCGTCTCCGGATATTTCCGGCGAAGGCGTGCGCTGGGAAGGCCGGGTCAACGCCGGGGCCGCTTCCACTTCAGGCAATACGGAAACCGAGAAAGTTCATGCTGACGGCGAGGTCATCGCGCGCACTCTGAAAAACCGTTACACGGCCGGCTTTGCGTACAACCGCGGCAGGACTACCGGCGTTGTGAGCGAGTCCAACTCGCTCGGTTACCTCAAGTATGACCGGTTCCTGACGCCGAAGTGGTATGCCTACCTGAACGGCAGCGCGGAGAACGATAAGTTCAAGGATATCAACTTGCGTACGATCGTAGGTGCCGGTTCAGGTTACCAGTTCTTCGATTCGGACCGCACCAACCTTTCGCTGGAAGCCGGTGTCAGCGATGTCCGTACTGATTTCGAATTGGCGCCGGACGAAGACTATCCCGCGTTGCGCTGGGCAGTGAAGTACGAACACTATCTGTTCAACTCGAAGGTCCAGTTCTTCCACCAGCACGAGGCGCTGGTGGGCATCGACGACCCCAGGAAGGCATTCGTGAAGTCCATTACCGGATTGCGCATGCCGGTGGCGGCCAAGATCAACACGACGGTGCAGTACAACGTGGACTGGGAAAATCAGCCGGCGCCGGGCCGGGTGGGTACCGACCGGACGCTGCTGCTGACTCTGGGCTACCAGTTCTGATGCGGTAACGAGGTCAGTAGTATTCGTAGCTCTTCTTCGGCACCTCGGCGGCCTGCAGGCGTGCTCGCTCCTTGAAATCCTGGATGCGGTCCCACCAGGTAGCGCGGGCTTCCCGTTGCTTGTCGACGACCTCGGGATGCTTTTTCAGGAAATCGCGGATGAATGTCGTCGTTTCGGATTCGTAGTTTTTCATGACGATTTACCTCTAGACTGGCACAGCTTACAAAACTGTCGAACAAGCTATCGGCGGCATTGAACTGGAAATCTTCCGGCCTGCCCCCACGTGTTGCCGGGTAGGGTCCGTATTTCCGGCCCCGGCCCGTTTCCCCACTACAGATCAGGAGTGTTGCCTTGTCCTCGAGTCCAGTCCCGCCGGTTGCCCCGCGCAAACCGGTCGTCACCGAAGTCCACGGCGAACGCCGGGTCGACGATTACCATTGGCTGCGCGACAAGGGCACCCGTCCCGTAAACGCGTATCTCAGGGCGGAGAATGCGTATACGGCCGCGATGATGAAGCCATCTCGGCCCCTGCAGGATACGCTGTATCGGGAAATGCTGGCGCGAATCAAGGAAACCGACGTCGAGGTGCCTTACCGCGACGGCGATTATTTCTACTATTCGCGCACCCGCAAGGGCAAGCAGTATCGCATCTTCTGCCGGCGCCGCGGCAGCGTGGAGGCGCCCGAGCAAATCGTCCTCGACGCCAACCAGGCGGCAAAAGGCTACAAGTTCTACTCCCTCGGGGCGTTCGAGGTCAGCCCGGACGGAAACCTGCTGGCCTTCTCGTCGGACACCACGGGGTTCCGCCAGTACACGTTGCAGTTGAAGGATCTCCGGGCCGGTCGCGTCCTGCCCGACCGGATCGAGAAAGTCCGCTCGATCGCATGGGCCTCCGACAATCGCACTCTGTTCTATGTAAAGGAAGATGACGCCAAGCGCGCTCACCGCGTCTATCGCCATCTCATTGGCAGCCGCGAAGACCAATTGATCTACGAGGAAACGGACGCGCGGTTTTCCGTATCGGTTTCCCGCAGCCGGAGCAACGAATATCTGTTCCTGACTTCCCACAGCGCCACCACGTCCGAAGTGCGCAGCCTGCGGGCGGACGCGCCGCAGGCGACGCCGTCCCTGGTTCTCGCGCGCAAACCGGAGCACGAGTATTACGTCGACCACGGTCACGGCATGTTCTACATCGTGACCAACGACAAGGGGCGTAATTTCCGCCTGGTGACCACGCCGGTCGACGATCCGTCGCCGTCGCGCTGGACGCAAGTCATCGCACAGCGCGACGATGTGATGCTCGACGGCGTGGAAGTATTTGCGCGCCACCTGGTCGCACACGAACGCGCCGGCGGTTTCCCGCGGCTGCGCGTGATCCGACTGGCGGACAAAGCCGAGCACGTGATCGAGATGCCCGAGCCCGTGTATTCGGTGGGTGGCGGCGCGAACATGGAGTTCGACACCGACGTGTTCCGTTTCCATTACGACTCCTACATCACGCCCGATTCCGAATACGACTACCACCTCGACGGCCGGGAAAGAACTCTGCTCAAGCAGCGCGAGGTAAAACGCTACGATCCTTCGAAATACCGTTCGGAGTTGCACTATGCCGTGGCCCGCGACGGCACGCGCATCCCGATCTCGCTGGTCTACCGGATCGACCGCCGGCGCGAGGGTCCGCAGCCGCTGTTGCTATACGGTTATGGCGCCTATGGTTATTCGCTCGATGTCGATTTCAGCTCCACCCGGCTTTCCTTGCTGGACCGGGGCGTCATCTTCGCGTGCGCGCATGTGCGCGGCGGCGGAGAGATGGGCAAGCGCTGGCATGACGAGGGCCGCATGCTGCACAAGAAAAACACCTTTACCGATTTCATCGCCTGCGCGGAGCACCTGGTCCGGGAGCATTACACAGACGCGGTGAGCGCGCTTGGCGTCATCTTCCTTTACATAGAACAGAGTGCGATTGTCGCGGAAGTGCCGTTCGTGGACGTGATCAACACCATGCTCGATGCGAGCCTGCCGCTGACCACCGGCGAATACGAAGAGTGGGGCAATCCGAACGAGAAGGCGTATTACGACTACATGTCGTCTTATTCGCCTTACGATAACCTGGCCAAGACAAACTATCCGGCCATCCTGGTGGAGACTTCGCTGAACGACAGCCAGGTCATGTACTGGGAGCCGGCGAAATACGTGGCGAAGTTACGCACGCTCAAGGCCGACGGCAACCCCCTGCTGTTGCGCGTGAACATGGATGCGGGCCATGGCGGCGCATCCGGACGCTATGACTATCTCAGGGAAATTGCGTTTACCTACTCGTTCATCTTCGGCACGGTGGGTATCGTGCGCTGAGACGACGATGCCGGGGAGGGCAGGTGTTACTGACCTTCGAACGGGACGTAACCCGGCCTGGCCTTGCACTGCGCCGGAATGCGCGCGGAAATCTCGGCGCGCTTATTGGAGAACGCATCCAGGAACACGGTGGTCGGAACATCGGCGGTCTTGTTGTTCACCCGGTGTTCTCCCTTGGCCTTGAGATCGCCCTCGATCACGTCGCCGTCGTTGGGATAGGGTCCCGCGGCCCACTCATACAGTCCGTAGCCGCCCTTCATCTGCACGATGAAGAAGCCGCACTCGTAGTTTTTCCAGATGACCATGCCTTCGTCGGCGCGCGCAACGTTCGCGGCCGTTCCCGCAACGAGCGACAGCATCAAGGCCACTCGCCGCGATAGCGGGCCGGCGCTCATCCCGAGATAGCCTCGAATTCCTTCTTCCTCTTGCATTGTCGCGGTATTTTCTTGTCCATCTTGGCCTTCGGCAGGCCGAATGTTTCCGAATACACCATGGTCGGCTTGCCTTCGGTCTTGTTCTCGATCTTGCGCGTGCCGAAAGAGGACAGCTTGCCTTCGAATATATTGCCGACTATCGGGCTCGGTCCGCCGAGAAACTCGAACAGGGAGTAATTTTCATCGTCGATCTTCAGAACGAAGAAAAAGCAGCTCGGGTCGCGCCAGATCAGTTCTCCGGTCTGCTCGGGTCCTTCGTTCTGGGATTGGGCAAACAGGGGATTCACGAACAGCAGGCTCAACAGCAGCGCCTGGACAATTTTTCGAAGCATGGAAAATCCTTGGGAGATGGAACCACCGGTCCGATAGGGCTGGAACGCCCGGCTGGCCGCCAATGGAACTGTGCGGATGATAACCTCCGGGAACGGGCGCGGCAAACCGCGCCGGGGACGCCACGGTCACTCGACTTCGAGCGCTTCGAACCCTTTTTTCTTGCGGCACTGCCGCGGGATCTTCTTTTCCATCTGCTTCTTGGTATCGGTGAAGGTCTCCGAGTAGGCCATGGTCGGCTTGCCCTCGGTCACATTCATGAGCTTGCGGCCGCCGAAACCGGTCAGCTTGCCCTCGAAAACATGGCCGACCATCGGGCTGGGCCCGCCGAGGAACTCATACAAACCGAAGCCTTCCGGTGTCTTGAGCACGAAGAAAAAGCAGCTATCGTCGCGCCAGATCAGCGTGCCCTGGGTCGTTGCCACCTCGTCCGCCCCGGCCAACGGGGAGAAGCAGGCGGCTGCGAAGGTGGCGGCGGCGATGAGGCGGGCATGCATGGGCGGTCTCTCCAGGGAAGCACTGTCATGGGGTCTGTTTGCCCGGGACTGCATTGGACCGGGCAGGCAAACGCGGTAAACTCGCCCGGAGAATACCAAACATGCCGTCCGGCGTGTCCATGGAGCCATCCCATGAAAGTCATCGACCTGCGCAGCGATACCGTGACCAAACCCACTGCCGAAATGCGTGCCGCCATGCTGGCGGCCGAAGTCGGCGACGATGTCTACGGAGAAGATCCGACCGTCAACCGGCTGGAAGCCCTGGCCGCTGCCACGCTCGGCAAGGAAGCCGCCCTGTTTGTCTGCAGCGGCACGCAGAGCAATCTGCTGGCGCTGCTGTCGCATTGCGAGCGCGGCGACGAATACATCGTCGGCCAGCAGGGCCACACCTACAAGTACGAGGGCGGCGGTGCGGCCGTGCTCGGCAGCATCCAGCCACAACCGCTCGACTACGACCCTGACGGCTCCCTCGACCTGGGCCGCGTCGAAGCCGCGATCAAGCCGGACGACTCGCATTTTGCCAAGACGCGGCTGCTCTGCCTGGAGAATACGCAGGGTGGCAAGGTGCTGCCGCTCGATTATCTGAAGCGGGCGCAGGAATTCACCCGCGCCCACGGACTCGGCTTGCATCTGGATGGCGCGCGCGTGTTCAACGCGGCCGTGCATCTCGAGGTTCCGGTCACCGAGATCAGCCGGTATTTCGACTCCGTCTCGGTCTGTCTGTCCAAAGGTCTCGGTGCACCGGTGGGATCGGTGTTGTGCGGACCGAAAGCATTCATCGCCAAGGCGCGGCGCTGGCGCAAAGTCGTCGGCGGCGGCATGCGCCAGGCCGGTGTGCTGGCGGCTGCCGGCATCTATGCGCTCGAGCACCACGTCGAGCGCCTTGCCACCGACCACGAGAATGCTCGCGCACTGGCCCAGGCCCTTTCATCCATCGATGGAGTCACCGTGGCCCCGGGCGGCGCGCAGACCAACATGCTTTACATCAACGTCGAACCGCAACGCTCGGTAAGGATGCGCGAGTATCTGAAAAGCCGGGGCATACTGATCAGCGGCCAGGGCAGCATCCGGCTGGTCACGCATCTCGACATAGACCGTGCCGATATCGATCGTTTCGCCGCGGCCGTCCGGGAGTCCTTTTCTTCTGCCGCAAAAGCGGCATAAAAAGGACGGTGAATGGTCATTGGTAAATGGTGACTGGCCCCAAATCCTTTCACCGATCACCAATCCCTGTTCACCAATCGCTAATCACCGTTCACCCATTACCCATCACCGAACCTAAATGAGCAACCAGAGCGACACCCGCAACATGGCGGTGTTCTGCGATTTCGAGAACCTTGCACTCGGCGTGCGCGAGGCCAAATACGACCGCTTCGACATGAAGAAGGTGCTCGAGCGCCTGCTGGTCAAAGGCAGCATCGTCGTCAAGAAGGCCTACTGCGACTGGGAGCGCTACAAGGAGTTCAAGGCGCCGATGCACGAAGCGGCCTTCGAGATGATCGAGATCCCGCACGTGCGGCAGTCCGGCAAGAATTCCGCCGACATCCGCCTGGTGGTGGATGCGCTCGACCTCTGTTACACGAAATCGCATGTCGACACCTTCGTCATCCTCAGCGGCGATTCCGATTTCTCGCCGCTGGTGTCCAAACTGCGCGAGAATAACAAGGAAGTGATCGGCGTCGGCGTCAAGCATTCGACGTCCGACCTGCTGATCGCGAACTGCGACGAGTTCATTTTCTACGACGACCTGGTGCGCAAGGAACCGCCCAAGCGCCAGCCGCGCAAACGCCCCGTCGCCACCAAACCGACCGCCGGCGCAAAGGCGCCGGCGGCCGAACCCGTGGAGGGCGAGGATAATGTTCACGACGACAAGACGCAGAAAGCGCTCGACATGCTGATGAATACCTATGATGCGCTGACCGGCGAGCGCGGCGGCGACGAAAAGATCTGGGGCTCGATGATCAAGCAGGCGATGAAGCGCCGCAATCCCGGATTCAACGAGACTTATCACGGCTTCAAGAGTTTCAACAGTCTGCTGGAAGAGGCGGCCATCCGCGGATTGCTCAGGCTCGAGCACGACGAGAAATCCGGCGGCTACATCGTCCGGTCCACCGAGGCCGACTGATCGTTTGACGCATAAACCATGATAGATGCCGCCGCCCTGGTGAAATATGCACTTGCCGCCGTCAGTGTTTTCCTGCTGGGAACCGCGGCGGGCGTATTCGTGAATCATGCGAAGTCCGGTTTGAGCTATTCGATTCCTATCGCACTTGCCGTATGCGGATTCGTTGCCGCAGCCGCAGCCTGGAATTTGCACAGGCGCGCGAGGCAAAAAGGCGCCGGTACACAACGAGAGTCCGACAAACCGGGCGCCTGACAACGCGCTAGAGCCATAACTGCCTTCGTACAACCGGTTCACTGTGTCATTGGCAGCGGGAAAATGAAACGCTTATCCCCCGAGGCGTTGATTCCGGCAGGTGCGATCCCGGCGGTCTGCAGTTTTCCGCCGATCGAAAGCCGCGCTGCACGGGTACTCGTGCTCGGCAGCATGCCGGGCGCAGCGTCGCTGCTGGCAGGGCGGTACTACGCGTTTCCGCACAATGCTTTCTGGCCGATCATGGGAGAGTTGTTCGGTGCCGGACCCGCAGCGGCTTACGGGAAGCGGATCCTGATCCTGCGGCGCGCCGGGCTGGCGCTGTGGGACGTCATGGCTTCATGCGTGCGCGAGGGCAGCCTGGATTCCGACATCGACGAAGAGTCGATCGTGCCGAACGACTTCCACGCGTTCTTCGAAGCCCATCCGCGGGTGAAGCACGTTTTCTTCAACGGCGCGAAAGCCGAGAATTGCTTTCACCGCTACGTGCGGCCGCATCTTGCCGATCGCGGCCTGCACTTCACCCGCCTGCCGTCGACCAGCCCGGCGCACGCGTCGCTGTCGTTGTCGCAGAAGCTGAAAGCCTGGCGCGCGGTGGAGCAGGCGCTGAAAAAATAGCGCACGCCGATTGGCGTGCGCTATTTTTTTGGGGCGAAAGAACAGTGCTGCGTACTGTGTGCTGCGTGCTGCGAGAAAATTCGCAGCAAAGCGGAAATCAAGACCTAAGCAGCATCGCAAATCGATGCGAAGTATCGGTTCGATTCTTCGCAGCACTCAGCACCCAGCACTCAGTACCCAGCACACAGCACTTAGCACCCAGCACTCGCCGCCGCTAACAGCAGCGGCTGACCTTGCTCCACTTCTCGTCCTGCCTCATCTTGAAGAACTGCTGCCGCGTCAGCGGGACCTCGCCGGCGTGCGCGAGTTTCTGATGCGCGATATAGCGTTCATAGGCGTCGTCGCCGGTGACCTGACGCAGGTAGTGCCACAGGTGTTTCGGCAGTTGCCTGAAATCTTCGCGGATCATGGCGGACTCAATGCGACGAAGTGACCAAGTCTGGGTCGAGCTGCGTTCTTACGTATTTTGATTCGGAAAGCGGCAGCACCGTTTTTCCCGAACGGATCCGTAATGACATGCGCAGCATATCGATGATGACGATCCACAGCACGATGGCGAAGAACAGGGCGAGGGCGGCATCGATCTGCTGACCTATGATCAATTGCGGCGCCACGAGGGCGCGATCAGGCGGCAGCGTGCCGGCGGCAAGTTTCGCCGCCATGCTGGCGGCACCCGACAGGAAGCCTATCGCCGGATTCGGGCTGAAAACTTTTTCCACCGCGGCGGTCGTGCAGACGATCGCCAGCCAGGTCAGCGGCACGCCGGTTACCCACGCGTAGCGCGCTTTGCCCATCTTGATGATGATGCCGGTCGCCACCGAAAGCGCGATGCCCGCCAGCAACTGGTTCGATATGCCGAACAGCGGCCACAGGATGTTGACGCCGCCAAGGGGATCCTTGACGCCCTGCCAAAGGAAATATCCCCAGGCGGCGACGAAGATCAGGCTGGCAATCACAGTCATCGGATAGGACGACACATTGCCGAGCGGCTTCCATACGTGCTTGAGAATATCCTGCAGCATGAAGCGTCCGACACGCGTGCCGGCATCCAGTGTGGTCAGGATGAACAGCACCTCGAACATGATCGCGAAGTGGTACCACATCGACAGCAGCGTGTTGCCGAAGGTGGTCGAGAATATCGTCGCCATGCCCACCGCGAGCGACGGCGCGCCGCCGGTGCGCGCGAACAGCGTCTTCTCGCCCATTTCCTTGGCCAGCATTTCCATCTGGTCTACCGTGACCGGGAAGCCCCAGTTGGTGATCGTCTGCACCGCCGCGGCTGCTTCCTTGCCCACCACGCCGGCCGGACTGTTGATTGCGAAGAACACGCCCGGATCGAGGACGCAGGCGGCAATCACGGCCATGATGCCGACAAAGGATTCCAGCGCCATCGAACCGTAGCCGATCATGCGGATGTCGCGTTCATTAGGCAGCAGCTTCGGCGTGGTGCCGGACGCCACTAGGGAATGGAAACCGGAAATCGCGCCGCAGGCGATGGTGATGAACACGAACGGGAACAGGGAGCCCTTGAAGATCGGGCCGGTGCCGTCGATGAAGCGCGTCAGTGCCGGCATCTTCATGTCCGGCGCCAGAATCAGGATGGAAATCGCGAGCAGGAACACCACGCCGAGCTTCAGGAAAGTGGACAGATAGTCGCGCGGGGCGAGCAGCAGCCAGACCGGCAGCGTCGCGGCGGCAAAACCGTAGATCATGACGAACCAGGCGACGGATTCGCCGCTCCAATCGAACATGCCGCGCAGCGCTTCGTTGTGGTCGACCCAGCCGCCGCCGACCACGCACACCAGCAGCAGCGCGATGCCGATCAGCGAACCTTCGAGCACGCGGCCCGGACGGATGCCGCGCATGTAGATGCCGATCAGCATCGCGACCGGAATCGTGCCCAGCACTGTTGCGGTGGCCCAGGGGCTGTGCTTCATGGCATTCACGATCACCAGGCCCAGCACCGCGATCAGGATAAGCATGATCAGCATGGTGCCGATCATCGCCGCCCAGCCGCCGACCGGGCCGAGTTCGTCGCGCGCCATCTGGCCCAGGCTGCGGCCGTCGCGCCGCGTCGAGCAGAACATGATGACCATGTCCTGCACGCAGCCGCCAAGTACCGCGCCGGCCAGGATCCATAGCGTGCCGGGCAGATAACCGAATTGCATGGCCAGTGTCGGGCCGATCAGCGGTCCGGGGCCGGCGATTGCCGCGAAATGGTGGCCGAAGGTCACCCACTTGTTGGTCGGCACGAAATCGCGACCGTTGTTGAACCGCTCTGCGGGCGTGGCGCGGGTCTCGTCCAGCACCAGCACCTTGGCGCAGATCCACGCACTGTAGAAGCGATACGCGACCAGATAGGTGCAGATGGCGGCTGCAACGAACCAGATGGCGTTGATCGACTCGCCTCGGTGGATGGCGATGCCGCCGATGGCGGATGCGCCGATGATGGCGACGGCAGTCCACATGAGCTTGCTCAGGACGGTCTTTGGCATTTCTCCTCCCGGATGTTTTATTTGCCCGCCCCGTTAGAGCCGCAATCGGCGGCTCTAACGGGGCCGGCGAATGATAGCAGCAAGGCCCCGGCCAAACACCATGCGGCGCGGAAGGGAATCGGCCCCGTTAGAGCCGCTAATCGCGGCTCTAACGGGGGGAAAGCGGGGGCGCAATGGTACAATTCGCGGCTTTCCGCCCCCGCTAAAAACCTCCTCGTCCCCATTTTATGTTTCCTTCGAGCCAGACCATCCAGGAATTCGACGCCGACCTGTGGCAAGCCATGCAGTCGGAAGTGCAGCGCCAGGAAGACCACATCGAGTTGATCGCATCGGAAAACTACACCAGCCCGCGCGTGCTGCAGGCGCAGGGCTCGGTGCTGACCAACAAATATGCAGAGGGCTATCCCGGCAAGCGCTACTACGGCGGCTGCGAATTCGTCGACATCGCCGAGCAGCTTGCGATCGACCGTGCCAAGGCCTTGTTCAAGGCGGACTTCGCCAACGTGCAACCGCATTCCGGCTCGCAGGCCAATCAGGCGGTGTATGCCGCCGCGCTGAAAGCGGGCGATACCATCCTCGGCCTGGCGCTCGCTTCCGGCGGCCACCTTACGCACGGTTCGCCGGTCAATCTTTCGGGCAAGCTGTATAACGCGGTGGCATACGGGCTGAACGACAAGGAAGAAGTCGACTACGACCAGGTCGGGAAACTGGCGAAGGAACACAAACCGAAAATGATCGTGGCCGGCGCGTCCGCGTATTCTCTGACCTTCGACTGGAAGCGTTTCCGGGAAATCGCGGACTCGGTCGGCGCCTATTTGTTCGTCGACATGGCGCACTACGCCGGCCTGATCGCCGTCGGTCTGTATCCCAGCCCGATCGGCATTGCGGATTTCGTGACGACGACGACGCACAAGACGCTGCGCGGCCCGCGCGGCGGCATCATTTTCGCGAAGGGCGAGCACGAGAAGATCATCAACTCGGCGATTTTTCCCGGCATCCAGGGCGGCCCGCTGATGCACGTGATCGCCGCCAAGGCGGTTGCGCTGAAGGAAGCCATGGAGCCGGCCTTCCGCGACTACCAGACTCAGGTCATATCCGGCGCGCGCAAGTTGGCCGTGACGCTGCAGAAGCGCGGACTGCGCATCGTCTCCGGCCGCACCGATTGCCACATGTTCCTGCTTGACCTGCGCGCCAAGAAGATCACCGGCAAGGAAGCGGAAGCCGTGCTCGGCCGCGCGCACATCACCGTGAACAAGAACGCGATTCCGAACGATCCCGAGAAACCCTTCGTCACCAGCGGCGTGCGCATCGGCTCGCCGGCGATGACGACGCGCGGCTTCAAGGATGCCGAGGCCGAGAAACTCGCGAACCTGATCGCCGACGTGCTGGATGCGCCGAACGACGAAGCGAACGTTACCCGTGTCGCCGACGATGTGAAGGCGATGTGCGCGAAGTTTCCGGTGTATGGGAAGTAACAGCCAAAGGGTCAAAGGTGAAAGCGAAAAGTAGAAGCGGGTGCTGCGTGCTGCGTACTGAGTGCTGCGAAAAGGCACTCCGTCCTACAGCGTACCTCCGCGCTTCATTCCGGCTCCGGCCGCTCATCAACCACGCTTTTCACTCAGCACCCAGCACCCGGCACCCAGTACTCGTCTAATGAAATGCCCCTTCTGCAAGCATCCCGACACGCAAGTCGTCGACTCCCGGGTCAACGAGGAAGGGGACAGCATTCGCCGGCGCCGCCGCTGTCTTTCGTGCGACAAGCGCTTTACCACTTACGAGCACGCGGAGTTGCGCCTGCCGCAGATCGTGAAGTCGAATGGATTCCGCGAATTGTTCGACGAAGACAAGCTGCGCGTCGGTTTCAACCGCGCGTTGCACAAGCGCCCGGTATCCGCGGACCTGGTGGATGACGCGATGGAACGCGTCAAGCAGAAACTGCTGTCGCTCGGCGAACGCGAAGTCGATTCGCGCCGCCTGGGCGAAATGGTGATGCGCGAACTCTACAAGCTCGACAAGGTGGCTTACATCCGTTTCGCATCGGTGTACCGCGACTTCCAGGACGTCGAGGATTTTCGCGACGCGGTGAAGGAAGTGCAGAAGCCGGCCACCCGCCGCAAGCCGAAGTAGGCGCATGCCTTTCAGTGCCGGCGATTTCGAATTCATGGCGCGTGCGTTGCGGCTGGCCGAACGCGGCCTGTATACGACCACGCCGAATCCTCGCGTCGGCTGCGTCCTGGTCAACGACGGCCGCGTCGTCGGCGAAGGCTGGCACGAACGCGCCGGCGTCGCGCACGCGGAAGTCGCGGCGCTGAAAGCGGCCGGAGCGGCGGCGGCCGGTGCAACCGCCTATGTTTCTCTGGAGCCCTGCGCTCACCACGGCCGCACGCCGCCGTGCACCGATGCGCTGATCGCGGCGAAAGTGGGGCGCGTGGTTGCAGCGATGCAGGACCCGAATCCGCAGGTTGCAGGTCGCGGCCTGCAGAAGCTTCGCGACGCGGGCATCGAGGCGGAGACAGGGTTGATGGAAGAGCAGGCGCGGGAACTCAACATCGGTTTCGTCTCGCGCATGACGCGTGGACGGCCGTGGATGCGGGTAAAGATCGCGGCCAGCCTCGACGGCAAAACGGCTCTGGCCAACGGCGTATCACAATGGATCGGCGGGCCTGACGCGCGCCGCGACGGCCATCACTGGCGAGCGCGTTCCTGCGCGGTGATGACCGGCATCGGCACGCTCAAGGACGATGATCCGCGGCTCACCGTGCGGGACGTCGAGACCAGCCGGCAACCGTTGCGCATCGTGGTGGACAGCCGCTTGCGCATTACGCCGCAGGCGAAGCTTCTCGACGGCGGCGCCGTCCTGGTAGCGACGGCGACGCAGGATGACGCCAGGGCGCGCGCGTTGAAGGCGAAGGGTGCCGATGTCGTCGTGCTGCCGAATGCCGACGGGAAAGTCGATCTGCTGCGGCTGACGCAGCATCTGGGCAGCATCGGCATCAACGAAGTATTGGTCGAGGCCGGCATCAACCTCGATTCCGCGTTGCTGCGCGCGGGCGTGGTGGACGAACTGCTGCTCTACCTGGCGCCGCACCTGCTCGGTGACTGCGGCCGCGGCATGCTCGACCTGGGAGAATTGACGCAAATGAACCAGCGCCTGGAACTCGACATTCGTGATACGCGCCTTTTTGGCCCCGATCTGCGCATACTTGCACGGCTGGGCAAGGCCTGATGTTTACCGGCATCGTGCAGGCGATAGGACGGATCGCCGAACTGAAACGCTCCGGCCAGACTGCGGTGGTGACGATCGATGCGGGTGGACTCGATCTCGGTGATGTCGCGATCGGCGACAGCATCGCCTGCAACGGCGTCTGCCTGACGGTGACGCGGCTGTCCGCGGGCGGTTTCTCGGTGGATGTTTCCCGGGAGACCCTGGGAGTTACCGCCGGATTCGCGGCGGGTGCGGCGATCAACCTGGAGAAGTCGCTGCGGCTGGCCGAGCGTCTCGGCGGACATCTCGTCAGCGGCCATGTCGACGGTGTCGGAACGGTGCGCTCGATGAACGAGGTGCAGGGCAATCGCGAGATCACGATTGCCTTCCCGCCGGAACTGGCGCGTTACTTTGCACGCAAGGGATCGGCGAGCGTAAATGGCGTCAGCCTCACGGTCAACGCGGTCGACGGCGACGGTTTTTCGGTCAATCTGATTCCACATACTCTGAGGGTTACGAATCTGGGCGAACTGAAGAAGGACAGCAAAGTGAATCTGGAAGTGGATCTGGTGGCGCGTTACGTCGATCGCATGCTCGGCGGGGAAGGCACCCGATGAGTGCGGCAATCAGCAGTACCCAGGAGATCCTCGCCGACATCAAGGCCGGCAAAATGGTCGTGCTGGTCGACGAGGAAGACCGGGAAAACGAAGGCGACCTGCTGATGGCCGCGGAATTCGTCACGCCTGACGCGGTCAATTTCATGGCCAAGCACGGCCGCGGGCTGATCTGTCTGACATTGACCGAGGAGCGCTGCCGGCAGCTCGATCTGCCGCTGATGGTTGGCGACAACCGCTCCCGCATGGGCACCAACTTCACGCTGTCGATCGAGGCTGCGAGCGGCGTGACGACCGGTATTTCGGCGGCCGATCGCGCGCGCACAGTAAAGGCGGCTGTCAAAAGGGATGCGAGGCCCGAAGACATCGTGCAGCCGGGCCACATCTTTCCGTTGATGGCGCAAAAGGGCGGCGTGCTGGTTCGCGCCGGGCATACAGAGGCAGGCTGCGACCTGGTGCAGCTTGCCGGCCTGATTCCCGCGGCGGTGATATGCGAAGTGCTGAAGGACGATGGCGAGATGGCGCGCCTGGCCGACTTGATCGAATTCGCCCACACACACAAGCTCAGGATCGGTACCATCGCCGATCTGATCCAGTATCGCAGTCGGACCGAGTCTCTGGTCGAGAGAGTCGCGGAGCGCGATCTCGAGACCGTGCACGGTGCTTTTCGCCTGGTCGCCTACCGTGACAAGAGCTCGCGTGACACCCATATCGCGCTGGTGAAGGGAAAAATCTCCGCGCAGCGCGAAACGCTGGTGCGGGTGCACGAGCCGCTGTCGGTGGCCGACCTGCTGGATGCGGGCGGCCGCAGCCACTCGTGGAATCTCAACGATGCATTGCGCGTGATCGCGGCGTCCGACAACGGTGTGGTGGTGCTGCTCCATCGCACCGAGACCGGCGCCGAGTTGCTGGATCGGCTGAACATGGCGGAAGCTGCCACGGCGCAGAAGGTCGATCTGCGCACCTATGGCATAGGAGCGCAGATCCTGCGCGACCTCGGCGTGACACGCATGAAACTTCTGGCTGCGCCGCGCAAGATGCCGAGCATGGCCGGGTTCGATCTGGAAGTGACGGGGTATCTGGAAAAGCCGTAAAAGGCCGTGAATATCGTGAATGTCGTGAATATCGCTTGAAGCGTTTAATTCACGACATTCACGACATTCACGACATTCACGAAAAAACATGAGCGACAGCGAAATCTTCGAATACAAACCCGACACCTCTGGCGCGGGCCTGCGCATCGGCATCGTGGTTGGCCGGTTCAACCGGGATGTCGGTGACGGTCTGCTGTCGGCTTGCACGGCGGAACTCGGCAAGCTGGGCGTGGCCAACGGCGACATCGAGGTCGTGACCGTACCCGGCGCGCTGGAGATCCCCCTCGCATTGCAGAAGCTGGCGGGCACCGGCCGTTTCGATGCACTGGTGGCGCTCGGCGCGGTTATCCGCGGCGAGACTTATCATTTTGAAGTCGTCTCGAACCAGTCCGCGGATGGGGTGATGACGGTGCAGCTCGATACCGGCGTTCCGATCGCGAATGGCATCCTGACCACGGACAACGACGAGCAGGCCGAAGCCCGCATGCATGAAAAGGGCACGGACTGCGCCCGCGTGGCGGTGGAGATGGCGAACCTGATGCAGGCAATCGATGAAGAACAGTAGACGGCGCGCCCGCGAGTTTGCGCTGCAGGCAATCTACCAGTGGCTGCTGAATGAATCCACTGCCGAGACCCTGCTTGCGCAACTCAGGGAGCAGAAGGAATTTCCAAAGGCGGACCAGGCGCTGGCGGAGGCATTGTTGCGCGGGGTGATCGCGAATGCCGATGCGCTGCGCGAATTGCTCACGCCTTTTCTCGACCGAAGGATGAAGGAATTGTCGCCGGTCGAGCATGCGCTGTTACTGCTGTCCGCCTTCGAGCTGCGCGACCATGTGGACACGCCCTACAGGGTCATCATCAACGAAGCGATCGAGCTGGCAAAAAGTTTCGGCGGCACCGACGGGCACAAGTACGTAAACGGCGTGCTCGACAAGCTCGCCGCCGAGCTACGACCCAATGAGATCGGCGCGCGGCGCGCGCAGACCAGCTAACTGCATTTGCCACAGAGGACACAGAGGCACAGAGGAAGACCAGGAAACATATCAGCAAGGGGAGGTCGTCCATAATTTTCTCTGCGTAATGGTTGCGTCAATGCGATTCTGTCCCCCCATTTTTGTTGCGCTTTTGTGTGTATTTGCCGACTTGCAGTTCTCTGTGACCTCTGTGGCAAAGAATTTTTTCTGGATGAATGAAAGATATAAGGGAGATTAAAAAATGGCAGAAGCAGCGGCACCGAAGAAACTGACGATTTTCGATCTGCAGGCCAAAGTCGATCGCGGAGAAAAGATTTTCCAGGTGACCGCAGTGGACTATCCGACGGCGCAACTGGTCGACCGGTCCGGCATCGACTGCATCCTGATCGGCGACTCGCTGGGCATGACGGCGCTGGGCTATTCCGGCACGGTGCCGGTGACGATGGACGAGATGATCCATCACGCCAAGGCGATCTCGCGCGCCGCGAAACGCGCGCTCCTGGTCGGCGACCTGCCGCTGGGTGCGTATCACGCTTCCACTGCCGATGCGATCAACAGTGCCATGCGCATGCTCAAGGAAGGGGGCACCGACGTGGTGAAACTCGAAGGCGGGGAAGATTTCGCTCCGGTGGCCGGAGCGGTGGTCAAGGCCGGCGTGCCGGTCATGGCCCACATCGGTCTGACGCCGCAACTGGTGTCCAAACTCGGCGGCTTCAAGGTTCAGGGCAAGAGCGCGGAGACTGGTGTGCAACTGTTGAAGGACGCATTGGCGATGGAGAAAGCCGGCTGCTTCGCGATCGTACTTGAAGCGATTCCGGATCGCGTCGCCCAGGTCATTACCGAGAAGCTCGCCATTCCGACCATCGGCATCGGTGCCGGTCCGCACTGCGACGGACAGAACCTGGTGCTGCACGACATGGTCGGCCTGTTCGACCGCTTCACGCCGAAGTTCGTCAAGCGCTATGCGAATTGCTGGGACGTCATCGGCAAGGCGCTCGCGGATTTCCAGGAAGACGTGCACAAAGGCCAGTTTCCGCTGGCCGAGCACAGTTTCACCATGAAAGAAGACGAGTACCAGGCCTTCCTGAAAAAACTCGGCTGATCCCCGCAAGAACCTTAGTTCCGAACCGCAAAGACGCAAAGGCGCAAAGAAGGGCGCGCAAAGGAGAGCGAAGGACAGGTGAAGGAAAAGCCGCAGGGCCGGTTCTGAGATGCGGCCAATGCCGTCGTGTCCATGCGCGCATCGTATGGGTATTTCAACATGACTTCATTTCTTGTCTCGTAATCCTTAGCGTTCCCTTTGCGCCTTTGCGTCTTTGCGGTTAGAGGGTTGCCCTAGTCCTTCGAAGTGACGGCAAAAACACCCGATGCCCGCACGATGCGGGCGTCGCCCACCAGCAGGTAGATGTTGGCGAAGGCCAGCGTCTTTCCGATCTTCTGGATGTCGGCGCGGGATTCCACCCAGTCGCCGAGCCTGGCGCCGCCGGCGAAATCGGCCGAAAGCTGCGACGTGACTGCACTGATCGGCGGATCCGCGGCTGTTGCCATCGCGTAGCCCAGGGCAATATCGGCCATGGTGAGCAATACGCCGCCGTGTGCGAGGCCGCGTGCGTTGAGGTGATGGGTCCAGCACGCGCAGGCCAATCGACAGCGTCTGACCCCGGCCCTTCGAATAAAACGGACCGGTATGGTCCAGGAAAGGGCTGGAACGGAACAGAGCGGTGTAGCCTTCCGCGGCGTCGGTTTGCATCCGGACTCCAATTTGCAGGGGGGGAAGCAGCGGAGTTTGCGGCGTTTCCAGCGCGCTGGCAACGAACGGGCAGGTGCAAGAATATCCGGCAGGTCGGGTCCGTCCGCCTTAAACTTCGCGGATGGATAGTCCTTCGCGTTCCGCGGCATTTTCCGAATTCGACCTGATCGCGCGCTACTTCACGCGCGCGCCGCGTCACACGAGGCTCGCGGTCGGTGATGACGCGGCGTTGCTGTCGGTGAGCCCGGGGTCCGAGCTGGCCGCTTCGACCGACATGCTGGTCGAGGGCGTGCATTTTTTCCCGGATGTGGATCCTCAGGCACTCGGCCACAAGGCGCTGGCGGTGAATCTGTCGGACCTCGCGGCAATGGGAGCGAGGCCCCGATGGGCCATGCTGTCGCTGGCGTTGCCGGACGTGGATACGCAATGGCTGGAGGGATTCTCGCGCGGCTTTTTCGCGCTGGCCGACAAGCACGGCGTGGATCTGATCGGCGGCGATACCACGCGGGGTCCCCGGACCATCTGTGTGCAGATCATGGGCGAAGTCGGCCAGGGCAAAGCACTGCGGCGCGACGGCGCAAAAATCGGCGACGATATCTGGGTGTCCGGGGAACTGGGCGACGCGGCAGCCGCCGTCGCGCACCGGTGCGGCGAATTGAATCTGGAGCAGGCGGCGCTCGAGCGTTGCCGGTTCCGGCTGGACTGGCCGACCCCGCGCATCGCCCTTGGGCTGGAGTTGGGTGCGCTGGCCCGCAGCGCAATCGACGTATCGGACGGATTGCTCGGCGACCTCGCGCATATCTGCGAACGTTCGGGCGTAGGCGCCGAAATCGAATATTCGGCGGTGCCGTGTTCGGCCGATCTGCGGCCATTGCGCGATCAGGAGCGGGTCAATCGCGCCATCCTCGCCGGAGGCGACGACTATGAACTATGCTTCACCGCTGCCGCAGAGCGCGCGGCCGAGATCGAAGCGCTTGCGACGACGCTGGACATTGCCTTGACGCGCATCGGCGGGATAATCGAGGGAAGTGCGGTGTCCGTATTCGATGCGACCGGCCGGCCGCTGCCTGTGAAAGACAAGGGGTTTGACCATTTCCGCTGACATTGCCGGCCGGCCATCGGCGCGTTTCGTTTTCTCGCATCCGGCGCATTTCATCGCGTTCGGGTTCGGCATCGGGCTGATCCCGGTTGCGCCGGGCACCTTCGGCACGCTGCTGGCGCTGCCGATGTATGCCTGGCTGCTCCCGCGGATGGGCGACCAGGCGTTCGCAGCGCTGCTGCCAGTCTTATTTCTGGCCGGCGTCTGGGCCTGCCAGGTCACCGGCAGGCGGCTCGGCGTACACGATCACGGCGGCATGGTCTGGGATGAGACCGTCGCCTTTCTGATTGTTCTGTATTTCACCCCCGACTCGCCGGTTTGGCAGGCGTTCGCATTCGCGTTGTTCCGCTTGTTCGACATTGTCAAACCGATGCCTATCCGGCATTTCGATCGCACCGTTCATAATGGCCTGGGTGTGATGTTCGATGATCTGCTGGCCGCGTTTTATACGTTGCTGTGCCTGGCCGGCTGGAAATTCTCGTTCGGATGAACTTAAATGCAGTACATGAACCACGGAGGACACGGAGGACAGGCAGAACAAATCGGGGTTAAGAGCACGGTAGATATCCGCAGATGTGTGTCGCCAACTTTCGCAGTGACGGATCATCAGCCACCGAAACATTCCAACCCGAGCGTTTTCCTTGCCCTTGCCTTTCCTCTGTGTCCTAAAAGGGTACTCCGAGCTTCGCTAGGGTATCCGTGGTGAATAGCCTTTCATGAGATGAACGGGATGGACGCGGAACTCTATGAGTTGTCGGGAAGAGTCGGCGATGCCCTCAAGGCCCGCAAGCTGATGATGGCTGCCGCGGAATCCTGTACCGGCGGCTGGATCGGCCAGGCCATTACCATGGTGCCGGGCAGCTCGAAGTGGTTCGATCGCGC
>WNFM01099206.1_pt4 | contig 19433 bp, 17 predicted proteins | sample 5400271 | NCBI WGS metagenome assembly WNFM01 (sample SAMN13153352, study PRJNA577476) | soil metagenome | isolation source: 60 cm saprolite on Douglas fir-dominated hillslope | place: USA:California | collected 2013-09-17 | reverse complement strand
CTTTCTGGCGCGCTGCCGGTTCGGTAACAAGGCGCTGTTGCTGTTCCTCTTGTTCCTGCCGTTCTGGATTTCCTACATCATCCGCACCTTCGCCTGGATCAATGTGCTCGGCAAAAGCGGCTTCGTGAATTCGGTCCTGCTATGGCTGGGTGTCATTCAGGAACCCTTGAAGCTGCTCTATAACGACTTCTCGGTGGTTATGGGCCTAGTCTATTTCCAGCTCCCCTACATGATCATCAATGTCTATGTCAGTCTCGACGGCATCGATCGCAACCTGGAATCGGCAGCCCGGACGCTCGGTTGCACGTCCTGGCAGACGTTTCGCGAGGTGACGCTGCCCTTGTCACTGCCGGGCCTGGGTGCAGGCAGCCTGTTATGCTTCGTGCTCGCGGCCGGCAGCTTCGTGACGCCGCGCCTGCTGGGTGGCACCGATACGCTGTTCTTCTCGCAATTGATCTATGAAGCCGTAATCACCCAGCTCGACTGGCCAACCGGCTCGGTCCTCTCGCTGCTGCTGCTGGTTTCGCTCGGTATCATCGTCGCGGTCTATAACCGCTTCATGAGTCTCAGCGATATCTATCGGAGTTTCGCGAAATGAGCGCCCGCTCGGCCTTGGATCGGCCCTCGCTGGGCTGGAACGGTTTGCGGCTGCTGACCTTCTGTGTTTATCTTTTCATGTTCGCGCCGATTATCGTCGTCGTGCTGCTGGCTTTCAATTCGGCCCGCACCGGTTCCTTCCCCATGGAGGGGTTCAGCCTGCAATGGTTCGGCAAGCTGTTCGAGAACGAGTCGATCGTTGCCGCCTTCGAGACATCGCTGATCCTGGCCGCGACCTCGTCTTTGCTGGCGACCCTGCTCGGTGTCATGGCGGCCATTGCCCTCATTCGCTACAGCTTCAAGGGCAAGGCGGTGATCAACAATCTTCTCAGCCTGCCGCTGTTGATGCCGGAAGTGGTGCTGGGCGTCGCCTTGCTGATGTTCCTCAAATTCCTGCAGCAGCCGCGCAGCTTCCTGCTGCTGCTGTTGGGTCACACCGTCTTGTCGCTGCCTTATGTCGTGCTGGTGGTGCAAGCGCGCCTGGTCGGCTTGCGCCAGCATTATGAGGAAGCGGCGATGAGCCTGGGCGCCAATCGCCTGCAGACCTTCATCGATGTGACCTTGCCCTTGATTTCGCCAGCCGTTATCGGCGGTTTCCTGTTTGCCGCCACCTTGTCCTTCGACAACATCACGGCAACCTTGTTCTGGAAAAAGCCGGGCATCGAGACGGTACCAACCAAGATCTTTGCCATGCTGCGAACCTCCGTCAGTCCGGAAATCAATGCGCTGGGTGCCGTGATGATCGTGATCACCATCGCCCTGCCGCTGGTCGGAGGCTATGTCGTCCGGCGCGTCAGCCGCGGCAGATAAAAAAGAAACAAAGAGGGGTAACCGATCCGGCATGGTGCCGGTATCGCTGTGGGAGGAAAGAAGATGAAATTCGGCGACGATAAGAAATATGAACGTCTCTTGGCGGCCTATGAGAGTGGCGATATCGATCGCCGCAGCCTGATGCGCATCATCGGTGGTATGGCGGCGGCGGTCGGCGTGGTCGGATTGCCCTTGGCAAAATACACCCGCAGTGCGCTGGCAGCCGGCGCCCAGAGCATCCGGTTCGATACCTGGGGCGGCATTGTTTCGGAGGCTTTCCATAACAGTGCTATCCCGCCTTTCACCGCCAAGACCGGTGTGAAGGTGGTCGAAGGCGAATTCGGCGATACCGATGAATTCATGTCGCTGGTGAAAGCGGCGCAGCCGGGCGATTACAATGTCTTCCTGGTCAGCGGTGTTTACGACTATTACCGCTTCATCCAGGCTGGCTTCGGCTCGTCCATCAACGAGAAGAACATTCCCAATCTGGCCAATGTGCTGGAAGCGACCCTGGCCGCCTTCCGCAACGAATCCGATGGCAAGCTCTCGGCAGTTCCCTTCGATTATGGTGTCACTGGCCTTGCCTATAACCGGAAATACATTTCCGACGAGGAAGCAAAATCGCAGGGCGTCAAGCTGCTGTGGAACGAGAAGTACAAGGGCAAGATGGCCGGCTATGACAGCCCGCAGACCCGCGTCTGGATGGCCTGCCTCTATCTCGGCCAGGATCCCCAGGGTGCAACCGACATGAAGGCCGTCTGGGAAGCCTGCCGCAAGCAGCGCGAACTGGTGGTCAAGTATTGGAGCTCCGGTCAGGAATTGATCGATCTTCTGGCGAAAGAGGAGATCGTCCTGACCGATGGCTGGTCGGGCCGTATCGCCAGCCTGCAGCAAGATGGTCACGATATCGGCTTCCTCAACAATGTGGGCTTCGCCTGGTTGGAAGGTCTCTTCGTCCTCAAGGGCAGCCCGATGGAAGAGGCCGAACAGCTGATCAATTTCTGCATCGAACCCAAGGTCGCCATCGCCATCGCCGAAGGCCAGAACTATCCCTCGTCGCTGGACCCGACCAAGGTGGCGATGACCGACAAGATCAAGAAACTGCCGGCCTATGACGATACCGGCAAATTCGAGGGCTATATCTGGGAGAAGGCCAAGTACTGGTACCAGAACCAGGATGAATTCAAGAAAGAGTGGGGTCGCATTTCCAAGGGTGCCTAACCCTGGATCTGTGATCCGTGTCTGGGCTGCCGCCGTGGGGGACAGGGCGGCAGCCCACGAACACTCTTGCTGCTATCCCATGTCAGCCATGCCGGGAATGCAAAACCCATGAATGCCGTCGATCTCCATCGCATCACGCGCCGCTTCGCCGCCAATGTCATTGCCGTGGATGGCATCGATCTCAGCGTGCCGGACGGCGCCTTTGTCACCCTGCTCGGCCCATCTGGTTGCGGCAAGACGACGACATTGCGCATGATCGCCGGGCTGGAAACGCCGGATGATGGCGAGGTGCAGATCAAGGGCAAGCGCATGAACGAAGTGCCTATTCATCGGCGCAACCTCGGCATGGTGTTTCAGAATTACGCGCTGTTTCCCCACAAATCTATTTTCGACAATGTCGCCTTCGGCCTGAAATACCGCGGCGTCGACAGGAGCGAGATTGCCAAGCGCGTGAAATACGCGCTGGACATCGTGCGTCTGCCCGGTGTCGAAGATCGCTTCCCCGCGCAACTCTCCGGCGGCCAGCAGCAGCGCATCGCGCTGGCGCGCGCCTTGGTGATCGAGCCGGATGTGCTGCTGCTTGATGAGCCGCTATCGGCGCTGGATGCCAATCTGCGCGAGGAAATGCGGGTCGAATTGAAGAACATCCAGCGCCGCATCGGTGTCGCAACCGTCTTCGTCACCCACGACCAGGGCGAGGCCCTGGCCATGTCCGATCTGGTCGTCGTCATGAACAAGGGCCGCATCGAGCAGATGGGTGTGCCGGCCGAGGTCTATGAACAGCCGCGCAGCGAGTTTGTCGCCAGCTTCCTTGGCAATGCCAATTTCCTACCGGCGGTCGTCCTACAAGTCGCGGCCACTGGCATTGCCGTTGCTCTGGACGGCGGGGACGGGTTGCTGGTCGGCGATGCGGCAAGGCCGGTGGCGCCAGGCGAGCAAGTGCGTGTCGTGGTGCGGGCGGAAAAGATCGAGATCGCCGCGCCGGATGCCGAAGGTCTGACGGCGAAAGTGGTCGATGTCGATTATCTCGGCTCCATGGCCCGCTATCAGATGGAATTGCAGGGTGGGCAGCGCATCCTCAGCCTGGTCAGCCTGAAGGACCGGGCGCTTGATCTGGGCGAGGTGGTGGCGCTGCAGATCGACCCCCGGCATTGCCGCATTCTCTAAAAAAACATTGCTGGCTTAGTGACAATTCAACGGCTTTGACCGGGCCAGTGCGGCTGTTAGGATGATCCCATATTGTCTGAATGGATCATCCCATGTCTGAATTTGATCTCGATCTCTTTGTCATCGGTGCCGGGTCGGGTGGCGTGCGCGCCAGCCGGATGGCCTCGAGTTATGGCGCCAAGGTGGCGATCGCCGAGGAGAGCAGGGTCGGTGGTACCTGCGTCATTCGCGGCTGCGTGCCGAAGAAGCTGCTGGTCTATGCCTCTCATTTCCATGAGGATTTCAGCGATGCCGCGAATTATGGCTGGAGCAGCGGCGAGGCGCATTTCGACTGGGCGACCCTGATCGCCAACAAGGATCGCGAGATCGATCGCCTGAACGGCCTCTATAAGAAGACGCTGGCGGGGGCGAACGTGGCCCTGCTGGAACAGCGGGCAACGCTGGTCGACCACCACACCGTCGAGGTCGGCGGCAAGAGGATGACGGCGAAGCAGATCCTGATTGCCGTCGGTGGCTGGCCGGAAAAGCCGGCGGTGCCAGGGATCGAACATGCCATCACCTCCAACGAGGCCTTCCATTTGCCGGAACTGCCGCACCGTGTGGTGGTGGTCGGCGGCGGCTATATCGCCGTGGAATTTGCCGGCATCTTTGCCGGACTGGGCGCCGAGGTGACGCAGCTCTATCGCGGCACCCAGATTCTGCGTGGCTTTGACGATGATCTGCGGCATTTCCTGGCGGCGGAAATCGGCAAGAAGGGCATTGATCTGCGTCTCAACAGCGATGTCGCCACGATCGAGAAACGCGCCGACGGCCTGCGCGTGACCTTGCTGGACGGGTCGACCATCACGGCTGATTGCGTGCTGTACGCGACCGGCCGCCGCCCGAAAACCAGCGGTCTCGGCTTGGAGGCCGTTGGTGTCGCACTGGACGAACAGGGTGCCGTCAAGGTCGATGCCTATTCCAAGACCAGCATCGACAACATTCATGCCGTCGGCGACTGCACCAACCGGGTCAATCTGACCCCGGTCGCCATCAAGGAAGGCATGGCCTATGCCGATACCGTCTTCGGCAACAAGCCCTGGCCGATGGATCACGCCACCATCGCCTCGGCGGTGTTCAGCCAGCCGCCGGTCGGCGCCGTGGGGCTGAGCGAGGCGCAGGCACGCCAGCAATATGGCGCTGTCGATATCTACAAGGCGAATTTCAAGCCGTTGAAGCACACGGTCAGCGGGCGCGATGAACGTACCCTGATGAAACTGGTGGTCGATCGCAAAAGCCAGGTGGTGCTCGGCGCCCATATGGTGGGGCTGGACGCCGCCGAAATCATCCAGGGCATCGCCATTGCCGTGAAAATGCGGGCGACCAAGCAGCAATTCGACCAGACGGTGGCGATCCATCCGACGGCGGCCGAGGAATTCGTCACCATGCGGATCCCCGAGCCGGATCCGGCTCTGTCGCCCGGGCTGGAGGATTAGCCCCTGACGGTCGATTCGCAGATTGCGGCATGAGTTCCCTCCGGCACGGTAACGGCTGGAAGCGGCTGTTCGTAACTTGACCGCCATCTCCTGCGCTTATATTTCCCATGTTTCCATATGTGGCGTTGTCCCTTGGTCGGCGGACAACCTGGGGGCAAACCTAAGCTGGCAGCGCATGTTGCCCTATGGTGTGGCGACATGCCCATCGAGGAGATTGATGATATCTTGATGAAGTCTCTCCGCCGGGCTTTCCGCAGGTCGCTCTCGATCGCCTGGCGCATCTTGAACCTGGATGACTTCGACGCCACCTATCGACAATGATAGGACGATGGCCGTTTGCGTCAATTTGATGCCCTGCAAGTTGCATGATGTAACGATATCTCCAACGAGTGCATGATTCGCGGGCGCCTCGATCGGGCTACGATGAATTTCTGCCTGGTTGCCACAGGCGATCGCTGCTCGTTCCCCCATGTGATCAAGCATGCCACTGACCTGATCAGCGCTAACTTGCGGCAAAATATTGATGCCGACGATAACTTCTGGCGCAATGAATCCCGCATCGAAGTTCAATCCGCTCTGATGCGCTTCTTCCCGGCTGAGATCGGATGCATTGGGGATGCCCAGAGTCTTGATCAGAGTGGTGATCTCCTCACCTGCGGCCTGAGCCGTTTCACCACCCGCCGGTGCAGTGCGGCCGTCCGACTTGGATGCGGTTGTTGAGCCTTTGGCAGCGTTCCAGCGATCTCGGCAGGCACGAAGTTCAGCAATCAGTCCGGGGAAATCGACAGCGGGTACGGCTATATCCGACGCCGATTGCGACAGATGGAAGTGCTTGCCATGGCTCAGTTGTAGAAAGGTTGCGGATTGCTCAGAGAATCTCAAAGCAACGGCTGTCTGCGTGATGGCATTGACGGGCCGCGTCAGCGTGGCGTTGTCGTCAATGCTGTAATTTGCTGTCACCAAGATGCCGGCTGGAAGTTTCAGTCTTTTGTCATCAAGAATGAGCATCCAAGAATGATTGGGATAGCTATAGAGGGAGAGTTCGATGCCATCTTTCGTGACTGCACCCAGATTGCATTCCTCTAATGGACCGTTCGGGCTATTTGCGTCGGCAACGCCAATCCACTTTCCGTGACTGATACGTTCCAGCTCATAGTTATCTGCCATAGCAGCCGACATAAACGAGAGGACACTCGCTGCGCAGAGCAGAAGAAGGTGCAGCCCCATGGCTATTTTGTCGCATCGGAAAAGCCCATGAGCTTTGTTCTGTTTGGTACTAGCCACGCTGAGCGGGTATCCTGACATCGGTATGGGTCTCCATGGAATGCGAAGATTGTTTTTTAATTTCCCCGGCCCATGCAACTCGACATCTTGCGATGGCCGATCGGTCTCGCTGGTTCCGGATGCGCGATCGGCTGTATCGCTGTCCCAAGACATCCTCGCCAACAGTTGTGCGCCAGTTCCAGATTCCTCGCGCTGGATTTACATCTTAAAATAGAATATTAAATAAACTACAACCTATAGCCGAAGAGAACAACTTGCGATCGCGATATGTCCGCAGTTACTGCGGAATCCGTCGCTATGAACGTCGATACACCGATCCGCTTATCTCACGTTGATAAGGGGAATTAAGCACCCGGATCGCTGATCCAGCGGGCTAAAGCCAGTGGTCGGGAGAGGTCATGGCGCCGCCTGCGCGGGTCCTATGCGTTAACCATGATCCCTCACGCATTGAAAGGCTGGAATTTCCAGCGTATATCCGAGAGGTCTCGTTTTTAAAGGAATGCGATTATGACGGCGAAGTGGTCTCCGGAAAGCTGGCGTGGCAAGCCGATCAGCCAGGTTCCGGACTATCCCGATGCAAGCAAGCTGTTGTCGGTGGAAGAGCGCCTGCGCTCGTATCCGCCGCTGGTTTTTGCCGGCGAGGCGCGGCGTCTCACCGAGGCTTTGGGCGATGTGGCGGAGGGCCGGGCCTTCCTGCTGCAGGGCGGCGATTGCGCCGAGAGCTTTGCCGAATTCAGCGCCAACAATATTCGCGATACCTTCCGCGTGCTGTTGCAAATGGCGGTTGTGCTGACTTATGGCGCCGCCTTGCCGGTGGTCAAGGTCGGCCGCATGGCCGGCCAGTTCGCCAAGCCGCGTTCGGCGCCGACCGAAGAGATCGGCGGCGTCGAGCTGCCGAGCTATCGCGGCGACAACATCAATGGCATCGAGTTCACCAAGGAGGCCCGGATCCCGGATCCCGAGCGCCTGGTGCAGGCCTATAATCAGTCGGCAGCGACCTTGAATCTGCTGCGCGCCTTCGCCCAAGGCGGCTTTGCCGATCTCCATAAGGTGCATCGCTGGAATCTGGATTTCGTCGCCGATAATCCGCTTGGCCATCGCTATAAGGAACTGGCGGACCGGTTGTCGGAGACGCTGGATTTCATGGCCGCCTGCGGCCTCACCTCGGAGAACGTGCCGCAGCTGCGCGAGACCGATTTCTTCACCAGCCATGAGGCCCTGCTGCTGAATTACGAGCAGGCCTTGACCCGCGTCGATAGCCTGACCGGTAAATGGTATGGCTGCTCGGCGCATATGCTGTGGATCGGCGATCGCACCCGCCAGGCCGACAGCGCGCATATCGAATACATGCGCGGCATCAACAATCCGATCGGCTTAAAATGCGGGCCCAGCATGGATCCGGATGATCTGTTGCGCCTGATCGACATCCTCAATCCGCAGAACATCCCGGGCCGCCTGACCCTGATCGTGCGCATGGGGCATGACAAGGTCGAGCAGAAGTTTCCGCCGCTGTTACGGGCAGTAAAACGCCATGGCGGCAAGGTGGTGTGGTCCAGCGATCCGATGCATGGCAATACCATCAAATCCTCGACCGGCTACAAAACCCGGCCGTTCGATCGCATCCTCTCTGAAGTGCGCAGTTTCTTCGCCGTTCATGCGGCGGAGGGAACCCATGCCGGCGGCGTGCATTTTGAAATGACCGGCCAGGACGTGACCGAATGCATCGGTGGCGCCAAGGCGGTCACCGAGGAAGCATTGGCGGATCGCTATCATACCCATTGCGATCCCCGCCTCAACGCCACCCAGGCGTTGGAGCTGGCCTTCCTGATCGCCGAGCAGTTGAAGGCCGAGCGCCTGCTGCTTGGCGGCAAGATCGCCGAAGCCTCCTGAATGATCTTGGCTACCTGCCCGGCACCGCGAGCGGCCGGGCAGGGTGGCTTCCAGTCGAAGACGCGCAACGCCAGTCGTGAGCGCAGGGAGAGATCAGATGTCTGCGGGCGCCGAGAGCACAACGAAGAACAAGGCGGCATTGACCGCCACATCTGCCGCAACCGGGCATGGTCCTACCCAGCATGGACCAGCCTTAGGGCCAAGCTCGGCGGCGATCGCCGACTGGACGGATCAGTATTTCCTCAAGACCAAGGCCGTCGTCCAGAAATTCGGTGATGCCGCGGTTACCTATGCCATCTTCATGCGCCGACCGGTTGTTTCGGCGCCGCGGATCGCGCTTGACTGGCTGCAACGTGTCGCGGTGGAACGCAACACCACCTTCAAGGTCGATCTGATCTATCCGGAAGGGAAGTGGGTCGGCGCCGGTGAGCCGATCCTCTATCTGCATGGCTCGCTGGTTCATCTCGCCGATCTGGAAACGCTGTTCCTGCAGAAGCTGGGACCGGCCTGCGTCGCCGCCTTCAACGCCTATACGATGTGCACCGACCTGCCGAAGGTCGCCTTCATCGCCATGGATGCCAGGCATTGCGCCGGCCTGGAAATGGCGGAGCTGATGGCCTATGCCGCCAGCGTCGGCTCGGACCGGGCGCAACGCAAAAGCGGCGCCAAAGGCTTCATCGGCAATGCCACCGAAGCGACGGCGCATTATTTCGGTCGCGAACATGCGCTTGGCACCATGCCACATGCCCTGATCGGTTATGCCGGCTCGACCTTGCGGGCGGCCGAGATGTTCCATGAGACCTTCCCCGATCAGCCGATGACGGTGCTGGTGGACTATTTCGCCCGGGAAACCACCGACGCCCTGACCGTCTGCCGGCGCTTTTCCGATCTCGCCAGTCAAGGCAAGCTCTCGGTCCGCATCGACACACCGGGCAGCCGCTTCATCGAGGGCCTGGATCCGACGGCCTCCTACGCGGCGATGGATCGCCACTGCCCCTATGCCATTCGCGGCTACCGCAATGAAACGGAACTCCGCCATCTGGTCGGCGCCGGCGTCTCGGCAGCGGCGATCTGGTATCTGCGCGATGCACTCGATCGCGAGGGCTTCCACAAGGTCAGGATCGTCGCAGGTGATGGCCGAAGCCGATACGCCGATCGATGTCATCGGCACCGGCTCATTCCTGCCGCAACGCTGGACCGAGACCTATGCCACCGCCGATATCATCGATTACGACGGCAAGAAACAGGTCAAGGTCGGCCGCGAATTCCTGTTCCGGAAATAGTGCGGAATTTTATGTCTCTCGCCTATTTCGGCGGGGTTGCATAGGGCACCTCGCTCCAGACATAGCCCTGTTCGTTGCTGTTCGGTTTCACCGTGTATTGCAATACCCAGGACCGACCGGTCTTGGTGTCATACATCATGTTGATCTTGGCACTGCTCTGGCTGAGGTCACGGTCGGGCTGGTCGAGGACGATCAGGACGAAACGTTGGCTGAGCGGTGCCGTGACCGGTGTATCGGTCACCTGCTGGGCCTGAACCGCCGAGCTGGTCAGCAGCAGGCCGGAAATGGTCCAGAGAGCGGCGACGGCGGCCAGGGCCAGGGTCAAGAACGGGGGGCGGAACCGGCGCAGCATGATCGGATCTCCTGTCGGGGCAAATATACCCAACTCTACAATACGATTTTATGGAGCACGAATCGTGCCGCCGGGCGGGCCAAAGTTGACTTCGGATCGCCGTCGGCTAAGTTGCCGGGCGAAGAGCATTGGCTGAGCTCAGGACCGACCGGGCGGAATTGACCGCTGGGCGGGGCGGCCATCAGGCAGCGCGGCTCCTTGGCGGCCCCTGATTGACCGGAACAGCTCGGATGAAGGTGACGAAATGACTGTGCGTGTGCGCTTTGCGCCAAGCCCGACCGGCCGCTTGCATGTCGGCAATATCTATATCGCGCTCAACAACTGGCTGTTTGCAAAGAAGCAAGGCGGGCAGTTCCTGCTGCGGCTCGACGATACCGATATCGAACGTTCGACGGCGGCATTCGCGGCCGGAATCGAGGCCGATCTCACCTGGCTTGGCCTCACCTGGGATCTGTTTGAGCGCCAGTCATCGCGCCTCGCGCGGTATGACGAGGCGGCTGCGCGGTTGAAGGCGAGTGGGCGCCTCTATCCCTGCTATGAAAGTGCCGAGGAACTGCAGCTCCGCCGCAAGGTGCAGCTGCAACAGGGTAAGCCGCCGATCTATGATCGCGCCGCCCTGAAGCTCAGTGCCGAAGACCGCGCCAAACTGGAAGCTGCCGGGCAGAAACCGCATTGGCGCTTCAAGCTGGAGAGCCGGGTGGTTGCCTGGACTGATCTGGTGCGCGGGGCAGAGCATATCGATACGGCGAGCCAGTCGGATCCGGTGCTGATCCGCGCCAACGGCAGCTATCTCTATACATTTACCTCGGTGGTCGACGACATCGATTTCGCCATCACCCATGTGATCCGCGGCAATGATCACGTGACCAATACGGCGACCCAGATCCAGATCTTCGAAGCCTTGGATGCGATGGCGCCGGGCTTTGCCCATCTGCCGTTGCTGATCGATGCGGCGGGGGAGGGTTTATCGAAGCGTCTCGGCTCGCTCTCCATTGGCCAGATGCGCGACGAGGGCCTGGAGCCGATGGCGATCAACACCTATCTCGCCCATATCGGCACCGGCGATGCGATCCAGCCGGTGGCGCATCTCAGCGATCTGTTGGCCAGTCATGATCTCGGCAAATTCGGCAAATCCTCGCCGCGTTTCGATCCGGCGGAACTGCGCCATCTCAATGCCAAGCTGCTGCATGCCCTGCCCTATGCCGATGCAAAGCCGCATCTCCAGGCGCTGGGCTTGGGCGAGATTGATGCCGCGGTCTGGGAAGCGGCCCGTGGCAATGTCGAGAAGATCGAGGATGTGAAGCTGTGGCATCGGGTCTGTCGCGGCCAGGTGACGCCGCAGATCGCCGATGCCGGTTTCGCCGCCGAGGCAGCACAGCTGCTACCGGTGGAACCTTGGGATGCAGGCACTTGGGGCGCCTGGGTCGATCAGGTGAAGAAGGCCACGGGGCGCAAGGGCAAAGAGCTTTTCATGCCGCTGCGCCAGGCCCTGACCGCCGCCGATCATGGGCCGGAACTGAAGGTGCTGCTGCCGCTGATCGGCCGCGAGCGGGCCTTGAAACGGTTGCGCGGCGAAACCGCGTAACGGATAACAGTTGAGACGGCCATGCGATGGCAGGCCGGGACAGAAGGACAGACCGCGTGACCATCCATCTCTACAACACGCTGACCCGCGACCATCAGGTCTTCGAGCCGATCGATGCCAAGAATGTGCGCATGTATGTCTGCGGTCCGACGGTCTATGACTTCGCCCATATCGGCAATGCGCGGCCTGTTGTCGCCTTCGACGTGCTGTTCCGCCTGCTGCGTCATGTCTATGGCAAGGATCACGTGACCTATGTCCGCAACATCACCGATGTCGAGGACAAGATCATGGAGGCGGCGACGAAGAACGGCGAAAGCATCGCCGCCCTGACCGAGCGCTATATCGATGCCTATAACACCGATATGGCCGCGCTCAACGCCCTGGCGCCGGATCGGACGCCCAAGGCGACGGCCTATATTCCGCAAATGATCGCCATCATCGAGGCGCTGATCGCCAAGGGCCATGCCTATGCGGCGGAGGGCCATGTGCTGTTCGATGTGCCCTCGATGCCGGAATATGGCCAACTGTCGCGCCGCAGCCAGGATGACATGATCGCCGGTGCCCGCGTGGAAGTGGCGCCCTATAAGAAAAGTCCCGGCGATTTCGTGTTGTGGAAGCCAAGTACGCCGGACCAGGTCGGCTGGGACAGCCCCTGGGGTCGCGGCCGCCCCGGCTGGCATATCGAATGCTCGGCCATGGCCGGTGATCTGCTGGGCGATGTCTTCGACATTCACGGTGGTGGCCAGGATCTCACCTTCCCGCATCATGAGAATGAGATCGCCCAGAGCCGCTGCGCCCATGGCACCTCGCATCTCGCGCGCTATTGGCTGCACAATGGTTTCGTGCAGGTGAACGGGCAGAAGATGTCGAAATCGCTCGGCAATTTCTTCACCGTGCGGCAATTGCTGGATGAAGGCTTCCGTGGCGAGGCGATCCGCCTGGCGCTGCTCTCGGCGCAATATCGCCAGCCGATCGACATCACCCGTGACGGCATCATCGAGGCGAAATCGGCGCTCGACCGCTTCTACGGCGCGTTGCAGAAAGTCGCCGATCTCGATGTCGCCCCGGCGGTGACGGACAATATCGCGGCGGCGATCGCCGATGATCTCAACACGCCGTTGGCGATCTCCGAACTGCATGAGTTGGTCACCCGCCTCAACAAGGCGACGAAGGACAGCGAGCGGCGGCCGCTCAAGGCGGCGATCCTCGGGGCCGGCAATCTGCTCGGCATTCTGGGCCAGGAGCCGACCTCCTGGCTGCAGGATACATCAGGATCAGGATTGGATGCCGCCACCATCGAAGCGGCGATCGCCGCCCGGGTGGCTGCCCGCCAGGCACGCGACTTCAAGGAGGCCGACCGCATTCGCGACGATCTCGCCGCCAAGGGTGTCATGCTGGAAGACGGGCCGCAGGGAACAACCTGGAAGAAACTCTGAAGCGATCCAGCTCCAACGGCCGCGACGGCGGTCGCGCATGTCGTCACGCGGGAGCCAAGGCGGACGGAGGTCCGCCGCCCGGCGCATGAGGGCGGTGATGCGGCTGCATCACCCGGAAAATTTACCGCCGTTCAACCAGCGCCAGGCGGACGGCGAGGCCGACGAAGATCACCGCCGTGCAGCGATTGAGCCAATAGGCGATCCGCCCCGATCCGCCGGCGAGGCGACGCTTCAGCAGATTGGCGGTGCCGCTGGCGGAGACCGCCACCAGGCAATTCACCAAGGTGCCGCCGGCATTGAAAATCAGGCCAAGGAGCAGGATTTGCAGCGCCGGGGCGCCGCGATGCGGATCGACGAATTGCGGCAGGAAGGCGAGGATGAACAGCGCCACCTTGGGATTGAGGAGATTGGTGAGGACACCTTCGCCGAAGATCCGGAGCAGCGACAGGCGCGGTCGTGCGGGCGCCGCCGGCCCGGCCCGATCGGCGGTGGGTGCGGGCGCCCGCCAGGCCTTCCAGGCGAGATAGAGCAGATAGAGCGCGCCGGCGATCTTCACGGCCGTGAAAGCGCTGGCCGAATGCTGCAAGAGGGCGGCGACCCCGAAGGCCGCCAGCAGGCTATGGCCGAGGCTGCCGCCTGCTATGCCAAGGCTGGCGGCGATGCCGGCCTTGCGCCCCTGGGTGGCCGCGCGGGCAATGACATAGGTCATATCGGCGCCGGGGGTCAGGTTGAGGGCGAGGCAGGCCAGGATGAAGGGCCAGATTTGCGCGAGATCAAGCATGAAAGTGCTTCCTGAGGCTGCTACCGCTGGTCGCGCTTTCTCTGATCCGGGTTCCGGCTGGTTGACCTTGCGGGATCGATATGGTGAAACCCTAGATTAGAGGGAACATCATGTCAGACGATAAACGCGTATATTTGTTCGATACCACCTTGCGCGACGGGGCGCAAACCCAGGGCGTGGATTTCGGTGTCGGCGATAAAATGGCCATCGCCCAGGCGCTGGACCGGCTGGGTGTCGATTATATCGAAGGCGGCTGGCCCGGTGCCAATCCGACCGATGACGCCTTCTTTGCCGATCCGCCCAGCCTGAAACGCGCCACTTTCACGGCCTTCGGCATGACAAGGCGGTCGGGCCGCAGCGCCGATAACGATCCCGGCCTCACCGCCCTCATTCAGGCGAAATCGCCGGCCGCCTGCATTTTCGGCAAGTCGTGGGATTTTCAGGTCGATGTGGCGCTCGGCATTCCGCGCAGCGAAAACATCGACATGATCGCCGAGAGCATCGCGCATCTCAAAGCCCGCAAGGCCGAGGCGATGTTCGATGCCGAACATTTCTTTGACGGCTACAAGGCTAATCCGAGCTATGCGCTGGATTGCCTCATGGCCGCCTATCAGAATGGCGCCCGCTGGGTGATCCTCTGCGATACCAATGGCGGCACCCTGCCGCATGAGATCGAGCGCATCGTCGGTGAGGTCACCACAAAGATCCCCGGCAGCCATCTCGGCATCCATTGCCATAACGATACCGAACATGCGGTGGCGAATTCGCTGGCGGCCATTCGCGCCGGTGTGCGCCAGGTCCAGGGCACGCTCAATGGCCTCGGCGAGCGCTGCGGCAATGCCAATCTCGTTGCGCTGATCCCCTCGCTGATGCTGAAGACGGATTTCAAGGTCGGGTTGAGCGAGAAGGATCTTGCCCAGCTGACGCATGTCTCGCGCCTCCTTGATGAGCGCCTCAACCGGGCGCCCAATCGCCATGCCGCCTATGTCGGCGATTCCGCCTTTGCCCATAAAGGCGGGCTGCATGTCTCGGCGGTCGAAAAGGATCCGCGCACCTACGAGCATATCGAGCCGCATCTGGTCGGCAATCGGCGCCATATCGTCGTCTCCGATCAATCGGGTCGCGCCAATATCATCGCCCGCTTCCGTGAAATCGGCCTGGAGATCGAGGCCAATGATCCGAAAGTGGCGAGCCTCGTCGAATTGGTGAAGGCCCGCGAATTCGATGGTTATGCCTATGATGGTGCCGAAGCCAGTTTCGAATTGCTGGCCCGCCGGGCGCTGGGCCATGTGCCGGATTTCTTCAAGCTCGGCCGCTTCCGGGTCATGGATGAGCGGCGTTGGAATGCGCGCGGCGACCTGGTGACGGAATCCGAAGCCACCGTGACGGTCGATGTGCATGGCAGCCACACCATGACGGTCGCCACCGGTAATGGCCCGGTCAATGCGCTCGATACCGCCTTGCGCAAGGCCTTATTGCCGCTTTATCCGACACTCGAGGATATGCGCCTGGTCGATTTCAAGGTGCGCATCCTGACACCGCAGGCCGGCACCGAGGCGATCACCCGGGTGATGATCGAAAGCGCCGATGCGACCGGCGAAAGATGGAGCACGGTTGGCGTCAGCGGCAACATCATCGATGCCTCTTATGAGGCCCTGAATGATGCCATCACCTGGAAACTGTTGAAGGCCGATCAGACGTGAGCGAGAGCGCTCCTCAGGTTCCGGATCGGCTACCGTCGCCTGTGACCGGTCCGGCGATCATCCTGGTGACGCCGCAGATGGGTGAGAATATCGGTGCGGCGGCGCGCGCCATGTTGAATTGCGGCCTCACCGATCTCCGCCTGGTGGCGCCGCGCGACGGCTGGCCGAACATCAAGGCCGAGCGGGCGGCCGTCGGCGCGCTGGAGATCATGCCGCCGGTGCGGGTCTTTATCACCACCGCCGAGGCGATCGCCGATCTCAACTTCGTCTATGCGACAACCGCCCGTGACCGTCACATGGTGAAAACCATCGTCACCGCGCGCCATGCGGCGGAACGGGCACGCCAACAGGTGACCAGTGGCGCCAAGGTCGGCTTCATGTTCGGCCCGGAGCGCACCGGCCTCATCAATGACGATCTCAGCCTTGCTGATACGCTGCTGACCGTGCCGCTCAATCCTGATTTCACCTCACTCAATCTTGGTCAGGCCGTGCTGCTGGTCGGCTATGAATGGTATCAGGCGGGCGACCAGACGCCCGGCAACGTGTTGGACCTGAGCGGTGCGATTCCTGCCACCCGGGAGGAGCTGATTAACTTCTTTGCCCATCTGGAGCGGGAGCTGGATGCCTGCGGATTCCTGCGCAACGAAGAAGCGCGGCCACATATGATTCGCAACCTGCGGAATATGTGGCATCGTGCTAATCTCACCGAGCAGGAAATCCGGACACTGCATGGTGTGGTGAAGGAACTGGCGACGCTGCGCCGCCGATCCAGGGATGACGGCCGCCGCGCCAATTTGTCGCGCGCGCCGGTTGACAGTTTGCTCGCTTCTGCCTTAAATGCAGCCAATGTCACCGCTAACAATAAGTTCACTTCATGGGAGGCTAAAAAGATGAACTTTCGTAAAATCGCATTGCTGAGTGCCGCTGCGACTTTGCTGCTGCTCTCGAAGACTGCCGCCATGGCCGCCGATCTGGTGGTCGGCGTGTCCTGGTCGAATTTCCAGGAAGAGCGCTGGAAGCGTGATGAGGGCGCCATCAAGGCGGCCCTGGCAGCGGCAGGGGTCAAATATATCAGCGCCGACGCCCAGGCCTCGAATGAGAAGCAGGCTTCCGATATCGACAATCTGATCACCAAGGGCGCCAATGCCCTGATCGTGCTCGCCTGGGACGCCGATGCGGTGCTGCCGGCGGTGCAGAAAGCGGAAGCTCAAGGCATTCCTGTGATCGCTTACGATCGCCTGATCCAGGATCCGAAGGTTTTCTATCTGACTTTCGACAATGTCGAAGTCGGCCGCATGCAGGCGCGTGAAGTGCAGAAGGCGAAACCGGAAGGCAATTACGTCTTCATCAAGGGCGCCTCCACTGATCCCAACGCCGATTTCCTCCATACCGGCCAGTTGGAAGTGCTGCAGCCGGCGATCGATGCCGGCAAGATCAAGGTGGTCGGCGAGCAATATACCGATCAATGGGCGCCGGAAAATGCCCAGAAGAACATGGAACAGATCCTGACCAAGAACAGCAACAAGGTCGATGCCGTCGTGGCGTCGAATGATGGCACTGCCGGTGGCGCTGCGGCTGCCCTGGCGGCGCAGAATCTGATCGGCATTCCGCTCTCCGGCCAGGATGGCGATATCGCCGCCTTGAACCGGATCGCCCGTGGCCAGCAGACCGTTTCGGTCTGGAAGGATGCGCGCGAACTCGGCAAGAATGCCGGTGAAATCGCTGTGGCGCTTGCCAAGGGCACCAAGCCGGCCGATGTTCCGGGCGCCGCGGTCTGGGACAAGGGCACCAAGAAGATCGCCATGGAATCGAAGTTCCTGACGCCGATCGCCATCACCCAGGATAACCTGAACGTGGTGATCGCCGCCAAATGGGCGACCAAGGATCAGGTCTGCGCCAATGTCGATGCCGCTAAGGCACCGGCGGCCTGCAAGTAAAAGCGTTCTGATCTAACATCGGCGGGTGTTCGAGGCGGGGAAAGCCTCTCACATCCGCCGTTCTTATATCTTGCGTGGGTCATTGATCTGCTTAAGCTGAAGGCAGTCCGGGGCGCGCAAGTCTGGTTTGTTGCATGATGTAGGGGGAAGCAAAGTTCCGGCATCATGCGCTAGAGCGCGATCGTTTCAGATAGAAGCATACCGCTTCTATCTGAAACGTGAATCGCCCTCTATCTTATTGAGGAGAGACGGATTCACGGGTCAAATGGAATCGCAAAGTGATTCCATTTGACCCGATCCGGCTCTGGGTTCTCTTCGCGGGGATGTGATGCAGCGTTTCTTTCGAACTCTTGGGGTCGATCCGCGTTTCAGCTCAATGGTGCTGGCGCTGATCGTCATCTGGTTGGTGCTCCAAGTGCTGACGGGTGGTATCTTTCTGACACCCCGCAATCTTTACAATCTCTCGATTCAGACCTGTGTGACGGCGACGATGGCTTGCGGCATGGTCTATGTGATCGTCGCGCGACAAATCGATCTGTCGGTCGGTTCGCTGCTGGCCTTCACCGGTATGGTTATTGCCTATGTGCAGGTGCATGTGCTTAGCAATGACAGCCAGATTGGCTGGATGATCAGCATCGTCGTTGGCATCGCCCTCGGTGTCGCGGTCGGCATCTTCCAGGGCAGCTGGGTGACGCTGGCCGGCATTCCGGCCTTCGTCGTCACCCTGGCCGGCTTTTTGATGTATCGGGGCGATGCCTTCCTGGTGACCGATGGCCAGACCATCTCGCCGCTCAACCCGACCTATGAGCGCCTTGGTGGTGGAATTGGCGGATCGATCGGTCCGACCGCGAGTACGATTCTTGGCATCATCGCGGTGATCTGGGTCATTTTTAACGCCCAGAACACGCGGCGCCAACGTAAGCGCTACGGCGCGACGCAGACGGCGACCTGGGCTGAATGGCTGAAGGTCATTATCGCTTGCGCCATCGCGATGCTGCGGGCAATCCGATCGCGACCGGTATCGGCATCCCGGTACTGATCCTGATCGCGGTCGTCATCGTCCTGACATTCGTCGCCACGCGGACGCGTTTCGGCCGCTATGTCTTTGCCTATGGCGGCAACCCGGAAGCGGCTTTGTTGTCCGGCATCAATACCCGCCGGCTGCTGATCTCGATCTTCGCCTTGATGGGCTCGCTAAGCGCCATCGCCGCGGTGATCACCACGGCGCGGCTCAATTCCGGTGCCAATTCGATCGGTACGTTGCAGGAACTCTATGTCATTGCCGCCACCGTCATCGGCGGCACCTCGCTGGCGGGCGGCCTTGGCTCGATCCCCGGTGCGGTGATTGGTGCGCTGATCATCTCCAGCCTCGATAACGGCATGGTGCTGTTGGATGTCTCGAGCGCCCAGCGCCAGATCTTCATCGGTCTGATCCTGATCGGTGCTGTCTGGTTTGACACGGCCTATAATAAGAGGATGGGACGATGAGCGGATCCCAAAACATGCCGGCCACTGCCGCTAGTCGGGGCACGCCGCTGGTCGAAGCTCGCAATATCTCCAAGCGCTTTGGCGGTATCCATGCCGTCAGTCATATGTCCTGCGATCTCTATCCCGGCGAGGTGGTCGGGTTGCTGGGCCATAATGGCGCCGGCAAGTCGACCCTGATCAAGATGCTCTCCGGCGTCTATCCGCAGGACGAGGGCGAATTCCTGGTCAATGGCCAGGTGGTGCATCTCGGCTCGCCACGTGATGCCCGCGCTGCCGGCATCGAGACCATCCATCAGACCTTGGCGCTGGCCGACAATATCGACGCGCCGGGCAATCTGTTCCTGGGGCGCGAAATGCTGACGCCGATCGGCACGCTGGATTCCCATCGCATGGAACATGAGGCGCGTAAGATCATCCAGCGCCT
>WNFM01309116.1_pt1 | contig 19436 bp, 21 predicted proteins | sample 5400271 | NCBI WGS metagenome assembly WNFM01 (sample SAMN13153352, study PRJNA577476) | soil metagenome | isolation source: 60 cm saprolite on Douglas fir-dominated hillslope | place: USA:California | collected 2013-09-17 | reverse complement strand
GGTCGGCGCGGCGAGAATATGACCGCCATAGAGCGTCGCCACGCTGGCCGCGATTTCCGGCAGGTCGGAGCACAGCTTGACGACGAAGGGACCGGTGCGCAGGAACAGCCCGCCGCCGCGCAGCCGGCCAGCGATCGGCGCGGCATCCGCCCGCCCGGCGCGGAGTATCGGTGCCTCGATCGCCATGGCGCATCTTAGCGTCGGCGCCGGCCGGCCGTCATCCCCGCTCCCCAAGCGTAGTCCCCGAGGCCCTTAAGGCTGGCGCTTCGCCGCCGCGGCGGCGCGTGCGGAAGCTGCGGCTGCCTTTTCGGTCTCGCCGAGCACGGCATAGGCGCGGGCGAGGCGTTGCCAGCCGTCCTCGTCATCCGGATTGGCCTCAAGCCGGGCGGCCAGCCGCTCGACCATGCCGCGGATCATCGCCTGCCGCTCGGCCGGGCTCATCGCCTGAAGCGCCTTGATGTCGGCCGCGCTCGGCGCGGCTCCGGCAGAGGGCGGCAGAGCGATGCCTGCGGCACGGGCCGTCTCTTCCATGCGCTGGCGGACCAGCGGTAGCCACGGGGCGTCGGGCGGCGCCTCGTCGGCGAGCTTTGCCCAGGCGGCGATCGCCTCGCTCGCCTTGCCATCCTGCGCCGCGCCAAGCGCGAGGTAGAAGCGCGCCGGCGCATTGTCGGGGTCGCGCGCCAGGGCGGCGGCGAAGGCGCTGCGCGCCGCCGGCGTCACGAGACCATCGGCGGCCATGACCAGCATCTCGCCAAACCCGGCGCTCGCCTCGGGCGAGTCGGTCAGCGCCATCGCCCGCTGATAGGAGGCGGCACTGTCCTCCCAGCGCTGCAAGCTTGCCTGGCTGCGCGCCAGCAGCAGCCAGCCGCGCGGGTCGCCCGGGGACTCCTTGAGCCGGGCGGCGAGCGCGTCGACGCTGGCGGCGAGATCGCCCGGCGCGTGCTCCGCCGGAGCGCCATCGCGACGCGCGGCGAGCGGCTGATCGCGCAACGCGGGCGAGCCGAGCGCGAGGTAGAGCGTCACCGCCCCGGCGGCGACCACGCCGGCGAGGGCGATGGCGGTGATGCGATGGACCGGCGCCCGCGTGGTCGCCGTTTCGTCGGGCTCGTCGGTCGCCAGCAGCCGCCGCTCGATCTCCAGCCGCGCCGCCGCCGCCTGATCGGCATCGAGCGTGCCGCGCGCGAGATCGCGGGCGATCTCGCCGAGCTGATCGCGATAGACGGCGCGATCGAAGGCGGCCCGCGGCGGCGTCGGCGCGTGACGCGGGCGCAGCAGCGGGACGACGATGGCGGCGATCGCGCCGATGGTCAGGAGCAGCAGCCCGGCCCACAGCATCAGCCGCCCTCTTTCAGCAAGCGGGCGAGACGCGCCTGCTCATCGGCGCTGAGCGGCACGGACCGCGTCAGCGTGTCGGCGCGGCGTCGGCGCCAGGCGAGCAGGATCGCCAGCCCGCCGACGACGAGCAACAGGGGCGGACCGAACCACAGCAGCCAGGTCGTCGGCTTGATCGGCGGCCGCAGCAGCACGTAGTCGCCATAGCGGCTGGTCAAATAGGCGAGTACCTGCGCGTCGCTGTCGCCGGCGACCAGCCTTTCGCGCACCAGCACGCGCAGATCATGGGCGAGATCGGCATTCGAATCGTCGATCGACTGGTTCTGGCAGACGAGGCAGCGCAGCTCCTGGCTGAGCACGCGGGCGCGCGCCTCGAGCGCCGGATCGGCGAGGCGCTCGCCGGGCAGCACGGCGAGTGCCGGCACGGCAAGCAGGATGAGGAGCACGACCAGCCTCCTCATGACGCGCCCAGCTGTTTCAGCAGGGGCAGGAGCTTGCGCTCGTAGTCTTCTTGCGTGATCGGCCCGACTTGGCGGTAGCGGATGCGGCCTTCCTTGTCGATGACGTAGGTTTCGGGTACGCCATAGGCGCCGAAATCGATGAAGGTCCGTCCGCCGCGGTCGACGCCGATGCGGCGATAGGGATCGCCAAGCTGGGCGAGCAGGCGGATCGCGTCTTCCGGCTTGTCCTTGTAGTCGATGCCGTAGAGCGCGACACCGCCCTCGGACGCCAGTCGCATGAGCAGCGGATGCTCCTCACGGCACGGGGCGCACCACGAGGCGAAGAAGTTGACGAGAGCGACGCCGCCGGCGAGGTCGGCCTTGGCGAGGCCGGGCTTTTCGGCAAGCCCGGGCAGGATGAAGTCGGGTGCCGGACGATCGATCAGCGCCGAGGGCAGAATCGAAGGATCACGGAAGAGGCCGAGGGCGAAATATCCCGCGAGCACCGCGAAGAGGACAAGCGGAAGGATGAACGGCAGCCGGCGCAATCGACCGCCCTCAGGCGCGCGCCGGTGCGACGGGTGGCGATGCAGTCCGGCGCGCCGGAGCGCCGATGCGCAAGCGGCGATCGCTCAGGCTGACGACCCCACCCAGCCCCATGATGATGGCGCCGAACCAGATCCACGGCACCAACGGATTGTAATAGAGGCGCACCACCCAGGCGCCCTCCCCTGCCTCCTCCGATATCACGACATAGAGATCGGCGAAGCCGTTGGTGTGGATCGCCGCATCGGTGATCGGCATGCGCTGCACCGGATAGAAGCGCTTCTCCGGCTGCATGACGGTGACCGGCGCGCCGCCGCGCGTCACCGTGAAACGGCCGCGCTGCGCCGTGTAGTTCGGCCCGGCGATCGGCTGCGTGCCCTCGAAGCGGAAGCTGTAGCCCGCAACATCGATGTCGTCGCCGGGCCGCATCGTCTCGACCCGCTCGACCTGCCAGGCCGAGGCGGTGATCCCGGCGACCAGCACGCCGACGCCGAGATGCGCGATGGTCATGCCATAGGCGGCGCGCGGCAGGGCGCGCGTGCGTCGCCAGCTGTCGCCGAGCGGCACGCGCAGCAGCTTGATGCGCTCGGCGTATTCCACCGCCGTGCCGACGAATATCCAGGCGGCGAGCGCCATGCCGAAGACGGTACCGACCGGGCCGCCGGTCATGAGCCAGAGCGTCGCCAGCGCGATCAGCGCCGCGGCGGCGAAGGCGAATTTGAGGCGCCCGAGCGCGCCGGCGAGATCGCCGCGCTTCCAGGCGAGCAGCGGGCCGAACACCATCGTCACGAGCAGCGGCACCATCAGCGGCACGAAGGTGGCGGTGAAGAACGGCGCGCCGACCGACACCTTGCCGCCGCCGATGGCGTCGAGGAAGAGCGGATAGAGCGTGCCGAGAAAGACCGTCGCCGCCGCCGTTGCGAGCAGGAGATTGTTGAGCACGAGGGCGCCTTCGCGCGAGAGCGGCGCGAAGAGCCCGCCGGTCTCGAGCGCCGGCGCGCGGATGGCATAGAGCGTCAGCGAGCCGCCGATGGCGATGGTGAGCAACGCCAGGATGAAGGCACCGCGCGCCGGGTCGACGGCGAAGGCATGCACCGAGGTGAGTACGCCCGAGCGCACCAGGAACGTGCCGATCAGCGACAGCGAGAAGGCGATGATGGCGAGCAGGATCGTCCAGCCCTTCAGCGCATCGCGCTTCTCGACGACGATCGCCGAGTGCAGCAGAGCGGTGCCGGCCAGCCACGGCATGAACGAGGCGTTCTCGACCGGATCCCATGCCCACCAGCCGCCCCAGCCGAGCACGTAATAGGCCCACCAGCTGCCCATCGCGATGCCGAAGGTCAGGGCGCACCAGGCGGCCAGCGTCCACGGCCGCACCCAGCGCGCCCAGGCGGCGTCGACCCGCCCCTCGATGAGGGCGGCGACGGCGAAGGAGAAGGCCATCGAGAAGCCGACATAGCCGAGATAGAGGAAGGGCGGATGGAAGGCGAGGCCGGGATCCTGCAGCAGCGGGTTGAGCCCATTGCCGTCGAGCGGTGCCGGCACGACGCGGATGAAGGGGTTGGAGGTCAAGAGGATGAACAAGAGGAAAGCGGCGCCGATCATGCCCTGGATGGCGAGGACGCGGGCGCGCAAGGCGGGCGGCAGATTGCCGCCGAACAATGCGACGGCGCCGCCGTAGAGCGAGAGGATGAGGACCCAGAGGACCATCGAGCCCTCGTGATTGCCCCACACGCCGGTCACCTTGTAGAGCAGCGGCTTGGCCGAGTGGCTGTTCTCGACGACGTTGAGCACCGAGAAATCGGAGGTGACATAGGCGTGCATGAGGGCGAAGAAGGCGATGGCGACGAAGACGAGCTGGGCGATCGCCGTATTGTCGGCGAGCGCCATCAGGGCGAGGTGCCCGCGCGCGGCGCCGATCAGCGGCAGGCTGGCCTGCAGCAGCGCCATGAAGAGGGCGAGAACGAGGGCGTAGTGGCCGAGCTCGACGATCATCGCGCCACCTTCTGTCCCTGCGTCTCCTGCCAGTGGCCCGATTTCTTCAAGGCCGCGGCGACTTCCGGCGGCATGTAGTTCTCGTCATGCTTGGCAAGCACGTTGGCGGCGCGGAAGACGCCGTCGCGCTGCATCATGCCTTCGGCGACGACACCCTGCCCCTCGCGGAAGAGATCGGGCAGGCCGCCGGTATAGGTCACCGCGACGGTATTGGCACCATCGGTGACGTGGAAGGTGATGGTCTTGCCGTCCGCCGCCCGCGCGACGCTGTGCTCCTCGACGAGGCCGCCGATGCGCAGCTGGCGCTCGAACGGCACCGCTTTGGTCTTGAGATCCGTCGGGCTGTAGAAGAAGACGAGATTGTCGTTGAAGGCGCTGAGCACCAGGAAGGCGGCGACGCCGAGCATCGTCATGCCGGCCAATACCGCATAGAGGCGACGGCGCTTGCGCGTCATGCCGCGCCGCCGCGTCGGGCCCGGCCCTGCTGCAGGCGCTCGAGCTCGCGCTGTCGCCGGCGATAGGCGTTTCGGCTCTGCCAAGAGAGCCCGCCCAGGACCAGCGCCGCCACGGCATAGGCCGGCCAGACGAACGCCGCATAGCCGCCCATCGCCAGAAAATCGAGCACCGGCTGCATTATCGGGCCATCATGATGCCGATTCGACGATGCCGCCTTGCACTGGATCAAACCCGCCCGGCTCCGCCGCGACGAGACGCAGGGCGCCGATGCGGCGGGCGAGAATGGCGGTGCGGATGCGGATCAACCAGAGGGTGAAGAACAGCGCGGTGAAGGCGAGCGCCATCACCAGCAGCGGCAGCAGCATCGAGACCGCGATGGTCGGCCCGCCGAGGCGGAAGACGCTCGCCGGCTGGTGCAGCGTGTTCCACCAATCGACCGAGAATTTGATCACCGGCAGGTTGACGGCGCCGACCAGAGCGAGGATGGCGCCGGCACGGGCGCCGCGCGTCTGGTCGTCGAAGGCGCCGACCAGCGCGAGATAGCCAAGATAGAGGAAGAAGAGCACCAGCACCGAGGTCAGCCGCGCATCCCACACCCACCACGTGCCCCACATCGGCTCGCCCCATAGCGAGCCGCTGGCCAGGCAGACGAGGGTGAAGCCGGCGCCGATTGGCGCCGCCTGCTGCGCCGCGAGGTCGGCCAGCGGATGGCGCCAGATCAGCGCCGCCGCGCTGGCCAGCGCCATGACGGCATAGATGAAGAGCGCCATCCAGGCGGAGGGCACATGCACGAACATGATACGTACGCTCTCGCCCTGCTGGTAGTCGGGCGGCGCCACGAAGAAGGCGAGAACGAGCCCGGCGGCGAGCAGGGCCACGGTCAGCCGGCCCAGCCAGGGCAGCGCGGCCGCGCTCAACCGCATGAAGCGCGTCGGGTTGGCGAATCGATGCATGGTTGCCGCCAGTTCTAACGCAATCCAAGGCAAATGGGCAGCGTCATCGCGCTATTCCAGCGCCTGGCGCACGGCGGCGGCGGCGGCCAGCGGGGCGAGCGGCAGGGCGGCCAGGGCGATGGCGCCAAGAAGTAGCAGATGCGGCCGCGCGCCCAACCCGGAAATCGCTCCCTCGACGGCGCCGGCGCCGAGGATGAGGATCGGGATATAGAGCGGCAGGACGAGGAGCGAGAGCAGAACGCCGCCGCGCCGCGCCCCGAGCGTCAGCGCGGCGCCGACCGCGCCGATCAGGCTGAGGCTCGGCGTGCCGAGCGCCATGCCGGCGACCAACGCGCCGTAGCCGGCAGGATGGAGGCCGAGCAGCAGGCCGAGCAGCGGCGCCAGCAGCGCCAGCGGCAGGCCGGTGACGAGCCAATGCGCCAGCACCTTGGCGAGGACGACGAGCTCGAGCGGCAGCGGCGCCAGGACCAGATCCTCGAGGCTGCCATCCTCGTAATCGGCCAGGAAGAGCCGGTCGAGCGAGAGCAACGCGGCAAGCAGCGCCACCACCCAGACGATGCCGGAGCCGATGCGCGCGAGCAGTGCCGCTTCCGGCCCGACGCCGAAGGGGAAGAGGATGATGGTGAGGATGAAGAAGCCGGCGACCAGCGCCGCATCGCCGCCCTGACGGAGGGCCAGCCGCAAATCGCGCCGCACGACGACGAGAAAGGCGCGAGCGGGGTGGGGCGGCGCGGCGCGGATCGTCATGTCAGGGCTGGCACCGGCTCAATTCGGCAGATGCAGCCGGGTGCGCAGGCCGCCTTGCGGCGAGGTCTCGAGGGTCAGATCGCCGCCATGGCCGCGCGCGATGTCACGGGCGATGGTGAGGCCGAGCCCGACGCCGCCGGTGGTGATGTTGCGCGACGGGTCGAGCCGGAAGAACGGGCGGAACACCGCCTCGCGCTGCTCCGCCGGGATGCCGGGGCCGTCATCGTCGATCATGATGTCGACGGCGCCGCGCCCGGGCAGCGCGGTCAGCCAGACATGGCTGCCGTGGCGGCAGGCATTGCCGACCAGATTGCCGATGCAGCGCTTCATTGCGTTGGGCCGCAGCAGCAGGCGGTAGTCGAGCGGCGCGGTCAGCGAAATCGACTTGCCGTCGCGCCGCGACGCCGCGACGATCTCGTCGAGGAAGCTCTGCAGGTCGACCTCGATCGGCGCCTCCGACCCCTCGCCGCGGGCGAAATCGAGATAGCCCTCGACCATCGTCTCCATCTCGGAGACATCGGATTTGAGCTCGTCGATCGCGAGGCCGTCGCCGATCAGCTCAAGCGCCAGCTTCATCCGCGTCAGCGGCGTGCGCAGATCGTGCGAGACGCCGGCGAGCATCTCGGTGCGCTGGCTGATCTGACGCTGGATGCGATCGCGCATGATGATGAAGGCGGCCGCCGCCTGGCGGATCTCCGTCGCCCCTTCGAGCTTGAAATTGGCGACGTGACGGCCTTTGCCGAAATTTTCCGCCGCGTTGGCGAGGCGGCGCAGGGCGCGCACCTGGTTGCGCATGAACATCATCGCGACGGCAAACAGGATCATCGAGGAGCCGACCATCCACAGCACGAAGATATAGGTCGTCGAGCTGTAGAGCCGCTGGCGCGGCACGCCGACATCGAGCACGCCGTCGGCCAGCTGGACGGCGACTAGAATGCGATGCGTATCGCTGACGGAATCGATGCGGAACGGGCGCCGCACGCGCTCCTCGAGAGCATCGGTAAGCGAACCCTTGCGCGGCACCCCGACCGGCGCCGAGGGCAGGACGGCGCCGGGGCGGAAGACGTAGTCGAGCTCGGTAAGGCCGGTCGCTGCGCTGAGGATACGACTCTCGTCGGCCCCGTCGACCACATCCATGGTTTCCGCCATCATGGCGATGTCGCCGGCAACCCCGCCCGCCAGGCGGCGCGCCACCGTGTCCCAGTGGCGGTCGTAGAAAATCCAGGTCGAAATGACCTGGAGCAGGATGAGCGGCATCACGATGATGAGCAGTGAGCGCCCGAACAGGCTGCGCGGCAACGCCCGTTTGATCAAGCTGCGCTGCTGCCGCGCGGCAGCCGGGATGGCGCCCGGATCCGCCGCGGCCAGCTTCGCGACGATGCCGCCTTCAATCGGGCTTGAAGACATATCCCGTCCCTCGCACCGTCTGGATATAGCGCGGAAATTTCGGATTCGTCTCGACCTTGCGGCGCAGTCGCGTCATCTGCACGTCGACGGTGCGGACATTGCCGCTGAACTGCGCCTCCTCGGCGAGCGTCTCGCGCGTGATCGCCTCGCTGGGCCGGCGCACCAGCGCGCTCAGGAGGCCGGCTTCCGCCGCCGTCAGGCGCACCGGCTCCTCGCCGCGAAACAGCTCGCTGCGCTCGAGGTCGAAGCGAAAGACGCCAAAACGCACATGACGATGCAGCTCGGGTGCGGCGAGCGGCACGCGCTGCAGGATGTTGCGGATGCGCAGCACCAGCTCGCGCGGCTCGAATGGCTTGGCGAGATAGTCGTCGGCGCCGCGCTCGAGCCCGGTGATGCGGTCGCCGGGCTCGGCCATGGCGGTGAGCAGCAGGATCGGCGTGCGCAGCGTCTTGCGCCCGACCTCCGTTTCGCGCAGCGACCGGGTGAGATCGAAGCCGTTCTCCCCCGGCATCATGACATCGAGCACGACGAGATCGAACTCCATGCTTGCCAGCTTGCTGCGCGCCTCGGCGGCGTCGCCGGCGATCGTCACGCGAAAGCCGCTGCCCGCCAGGTAGCGGCGCAGCAATTCGCGGATGCGGGCATCGTCATCGACGACGAGGAGATGCGGTTCGTCCTGATCCATCCCGGCAATATACAGCGCGGCGCCGCGCCAAGCACCATTGCGCTGGGGGGCCGTCAACGATCGAGAAGCGAGCGCAGCTTGCGCGCCAGCTGATCCCGCTTATACGGCTTGCTGATGAGATGGACGCCCTCATCCAGGCGGCCGTGATGGATGATCGCATTCTGGGTATAGCCCGAGGTGAAAAGCACCTTTATCGCCGGCTGCAGGCGCAGCGCCTGCTCCACCATCTGCTTGGTCGTGATGCTCCCGGGCATCACCACGTCGGTGAACAGCAACGCCACCGTGCTGGCCTGCAAGACGCGCAGCGCCTCGTCCGGATTGGCCGCTTCGATCACCGTATAGCCGAGATCCTTGAGCATGCCGGTGACCGCCGCCCGCACGTCGTGATCGTCCTCGACGACGAGGATCGTCTCGTCGCCGGGCGGCGCAATCGACGGGGACACCCGGTCGGCGGCCGGCGCGGCATCGGCCGGCGCGCGCGGCAGGTAGATCTTCACCGTCGTGCCCTGGCCGAGCTCGCTATAGATCTTCACATGGCCTTCGGATTGCTTGACGAAGCCGAAGACTTGGCTCAGGCCGAGGCCGGTACCCTTGCCTTCCGGCTTGGTCGTGAAGAACGGCTCGAAGGCGCGCTCGACGATTTCGGGCGCCATTCCGCTGCCCGTATCGGTCACCGCCAGCACGACGTATTGCCCCGGCTTAACGTCGATCTGGTCTTTGGCGTATTCATCATCGAGCCAAGCGTTGCCGGCCTCGAGCGTGAGCTTGCCGCGCTCGCGCATCGCATCGCGGGCATTGACGGCGAGATTGACCAGCGCGCTTTCGAGTTGCGAGGAATCGCAAAAGGCGAACCACAGCCCGCCCGCCGTCACCGTCTCGATCTCGATCGCTCCGCCGAGCGTGCGCCGCAACAAGTCGGACAGCCGCGTCAGCAGCCGGCCGACATCGACGACGCGCGGCTCGAGCGGCTGGCGGCGGGAAAATGCCAGGAGCTGGGCGGTCAGCGCGGCCGCCCGGTCGGCGCCGCGTTGCGCGCCGACGATCGCCCGGCCGAAACGGACGGGGTCGCCGGTCGTCGTCGCGGCACGCTCGAGATTGGCCAGGATCACGGTGAGAAGGTTGTTGAGATCGTGCGCGATCCCGCCGGTCAGCTGGCCGATCGCCTCCATCTTCTGCGCCTGACGAAGCTGCATCTCGGTGCGTTTCCAGTCGGTCACATCGAAGGAGACCGCCAGCGAGCGGAGAAAGGCACCGGCCCCGTCGCGCGCCGCCAGCGAGTTGGTGAGGACGTCGAAGACGGTGCCGTCCTTGCGGACCAGCTGCAACGGCATCTGCCGCACGAAGCCGTGCTGCATCAGCGCCGGCAGGCCGACCTCGAGATTGAGCTTGCGCGATGCCTCGGTGAGGAAATCCGACGATCTTCGGCCGATGACCTCCGCTCGCTCGTAGCCCATCTGCTCGAGCCAGAAATCGCTGACATTGATCATGTGACCGTCGCGGTCGATCGAGTGCAGCATGACCGGCGTCTTGAGGTAGAGGGTGCGATAATCCTCCTGGCTGCGCCTCGCCTCGCTTTCCGCCTGCTCGCGTATCCGCATCTCGTCCTCGAGACGCGTCATCGTGTCGGCGAGCCGATCCGCCGCCGCGTCCTGCCGTCGCACATGGCGCATGATGCGCAGCGTCATGCCGGCGAGGCAAAGCGACATCGCGAGGGCGAGAAGACCATAGTTGACGAGTTGCGCCTGCCATGGCGCAAGCACCGAGTCGAGCGCGATGCCGTAAGAGACGTAGACCGGATAGTCCTGCAATTTCATGTAGCTGTAGAGGCGCTCGACGCCGTCGAAGCCGCGTCCGCTCATCGAGCCGGCGCTCGCCTCCTTGATGCGCGCCAGCATCTGCGAGCTCGCCGGCATGCGACCGATCTCCCGCGCGACGGGAATGGTCGTCGCGAGAACGGCGCCGTCGTTGCGGAACAGCGAGACGGCGCCATCCGCCACGATGATCGTGCGCCAGAATTTGACGAAATACTCCGGGTCGCCCGATACCACCAAGGCGCCGTCGAAATGCCCTGACGCCGTGCGCCGCGGCCGGGCGGTCGCGAGTTGCGCCCGGCCGGTGAAACGGCCGACGAGCGGTGCGCTGATATAGCTCCCCCGGTATCCCGCCAGCATGGCCTGGACATAGTCGCGATCGCTGACATCGACCGGCTTGGTCGGATAGTCGCCGGTCACGACGAAACTGCCTCTGTCGTCGATTACGCCCATGCTGACGATCTGCTCGTGCGCCGCGACGATGCCGCCGATGACGTCATGCAGTTCACGTTCCCGCTGGCGAATCTGCTCCCAGTCGAGGCCGGCAATGCGGTCCTCGAGCCGGTCCATCGCCAATTCCTCGGTCTCGAAGACCTTGAGCGCGTGCTCGTGCAGTATCTGCGTGGTCTGGCGGGCGCTCTCGACGCCGCGCGCCAGATACCCCTCGCGGTCGCGCCAGGCGATATAGACGAACAACACCACCGGCAGCACGATGGCGGCCACCAGCATCACCCAGAGAAGATGCGCGGCGCGGTGGGACGCGGCAGCCGGCACCGCTAGGCCCCTACCCGCCGAAGATCGGCCAACCGATGCTCATCTGCTCTGCCAAGACCCATCTGCTGCGCCTCATCCTCGGCCGCGAGACGATACCCCCGTCGCCCGCATCAGCGCCGCCGCGCCAACGGGCCGGCGCGCTCGAAACGGCTGCGGTCGGCGGGGCTGCCGATGATACCAAGCATGACCTTGCGGAATCCCTCGACCGCCTGCGCGCCGGCCTCGCGATAAGCCCTGGCGACCCGTGCCCGCTGGTTCTCGGAGAGCTGACGCTCGAGCTCGATGCCCTTTTCCGTCAGGCCGAGCAGGCGTTGGCGGCGGTCGCGCTCGCCGGCGCGCTGGGTGATGAAACCCTGCTCGATGAGCTGGCTGAGCACACGGCTCAGGCTCTGCTTGGTGATCTTGAGGATGCCGAGCAGCTCGGTGACCGTCATTTCGGGATGCCGGCCGACGAAATAAATGACACGATGATGGGCGCGGCCGAACCCATAGCTCGCCAGCATGGCATCCGGCCCGCTGGTGAAGTCGCGATACGCGTAGAAGAGCAGCTCGATCCCCTGACGGAGCTCCTCCTCGCGTAGGAAGAGAGGGTTTGCAGCCGATTTTATGTCAGACATGTTGACTGATTTTTGATCGAATGTTACGAGACGCCGTCTTCCCACGACACATTCGAACGTGCCCGGAAAAACAGAGATATTTGAGGAAACCCGCCATGTCCATCATTCCCTTCGACGATCGCGCCGGCATGATCTGGTTCGACGGCGCGCTGACGCCGTGGCGCGACGCGAAGATCCATGTCCTCAGCCATGCGCTGCATTATGCGAGCTGCGTCTTCGAGGGCGAGCGGGTCTATGGCGACACGGTTTTCAAGCTGCGCGAACACTCCCAACGCCTCCTCGATTCGGCCAAGATACTCGGCTTCGAGATCCCCTACACGGTCGAGCAGATCGACGCGGCGACGAACGAGACGGTCGCGGCGATGAACATCCGCGACGGCTATGTCCGGCCGGTCGCCTGGCGCGGCGCGGAGCAGATGGGCGTGTCGGCGCAACAGAGCAAGATCCACCTCGCCATCGCCTGCTGGCAATGGCCGTCCTATTTCTCGCCCGAGGCGCGGCTCAAGGGCATCCGCATGAAATTCGCCAAGTGGGCGCGGCCGGCGCCGAATACCGCGCCGACCCAGTCGAAGGCGGCCGGTCTCTACATGATCTGCACGCTGTCGAAGCACGACGCCGAGGCCGCCGGCTACGAGGATGCTCTGATGCTTGACTGGCGTGGGCAGATCGCCGAGGCGACCGGCGCCAATGTCTTCCTTGCCATCGACGGCGAGCTGCACACGCCGAAGCCGGATTGCTTCCTCGATGGCATCACGCGACGGACCGTCATGGGCTTTGCCCGCAACCGCCAGATCAAGATCCATGAGCGCGCCATCATGCCCGATGAGCTCGGCAAGGCGCAGGAGGTCTTCCTCACCGGCACCGCGGCCGAGATTACCCCGGTGCGCGAGATCGACCAATACCGCTTCGCTCCCGGCGCCGTCACCAAGATGCTGATGGAGGATTTCGATAAGGCGGTCGGCCGCGGCTGAAACGAGCGGATGGACGCGGAGCCGGGTCGAAAATCATTTACTATCGGTTCTGGCGCCGGTTGCTGAAGTAACGCCACGCGTTCGGTGGTACGCACGCGGTGCAGCCGGCGAATGACACGCTCTGATCGGCGACCGGCACTCCGTCCGCTCTAATCGGGCGTCCAGCGTTTTGCCGCTGCGGCATCGCTGGTGCGCGCCTCGACCCATTTGTCGCCAGCCGCGGTCTCCTCGAGCTTCCAGAACGGCGCCTCGGTCTTCAGCCAGTCGATGAGGAAGGCGCAGCTGGCCAGCGCCGCCTCGCGATGCGCCGAGGCGGTGACGACGAGGACGATCCGCTCGCCGGGCTCGAGCCGGCCATAGCGGTGGATGATCAGCGAGGCATCGAGCGGCCAGCGCCGGCACGCCTCGCGCTCGATCTCGGCGAGCTTCTTCTCGGTCATGCCGGGATAGTGCTCGAGCGTCATCGCGCCGATCGCCGCGTCGCCTGCCATCTCGCGCACCTGCCCGACGAAGCTGGCGACGCCGCCGATCCGGCGATTGGCGGCCGTCAGCCCGGCGATCTCGGCGCCGATATCGAAATCCTCGCGCTGAACGCGGATCATCGCCTCAGCCTCCCGTCACCGGGGGGAACAGCGCGACCTCATCGTCGCGGCTCAGCCGATGGCTTGGCTTGACATAGTCCTGATTGACCGCGACGCGCACCACCGAGAGATCCTGCAGCGCCGCCGCGAAGCCCGGGCCACGGCCCTGCAGCCAGCGCAGCAGCGACGCCACATCGGTCACTTCCTCGGGCGGCTCGACGCGCTCCTCGGCGAGGCCGATCTTGGTGCGCAGCCAGGCGAAATAGAGAATTCTCATGCGCGCTATGTGGACCGCGCGGCGCGGGGCGTCAATCCAGCACCTCGCGAAACGGCAGGAAATCGACCTCGCCGCCGGATTCGAGCCGGGTCAGCGTCTCGCCGAGGACGACGAAACCGTCGGATTCCACCATCGAGGAGAGGATGCCGGCACCGTCGCGCGGAAACTTCCGCGCGATCCAGCCGCCCGCGCCGTCCGCCTCGAGCCGGGCGCGGATATATTCGCGTCGCTCGGGCTTCTTGCGGTAGTCGAAGCCGGCCCGCACGCGGTAGGCACGCGGCATGATCTCGGTCGCGCCGGCCAGGCGCAGGATCAACGGACGCGCCAGGATGAGGAACGTGACCATCACGGCAACCGGATTGCCCGGCAGGCCCATGAAGGGCGTGCGGCCGATCTGACCGAGCGCCACCGGTCGCCCCGGCTTGATGGCGAGGCGCCAGAAATGCAGCGATCCCTGCGCCTCGACCGCCGCCTTGACGTGATCCTCGTCGCCGGTCGACATGCCGCCCGAGGTGATCACGAGGTCATGCGCCGCGGCGGCGGCGAGGGCATCGCGGATCGCCGCCGGGCGGTCGGGCTGGATGCCGAGATCGGTCACCGCGCAGCCGAGACCCTGGAGCAGCGCCGCGATGGTATGGCGGTTGGCATCGTAGATGGCGCCGTCGGGCAAGGCCGCACCCGGCTCGCCGAGCTCGTCGCCGGTCGAGAAGATGGCGACGCGCAGCCGGCGATAGACGGTGATCTCGGCAAAGCCGAGCGCCGCCGCAAGGCCGAGCTCCTGCGCGCGCAGGCGGCGCCCGGCGGGAATGACGATTGCGCCGGTCGCGACATCCTCGCCGGCGCGCCGCCGGTTGGCGCCCGCCTTGATCCCGGGACGCAACCGGACCGTGCCGCCCGTCGCGACGCAATCCTCCTGCATCATCACCGTGTCGGGCCCCTCCGGCATCTTGGCGCCGGTGAAGATGCGGATCGCCTCGCCGCGCCGCGCCGGACGGCCGAGCGGATGGCCGGCCGCCGCGCGCCCGCCGACGGGCAGGACGGTGTCGCGATCGGCCAGCAGATCGGCATGGAACACGGCGTAGCCGTCGACGGCGGAATTGTCGTGCGGCGGCACCGCGCGCGGCGCGACGATATCGGCGACGAGAAAACGACCGAGCGCCGCGCCGAGCGGTACGACCTCGCTCTCCGGCAAAGCGATCGTCTTGCTGCTCAGCAGCTCGAGCGCCGCCGCGCCGGTCATCAACCGGCCGCCGAAGGCAAAGCAATCGTCGCTGAGCTGCGCCATCACCTCGCCTTCAGACGGCAGTGAGCGATGATGAAATCGGCGATCGCAGCGGTATCGTCGAGGGCTAGCAGCGGCACCGGCAGCGCGGCGAGATCGCTGTCGCTCGCCACCGCGACGATGTCGGGGTCGTCGCGGCAGAGCAGCCGCTTGTCGAGGCTCGGGCGATGCACCTCGAGTTTCGCATGGCGATGGCTCTTGAAGCCTTCGACGATGACGAGATCGACCGGCGACATATGCGCGAGGAGCACGTCGAGTCCGCTCTCCGGCGCGCCGCGATGCTCGTGCATCAATGCCCAGCGATTGGCCGAGCTGACCATCACCTCATGCGCTCCCGCCTGGCGATGCAGCCAGCTGTCCTTGCCCGGCTGATCGACGTCGAAGCCGTGATGCGCGTGCTTCAGCGTCGACACCGTGAGGCCGCGGCCGATCAGGGCCGGCAGCAGCCGCGCCACCAGCGTCGTCTTGCCGCTGCCGCTCCACCCGGCGAGACCGAAGGTCCTCATGAAACTCTCGTGCTCAGGCGTTATGCGAGGGTCATGGCGTCAGAGCGCGTCCGGCTTTACCGGCTTGATGCCGCGCAGCCGGCGCAGACGCCGGCGCGGACGCTCCTCGGTCATATGCGGCAGGCCGGCGCGCAGATAATCGTAGCCGGTCACCAGGGTAAGCAGCGCCGCGACCCATAGCAGCGCCTCGCCGATATCCTGCACCGGCAGGATATCGGGACCGGCATCGCCGACGAGCAGGAAGCCGATCGCCGTCATCTGAATGCCGGTCTTCCATTTCGCCAGGCGCGACACCGGCACCCGCACGCGCAGCCCCGCGAGATACTCGCGCAAGCCGGAGACGAGGATCTCGCGACTAAGAATGACGAGGGCGGGCAGGATCGCCGTCGGCGAGATGCGGGCGAAGGCGGCGAGCATGAACAAGGCGGCGCCGACGAGCAGCTTGTCGGCGATCGGATCGAGGAACCGGCCGATCTCCGAATGCTGCTTCCAGCGACGGGCGAAATGGCCGTCGAGATAGTCGGTCAGCCCGGCGGCGGCGAACAAGCCGCAGGCAAGCCACTGCGAATAGATGTCGGGCAGGTAGAACGTCCCGACCATCAACGGGATGACCGCGATGCGCGACAAGGTCAGCAGGTTCGGCAGCTTGGTCAGCATGGATCCGGCCCCGCCTCGCAAATAATAGGCGAGACGCTTGGCGCCATCTTAGCCGTCGACATGGAAATGCTCATAAATCTTTTTCGCCACGCGTTTCGAGATGCCGTCGACCCGCTCAAGCTCGGCCAATCCGGCGCGGGCCACGCTGCGCGCCGAGCCGAAATGGTGCAAGAGCGCCTTTTTACGATGGGCGCCGATACCGGAAATGTCATCGAGCAGCGAATGACCGATGCTCTTGGCGCGCTTGGCGCGATGCGTGCCGATGGCAAAACGATGCGCCTCGTCGCGCAGACGTTGCATGAAGTAGAGTATGGGATCGCGCGGATCGAGGCTGAAGGGCGGCTTGCCCGGTACGAAGAAGCGCTCGCGGCCGGCATTGCGGTCCGGCCCCTTGGCGATCGCCGCCACCGCGACGTCGGTGATGCCGAGCTCTTCCAGCACCGCCATGGCGACCGAGAGCTGACCGGCGCCGCCATCGACCAGTATGAGATCGGGCCAGGCGCCACGCGCCCGCTCCGGATCCTCCTTGAGGGCACGCGCCAGGCGGCGCATCAGCACCTCGCGCATCATGCCGTAATCGTCGCCGGGGGTGAGGGGGGCAGGCGGAACGGCGGCCCTATCCTTCGACCCCAGCATGCCGCCCGGCTCAGGATCAGGGGAGATGTCGCCGGGACCAGGGCTCCCCTCATCTTGAGCCGTCGCCGCAGGCGGCGAGTCGAGGGCTATGGCCTCGGGCTCGAGCGCCTCTCCGCCCCTGATGTTGAATTTGCGGTACGCGCTCTTCATCAGGCCTTCGGGCCCGGCGACGATCATCGCGCCGACCGCATTGGTGCCCTGGATGTGGCTGTTGTCGTAGACCTCGATGCGGCGCGGCGGCGCCTCGAGGCCGAACGTGGCGGCGACCCCTTCGAGCAGCTTGCGCTGCGAGGCGCTCTCCGCGATGCGACGGCCGAGCGCCTCGCGCGCGTTGTTGAGGGCGTGGCCGAGAAGACGCGCGCGCTCGCCGCGCTTGGGCACCAGCAACGTGACCTTGCGCTCGGCGCGGATGGTCAGCGCCTCGGCGATCAGCTCGGCCTCGGCGAGCGCATGGCTGAGCAGGATCAAGGGCGGCGGCGGCTTGTTGTCGTAGAATTGGCCGACGAAGGAGGCGAGCACCTCCTCGACCGGCAGCTGCCGGTCGTGGCTGGGGAAATAGGCACGATTGCCCCAATTCTGCCCACCGCGGAAGAAGAATACCTGGATCGAGGTCTGGCCGCCGGCCTGGTGGGCGGCGATGACGTCGGCGTCGGCGACGCTCTGCACGTTGATGTCCTGCTGACCCTGGACATGGGTGAGGGCGCGGATGCGGTCGCGGATGAGGGCGGCGGCCTCGAAATCGAGCGTCGCCGAGGCCGCCTGCATGGCCTGCGCGAGCGTCGACTGGACGTCCTTGCCGCGCCCGTGCAGGAAGTCGCGCGCCTCGGCGACGAAGCGGGCATAGGCCTCGTGGTCGATGCGGCCGACGCACGGCGCGCTGCAGCGCTTGATCTGAAAGAGCAGGCAGGGCCGCGTGCGGCTGGCGAACATGCTGTCGCTGCACGAGCGCAGCAGAAAGGCGCGCTGCAAGGCGATCAAGGTGCGATTGACCGCACCCGCCGAAGCGAAGGGGCCGAAATATTCGCTCGTCTTGTCCTGCGGGCCGCGATGCTTGGAGAGCTGCGGGAAGGCGTGCGCGGCATTGATCTCGATGAACGGAAACGACTTGTCGTCGCGCAATAGCACGTTATAGCGCGGCATCAGCCGCTTGATGAGATTGCTCTCGAGCAGCAGCGCCTCGACCTCGGTGTGGGTGACGACGACTTCTATCGTGGCGGTTTCCGCGACCATGCGGCGCAGCCGGTTCGACAGGTCGGAAGTGTGCGTGTAGTTGACGACGCGGCTCTTCAGATTGCGCGCCTTGCCGACATAGAGCGCGTCGCCCCTGGCATCGAGCATGCGATAGACGCCCGGCCGTGGCGGCAGATTCTTGACGACGGCCCGGATCGTCTCGACGCCGCCGGACAGCAGACCCCCGGGCGCGGCCGCCTCGGCCATCTCCCTTGCCGGCTTCGCCACGCTGTCGTCGCCGTCAGTCATCGCGGTCGGGAATTCGGCGACGGCCGAAAAATCGCGTCCCGTGATATCCACGAAACCTGTGGAAAACTCTGTAGACAAGAGTGCGGCATATGGCATTCCACGCGCTGCAATCCTCACGTTATCTCACTCTGCCTAAAAAAACGGCAATTTAATTAACTCACTGAAAATATTAATATTTTTCCGTGTCAAGTGTAAACTGCCGGTAAATTAACTGTAATAGGAGTTTAAATTCGCGGCTGCAAATCAGCACGTTGCCCGGTGTTTTCGGCCCTGTGAACAACTGGCGCTCCGGGAAGCCGGTTTCCAGAGGCCTGTTTTTCTCCGGCAAATCCGCCGCTTAGGGGCAGGCTTGGAGAGCTTACATTCCCCCTCCCGTGAGCGCTATTCCTCGGGCGGCATGCGCTCGGCCTCCTGGGCCCAACCGAGATGCTGCCCGCCATCGAGCGCGATCATCTGACCGGTCAGCGCCGACGCGGCAAGGATGAAGCGGACCGCGGCGGCGATCTCGTCGGGTGTCGTGCCGCGGCGCAGCGGCAGCGAGGCGCATTGGCGCTCGAACTGCACCGCGCTCTGGCGCTGGCTCGGCAAGGTCGGACCCGGACCGATGCCGTTGACGCGGATGCGCGGCGCGAGCGCCAGCGCCATCGTCTGGGTCAGCGTCCAGAGCGCTGTCTTGCTCACCGTGTAGGAAACGAAATACGGCGTCAGATTCCACACCCGCTGATCGAGCATGTTGATGATGGCGCCCGCGGCCGTTTCGGGCAGCTGCGCGGCAAAGCCCTGCATGAGGACGAAGGGCGCGCGCAGATTGACCTCGAGATGGGCATCCCAGCTGGCGCGGTCGGCGGTCGCCGCCGTGTCGTTCTCGAAGACCGAGGCATTGTTGACGAGACAACCGAGCGGGCCGAGCGCCGCCGCCGCGCGCGGCACCAGCGCGGCGACCGCATTCTCGTCGGCGAGATCGGCGGCGAGCGCCACCGCGCGGCCGCCGGCGCCGACGATCTCGGCGACGAGCGCCTCGGCCGGGCCGCGCGAGGCGTGATAATGCACGGCCACCGCCCAGCCGTCGGCGGCGAGCGCCAGCGCGACGGCGCGGCCGATGCGCTGCGCCGCCCCGGTGACGAGGGCGACACGCGGCATCGCGGCAATGTCGTCCGTCACTGCGACCGCTTCGCCTTGCCGCGGGCGCGGACCTTGGCGCGCGTCATCTCGCGTGCCGAGGTGCCGGCGCGACCGGCGGTCGAGCGGCCCGGAGCGCCGGACGGCGCGGTGGGCACGCCGAGC